>Ga0209478_1001621_pt1 | contig 15468 bp, 12 predicted proteins | sample DewCreD2012metaG_5_FD_184109 | JGI IMG/M metagenome (GOLD analysis project Ga0209478, IMG submission 184109) | Hot spring sediment bacterial and archeal communities from British Columbia, Canada, to study Microbial Dark Matter (Phase II) - Dewar... ... | reverse complement strand
GTTGTGAAAGCGACACCACCAAGCCCTCAACCACTGGCCAGACGGTTCAGTTCGATGTGTCAACGGAACCAGCGCTGGTAAATGTTGGTGGCATCATCAAGCGCACATTCGGCAATAACAACGGAGGAATGCCAGTGTTCATTATCCGAACGGCGCAGGCAAGCTTTTTGGTGTTATCCTCGCGATGTACACACCAAGGGTGTGAAGTTGGTCTGCCGCAGCAAGCTGGTGGACGGTTGGTCTGCCCTTGCCACCTATCCGAATACGATCCACAGACTGGTGCGCAGACGAAGCTGCCATCAGGGAGCGGGCCGACGGGGCCCCTTCAGCGGTTCAGCGCGACGTTCGACCCGCAAACGAACATCTTGACGATTACATTCTGACCGACATCGGACGATCGGCGAGTGGACACGCGGGACTCCCGCTATGCGAGAGTGCCGCTGCGCTTGATGGGGAATGAATTTAGTCGCTGTTGTTGCTGCAGCCGCAGTTGCCACTGGCACATGATGCCGTGCTCTGGCTCGATTGGGGTTGATTGCTGCTGCGTTTGTAGTCAGTGATATAGAAGCCGCTGCCATTGAAAATGAGTCCTGCACCACCGCTAATGAGTCGTTCGACCTTTCCTTGGCCCTTTGCAGTTGGGTGAGAGCACGCGGTCTCCGCACAGTACTCCAGCGGTGCGGCGCTGATGGGCTGGAAAACTTCGAATGTTTGTCCGCAGGTTGTGCAGCGATAGGCATAGGTTGGCATAGGTTGCAACTCACCAATGTTGAACATGAACCGGTTGCAATAGTCGAATGGCGGCGTGCTTTCGTGTAGAGGAGTGTTTCTGCACCCAGGAGGTGTGGGCTGTAGAGGATTCGAACCTCTGACCTCTACTGTGTGAAAGTAGCGCTCTAAACCAACTGAGCTAACAGCCCAAAGCGGATGCGAAAATACGCTATTGCAAAGAAAAAGGGCTCCCAGTGTGTGGAAGCCCTCTCTGAAAGGAAGGGAACCGCTGCGAACGTTATCCGCGCCGACCGCGCCCTTTGCAGGGATCTTCGCCATTGAGCCAGCGTTGCCAGATGGCTTGCTGCTCTGGTGTCAGGATCGAAGCGACATTGCTCAAGAACTGTCGGTAGTTTGCATCAAGTTGTGGCTTGATGGAATCCATTAGCGCTTTGCGCTGCTCGGCGATTTGATCGAGTGCTGCTTTGAGTTGGGCACGAGCATCAGCGGTAGAGTCAATAATCGCTTTGCGCGCTGCCATGAAGTCCTGGGCAATCTGGCGGAGAATCGCACGAGCGCTATCGCGAGAGATTGTCCCTTGGCGGAGCGACTGGCGAATTTCAGCCACTTGTTGACGGAACTGATTGTAGAGCTCCATCAACTGTCGGCGTTGATCAGCGGTCGCTTGACGGTAGGTTTCCCATGCAGCTTGCTCTTGCTGGCGGAAGGCATCGAGCTGCTCTTGAATGCCTGCCATTGCAGCTTCGTTGGCTGAATCAAGCTGCGCTTGGAATTGCAGAATTTGCTGCATCTGTTCTGGAGTTAGCCCAAGGCATGGCAGGGGCAGAGGACGCATGCCCCTTCCGGGCTCCGATGGATGAATCCCATTGCTGTCTTTCCCTCCGCGTGGATCAGTCGGCGGGCTCAACGGGAGCGCATCATTGTCTTCGGATTGCCACTTCTCGATTGGCTGGTCGGACACCATCAACGTTGCAGCGACATCATCGCTGGAACTTGTGGTGGGGCTGGTGGCCAGGTCGCTCGACGACGAGCAACTTGCTAAAAACAACGGTGCGCCAACCGCAAGGATTGCTGTAAGACTCACCCACAGCCGGCTCTTGACGAGTGCCTTCATAGAACAAAACATGAGATGGTGAAACATGAGGACCGAACGCGATCGCGTTTGCTTCGACTCGTGTGCAGTAACAATCGTTGAAGGAGGCAGGTAACAGTACCACTGCAAATTTTTTCGAGACACTCTTTTGGTTGCTCACAATTTGTTGGGCAGGAGTTTGGATACACTCCCAAGGCTGAAGCGGCCGTATTTTCGCGCCTGACCGGTTTCAACGTCTGCTCTCTGCGATGGTTCCTGCACGGCTTGTTTTAGAAAATGGCGCGGTGTTCCATGGCACCGCCGTTGGTGATTCAACCGTTGAAGCAGCAGGGGAAGTTGTGTTCAATACCGCCATGAGCGGCTACCAGGAAGTGATGACAGACCCCAGCTACCGAGGGCAAATTGTGGCATTTACTGCTCCGCATATCGGGAACTACGGTATCAATCCATGGGACAACGAATCGGATGCGCTCCAAGTGGAAGGTATCATCGTGCACGAGTGCAGTCGGATAGCCTCGAATTGGCGTGCACAGTGGACGCTGAGCCACTATCTCCAGCAGCATCGGCGGATTGGAATTGAGGGCATAGACACCCGACGTCTGGTGCGAATCCTTCGGAGCGAGGGGGCAATGCGTGGCATCATCACGACCAGCACGGAAAGTGATCATGAGCTGCTGGGGCGCGTCCGGCAACTGCACTCGATGGAGGGCTTAGACCTATGCCCGCTTGTCACGACGCCGCAGCCATACACTGTTGAGCCCGTGCGTAGCGAAGGCGACTTGTTGGATGAGTTTCCACAACCGCAGTACCGGGTAGTGGTGGTTGATTTTGGGGTCAAGCGAAACATTCTGCGTATGCTGGCGATGCATGGATGTGCCGTTACCGTTGTGCCGGCGACGACGACGGCTGCCGAGATCCTTGCGACTCATCCCGATGGTGTGGTTCTCTCCAATGGTCCGGGCGATCCAGCAGCGGTGCACTACGGCATTACGACAGCGCGCACACTTGCCGAAAGTGGAATTCCCTTGCTGGGCATTTGTCTTGGACATCAAATCATTGCGTTAGCGTTTGGGGGGAGCACCTACAAGCTGCGCTTTGGGCATCATGCCGTCAACCATCCCATCAAGAATCTTCGGACAGGGGCGGTCGAAATTACCTCGCAGAATCATGGCTTTGCTGTGCGGGCGGAGGGATTACCTGCAGAATTGGAGGTAACACACGTGAATCTCAACGACGGAACGGTGGCGGGATTGCGGCATCGGCGCTTGCCGGTCATCTCGGTGCAGTATCATCCCGAAGCGGCACCAGGTCCCCACGATAGTCGGTACATTTTTGCGGCATTCATCGAGCATATGGAGATGCGCAAGCATGTAACCACTGGCACAGCACCGGTTGCGTCATCGCTGATCTGAGCGAATTGGTGCTGCAGGGATTTGGGAAAGATGCAATGGCGTAGTATTTTTGCAATCCCTAAAGCTGGGCGGGTTCCAGAGCGGTCAAATGGGGCAGACTGTAAATCTGCTGGCGTGATGCCTTCGGAGGTTCGAATCCTTCCCCGCCCACGCTTTGGAGGCGGGAGTAACTCAGTTGGTAGAGTCACAGCCTTCCAAGCTGTTGGTCGCGGGTTCGAGTCCCGTCTCCCGCTCAACTGTCGCGTCTGCTGCGCATTCGGCGCGGGAGTAGCTCAGTGGTAGAGCATCAGTTTCCCAAACTGAGGGCCGCGGGTTCGATCCCCGTCTCCCGCTCATCAGTGGCAGAGATGCTGCTGCAGCTGCCGTGTGCTGACGTAGCTCAGTTGGTAGAGCACTTCCTTGGTAAGGAAGAGGTCGGCGGTTCAATCCCGCTCGTCAGCTCGCGACAGGGGTGTAGCTCAATTGGTAGAGCAGCGGTCTCCAAAACCGCGGGTTGTGGGTTCGAGTCCTGCCACCCCTGCATGTCGCACCGATTCAATCGCCTGTGATGATAGCACGCATCAAAAACTACTTCAGCGACGTCAGCAAGGAGATGCGCAAAGTCTCCTGGCCAACGCGCGAACAGCTTCGTGAATCCACGGTCGTGGTCACGGTGTCCTGTTTGATCATTTCCGCCTTTGTGTGGCTAGTGGATTTAGCCATGAGCTTTATCATGCAGCAACTCTACTAACACTTGCAACAGCGCTCTTGCGAGGTACCGGTATGACCAATCCGACCACAGAACAGCAAACGACGCCGCGCTGGTATGTTCTCCGCACCTACACCGGCCACGAGCGTCGTGTCCAGAAAGCCATCGAGCAAGAAATCAAGCACCGCCACTTGCAGGAGCGCATTCTGCGCATCGTGATTCCCGAAGAAACTGTCTTCGAGATTCGCCGGGGCAAGCGACGCGAGAAAAAACGGAACTTTCTTCCCGGTTACCTCCTCATCGAAGCGGTGCTGGATAAAAAGCTGCAGGACATCATCTTGAGCATTACGGGCGTCAGCGGCTTCCTGGGCGTCAACGACCGGCTCGGTCCGCAGCCACTCAAACCGGAGGAAGTCGAGCGTATTCTCTCACGCATCGAGGAACGGAAGGACATCGCCACCATCGAAAACGCCTACCAGGTGGGCGACCCCGTTCGCATCATTGATGGTCCGTTCAAAGGATTCGCCGGCACGGTCACCGAGGTCAACAACGAAAAGCAAAAGCTCAAAGTCGAGGTTGCGATCCTTGGGCGCAAGACGCCCGTGGAGTTGGATTTTGCGCAAGTCGAAATCGAGCGTCCCGAATAGGTTCAACGCATGTAGGTTGCAGTCGAGATGGCAAAGAAAGTTGTCGGTAGTTTCAAGCTCCAGCTGAAAGCAGGCGAAGCGACAATGGCGCCGCCGGTTGGTCCTGCCTTTGGTCAGCGCGGTCTCAATGGCGCAGAGTTCGTCAAGCAGTTCAACGCACGAACTGCCAAGCAGCAAGGCATGGTCGTTCCGGTGGTTGTCACCTACTACGCGGATAAATCCTTTACGTTCGTTGTCAAATCACCGCCAGCAGCCGTGCTTCTGGCGAAAGCTGCTGGGGTCGAGAAAGGGTCCGGACAACCCAACCGTAACAAAGTTGGGAAAGTAACCCGCGCCCAGTTGGAAGAAATTGCCAAAATCAAAATGGACGATCTCAACTGTGATTCCCTCGATGCCGCAGTCTCGATGATTGCGGGCACCGCGCGCAGTATGGGCATCGTCGTCGAATCCTAAGGTATGTTTCACCACTGCTGTGCGAGATGCTCCGCTACAACCGGGAGCATCGCTTGGAGCACAAGGAGGCACTATGACACACAAGCACGGTAAACGCTACCGCGCTATCGCAAGCGCAATAGACCCAGCCGCCGAGTATGCATTCCGCGAGGCGATCGAGCTGGTCAAGAAAACCGCCACTGCCAAGTTCGATGAATCGTTCGACGTGGCAATCCGCCTTGGTGTGGATCCACGCAAAGCCGACCAACTGGTGCGGGGAACAGTCGCACTTCCCCACGGAACCGGCAAATCCGTGCGCGTCCTGGTGCTGGCAAAGCCACCCAAGGACCAAGAAGCGCTCGACGCCGGTGCTGACTATGCTGGTCTTGCCGAGTACATCGAAAAAATCCAAGGCGGCTGGACGGATGTGGACGTGATCATTGCTACGCCGGACGTCATGGGCGAAATCGGTAAGCTCGGGCGTATCCTCGGCCCGCGGGGCTTGATGCCGAACCCCAAAAGCGGCACCGTTACCTTCGACGTCGCCAAAGCAGTCGCCGAAGTCAAGGCGGGCAAGATTGAATACCGCGTTGATAAAGCAGGTATCGTCCATGCATCGGTAGGGAAGTGCTCGTTTCCTGCCGACAAGCTTGCCGACAACGTTGCAGCGCTCTACCAGAGTATTCTCCGGGCCAAACCAGCAATGGCAAAAGGCAAATACATCAAAAGCATCGCATTCAGTGCGACGATGGGTCCCAGCGTGCGTGTCAGCGAAGCAAGCATGCCCGCTGGCGCCACTACCTAACGACGAAAGCTATTACGCACTCATACTCTCAGGCTGCGCGCGCGGTGATGTGGACGCCCTGCGCTCAGCGAACGCACCGCATTCGTTACATTTTGGAATGCTCCTATGGCAACACGCGAACAGAAAGCCCAGGTCGTTGCCGACGTTGCCGAAGCCATCACCGAGTCGTCGGCGCTGTACTTTGTGGATTTTGCCACAATGACAGTAGCCGAAGACTGGGAATTGCGGCGATTGGTCAAAAGCAAAGGTGCGCGGTACCGCGTGGTCAAAAACACGCTCCTGCTGCGCGCGCTCGAGCAGACCAACCAGCCGCAGTTCGATGAGCGCATGCTCTTTGGTCAAACAGCGGTGGTGTTTGCACCACCGTCGGACCCGATAACACCGGCCAAGCTACTCAAAGAGTATGCCGCAAAGCATGATGGCAAACCACGCCTGAAGCTGGCAATTGTCGAGGGTGCCGTCTATGACGGAAGCAAGCTCACAATGATCGCCTCGCTGCCCACGCGCGAAGAAATCATCGCCGCAATCATGGGTAGCCTGACAGCACCAGCTTCGGGCATCGTCGGTACGATCAACTCCGTCATTGGCGGCTTGGCATCGGTCATCGAAGAAGTCGCCAAAAAGAAAGCTGCCTGATCTGTTTTTGTTACACCACTGTTACTGGAGAATACCCATGTCTGCAATCGTTGAAGAACTGGTTGAGAAAATTAGCAACCTGACGCTTGCCGAAGCAGCCGAATTGAAAAAAGCGCTCGAAGACAAATTCGGCGTCACTGCTGCCGCACCGATGATGATGGCAGCGATGCCAGCAGGCGGCGGCGCTGCCGCTGCACCAGCGGAAGAAGAAAAAACCAGCTTCGATGTCGAACTGACCGAAGCTGGCGGACAGAAGCTCAACGTCATCAAAGTCGTCCGCGAAATCACGGGTCTGGGACTCAAAGAAGCAAAGGACTTGGTCGAAGGTGCTCCCAAGATCGTCAAAGAGGCTGTGTCCAAAGAAGAAGCCGAGACGATCAAGAAAAAGCTGGAAGAAGCTGGCGCAAAAGTTACACTCAAGTAGCGCTCTCCCGCGCATGGTGCACGCACGCGCCGAGAGCGTGCGTGCACCCGTGTGTGGGTTTCGCCGCGGTGGATCTCAATCGCGCGAAACCGTCGTACAACAAAGCGTGCCGGATTGCTCCCTGGATCGGTCCTTCCTGCCGGGAGCAATCAGCACTCCCTTGGCTGACTGGGTGCCGCAAGTGTGCCATCAGCCGGTGGCGGTTTTGCCGATCGCTGTCCGACCAGAACCACTGCGCTTCCTGCTATAGCCGAGGGTTTCTTGACTGCGTGTGCTATGCACCAGTTGCAGGCACGGGCGCTCAAGAAGCCCTTTCGTGTTTCATGTACTCTGTCGCTCTGGTACGATGAAAAATGCTAAACTAACCGCTAACGAGCAGTATCCTCAGTCGTCGTTGCCGCTGCGCGAGCGCATCTCGTTTGCCCGCGTATCCGGTCTGCAACTCCACGACGACCTGCTCGATGTCCAGATCCGTTCCTACCAGGAATTCCTCCAGGAGGACGTTCCCCCTGATCAGCGCAAGCCGATCGGGCTTCAAAAAGCGTTTCTGGCAAATTTCCCCGTCGAGGACAACCAAGGAATTCTCCAAGTGGACTTCCTTGGCTACTCGATCGAACGGCCGCGCTACAGCGAAGAAGAGTGCCGGGAGCGGGAACTGACCTATGCCAAAACGCTCAAAGCCAAGCTCCGGCTCTCCAGTAAAGCAGATCCCAGCTCGGAAGACTACATTGACCCGATCGAGCAGGAAGTCTACATGGGGACAATCCCGGCAATGACACCGCGCGGGACCTTCATCATTAACGGCGCTGAACGCGTTGTGGTCTCGCAGATCCACCGCTCGCCGGGCGTGTTCTTCGACGAAACGATCCATGCCAACGGTATGAAGCTCCATTCAGCGCGCATCATCCCGTTCAAGGGATCGTGGGTCGAGTTCACTACCGACATCAACAACCTGCTCTACGCCTACATTGACCGCAAGAAGAAATTCCTGGCGACAACCTTTCTTCGTGCACTCCGAAAACCCGACGGCACACCGTTCTGCTCGACCGACGAGGAAATTTTGGCGCTGTTCAACGTTACCGAGCGAATCCGAACCTCCAAGCTCAGTGAGGAGCATATCGGGCGAATTGTCGCTGCCGATACCATTGACTACACAACGGGCGAGGTCGTTGCTCTCCGCAATAGTGTGCTCGACGAGGAGCTCATGGCAGCGCTGAAGAAGTCGAAGGCCGGGGAAGTGGTGCTCTACACATACACCGAACCCAACGATGAGCCAATTATCAAACGGACGCTCGACAAAGACACGACGCGCTCCCATGAGGATGCTCTGGAAACGATCTATCGCCAGATCCGCGCCAGCGAACCACCCGACATGGAATCAGCCTGGAATGTGATTTTCCGGATCTGCTTCGACGATAAGCGCTACGACATCGGGGATGTTGGACGGTTCCGCATCAACCGCAAACTTGAAGCAATCTATCGAGAGCTTGGCGTCGAGCCGCCTTCGCTGGAAACGACGGTGCTGACCAACGAAGACCTGGTCGCGACAGTACGCTATCTACTCGGTGTCCACGAGGGGAAGTATCCGATTGATGATGTTGACCACCTGTCCAACCGCCGTGTCCGCAGTGTGGGTGAGCAGCTTGCTGCGATCTACATGACCGGTATCACGCGGCTTGCTCGAGGCATGAAGGACAAGCTCACGGTCCAGGAACTCGATGACTTGTCACCGGCAGTGCTAACCAACGCCCGCGCCGTCACCAGTGTGGTCAATCAGTTCTTCGGTACCAACCAGCTCTCCCAGTTCATGGACCAAACCAATCCACTGGCAGAGCTCACGCACAAACGACGCGTGTCTGCGCTCGGTCCTGGTGGTCTGACTCGAGAGCGTGCAGGTTTCGAAGTTCGGGACGTTCACTACACCCACTATGGCAGGCTCTGCCCGATCGAAACCCCGGAAGGCCCGAACATTGGTCTGATCTCGTCGCTGGCAATGCATGCACGGATCAACCAGTTTGGGTTCATCGAGACACCATACCGAAAAGTGGTCGGCGGAAAAGTTACCGATCAAATCGAGTACCTATCAGCCGAGGATGAAGAGGGCAAAGTCATTGCGCCTGCCTCGACGCCGGTTGATGCTCGTGGGAAGATTACCGCACAGCGGGTCCGTGCACGGCAGAGCGGCGACTACGTCACGGTCAATCCCGACGAAGTCGAGTACATGGACATCACCACCGATCAAATCATTTCGCCGGCTGCGTCGCTCATCCCGTTCTTGGAACACGACGACGCCAACCGTGCACTGATGGGCTCGAACATGCAACGGCAAGCGGTGCCACTGCTTCGCCCTGATGCTCCGCTGGTCGGTACCGGCATGGAGGCGCGCATTGCTCGCGATGCGCGTGCACTGTTGCTTGCCGAAGATGATGGCGTTGTCGAGTACGTTTCTGCCGAGTGCATCCGCATTCGCTACGACGATCCCCGCACGCCGGAGGAAAAGCTCGTCTCGTTCGAAGGCGATCGGGTTGTGACCTATCCCCTGCTGAGCTTCCATCGAACCAACCAAGACACGAGCATCTGCCAGCGACCGATTGTACGGGTAGGGGATCGAGTCACGCGCGGCATGCCCATTGCCGATGGTGCCTGCACCGATAGAGGCGAGCTGGCATTGGGACGCAATGTGCTCGTTGCATTCATGCCGTGGCGTGGCTACAACTTCGAAGATGCTATCATTGTTAGCGAGCGACTCGTCGCCGAGGACGTCTTCACCTCTGTCCACATCGAAGAATTTACTGCCGTTGTTCGGGATACCAAGCGCGGTGAAGAAGAATTCACCCGCGACATTCCCAGCATGAGCGAGGACATGATCAAGGATCTCGACGAACACGGCATCGTCCGCATCGGCACCAAAGTCAAGGAAGGCGACATCCTCATCGGGAAGGTCACCCCCAAAGGCGAAGTTGATCCGACACCGGAAGAAAAGCTCTTGCGCGCAATCTTCGGTGACCGCGCCGGAGAAGTCAAGGACGCTTCGCTGAAAGCACCACCTGGGCTACGAGGAACGGTGATCAACACCAAGCTCTTTCAGCGTCGGTTCATCGTCAGTGATGCTGAGTACCGCGCCGAAGAAAAGCGCCGCCGTGATGCCGTTGACCGCGAAGAGCAAGAACAGCTTGCCGCTCTCGATCGCGAGTGCATCGAACGTCTGACAACAATCCTGGAAGGGGAGCAAAGCCTCGGCATTACAGCGCTGGACGGTAAGCGGATCTACATGAGCGGCACTCGCATTACTCGCCAGAATCTGTTCGACAAGTACCAGAAGGGCGATCTGGTTCTTCTCGACCTCAATCTCGAAGGCGATTGGGTTGCCAGCAAGCAAGCCATGGAACGGGTGCGGAAGCTTATGGAGAACTATCACATTCGCCGCAACGAAATTGCTGCCCATGCGCGGTTGATGCGGAGTCGTGCCACGCTGGGCGATGAATTGCAATCAGGTGTCCTGGCGATGGCGAAAGTGTTCGTTGCCAAAAAGCGCAAGCTACAGGTGGGCGACAAAATGGCTGGACGCCACGGGAACAAGGGCATCGTTTCCAAAATTGTTCCGATCGAGGATATGCCCTTCTTGCCCGATGGAACGCCCGTGGACATCATCTTGAACCCGTTAGGTGTGCCGTCGCGGATGAACTTGGGCCAGCTCTACGAGACAGCCCTCGGGTGGGCAGCATCGAAGTTAGGGCTTTACTTTGCCTCGCCTGTTTTCGATGGTGCCACCTGGGAGCAAGTCGGTGATTACCTCGAGCAAGCCGGCCTGCCCCGCGATGGCAAAACCATTCTCTACGACGGCCGAACAGGTGAGCCATTCGAGCACAAGGTGACCGTTGGCGTCATCTACATGATGAAGCTATCGCACATGGTCGAGGATAAAATCCATGCGCGCTCGATTGGCCCCTACTCGCTGATCACGCAGCAGCCGCTTGGTGGAAAAGCACAGTTCGGCGGTCAGCGCTTGGGCGAAATGGAAGTCTGGGCGCTGGAAGCTTACGGCGCCACCGCAACGCTGCAAGAAATGCTCACCGTGAAATCCGACGACGTCAACGGTCGCTCCAAGGTCTACGAAGCGATCGTGAAAGGATTCAATGCACCACAACCGAACCTCCCCGAAGCGTTCATGGTGCTGGTGCGTGAGCTGCAGGGTCTGTGCTTGGACGTGCGGCTCGATGGGCAACGCATTGAAGATCGAATTAACTAACCAACGGAGGATTTATCCCATGGCTCGAGTTCAAACCATCCAAATTCCTCGCGGTGGATTCCGGGCGCTCGAAATTCGCCTTGCGTCGCCCGACGACATTTTGCGGCGCTCCCACGGTGAGGTCATCAAACCAGAAACGATCAACTACCGCTCGTTTCGGCCCGAGCGAGACGGTCTGTTCTGCGAGAAAATTTTCGGACCGATCCGCGACTGGGAATGCGCCTGTGGTAAGTACAAGCGCATTCGCTACCGGGGCATTGTCTGCGACCGCTGTGGCGTCGAAGTTTGCGAGAAAACTGTCCGTCGTGAGCGCTTCGGACATATTACCCTGGCTGTGCCGATTGTGCACGTATGGTTTTTGCGATCGCATCCCTCCAAGATCAGCGGTCTGCTGGGCATGCCACTCAAGGATGTCGAGCGGATTGTGTACTACGAGTCCTACGTGGTTATCCAACCTGGCTCGACAGGCTTGCAACCGAACACGCTCGTGACCGAGGAGGAGCTTCAGCGCATCCTGGAAACCTTGCCGAAAAGCGAGCTTGAGCTCGACGACGACGATCCCCGCAAGTTTATCGCGCTCAGCGGTGGGGAGGCAATCAAGGAAATGCTCCGGCGCGTCAATCCGGACAAAGAGTACCTGCGCCTCCGCAATGAGCTGCGCGAGGAAACCTCCCAACAGCGGCGCAAAGAAATTAGCAAGCGTCTCCGCGTGCTGGATATGTTCCGCTCCAAACCGGGGCGCGATCCGAACAACCCCGAGTGGATGGTCATCGAAATCCTGCCCGTTATTCCGCCCGAACTCCGACCGCTCCTCCCGCTTGACGGGGGACGCTTTGCTACCAGCGACATCAACGATCTCTACCGCCGAATCATTATCCGCAACAATCGGCTCAAACGGCTTGTTGACATCAAGGCACCCGACGTCATCCTCCGCAACGAAAAGCGGATGATGCAGGAAGCGGTGGATTCGCTCTTCGACAACTCGCGCCGCACTGCCCGCACCGATGCCCAGCGTCCGCTCAAATCCCTTGCGGATTCACTGCGCGGTAAGACAGGACGCTTCCGGCAGAACCTGCTCGGCAAGCGCGTGGACTATTCGGGCCGCTCGGTCATTGTCGTCGGTCCGGAGCTCAAGCTCTATGAGTGCGGCTTGCCAAAGGATATGGCCGTCGAGCTTTTCAAACCGTTCATCGTTCGCAAGCTCATCGAACGCGGCTATACCAAAACCGTCAAGACAGGCAAACGAATTGTTGACCGCAAAACCGACGCCGTCTGGGACATCCTCGAAAAGGTCATTGATGGGCACCCAGTGCTGCTCAACCGCGCGCCAACTCTCCACCGACTGGGTATTCAAGCCTTCCAGCCCCGCTTGGTGGAAGGAAAAGCGATCCAACTGCACCCGCTTGTCTGCACGGCATTCAACGCAGACTTCGACGGCGACCAAATGGCTGTCCACGTGCCGTTGAGCCACGAAGCGCAGTTGGAAGCACTACTCCTGATGCTGGCGCCGCACAACATTGTCCATACCCAAAATGGCGAACCCATTGCCGTCCCCTCGCAGGACATGGTGCTTGGTGTCTACTACCTGACTAAGATTCGCCGTGGTGCGCGTGGGGAAGGCAAGTACTTTGCTTCGCCTGAGGAAGTCATCATTGCCTACAATGCCCAGCGACTCGACCTGCATGCTCTCATCAAAGTCCGCATCAATGGCGAACTCATCGAAACCTCGACCGGTCGGGTGATCTTCAACCAGATCGTCCCAGCCGAACTCGGATTTATCAACGAGCTGCTGACCAAAAAGCGTCTCAAGCAGCTCATCGGACAGTGTTTCCGCACCGTCGGGCTGGCACGAACAACGGAATTCCTCGACCAGCTCAAGGACCTCGGCTTCCACTACGCGATGCAAGGCGGCTTGTCGGTTTCGATTGCAGACCTGGTTGTCCCCTCGATCAAGGAGGAAATCGTGACCAAGACGCAAGAGGAAGTGGACAAGATTCGCTGGTACTACGAAAACGGGATTATCTCGAACGGTGAGCGCTACAACAAGACCATTGACCAGTGGAGCAACGCCACCAATCGCATCGCCGACAAGCTCTACGCGGAGCTGTCGCAGGATCAGGATGGCTTCAACACCTTCTGGATGATGCTCGATTCGCAGGCGCGTGGGTCGAAAGAGCAGATTCGCCAGCTTGCCGGCATGCGGGGATTGATGGCAAAGCCACAGCGCTCGCTGACCGGTTCAACCGGCGAATTGATCGAAACACCCATCATCTCGAATTTCCGCGATGGACTGACCATTCTGGAGTACTTCATCTCGACCCACGGAGCACGAAAGGGTCTTGCCGATACTGCTCTCAAAACAGCCGATGCCGGTTACTTGACGCGCCGACTGCACGATGTCGCCCAAGATGTCGTTGTCACGACGGAGGACTGCGGCACGATCCGCGGCATCGAAATGCGCGCTCTCAAGGATGGTGAGGACGTCAAGGAACCGCTCAGTGAACGCATCTTGGGTCGAGTGGCACTCCAAGATGTTCGCGATCCCATTACCGGTGCACTCATCATTGGCAAGGGCGAACTCATTGACGAGGAAAAAGCCGCTGCCATCGAGGAAGCCTCGATTGAATCGGTGCTCATTCGCACGGTGCTCACCTGTGAAGCGCGGCATGGTGTCTGCGCCAAATGCTACGGGCGGAATCTGGCAACCGGCAAGCTCGTCGATGTCGGTGAAGCAGTCGGCACCATCGCGTCCCAGTCCATCGGTGAACCAGGGACACAGCTCACGCTCCGCACCTTCCACACCGGTGGAACTGCCTCGCTGGTAACCTCGCAGTCAACCGTTGGAGCGAAGGCAAGCGGTATTGTCAAGTTCGAAAACATTCGCACCATCCGCTACCTCGACGAAGAAGAACGCGACGTCGAAGTCGTCGTCAGCCGTGCCGGTATCATCAAGATCATCGAGCCGTTGGCAAACCGCGAAGTCGCCTATCACGACGTCACCTACGGTGCAGTGCTGCGTGTCCACGATGGGCAAAAAGTAGACAAAGGGCAAATCCTCTTCGAGTGGGATCCCTACAACGCTGCGATCATCACCGAAAAAGCAGGACGCGTCCGCTATGTTGACCTTCTGCCCAACGTGACCTACAAGGAAGAAAACGATGAGCAGACCGGCCACATCACCAAGCTCGTCATCCAGTCATCGGACAAGACCAAGTTCCCCAGCATCGAAATTGTTGACGACAACGACACTGTCCTTGCTCGGTACGACGTGCCGGTGCGAGCACAAATTCTCGTTGACGATGGTGAGGCCGTCGGCGTGGGAACGCGACTGGTCAAGATGCCGCGGGACCTTGGCCGTGCAACGGGCGACATCACCGGTGGTTTGCCACGGGTGACCGAGCTGTTCGAAGCACGCACACCGCGTAATGCTGCAATTGTTGCCGAAATTGATGGCATCGTCAGCAAGGACCCCAAACCCAAGCGCGGGAATATCATTCTCAAAGTCACCAGTCTCGACCGCAGCACGGAGAAAGAGTATGCTGTCCCCGCCGGACGCTACATCCTTGTCCAGGATGGCGATCTGGTGCGTGCCGGCGATCGCTTGACCGATGGTCCGGTTGATCCCCACAGTATCCTTGCGATCAAAGGGATGACAGCCGTTGCGGAGTACTTGGTCAACGAGATTCAGGAAGTCTATCGCATGCAGGGCGTCAAGATCAGCGATAAGCATATCGAGGTCATTGTGCGCCAGATGCTGCAGAAGGTCGAGATTACCGACCCAGGCGATAGCGACTTTCTCGAAGGGGACCACATTGACCGCATCACGTTCCTCGACGAGAACAATCGGCTCAAGGAGTGCGTGGTTGTCACCGATCGTGGCGACTCACGGCAGGTGAAAGTGGGCGAAGTGATCCCGCGGGCGCGATTCCGTGAGATCAATACAGAGCTCAAGCGGCGGGGCAAAGAGCCGATCAAAGCTCGCCGTGCAGAACCTGCCATCGCTCGGCCGATCCTCAAAGGCATTACCGATCAAGCCTTGGAAACCGAGTCCTGGCTCTCGGCGGCATCATTCCAAGAGACAACACGCGTCCTCTCCGATGCGGCTGCACAGGCGAAGGTGGATCATCTCCGCGGCTTGAAGGAGAACATCATCCTGGGCCAAGCAATACCGGCGGGCACGGGTCTGCGGATCTACAACGAACTGTTGGTCGAAAGCGAAGTCGGCAATATCTTCGGCGAGGATGCGCTCCCACCGCCACCACAGCCTGCAGCGCGCGAAACCGTCAATGGAGTCCAGGTCCGACGAGCTACGCCTTCCTAATGCTGCTGGTGTAGCAATCGTTCGAACGG
>Ga0209478_1001603_pt1 | contig 15626 bp, 10 predicted proteins | sample DewCreD2012metaG_5_FD_184109 | JGI IMG/M metagenome (GOLD analysis project Ga0209478, IMG submission 184109) | Hot spring sediment bacterial and archeal communities from British Columbia, Canada, to study Microbial Dark Matter (Phase II) - Dewar... ... | reverse complement strand
ATCGGTGTGGAACTCAATGCCAGTATCATCCGCTCTGCGTGTTGGGGTCCAGAAGGATTACGGCAAATCCCGCTCCAACCCCCGGCAGAGGAAATGCCATTGTGCGTGGCGTTACATCAACGTCATCTGCTTTATGGTCAGGCGGCGCAAGCGGTGGCCCGTACCATGCCCCATGCGATTTGTGACAACTTTCTACCCTCGTTGGGCCACAGCCAGCAGTGGCGTTTTGGGCGCCATTGCCTGACAGCGGAAAGCGCCTTGGAAACAATCCTGCTGCACCTCCGGCCCGTTTGGGAGTCTCAAGCGGCTCCCTTGGCTGTGGCGGTCCCTGCCTATCTTTCAGCCGGGCAAGTCCAAGGATTGGCCCGATTGTTCCGCCGGATGGGCTGTACACTGCGTGCTGTCTTATTGGCTCCCCTCGGTGTAGCCGCTGCGTTTGCCCCTGCTTTGTATTCTCACCTTCCCTCTCCAACGCAAAACACGTCCAAGACCTTAGTCCAAACTAACCAACCCGCACGAGACCTGCGGCAGGCGCCGATCACCGTTGGGATTGTTGACGTGGATGCCTTTGCTCTCTCGGCAGCCGTGGTAGGCCTTACCCCGGATACAACCCGTCTGCTGGCATTTTCCGCCTGGCCTCGCTTGGGTTTGTCGGTCTGGTACAACCGCGTGCTCGACGCTGTAGCCGATCACTGTATTCGCTTATGTCGCCGGGACCCACGGGACTGGCCTGAAGCAGAACAAGGGCTTTTCGAGCAACTCCCTTACGCCTTGGAGCAATGCTACGCCGGTCAGACCATTCGCTGGCTGGTGCGAACCGACGAATGGTATCAGGAGTTGCACATGGTCCCAGAAGAGCTGGAAGGATACTGTGCCAGCCTAGCCCAAACGGCGGAGCAAGTCATTCGCCAGCTAACGCAAGATGCCACTAACTCAGGCCCTTTACGAGCATTGTGGATGACCTCACGGGCCTCACGCTTGCCAGGTCTAAATCGTCAACTGCAATGGAACAAATCACCCGGCACCCGTCTGGAAATCCTCTCCCCTTCGGCAATTGCCCAGGCTGCTGCTACTCTCACTGCTCATTGGCCACCTACAGAACAACCGATGTACCTCGATGGTACCATCTCATTGTCGGTCCCTGGTCGTCTCGCTGTGGCTGGACATAACATTCCGGCCACCTGACAAATCCCAACGCCTCGGTTTAGGAAACCTAGCGGTACCCGTAGGCAGTGTTTGATTCATACAAACAGCCAAGAAATGGATTCGAGCAGTTATCAGAGGACTACATCATGCGCATCCGACACAAAGTTCCCACGCTGGTCAGCATGTGGATGCTGGACGTCTTCTGCTGTGCCTTGGGTTGCGTCACCTTGTTGTTTCTGATCAACAGTCGCATGGCTAGCGACGCGGCTGACACTAACCGCAATGCATTGACGGAACTGGCAAAACTCAAACAGCGCTACTCCGAACTGGTAACCAACTATGAAAGCGAAAAAGCCGCTTGGGAGGAGAATCGCCGTCGCCTGTTTCAAGAGTTAGATTCCCTCAGACAAGACAAGGAAGATCTTTCCCGCCATCTTGCCCTGTTGAAGAAAGAAGTCCAATCTCTTCAGGCTCAGCGGGATGCCGACCGCCTAGCTCTCGCCGATGCCGAAAAAAATCTGAGAACAACCCAGCAACAACTGACTATCCTGCAAACCCAATCTCTCCGATCCGAAGAACTCCTCCGCAAAAAGCAGAAAGAGGCCGACGACCTCCAGCAGCGCATTCAAACTTTGCAGACGACCCAGGATGATTTGCAGCGGCTGCTACGCGTCAAAGATGATGAAATGACTATGCTCTCGCGCCAGTTAGCCAACATGAAAAAGCAATTGCATGACTTAGAAGTTCTGCAGACTGCTTTGCGCCAAGAGCGTGACGCAGCCCGCACCGCAACCGAACAAGCTGTGAAAAAAGCGGAGATGGAACTGCAAGCGGCACAAACTCGCATTCGCGATTTGACTCAGCGCTTGGAAGCGGCACAGACCACAATCATCGACCTTCAAGGCCAGAAGGCCCGCCTCGCCGACCGCTTCGACCAATTGCAAAAGAGCATGGAGAACCGCTTCGCCGGTATCGTCACCACGGGGCAACGCGTAGTCTTCATCGTGGACATTTCCGGGAGCATGGCCAAAAAAGACACTAACACCGTGGACCCGAATAAATGGCCCCTCGTCGTGGAAACGGTGGGGAAAGTGATGCGCAGCATCGTCGGCCTGAAAGAGTATCAGGTCATCATTTTTTCCAGCTCGGCCCGCTGGCTTTTCCACGACGAGGGCAACTGGCGAGCCTTCCGTGGAGAAGAGTCTGTCAAAGAGGTGATCGATGCTCTCCTGAAAACCCAACCCTACGACGATACCAATCTCTATGCGGCCTTCGAATTGGCTTTCACATTACGCTCGAAAGGATTGGATACCATCTACCTGTTTTCCGATGGCTTGCCGACTTCCGGTCCCGGCCTCTCACCCGCCGACATCTCCCGACAGCCTCCGTTATCGGAATTAGAACGCAGTGACAAACTCAGCCGCCATCTGTTGTCCACCCTGCGCGACCAATGGAATCGACCGGACGCCGCTCAGTCTAGAGTTCGCATTCATTCCGTCGGCTTCTATTTTGAAAGCCCCGAATTGGGAGCCTTTCTCTGGACCCTCGCCCGCGACAATGACGGAAGTTTCGTAGGCATGAGTAAACCTTGAGAAATCTCCGCATTCGTCACTGCTAGCACGTGCTCTTAGAATTCAGCACAAAAGCTGGCTAGGATGTGTGCCTGTCAAATCGAAGGAGGAGCGCTACCGAATTCGGAAAACTGGAAGGGGCGCAAAACTAACAACTTTCAGTTTATTGAAACCATCCCATGCTATGGAACGTATCCGTGGATTTGCGAGCTCAGATCGGTATCGCTGAAATGCTAAGACAGAATTGGGGATCCAGGATTCGAACCTGGACTAACTGATCCAGAGTCAGTCGTGCTACCGTTACACCAATCCCCAGCACTTGCGCTACCACTATAGGCCTCTTTCGCCCTCAGGGCAAGAGGATTAGTCACCAAAGGTGGTGCGGGTGCAACCAAATTCTCTGGGGGTTCCCTGCCGGGCAGCTCTGCTAGTCTGGGGAAACACCTCGCGGGTTCAGCCCCCACCCCCAGAGAATCTAGTTACACCCAGGTGCTCCCTTCTTGCAGAAGGGGTGGAAACCGAGGATGTTATGTCAATGTGCTAACCATGATGAACGGCTCTGGAATCTGGAATAATGCGGAGGCCGAGAGAGGAGAATCGGGCTGACTGGATTTGAACCAGCGACCTCTTGGTCCCGAACCAAGCGCTCTAGCCAAGCTGAGCTACAGCCCGTCAAATAATGGGTCTCAGTAGCAGATCTTCTGCATAGCATCTCTGAGTCGTAAGTATCCTAGCGGCAAGCGGGGAAAAGTCAATGCGGCCTGAAGCTCGCCAGAATGCGGGGGTGCTTGGGTGCAACCAGATTTTCTGGGGGGTCCCTGCCGGGCAGCTCTGCTAGTCTGGGGAAACACCTCGCGGGTTCAGCCCCCACCCCCAAAGAATCTAGTTACACCCTGAAAGCGGCGGCGCGGTGTTGGGGCCGTCCAACCCTGGCAAGCAAAAGCGGGCGGGGGAGGAAATCCGGGAGGAATTGGGTAGTGGAAACTCGACTCGACATTGGCCCACGGATCGAGTATGGGAGGGCCAGGAAAACGGGTGCCGCGAGGAGAGACCATCGTGGCGGAAGACGGGCACGGATGGATTGTAGAAACCCAGCATTTGACGAAGATATACCGCAACCGGCAGATTGCTCTCAATGATGTGACATTGACGTTAGAGCCGGGATGCGTGCTGGGCTTGTTAGGCCCCAACGGCGCGGGCAAGACAACGTTGTTGCGTCTAATCCTGGGTTTGCACCGCCCGACAGCGGGGTCCGTGCGGGTGTTTGGCCGCCTAATGACGCCGAATGCCGCGGATATCCGCCGTCGGATTGGCTACATTCCGACAAATCCGCAGTTCCCCCGCGGGATGACGCCAATCAGTTATTTGGATTACATTGGCCGCCTCTTCGGCCTGCCGCGGGATGTGCGTAAGCCAAAGCTGGCCACGCTGATCCGAGCGGTGGATCTGCTGCCGCACTCCGGCGAACCGATTGCCCATTTCACGCCGGGAATGACCGCCCGCTTGGCGGTGGCTGCCAGTTTGATCAATGAACCGGACCTGCTCATCTGGGATGAGCCAACCCACGGCCTAGACATCGAAGCCCGCCGCTCCATGCTGGAGTTGATCAAGCAGCTTGCCTCGGAAAAGACCCTGATTTTGAGCAGTCACAATCTCAGCGACGTAGATGAAGTCTGCAATCATGCCTGCGTCCTCAACAAGGGACAAATGATTTTCCACGGAACCTTGCAGGACCTAAAAGGCCGGATTCGCCGCAATCACTATGAACTGGACGTGGACGGAGAGCACAAAGCCATCAGCAAAGCTGTGGGCGTGCTGCGAGGATTGAAGGATTTCATCCAGGTCGTCTTCCGCCATCGGCGCCTGGATGTGAAACTGGGGGAGGAAACGCCGAATACGGCCCTGTTAGCCCAGTTGTTTCAGGTATTGCATGATCACAAGATTACCGTGATCAGTGTGCGAACGGTGGGAATGCAGACGGAACAGGCGTATTTAGACCTGGTGGAACGGGAGGAGAGCCGGGGTTTTGTGCGTTTGTACCCTGCCTCGGAAGCCGCCTGATACAGTCTGCGGACGCTTGCAGAGAGGCCAGAGGACATGTCCACTAATGCAGCGGCGCGTGGGGAATGGTCCCGGAGTGGTTCGGGACGGCGTGCCGGTGAGATGACCGATCCACCCGCCGTGGTAACTGTCCGTTTCCATCGTTTCCTGCCGTATTGGGCCGTGCTGCAAACCGACCTACGCCAGACAGCCCAAGGGTGGTTGTTTGTTCTGTGGATAGCGCTGGTAGTCATTGGGGTATGCGGTTTTTTCCTTTACCGGGTCGGGGTGCAACAGGAAGCGGGATTGGTGCAATCCGCAGCAGTACTCTGTGCAGAGGCATTGCGGGCTGCATTTCTCGGAAGCCTCGCCGTTGTTGTCATTCTCAGTGTGGCAGCCATCAGTAGTGAACGGGGAACCGTGGCGGATGCAGTTCTCTCAAGGGGGATCAGCCGCCATCAGTATTTCCTGGCCCGGCAGCACGCCCGCGTGATTCTGGTGGGAATCGCTTTTGCGCTGATCAGCACGGGGATCATCGCAGCCGGGTCTTTGCTCTTCCGGGGTGAAGCTGATATTTCCCTCTCAGGGGCGGCAGTCGTGATTGGCCTGCTCAGCTTGCTTCTCGCCGTGGTAGCGGCGGTTGGGGTGGTCCTCGGAGCATTGACCAACAGTGCGGTTCTTGGGATCACAATCTATTGGCTGCTTCTCTACGGCGGGGGACTGCTGCTGATGCTGGCGCCCGAATCCTGGCCAGGACCAGAGCGCGAACTAACCCGGTTGCGTTACGTGCTCCAAGGTTACTACTCAGCGGCGTATTATGGCCGGATAGCTCTCACCGCGATCGCCATCGCTTTCGCAGCGACGATTTGCGGGTTGATCGGCTTTAGTCGCAAGGATGTCTGAAAAGACCGACCGCAGATTCCAGGGGTGCAACCAAATTCTCTGGGGGTTCCCTGCCGGGCAGCTCTGCTAGTCTGGGGAAACACCTCGCGGGTTCAGCCCCCACCCCCAGAAAATCTGGTTACACCCGATTCCAGATTACTCAGCCAGGTGCGGCACGATCTTGCACCATTTCCACGATCAACTCGGCTTCATGAAGCCATTCCGCCTTGGATTGGGGGGTGATGGTGTAATGCTCTGGTACTGGTGTCGCGCTTGTAACTGGACACCGCCGCATTGCAGGGTGGAGAAGGCGAGTGCCACGTGGTCGCCACCCTGTCCCCTCTAACTACACTTACAGTGAGGAGCAAGAGAAACGGGAATCGAGTGAGGCCGTCAAAGCCGGCGAGGTGAAGGGAGGCCATCCCACTTATGAGCCTTGAAGCCAGATGGCCAAACATGCGAGGAAATATGGCTGGGAGTTCTCAAGGCACGGTACGCCATCCGAAAGGCCCGCCTCTGGTCAGTGCAGAACGGCGCCTTGGAACCTGGCTTGTCGCGGTGCTGGATTCCAGTGTCGGGGCGAAAGTCGTGGTGGCGTTGGGCGGGATCGGGCTGGCTTTGTTTGCCATTTTTCACATGCTGGGCAACTTGAAGATTTTTCAAGGCCGCGATGCTCTCAATGCGTATGCCCACTTCCTCAAACATGATTTGGGGGTGTTGCTATGGCTTGCAAGGGCGGGATTGCTGGGCATCTTCCTGTTGCATGCTGTGTTTGCACTGCGGTTGAAATGGCGGACGGCTTCGGCGCGACCCCAGCCGTATGCCTACCCACCGCGCACAACGGATCGCCTGGCGGCCCGCACTATGGCGCTCACTGGCGTACTGATCGGACTATTTATCCTCTTGCACCTGGCCCACTTTACCTTGGGGTGGGTCCATGCCGCGGAGCAGAACGGCCAATCGATTCACTACTTGGACTTGAAGGACACCCAAGGACGGCATGATGTCTATGCGATGGTAGTAGCAGGGTTCCGCACCACCTGGATCGCTGCCATCTACTTGCTGGCCCAATTAGCTCTCTTTGTTCATCTGATTCACGGCATTCCGAGTACCTTTCAGACTTTGGGACTCCAGAGCCGACGGACCCTCGGTGCCATCCGCGGCTTAGGAATGCTAGTAGCCGGAATCATCCTGATCGGAAACTGCGGGATCGTGATAGCAGTATGGGGCGGCTGGGTGTCAGCACCCTGACAAAGCATTACCGCAGGTGGCATCATATTGACCATGACAGCACGATGATTGAGGAGATTGCTTCCCACACCGTGGATTGGATTTCCAAAGGATGAGCCACACGGTGAAAGAGTAGTAACTTCCAGGATTTCCCCGTAGGGGAGAGAGGTGCGATGAGTTTGGATGCGAAGGTGCCTTCCGGGCCGCTTGCGGAGAAGTGGACTCGGTTCAAGCGGGAGCAACGTTTGATCAGTCCCGCGAACAAGGCGAAATACACCATCATCGTTGTGGGGACTGGGCTGGCTGGGGCCAGCGCGGCAGCCACACTGGCCGAACTGGGCTACAAGGTACTGGTGTTTTGCTTTCACGATACACCGCGGCGCGCCCATTCCATAGCCGCTCAGGGTGGAATCAACGCGGCTAAGAATTATCGCAATGATGGGGATAGCGTATTCCGGCTCTTTTATGACACGATTAAGGGGGGCGATTTCCGCAGCCGCGAAGCCAATGTCTATCGGCTGGCCGAGGTGTCCGGTAACATCATTGACCAGTGTGTCGCTCAAGGCGTTCCCTTTGCTCGTGAGTACGGCGGCCTGCTGGAGACGCGAAGTTTCGGGGGCGCTCAGTTGCAGCGCACCTTTTACTGTCGGGGTCAGACGGGTCAGCAATTGCTGCTGGGAGCTTACCAAGCACTGTGCCGTCAGATTAGCTATGGTGCGGTCCACATGTTTCCCCGCTGCGAGATGCTGGACCTGGTCGTCATCGATGGCCGCGCCCGTGGGATTGTGACCCGCCATCTGGTAACGGGCAAGATTGAGTCGTTTGCTGCGGATGCCGTCGTCCTCGCTACTGGTGGCTACAGCAATGTGTTCTACTTGTCCACGAATGCGATCGGGTGCAACGTTTCCGCCACGTACCGGGCCTACAAACGCGGTGCATTTTTCGCCAACCCGTGCTTCACTCAGATTCACCCCACCTGTATTCCGGTCAGCGGCGAGCACCAGTCCAAGCTGACGCTGATGAGCGAAAGCCTGCGCAACGACGGGCGGGTTTGGGTTCCCAAACGCCGAGAAGATGTCGGCAAGCATCCCAATGACATCCCTGAGTCGGACCGAGATTACTTCCTCGAGCGGAAATACCCCAGTTATGGCAATCTGGCGCCGCGGGATATTGCCAGTCGCGCCGCCAAGGAGGTTTGCGATGAGGGCCGCGGCGTGGGTCCGTCGGGCCGGGGTGTGTATTTGGACTTCGCGGACGCTATTCGCCGCCAAGGAATCGAACGAATCCGGGAAAAATACGGCAACCTCTTCGATATGTATGAGCGGATCACGGGGGAAAACGCCTATACTCAACCGATGCGCATCTACCCCGCCCCGCATTACACCATGGGGGGATTATGGGTCAACTATGAGTTGATGTCAAACCTGCCAGGTTTATTCGTGATCGGCGAGGCCAATTTCTCGGATCACGGGGCGAATCGCCTGGGCGCCTCAGCCCTGATGCAAGGCTTGGCCGACGGATACTTCATTCTCCCCTCTACGTTGACCCACTGGCTGGCCGGTGTCAAACCGGGCCTACCCCCGCTCGATCACCCGGAGTTCCGCCGCTGCGAGGCTGAAGCGCACCAGCGCCTCAAGCGTCTCTTGTCTATCGGCGGCCAGAAAACCGCGGTCGAATTCCACCGCCACTTGGGACACATCCTGTGGGACCATGTAGGAATGGCCCGCCGCCGCGAAGGCTTGCTCCAGGCGATCGAACAAATTCGTAATCTGCGAGAGGAGTTTTGGAGGAACGTTCGAGTACCCGGTAGTGATGCGGACTTGAACATGGCTCTAGAACGGGCCAATCGCGTGGCGGATTACTTGGAGTTCGCTGAACTGATGGCCCTTGATGCCCTGCGGCGAGAAGAAAGCTGTGGCGGACATTTCCGAGTGGAACATCAAACAGCGGACGGCGAAGCGAAACGGGACGACGAGCGCTTCTGCCACGTTGCGGCCTGGGAATACACCGGACCCGATCGCGAACCTATCCGCCATGAGGAACCGCTCATCTTTGAAACCGTGAAACTAACCGAGCGGAGCTATAAGTGAAGGGTGCCCTACCGGGGACAGGTGAAAACAAGTCCTCGAATTTAAAACTCTTCTGGACATACACGGGTACACTCCCCTGAAACTTGCGAACGAGGTGATCTGAGATGAAAGTGACTTTACATATCTGGAGGCAGAAATCGCCGGCGGATCGAGGTCAGTTTGTGACCTATCCGTTGGATAACCTTAGCCCAGATATGTCGTTTTTGGAAATGCTGGATGTCCTCAACGAGCAACTGATCCAGCGCGGGGAGGAACCAGTGGCGTTCGAGCATGATTGCCGGGAGGGAATCTGCGGCAGTTGCGCAATGATGATTAATGGTCAGGCGCATGGTCCGGAGCGCGGCACCACCACCTGCCAACTGCATCTGCGCAGCTTTCCGGACGGAGCAGAAATCTATGTTGAGCCGTGGCGGGCACGAGCCTTCCCTATTCTCAAAGACCTGGTCTGCGATCGCTCGGCCCTGGATCGCATCATTCAGGCTGGCGGTTACATCAGCGTTGGTACCGGTGGCGCTCCGGACGGGAACTGTCTGCCGGTTCCCAAAGCGGACCAGGACAAGGCCATGGACGCGGCGCAGTGCATTGGCTGCGGGGCGTGTGTGGCCGCCTGTCCTAACGCTTCAGCCATGCTCTTCGTGGCAGCGAAAGTGAGCCATCTGGCCCACTTGCCCCAAGGCCAGCCGGAGCGGAAGGAGCGCGTCCGCAAAATGATCGCCCAGCACGACCGCGAGGGGTTCGGGCATTGTACCAACATCGCCGCCTGTGAGGCAGCCTGTCCCAAGGAAATCTCGGTGGAACATATCGCTCAGCTCAACCGTGACTACATCACTTCCGCCTTGGCGGCGCTGATCCGCTGAGTTGTGTGAAAGCAACGCCCATCTGTTCCGGAGCGGATGTTAGTAACCCATAGCTTACTCTCACCCGGCCCAACTCACTCCGCTTGAACCTACCCTACCCCAATTGGGGTTGGGACCCACACTGAATGTCCAGGAGTCGTAACTCGATGCGAGTGTAACCTTGGTAGGTATTGCGTTGCGGTGTAAAGGCCAGGCACACTTGAGAGGCTTTTTCCAGTTCCTCATAACGTTCGGCCATGTTCCAGCCGACACAGCGGAAGCGCTGGCCGCCTTGGGAGACGTGCAACTCCAGGTGTCGCGGTGATTCCCCCTGTCCTATGCGCCGGACCTGCTCAACAGTAACACCCGTTGCGAGAAATTGAGGGCGTGGATTGTCGGCACCGTAGGGTTCCAGGCGGTCTAGCTCTTGCAGCAAGGTGAACGTGATGGCGCTGAGGGGAATTTCCGCATCGAGCAGCAGGCGGGGTGCAGGGGACCCTGAGGGCAGATGGCGGGCCACATATTGGTTGAAGGCCATGCGGAAAGCATCGATTCGTTCGGGCAAAATCTTTAGGCCCGCTGCTGCGGCGTGCCCCCCATAGGATTCCAGGAGGCCGTCACAGGCCCGCAAGGCTTCATGCAACGGCAATTCTGGCACGCTCCGCCCGCTTCCCGTAGCCAGGCTTTCTCCCTCGCGGATGGCGATCACGATCGCCGGCTTGCCATAATGTTCCACGAGTCGGGCGGCTACAATCCCGACCACTCCCGGATGCCAGCGCTTGTCTGCCACGACCAGAGCCGGATCATTGTGATAATACTGATCTACAAATTCCTTGGCCTGGTGGGTCGCCTGGCGTTCCAAAGCCTGGCGCTGGTCGTTCTGTTTCTCCAGGAACTGGGCATGGGTTTTGGCCGTGGTGTAGGATTGCGTGGTGAGCAGTTCGACTGCCATGCGCGCACATCCGAGCCGTCCAGCGGCATTGAGCCTCGGTGCCAAGCGATAACCCACATCCTCCGCTGTGAGCCTATCTCCGATCTGCAACTGGGCGGCTTCCATGAGAGCACTCAACCCCAGCGAGGGATGCTCCACGATCCTCCGCAAGCCGTGCCGAACGAAGAGGCGGTTCTCTCCCCGCAGCGGCACGGCATCCGCGACCATGCCCAAAGCTGCTAGACCGACCCCTTCCAGAAGGATGTTCCGCAAGTCGTGGGGCAGCGATCCTTGCTTGGTTCCACTGGCGACTTGAGCGATAGCCCAGGCCAGCTTGAAGGCCACCCCAGCACCCGACAACTCGCCGCTGGGATAGTGTCCTTCCGGCCAGCGCGGGTGGACAATGACAGCCGCCGGCGGCAGAAGCGGACTGCCGCTCCCATCCACCTTCCACTGGTGATGGTCCGTAATGATGAGTTCCATGCCCAACTGTTGGGCCAATTCTGCTTCCGCAAGACTAGCTATGCCGCAATCAACGGTGATGACGACCTGCACCTGCCGTTGGTGCAATTCGCGCAAGCGCTCAGCGTTCAGACCATATCCTTCCGCCAGGCGGATCGGAATATGGTACTCCACGGAGGCTTGCAGATGTTGCAATAGGCGGAGCAGGATCGCCGTTCCGGTCACGCCATCCACGTCATAATCGCCGTAGATGCAAATCTTCCGCCGGGCCTGGATAGCGGAGACGATCCGCCGGGCCGCTTCCATGACCCCAGAGAGTCGATCCGGTGGTAAAAGGTCGGTCAGGCGGCCATAGAGAAATTGTTTGGCTTCCGGAGCACTGCGTATTCCCCGCTGCCATAAGAGCTGAGCCACCACTTCGGAAATCTGGGCTTCACGAGCTAAACGCCGCACTGCCAACGGTTCCGGTGCCGGTAGCAAATGCCAGACACGTTGGCGCTGGGACATAACTACTTCCTCCTTCCTCCTCTTGATCCTAACATGCGGCAGCATTCCTGTTCCATCTCCGCTGTAAGGCTGGGACGCTGGCCAACCGTCACATCTGTCAGAATCGTTCCTTTCCACCCCTGTCCCGGCTGAACAAGTCCCCATCAAACTCCGAGGTTGTAACGATGCGGTCGAGGTAGGGGTGCAATTGACTGGGATGCCGTCCTGCTCACCTTACTCTTTTGCCGGATCGCTTCCAGGCATGTTTCGCTTCCAGTTTGCCAGATCGATGCCTTCCTTTTCCCAAGCAGAATAGGACCGCTAGCAGCGAGAGAGCCGCAGATTGGGCCAGGTCCCTTTGCGGAGATGCGGGAATCTTCGCCGATGGAAGGGGAGAAGTTCGTCTGGGCCGCACGTGCCAGACCTCGGTATCCGATGTGTCCCATAGAAGGAGGAACACCCTTGTACAGCACGATTTTGTTACTGTCGTCGGCGATGGGCGCGGGCGGCGACGTCGTTCCCGCGGGTGGGTGGGGTTTGGGACCCCGCGATGGCGCGGGTTGTCATGGCGCACCGGCTCCTCCACCCCCCAGTTGTTGTGACACGCCTGCTCCCAGCTTGTTGGACCGCCTGCGTGCCAAATGGGCAGCCCGCCAGCAGGATTGTTGCCCCTCGGCTCCCGCTCCTCAGGCGAAACCGGCTCCAGCGGCACCGGCGCCAGCCCCCGCGCCAGCTCCAGCTGCTGCCCCCTGCTGCGATCCCTGTGCCCAACGGGTCAGCCTGCTGGACCGCATTCGTGCTCGCTTGGCTGCTCGCAAGCACAAAGACTGCTGCCAGCCCTGCCCTAGCGGTTGTGCCCCCGCGGGCGAGCAGAAACCGCCTTCCGGTTCCACCCCGCCGAAGGAAATGCCCAAACCTAAAGAGAAAGTCGCCACACCGCCGGCCAGCAACTCCCACCCACCGGCCATTGCCATCCCAGTGCCGCCTCCGGTCAATTCTTCCAATGGAGGCACCCCCTACTAATCGCTGGCACGCGTTGATCCTATCCCGACCTCCTGCCCCTTTTCCGACCGGCTAACGCCGGTCGGTTCTCTTTCGACCTGGCTGGCCGGACAGCTTTTTCCTTGTCTCCTGACTATGGGGAACGATGCCGCTGGGATTTCCCCGATAAATCCCCTTCTCCCTGCTGCCGCTCCGCCTTATGGTGACAGTGGTCCCGCCTTGTAATGTGAATGGATCGTCCCAAGAGAGTACCACGGATGTCCACTGCTGCCCAGGAAGGACCCGAATTGGCCCGCAAAATTGCCCGCCTGGTGGAAGAGAAAGGTTGGAATCAGGAGGATTTTGCCCGCATTGCCCGGCTCAACCGCCACACGGTTCGCCACATTCTCCGCGGGCAACTCAAGCGCCAGCTCCGCAACGCCACCATCAGCCAGTGTGCGGAAGCTTTGGGCTTGACCGTCAGTGAGCTGCGGGACTTGCCGCTGGAGTGCCTGCTGGCACGCATGCACGGCCAACTCCCCCCCACCTCCGAAGCCCTCCGCCTGCTCCGGGAACGTGCCACACTCCCCGAACTGATCCAATGGATCGACGAGCACCCCCAGCGCGCTGCGGCCTTCACCCTGGCGGAAGTCGAAGAATTGCTCCTCGCCCAGGAACCCGGTGGCTACCTCGAACGTCTCGACGTGGACACCGCCATCACTCTCCTGGAACAACGTCGCCGGATCGTTCAGACCTTGCGGCAGATCACGGACCCGGAATGTCTGGAAGCCGTCGAACGCTTGGTCCAGGTGCTCGCCAAACGGAACCGGGAGAGCCTGGTATGATCCGACCCAACAGGGGGGAACATCCGCGGGATGTCCCGCAACCGCCCGAAACATCCCACCCTCCAGGGTTTCGGCTCTCCCCAAAGTTCCCAAAAATTTCCTCTTCTGGGATTTTTTCGCTTGATCTTCTCATGATCATCGGATACTCTGAAGTAGCAAGTGGGGCCAGATCATGTCGTAGGGTTATTGGCCTCGCTACTTTCCGTGTCTCAACCAGTGAGGTGTTACCATGAAGCGACGGACTTCCGTACGGGAGGCGTTCACCCTCATCGAGCTGTTGGTGGTGATCGCCATCATTGCCATCCTCGTGGGTCTGCTCTTACCCGCCATTCAGAAGGTGCGGGAAGCGGCGGCCCGGGCCAGTGCCCAGAACAACCTCAAGCAGATCGGCCTGGCTATGCACAACTACCACGATGCCCGCGGACGCATTCCTGTGAATGGATTCCGCAATGCCTCTATACGTCCCGACAACACTCCTGCTGATTGGTGTTGGGCCTATCATCTGCTTCCGTTTGTGGAACAGGAGGCCATGTTCAACCAGGCTGGTGGTGCGAGCCTCACGCCATTGTCTCCACCAGCAGGCGTTCCCGTGAAGACCTACCTCTGCCCAGCCCGTGGCCGCGGTGGCTTCTCCACTACAGGTGCTAATAGTCCCGGATTCAATGGTCCATTCACAGATTACAAAATCAACTGGGTTTCGTTCGTAAATGGTTTGTCCAACGCCGACACATCCGTCCCTTCTGTTTCTGCTACTCTAAGACCTACTATGAGTCAAATCACGTCGGCCCGCGGCACCAGTAATGTCATCTACGTTGGTCAGGGGTACTTGAATCCCAATGAATATCGCCGGACCCATGGTAGCAACTGGGAAGAAGTTATTTATTCCGGGGGCTATGGCGGAACGGGACGTGGTGGTCTGGAAATCCTCAAGGACAATGTCAATATCGGTCAAGGTGATCGCTGGGGTTCACCATTTGCCGGAGGATGCCCCTTCCTAATGGTGGATGGCAGTGTCCGCATGGTAAACTATGCCTTCAGTGGTTCCGTAAACTTCGATGCTGCCCTGCGATGGAATAGCACCAATCCCGCTTCTCTGAACGAGTGATGTTGGCGGGATGTGGCTGAATTGCCGCAGGCGGCATACCTCGGCCACCCCACAAAAAAACAGTGCCAAGCCGGACGGTTGTTGATCTCAGGTCTCTCCCTGATCAACCACCTGTTGGCTGAGAGCGACCAATCTACTTTGGACGCACACGAATGGCACCGAAGGGTACCCCTTCGGTGCTTTTCTGTTCCTCTATCTAGTATCGACTCCCAAAGCTAGCATATCCCGCCCATGAGGCTATATGATGGAAGCAAACCATCCCGTAGATGAGGAGCCAAGAGGATGAAGTGCCCCACGCTTGAGCGGCGCTATCTTTTGGGCTTGCTCCTGGTAGGGGGATGGGGATGGCTTCTCGGCGCGGGGTGCAGCCGCGAGGTAGGCGGGGAATCCACGCAGGCGGATTCCCAGCCCACCGCCGAGGAGTGGTTTGCGGATGTCACCGAATCCTGGGGCATAGACTTTGTCCACGATCCCGGTCCTACCGGCACGTATTTCATGCCGCAATCGATGGGATCGGGGCTAGCCGTTTTCGACTGTGATGGGGATGGCTTGCTCGATGTGTACTTGCTGCAATTTGGCGGTCCGCAATCCTCATCGGTCAATCGCCTCTACCGCCAGGTGCAAGCGGGAAAGTTCGAGGATATCACCGCGGGTTCCGGCCTCGATGTCGCCGGTCACTGTCATGGGGTAGCGATTGGAGATGTCAACAACGATGGATTGCCGGATGTGCTGCTGACTTTCTATGGCAGCGTCCGTCTGTTTCTCAATCGGGGTCAGGGGCGATTTGAAGATGTGACCTCTGCCAGTGGACTGTTGAACCCGCTCTGGGGAACCTCCTGTGCTTTTCTCGACTACGATCGGGACGGTTGGCTGGATATTGTGGTGGTGAATTATTTGGACTACGACCCCAAGGTGGAATGCCGTTCGCCGGAGGGGAAGCTGGACTTTTGTGGCCCCAATGCGTTTCCACCGGTGTGTAGCAAACTATTCCATCATCGGGGGCTAGTCGGAGGAGTGCCAC
>Ga0209478_1001560_pt1 | contig 16067 bp, 4 predicted proteins | sample DewCreD2012metaG_5_FD_184109 | JGI IMG/M metagenome (GOLD analysis project Ga0209478, IMG submission 184109) | Hot spring sediment bacterial and archeal communities from British Columbia, Canada, to study Microbial Dark Matter (Phase II) - Dewar... ... | reverse complement strand
GGAAATAGGGAGTAGGGAATAATAGCGGTTTCAGGGTTTTACGGAAGCCGATATTGTTGAAAACCTATTCCCCACTCCCCTTCTACGTTTCAGTGCTCTACCGTGAGCCGAAATTGTTGAAAGACGTGAAGTGTTACATACCCATCCGCGAGCAAGCGGTTTCAGTGCTCTACCGTGAGCCGAAATTGTTGAAAGTTTACCCGCGCCCAGCGCCGCAACTTCGACGGTGACGTTTCAGTGCTCTACCGTGAGCCGAAATTGTTGAAAGACCGTCTTGATCTCGCTTGAGAGCGCGAGATGACGGAGTTTCAGTGCTCTACCGTGAGCCGAAATTGTTGAAAGTCACTGTCACAACACTGTGTATATAATAAAGAGAATGGTTTCAGTGCTCTACCGTGAGCCGAAATTGTTGAAAGACAACTCGCGGAAGTTGTGGTATACTGCAAGTGCAGTGAGTTTCAGTGCTCTACCGTGAGCCGAAATTGTTGAAAGAGTTAACAAACGCTACGATTGTTGTAAAGCAGCTCGGTTTCAGTGCTCTACCGTGAGCCGAAATTGTTGAAAGGTACCTTGTACAAGTTTGTTACCTTACCGCTTTTGCCGTTTCAGTGCTCTACCGTGAGCCGAAATTGTTGAAAGCCGGCATCAACCCGTTGCCGGTATGAACGATCAAGGTGTTTCAGTGCTCTACCGTGAGCCGAAATTGTTGAAAGGCCGTATCTGACGCAACTTGTGACCGCAGCCGCGAGGTTTCAGTGCTCTACCGTGAGCCGAAATTGTTGAAAGATCTAAGCTAAGCGCTTTGATGTCGTAGCGCTCGGTGTTTCAGTGCTCTACCGTGAGCCGAAATTGTTGAAAGAACAATCGTTATCCACCGCGTAGACTGGTCGCGGTGTTTCAGTGCTCTACCGTGAGCCGAAATTGTTGAAAGCTGTCGCGCAAGATGTGCTCGCGTCCGGCGCGGAAGTTTCAGTGCTCTACCGTGAGCCGAAATTGTTGAAAGCTTGATAAGCTCGCGCGAAATAACTGGTGTCGGCGACGTTTCAGTGCTCTACCGTGAGCCGAAATTGTTGAAAGCTCCGAATTCAGGAATCGCCTTCCTGACCGCTGCAGTTTCAGTGCTCTACCGTGAGCCGAAATTGTTGAAAGCTCGTCGAGCGTCATCCACTCGCGCACGACGCCAACGTTTCAGTGCTCTACCGTGAGCCGAAATTGTTGAAAGCTCCGTATGGTAGATATATTGTACCTTTTGCACAAAGTTTCAGTGCTCTACCGTGAGCCGAAATTGTTGAAAGACATCATCGCGATGCCACTGTAACCCTGTCGTCTCTGTTTCAGTGCTCTACCGTGAGCCGAAATTGTTGAAAGTGTGGCCAATCATAACCATCATTCATTCCACATCTGTTGTTTCAGTGCTCTACCGTGAGCCGAAATTGTTGAAAGCCGCTCGAAGACCAGGCCGATGAGATCAACCGCATGCGTTTCAGTGCTCTACCGTGAGCCGAAATTGTTGAAAGGCGCACTTCTTTTTTTTCCCTATAGGGGTTTTTCTTGGTTTCAGTGCTCTACCGTGAGCCGAAATTGTTGAAAGCCGCAGCCAGCGCGCCTTCTGGCGCGCGCTGGAACACCTGTTTCAGTGCTCTACCGTGAGCCGAAATTGTTGAAAGCCAGCACCGCCGAACAAAAATTCGTGTTTTGCATGTTTCAGTGCTCTACCGTGAGCCGAAATTGTTGAAAGCCGCAGCGCGGCATGCCGGGCCGTTGATGCTGTTCGGTTTCAGTGCTCTACCGTGAGCCGAAATTGTTGAAAGGTAGTCGTTTCATACACCCTCCAAAAAACAAAGCACGGTTTCAGTGCTCTACCGTGAGCCGAAATTGTTGAAAGGCACGCACTCCGCCTCAGTGATAACCGTACTGCCAGGTTTCAGTGCTCTACCGTGAGCCGAAATTGTTGAAAGTTATAACTGGTACCCGTTCGGACAAAAGCCGGTTTTAAAGTTTCAGTGCTCTACCGTGAGCCGAAATTGTTGAAAGGTCCAGAAAGAACACTTCTACCCCGTGCGTGTTGTGTGTTTCAGTGCTCTACCGTGAGCCGAAATTGTTGAAAGCAACCCCGTAACCGCTAACGACCACTACGCAAAAACGTTTCAGTGCTCTACCGTGAGCCGAAATTGTTGAAAGCTTTTTCTCTCATGTCGCATCTTGTCACTTCATCGTTTCAGTGCTCTACCGTGAGCCGAAATTGTTGAAAGCCTGTCGCAAGCGCGATAATCGCGCCTGCGACGCGCGGTTTCAGTGCTCTACCGTGAGCCGAAATTGTTGAAAGATTTTCATAGTTCGTATATAAAAAATGTGGTTTCGTCGTTTCAGTGCTCTACCGTGAGCCGAAATTGTTGAAAGGGGTACAGTATAGCATATCTTTTGCGATGTGTCAAGGTTTCAGTGCTCTACCGTGAGCCGAAATTGTTGAAAGCAAAAGAACCGCCTTTACCCAACAACCCGCATGATCCGGTTTCAGTGCTCTACCGTGAGCCGAAATTGTTGAAAGGGAATGGTTTACACCGCCGTGGGTCATCGAGCACGCGGTTTCAGTGCTCTACCGTGAGCCGAAATTGTTGAAAGGCGCTTTTTATCGCGCCCATATCAAACAAACATCAACGGTTTCAGTGCTCTACCGTGAGCCGAAATTGTTGAAAGACGTACAGCGTGCAAGTAGAGGTCGAAGAGGTCTAGTTTCAGTGCTCTACCGTGAGCCGAAATTGTTGAAAGCCATCGAACGTACAAAACTTATCCGCGCATTCGATGGTTTCAGTGCTCTACCGTGAGCCGAAATTGTTGAAAGCGCAGCGGACGAATTACCGGGCAGGGCTACAAAATTGGTTTCAGTGCTCTACCGTGAGCCGAAATTGTTGAAAGCGCGAATACCGAGCGAGCGGGCTTTGCTGATCAACGGTTTCAGTGCTCTACCGTGAGCCGAAATTGTTGAAAGCTCGTCGCCTCGACCCAGAACCAAGCGCCGCAGCCGTTTCAGTGCTCTACCGTGAGCCGAAATTGTTGAAAGCGGAATCATCGTGGTGGCTGGTGCAGTGATCAGCGGGGGTTTCAGTGCTCTACCGTGAGCCGAAATTGTTGAAAGGCCGCCCCGAGACATGGCCGGGTACGTAATCGTAGAGTTTCAGTGCTCTACCGTGAGCCGAAATTGTTGAAAGGCAGTTCGCGCAGCGCGTGCTCACTCATCGTGACCGTTTCAGTGCTCTACCGTGAGCCGAAATTGTTGAAAGGCGCGGTGTACACCGCCGTACCGTACATCGCGATGTCGTGTTTCAGTGCTCTACCGTGAGCCGAAATTGTTGAAAGGGTCAAGATGGCGGCGATCCCCCGCCCGCTGGCTGCGGTTTCAGTGCTCTACCGTGAGCCGAAATTGTTGAAAGAGACTACGACACCGGCAAGGGGAACAGTACGATAAAAGCGTTTCAGTGCTCTACCGTGAGCCGAAATTGTTGAAAGGTACGTCGCCAATTGGTGTTTCAGTCAACCGTGCAAGTTTCAGTGCTCTACCGTGAGCCGAAATTGTTGAAAGCCGACGTATCACCCGCCGCGCTCTGCACCATTTGTGGTTTCAGTGCTCTACCGTGAGCCGAAATTGTTGAAAGATGCGCGAGCGTTCGGCTTCACCCCAGTCGGCGACCAGGTTTCAGTGCTCTACCGTGAGCCGAAATTGTTGAAAGGTTGTCGGTGTTGAAGATCCTCGCCCTTCGCCGAAAACGTTTCAGTGCTCTACCGTGAGCCGAAATTGTTGAAAGCGAATTTCCGGCAACGCCTATATCGAACTTACGACGTTTCAGTGCTCTACCGTGAGCCGAAATTGTTGAAAGTTGTTGTACCGTTGGTCGCCGCTGACCATCCTCATGTTTCAGTGCTCTACCGTGAGCCGAAATTGTTGAAAGCGTTTCAAGTCCCGATGTCGCTTGTGTTCAGCAGCGCGTTTCAGTGCTCTACCGTGAGCCGAAATTGTTGAAAGAACGTAGTTCAACCCGACGTTTCCACTGTTCAGACTGAGTTTCAGTGCTCTACCGTGAGCCGAAATTGTTGAAAGGTCGCGATAAAGGAATACAACGAACGTATTGTTTTGGGTTTCAGTGCTCTACCGTGAGCCGAAATTGTTGAAAGTATTGTGAGCCGGCACTTTGTACTGTGAATAGCCTGCGTGTTTCAGTGCTCTACCGTGAGCCGAAATTGTTGAAAGCACGCAGCGATGCGGCAACGGATGCGCAGATTATCGTTTCAGTGCTCTACCGTGAGCCGAAATTGTTGAAAGGCTCGTTTGGTGCGGCATTGCGCGAGAGCGTTGGCGGTTTCAGTGCTCTACCGTGAGCCGAAATTGTTGAAAGCTAGCGACGCCGGCGGCGCAGCCACCAGCGCAGGAACGTTTCAGTGCTCTACCGTGAGCCGAAATTGTTGAAAGACGATGATTATGTGGACGCGGCGGCGCTGGCCTACGGTTTCAGTGCTCTACCGTGAGCCGAAATTGTTGAAAGGCGTCTCTAGGAACGCCCTGATGTACCCAAACAGAAGGTTTCAGTGCTCTACCGTGAGCCGAAATTGTTGAAAGTTGACCTGCTCGCGGCTGCGTTGACCGGCCAGTCGCGTTTCAGTGCTCTACCGTGAGCCGAAATTGTTGAAAGGTCGCCGGCTGGCGGCGCACAGCGAGATGTGGCGCAACAGGTTTCAGTGCTCTACCGTGAGCCGAAATTGTTGAAAGAGCGCCGCGTTGACGCTCTCGACGATGCCGCGAACGAGTTTCAGTGCTCTACCGTGAGCCGAAATTGTTGAAAGACGCGCTGCCGCGATGATCGCTGAGGCGGGGGCGAGGTTTCAGTGCTCTACCGTGAGCCGAAATTGTTGAAAGCCGGAACTCACATTGAACGGCCGTACATACGATGTTTCAGTGCTCTACCGTGAGCCGAAATTGTTGAAAGGGAAATACATATAGCAGCGGTGATACGAAATTGATGTTTCAGTGCTCTACCGTGAGCCGAAATTGTTGAAAGTATGGCAATCAAACAGTACGTGCAGCTTGCGGAATATGTTTCAGTGCTCTACCGTGAGCCGAAATTGTTGAAAGACGGCGTTGCAGCGCACACAAGACGCCATGTTGCGTAGTTTCAGTGCTCTACCGTGAGCCGAAATTGTTGAAAGTTGAACGACGGCGGAGCCGTCCACTACCAGGTTATTGCGTTTCAGTGCTCTACCGTGAGCCGAAATTGTTGAAAGTCGCCGTCATCGCATACCGGGGGCGGATGTTTGGGGTTTCAGTGCTCTACCGTGAGCCGAAATTGTTGAAAGGCCGGGGCTGACCACGTGCCCAAATCCGCCAACAAGTTTCAGTGCTCTACCGTGAGCCGAAATTGTTGAAAGTGTAGACACCACGGACTAACCTACTCAAGTCCTGCAGTTTCAGTGCTCTACCGTGAGCCGAAATTGTTGAAAGCCAGACGATCTTACGTACTTCTCGATGAAGAACGTCGTTTCAGTGCTCTACCGTGAGCCGAAATTGTTGAAAGGCGCAACCCGCACGCGACCGAGAACCGACACACCGGTTTCAGTGCTCTACCGTGAGCCGAAATTGTTGAAAGACGTCGTCTGCGGTGGTCCACACAGACCACCGAACTGTTTCAGTGCTCTACCGTGAGCCGAAATTGTTGAAAGGACGCCAAGCGAACCGTTCCCGTGCTGAATTGAGTAAAAGTTTCAGTGCTCTACCGTGAGCCGAAATTGTTGAAAGGCGACAGGATTGCGCTGCTCACGCGCTACATCGAGCGGTTTCAGTGCTCTACCGTGAGCCGAAATTGTTGAAAGGAAACAATGTTGGTGCGCCAACAGCAGCAACTTGTGTTTCAGTGCTCTACCGTGAGCCGAAATTGTTGAAACAAAATCAAGAAGATGCCGTCGTGTTCTTTACCGTGTTTCAGTGCTCTACCGTGAGCCGAAATTGTTGAAAGTCTTGCCAGTTGTTTTCCAATGTTATAGTCGTCCAGTGTTTCAGTGCTCTACCGTGAGCCGAAATTGTTGAAAGCCAAGATGCCCGTTTAGACGATGAATAAACAAAACAGTTTCAGTGCTCTACCGTGAGCCGAAATTGTTGAAAGTTTGTCAGAAGAGCGGCCAGAACAACGGGAGGTGCAGTTTCAGTGCTCTACCGTGAGCCGAAATTGTTGAAAGCGGTATACCAACGATCACGTGCGAGATGGTCTCGTGTGTTTCAGTGCTCTACCGTGAGCCGAAATTGTTGAAAGGCTCGGCGACCAGATCGTCGCCGTCGGGAATGTTAGTTTCAGTGCTCTACCGTGAGCCGAAATTGTTGAAAGCTAGCGACATGCAGCCAGACATCCGTTACATCGTTCGTTTCAGTGCTCTACCGTGAGCCGAAATTGTTGAAAGGCATCGGCAACGCGATACTGCCAAGCACAATCTGCAGTTTCAGTGCTCTACCGTGAGCCGAAATTGTTGAAAGTCTTAGCTTCTTGCACAATCTGTGTACCGACCCGTTGTTTCAGTGCTCTACCGTGAGCCGAAATTGTTGAAAGATTAACCGAAATTGATCAATCGTCTTATCATCACGTAGTTTCAGTGCTCTACCGTGAGCCGAAATTGTTGAAAGTTATATATTGAACGCTCCTGTGACGGTAGCAAGAGGTTTCAGTGCTCTACCGTGAGCCGAAATTGTTGAAAGCGTGAAGGTTATGGTCTTGTTGCTTATATGTAACGGGTTTCAGTGCTCTACCGTGAGCCGAAATTGTTGAAAGGCGCGTGAATGTCAGCAATAACGAGCGTCCGGCGCATGTTTCAGTGCTCTACCGTGAGCCGAAATTGTTGAAAGTTATCCTTGCACAGCAAAACGTCAATGCCGCACTGAGTTTCAGTGCTCTACCGTGAGCCGAAATTGTTGAAAGTCGTTGTTTACCGGATCATCGCCGATAACCAACACCGGGTTTCAGTGCTCTACCGTGAGCCGAAATTGTTGAAAGTGCGCATCCGCTCAGTGATCGGATTGTATTTATTCGCAAGTTTCAGTGCTCTACCGTGAGCCGAAATTGTTGAAAGACCCAGCCCCGTACTCCATCTTTACCCCTGCTTACTAGTTTCAGTGCTCTACCGTGAGCCGAAATTGTTGAAAGCCAGACTCGCGCGCTGGGTTGATCACAGCGGGCGCTGCGTTTCAGTGCTCTACCGTGAGCCGAAATTGTTGAAAGCAGTAGACGTAATGCAGACTAGTATTTGTCCACGCTATGTTTCAGTGCTCTACCGTGAGCCGAAATTGTTGAAAGGCGGGCCGCTTCTCCAGTTATTAACATGTTAATGAGTTTCAGTGCTCTACCGTGAGCCGAAATTGTTGAAAGATCAACGTATCACTCACGAGTACTATCTCGTGGTGATGTTTCAGTGCTCTACCGTGAGCCGAAATTGTTGAAAGTTTTCGCTGACGACCTGCGTGTCCTGCGTCGTCGTGAGTTTCAGTGCTCTACCGTGAGCCGAAATTGTTGAAAGGCACGCACTCCGCCTCAGTGATAACCGTACTGCCAGGTTTCAGTGCTCTACCGTGAGCCGAAATTGTTGAAAGGCATCCGTCTTCCGGCAACGTATGCGCCAGCCGCCGAGGTTTCAGTGCTCTACCGTGAGCCGAAATTGTTGAAAGCGCAACGTGCGCACAACGACACTGATCGCGCAGCGCGATGTTTCAGTGCTCTACCGTGAGCCGAAATTGTTGAAAGAACAGCAGTCGTTTATAGACGAAACAAACACGCACGCGTTTCAGTGCTCTACCGTGAGCCGAAATTGTTGAAAGCCTGTGGTACCGTGACCGAGAAAAGCCGCCGCTCCAGTTTCAGTGCTCTACCGTGAGCCGAAATTGTTGAAAGGAGGAATAACGGTAAGTAAGCATGTACTAACAGTCGGGTTTCAGTGCTCTACCGTGAGCCGAAATTGTTGAAAGACGCGACCTGATCGGGCGACGTTACAAACGTCCGTGGTTTCAGTGCTCTACCGTGAGCCGAAATTGTTGAAAGGCGTGACGGTGCTTGACCTGCTCGCTGCCGCGCTGACGTTTCAGTGCTCTACCGTGAGCCGAAATTGTTGAAAGCAGTTCGTATAGCGCGGGGATGATTAATGAAGTATTGGTTTCAGTGCTCTACCGTGAGCCGAAATTGTTGAAAGTGCAACAACCGTTCTAATTCTGCTTCGACTAACGCAGTTTCAGTGCTCTACCGTGAGCCGAAATTGTTGAAAGTGCGCCTGCCCGTCATTGTTCCCGTGGTCTACCGCCGTTTCAGTGCTCTACCGTGAGCCGAAATTGTTGAAAGGAGAATGAGTAAGCCCGAAGGCAGCGTATATCATTCGTTTCAGTGCTCTACCGTGAGCCGAAATTGTTGAAAGGCCGCAGCGTCCAACGCATCGTCGTTGCGTACTGCTGTTTCAGTGCTCTACCGTGAGCCGAAATTGTTGAAAGATGACAAGACGTTGCGGAAACGAGCAGGCACATCATCCAAGGTTTCAGTGCTCTACCGTGAGCCGAAATTGTTGAAAGTATTATATTCGTAAAAATCAGCGAATGTGTTAATTACGTTTCAGTGCTCTACCGTGAGCCGAAATTGTTGAAAGATGCGACGGGGGTGCGGCGATGAGTTACGCGACCGGTTTCAGTGCTCTACCGTGAGCCGAAATTGTTGAAAGTTGAATTACCGCGCTATCGCGACGGTCAGATTACCCTGTTTCAGTGCTCTACCGTGAGCCGAAATTGTTGAAAGGCATATCGAGGGTGACCTGGGTTCCGAGATAGTTCGTTTCAGTGCTCTACCGTGAGCCGAAATTGTTGAAAGGGCGAACGAACTGGCACAAACTGCGCTTCGGCAGATGTTTCAGTGCTCTACCGTGAGCCGAAATTGTTGAAAGCAAAACCCTCCAACCGACCGACGGAACCTTCCGCAAGTTTCAGTGCTCTACCGTGAGCCGAAATTGTTGAAAGAATTTTATTACTGGCTTACCAACCCGTCACAGTATTTGTTTCAGTGCTCTACCGTGAGCCGAAATTGTTGAAAGCCCCACTGCCTAGTCCTACCCCACTGCCTACCGTACGTTTCAGTGCTCTACCGTGAGCCGAAATTGTTGAAAGCTCAGTGACATCATTGAGCCGGCGTTGCTCGATCAAGGTTTCAGTGCTCTACCGTGAGCCGAAATTGTTGAAAGCGACCATGCGCTACTCCTCATCGCCGTCCAACGCCAGGTTTCAGTGCTCTACCGTGAGCCGAAATTGTTGAAAGCGCACTGTGGTGATTGACGTTGATACGACCAGCGAGAGTTTCAGTGCTCTACCGTGAGCCGAAATTGTTGAAAGATTGCTGTTGTGGTATACTATGAACGCAACGGTAATGTTTCAGTGCTCTACCGTGAGCCGAAATTGTTGAAAGGCAACGGGCCCAGCGGTTGCGTATCGTCAGAATAAGTTTCAGTGCTCTACCGTGAGCCGAAATTGTTGAAAGTCCTCAACGCCGGCCAGGCGCGGACGGTTGTGATAATGTTTCAGTGCTCTACCGTGAGCCGAAATTGTTGAAAGATCGAACGTCACCGCCCTGGCGGAACACAAACAACCGTTTCAGTGCTCTACCGTGAGCCGAAATTGTTGAAAGGCGGTTACTGGAAACACGTTCGCGCCGGCAACGACGTTTCAGTGCTCTACCGTGAGCCGAAATTGTTGAAAGGTATCAGACTACTCAACCCGTCAACCGGTGCCGAGATGTTTCAGTGCTCTACCGTGAGCCGAAATTGTTGAAAGAATACAATAATGAATTGCGCATTCCGTTTGGCACGCGTTTCAGTGCTCTACCGTGAGCCGAAATTGTTGAAAGTATGTACTATCGTCGCTTCTCCCCGCCGGTATTGTTGTTTCAGTGCTCTACCGTGAGCCGAAATTGTTGAAAGGTAATTCGCCAGCATCGTCGTATTCGATCAGCATATGGTTTCAGTGCTCTACCGTGAGCCGAAATTGTTGAAAGAGAGGGAATATGATCGATAGTCACGTTTGGCTTGACGTTTCAGTGCTCTACCGTGAGCCGAAATTGTTGAAAGCAATTGCAACAGGGCTACAACTACGCGTTGCAGGAGCGTTTCAGTGCTCTACCGTGAGCCGAAATTGTTGAAAGTATTGAGCGGTGCTGTGACACTCCTGTGACACTGGAGTTTCAGTGCTCTACCGTGAGCCGAAATTGTTGAAAGCCGTTCGGACAACACCGAGGGGCTTTCCTTCTACGGTTTCAGTGCTCTACCGTGAGCCGAAATTGTTGAAAGTGCGCAATTCGCCCTCGCCGATGGGTTCATCAATCGTTTCAGTGCTCTACCGTGAGCCGAAATTGTTGAAAGAAGTTATTAGGAAGGAAGGTGATACTAAGAATATCGTGTTTCAGTGCTCTACCGTGAGCCGAAATTGTTGAAAGCCTTCGCCGTTGACGCAAACGGTCCGAGTGGGCTAAAGGTTTCAGTGCTCTACCGTGAGCCGAAATTGTTGAAAGTGGTTGCAGTGACGCCGAACTGCTACGTTGACAGCGCGTTTCAGTGCTCTACCGTGAGCCGAAATTGTTGAAAGGAGATCGTGCAGGTACCGCCATTCCACGATGCGGAAGTTTCAGTGCTCTACCGTGAGCCGAAATTGTTGAAAGGTCGATGACGACGCGAGCGTAGCGTCGCGACCGGCGTTTCAGTGCTCTACCGTGAGCCGAAATTGTTGAAAGCGGACTGTCGCTGCCAAGGATGTGCAGCGCATAGCGTTTCAGTGCTCTACCGTGAGCCGAAATTGTTGAAAGCTGCGCCGCAGCGCGCGCATGGCACCACGGCCTGCATGTTTCAGTGCTCTACCGTGAGCCGAAATTGTTGAAAGCGAGCGTTTCAACCCGAACAAGCGTGCTAACGTAATAGTTTCAGTGCTCTACCGTGAGCCGAAATTGTTGAAAGAGATAACGATTTGGGAGGGACGGAGAGGGGGACGGAGGTTTCAGTGCTCTACCGTGAGCCGAAATTGTTGAAAGACCCTCCCGGATACCACATCCATTTACGGCCTTCAGTTTCAGTGCTCTACCGTGAGCCGAAATTGTTGAAAGGTGTGATGTCCTTCGCGTCATCGTCAGCGACATCCACGAGTTTCAGTGCTCTACCGTGAGCCGAAATTGTTGAAAGCGTCCAGATGTACTCGCCGACCTCATCGATCAATCGGTTTCAGTGCTCTACCGTGAGCCGAAATTGTTGAAAGATAATATCCGCATCGGTGAACTCGGCCAGCTCTTCAAGTTTCAGTGCTCTACCGTGAGCCGAAATTGTTGAAAGCTTCAAGAGACCTTCACCCGCACCGGATCGTTTCGCGTTTCAGTGCTCTACCGTGAGCCGAAATTGTTGAAAGATATTCCGCCAACGCCCACTTCAGCAGCTCTACCATCGGTTTCAGTGCTCTACCGTGAGCCGAAATTGTTGAAAGACTTGTGCAAATCGTACAAATCGTAGACCTTGAACTTGTTTCAGTGCTCTACCGTGAGCCGAAATTGTTGAAAGTGCGTACCACAAAGCCGCCCGCTGACCGACTTTCTTTGTTTCAGTGCTCTACCGTGAGCCGAAATTGTTGAAAGGCGCACAGCGCCAAACGATCAGACGTTTTATCTTTCGGTTTCAGTGCTCTACCGTGAGCCGAAATTGTTGAAAGGTCGAAACCGCCGAGCCTCAGCGCGCATCCACGCCTGTTTCAGTGCTCTACCGTGAGCCGAAATTGTTGAAAGTTTTGAATGTAAAGATGAACATCTGCCCCCCAGCCGTGTTTCAGTGCTCTACCGTGAGCCGAAATTGTTGAAAGGTCGACTATGAACAACGCCGTCGACACTGGCAGTTATGTTTCAGTGCTCTACCGTGAGCCGAAATTGTTGAAAGAAGTCACCGTTTCCGACTATTCCGTCTACCCCTAAGTGTTTCAGTGCTCTACCGTGAGCCGAAATTGTTGAAAGAAATATCCCAACCGACGGTGAAGAGCTGGACATTCGCTGTTTCAGTGCTCTACCGTGAGCCGAAATTGTTGAAAGAGAGAGGGTTTGCCAGTTTGCGTTGACGTAGTACCGCCGTTTCAGTGCTCTACCGTGAGCCGAAATTGTTGAAAGACAACCCGGTAACAATTGTTCCCAGCGACGTACCACGTTTCAGTGCTCTACCGTGAGCCGAAATTGTTGAAAGCCAACAGAATACACCCGACCTCGGCGCCGGTTAGAGTTTCAGTGCTCTACCGTGAGCCGAAATTGTTGAAAGGAAGTATTCCCTTGCGAAATACTCCAAATCATCCGGTTTCAGTGCTCTACCGTGAGCCGAAATTGTTGAAAGCCCGTACCGAACACTCTGTTACGATCTTGACAACGAGTTTCAGTGCTCTACCGTGAGCCGAAATTGTTGAAAGAGTAGTTTATCCCAGACAATCCACTGAAACAGCGGGAAGTTTCAGTGCTCTACCGTGAGCCGAAATTGTTGAAAGGCTTTTTGTATGTCTTTCCTTTGATGTATCAACAATTTGTTTCAGTGCTCTACCGTGAGCCGAAATTGTTGAAAGTCGATTTAAGCGACAACCTCACTAAAGCCGTTCAGTGTTTCAGTGCTCTACCGTGAGCCGAAATTGTTGAAAGCATGCCTGTAATGCCGTATGCGATCCCGTAGCTCGTGTTTCAGTGCTCTACCGTGAGCCGAAATTGTTGAAAGCTGTCTATATGATTGCAACAATGCTTCAGCTTCCGGCGAGGTTTCAGTGCTCTACCGTGAGCCGAAATTGTTGAAAGATTGCCGCGCTGGTCAACTCGGTAAACGAATTGGTCAGATGTTTCAGTGCTCTACCGTGAGCCGAAATTGTTGAAAGTGTACACGGTGTGAGTATTTCATCCACCGATCCGACAAGTTTCAGTGCTCTACCGTGAGCCGAAATTGTTGAAAGCTCACCAACCTTATCAAAACCCGACCGACGCGACCGCAAGTTTCAGTGCTCTACCGTGAGCCGAAATTGTTGAAAGCATCTGGATCGGTCGGGCGCTGCTCTGCTTGCTTGAGTTTCAGTGCTCTACCGTGAGCCGAAATTGTTGAAAGCGGCCAGCGCTGGACAGACGCGCATAAAATCATTCGGTTTCAGTGCTCTACCGTGAGCCGAAATTGTTGAAAGGCGGCAAACGTTCGTACCGCGTCTTCGTTATCTAGCTTTTGTTTCAGTGCTCTACCGTGAGCCGAAATTGTTGAAAGCTACCCACTCAACACCCGCCGGAGCCTCTTCACAGGTTTCAGTGCTCTACCGTGAGCCGAAATTGTTGAAAGACGCGCCTGGTTGAGTACTTCTTCCGGTGTCGGTGCCGTTTCAGTGCTCTACCGTGAGCCGAAATTGTTGAAAGCAAACGTTCGTACCGCGTCTTCGTTATCTAGCGTTTGTTTCAGTGCTCTACCGTGAGCCGAAATTGTTGAAAGCTTCGGTAAGTCGCTGGCGTACCTGACGGATTTCTGATGTTTCAGTGCTCTACCGTGAGCCGAAATTGTTGAAAGGCTGAAGTCGCGCAAGCGGGTTGAAGAGCGAGTAGTAGGTTTCAGTGCTCTACCGTGAGCCGAAATTGTTGAAAGAACGTCGCGGATAAGGTCCCTCTCTAGCACTATCGTCGGTTTCAGTGCTCTACCGTGAGCCGAAATTGTTGAAAGTGTTCTACCGGCTGTTCTACCGGCTGTTCCCGATCAAGTTTCAGTGCTCTACCGTGAGCCGAAATTGTTGAAAGATGATGCTCTAAAAGAATTCGTTCTGTTCGATTTATGTTTCAGTGCTCTACCGTGAGCCGAAATTGTTGAAAGATCACCGGCTACACCGTTGCCGTTCGGAGCGAATTCGTTTCAGTGCTCTACCGTGAGCCGAAATTGTTGAAAGCGTTGTGTTGTCTGTCTGGAACGAAGGTCCGTTTCTAAGTTTCAGTGCTCTACCGTGAGCCGAAATTGTTGAAAGAACAAACAAATCCATCAGCGACTGGTTGGCGAGCAGTGGTTTCAGTGCTCTACCGTGAGCCGAAATTGTTGAAAGGCCGTACCGATCTCTGCCGACCATAGCCAGCTATCGGTTTCAGTGCTCTACCGTGAGCCGAAATTGTTGAAAGCTGGCCAGCACCGGAACGCCGCCAGTACCAGCCGGTGTTTCAGTGCTCTACCGTGAGCCGAAATTGTTGAAAGTTGTCTTTGTCTGCTGGCGAGCCGCGTTGATCGAACGTTTCAGTGCTCTACCGTGAGCCGAAATTGTTGAAAGCCGCCTGGTGGCCAGCAACACAACTTCATCATAGATGTTTCAGTGCTCTACCGTGAGCCGAAATTGTTGAAAGTCTGCTTCGCGTTTGTGATACAGATCAACGTCCGGTATGTTTCAGTGCTCTACCGTGAGCCGAAATTGTTGAAAGGGCGGATATTATGGGGGTTTACCAGCAAACCCCCAGGTTTCAGTGCTCTACCGTGAGCCGAAATTGTTGAAAGACAGAGCGGTCTATCTGAAGGTGGAACATCAATGCGGGTTTCAGTGCTCTACCGTGAGCCGAAATTGTTGAAAGAAATTCTCGCCGCCGCAAATCCGGCACAAGGCCTAGAGTTTCAGTGCTCTACCGTGAGCCGAAATTGTTGAAAGACCAGAGTAATGGTGTTGTCGCCATCGAAGACAACTTCAAGTTTCAGTGCTCTACCGTGAGCCGAAATTGTTGAAAGTGAACTGTTGGCGGTTAGCTTAGGAGATATTCGTAGTGTTTCAGTGCTCTACCGTGAGCCGAAATTGTTGAAAGACCGTTGTTGTCCGTTTCCCATACGAACCCAGTGGGTGGTTTCAGTGCTCTACCGTGAGCCGAAATTGTTGAAAGAAGATTTGGCCGAGTTGCTAATTGAACTCGGCATAGCAGTTTCAGTGCTCTACCGTGAGCCGAAATTGTTGAAAGTCAAGGATGGTACACACGTTTGTAATCCCACGAATAAGGTTTCAGTGCTCTACCGTGAGCCGAAATTGTTGAAAGGTGTGATGTCCTTCGCGTCATCGTCAGCGACATCAACGAGTTTCAGTGCTCTACCGTGAGCCGAAATTGTTGAAAGTCAGTGTCTCGTCTATCGGTACAAACAAGTCTGCTGCGTCGTTTCAGTGCTCTACCGTGAGCCGAAATTGTTGAAAGGTTGTCGCCGTCTACGCCGGTGTTGATTACGATACACGTTTCAGTGCTCTACCGTGAGCCGAAATTGTTGAAAGGACGGATCACCCAGATAGACACTCCGCCTTCCAGTCGTTTCAGTGCTCTACCGTGAGCCGAAATTGTTGAAAGAAAATTTTGGTCAGACCCGCGCGCTGTGCTGGCTGCCGCGTTTCAGTGCTCTACCGTGAGCCGAAATTGTTGAAAGGGCGGTTATCGATATCAGCGAAGACCCAGTTCGTCGCAAGTTTCAGTGCTCTACCGTGAGCCGAAATTGTTGAAAGTGCGCTTATAGTATACCACAGCAGTAATCGTTTGTCAAGGTTTCAGTGCTCTACCGTGAGCCGAAATTGTTGAAAGGATACGCGATGGTTTCGTCTGCTCCATACGACCATGCGGTTTCAGTGCTCTACCGTGAGCCGAAATTGTTGAAAGTGCCCCTCAAATTTTTATTTTAACGTGAGTTTTGGATAGTTTCAGTGCTCTACCGTGAGCCGAAATTGTTGAAAGCCCTTGCTTCACGCACAACATCAACTGTCATAGCCGCGTTTCAGTGCTCTACCGTGAGCCGAAATTGTTGAAAGTGCTAGTTTATAAAGCCGCCAGGAGATATTCTTCGTAGTGTTTCAGTGCTCTACCGTGAGCCGAAATTGTTGAAAGAGGCGACGGGCTACGGATATATTGGCTTGACGGCAATCAGTTTCAGTGCTCTACCGTGAGCCGAAATTGTTGAAAGCGCCCGTTGCCACATTGGGAGCGTATCTTCGACTTTCGTTTCAGTGCTCTACCGTGAGCCGAAATTGTTGAAAGTAGTCAGTAGAC
>Ga0209478_1001539_pt1 | contig 16302 bp, 12 predicted proteins | sample DewCreD2012metaG_5_FD_184109 | JGI IMG/M metagenome (GOLD analysis project Ga0209478, IMG submission 184109) | Hot spring sediment bacterial and archeal communities from British Columbia, Canada, to study Microbial Dark Matter (Phase II) - Dewar... ... | reverse complement strand
TGGAGCTGGCACGGATGAGTGATCTGCTGATCATCAGCCATGATGTCGTTGGTCAACGAATGGCTGGACCTGGCATTCGGATGTGGGAGCTGGCACGAACGTTGGCCAGACAGATTCCGGTGACCTTGATAGCACCTCGCCCTATTGATTTGCCGTTAGCGCCGGGGATCACGTATGGACATTACACCTGGGGTGACAAAACCTCGCTCACACCGTATCTGAACGGAGCGACCACAGTACTGGCAAATGGTTTCGTTGCCTCTGTTCATCCCGAACTGCTTACGTTTCATGGCCGATTGATAGTTGATCTTTACGATCCTATCGTCTTTGAAAATCTCGAACTGTTTCGCCAGCGACCGATTGCCGAACGGGAAGCACAGACACAACGTGACATAACGTTATTGCGAGGGCTGCTCCTGCGTGGCGACCATTTTCTCTGCGCTACCGAACGGCAGCGCGATCTGTACATCGGCGGATTACTGGCGCTTGGCCGATTGTCACCTGCGATGGTTGATAGCGATCCGCTGCTACGTGACCTGATCGACGTTGTGCCATTCGGGGTGAGCGATGATCCGCCGCAGGCAAGTGGCCAACCGGCACTACGTGGTGTCCTTGATGACCTGAACGCCGATCATCAGATCATTCTCTGGAGCAGTGGCCTCTGGGACTGGCTCGATCCGCTGACAGTAGTACGGGCGATGCCGGATGTGCTGCCTGTTGTACCAAAAGCCCGCCTGGTCTTCCTGGCCGGACGACATCCAGGCCAGGTTCCTGAAATGACAACCCTCCAGCAAACTCGCCAACTGGCTACCGACCTGGGATTACTCGGCAACGGCATTCACTTCTACAACGAATGGATACCCTACGCACGACGCGCCGACTTTCTGCTGGAAGCGGCGATTATGGTATCATTGCACCAGGAACATTTAGAGACACGCTATGCCGCTGTAAGGTCGCGTATTCTTGATCATTTCTGGGTAGGACGCCCCAGCATTGTCAGCGCCGGTGATGCTGCTGCCGAACTCATCAGGGAACATCAGGCCGGAGAGGTTGTTCCGATTGGTGACAGTCAGGCGGTCGCTGCCGCGCTTATTCGTTTACTAACCGATCAGCAGTACTGTGCACATCAGAGTGCTCAGGCCACAGCCCTTGGCCAGCGCTTGCGCTGGTCCCAGGTGGTAGCGCCGTTGTGGCGTATGGTATCATCTCCTATAAGGAAGACTGAATGCAGCACAACCGAGAAACGGCAATCAACCATGGATAATCTGCAAACCATTCTGCAAGAGCGCAATGCATTAATCCACGAACTGGAAAAGTACTGGCAGGTCGCTCCAGATTCTTCCCAACCAGGCTCAATGCTCGGGCGCGTAAAGCAATGGCTGCAACGACGAATAACTGGTTCACTACACGCCGACCTGTGTCGAATTGCGGATCAGCAACGGGCGTTTAATGCAGCATTGATCAATCTGGTATATCGTTTATCCAGTGCTTTCGATGAACAGGCGCGACGAACGGAAGAGCAACTGCATACGCTCCGCTATGAGACAACGCTCTATCAGCAGCATGTAGCAAATCATCTGGCGTCGCTCACCCAACAACTTGCCGAGATGAAGCCGTTGCTGGAAGTAGTCAGACAGGAGCAGATTACACTCAATACTGAATTACAAAAAGCTCGCGACACATTACCACCACTCCATCAACACATTATTGATCTCGAAACACGTATCCTTGATTTGGATGAAGTGCTCTCACAAGTGGCACAGCGATTAAGCGATCTATCTCTCTCTTTATCAAAATGAAAGCAAGCGTTGTTATTCCATTGTTGCAGGGTGGGTTATACATTCGCGACTGCCTGCAATCATTGCAACAACAGTCAGAACAACCGGCCATTATTGTCGTGAATAATGGTAGTAGTGATGATGGGCCAGACATTGTTCGTCGCGAGTTTCCTGATGTAACACTCCTGGATTTTGCCCGACCACTCGGCTTTGCCGGTGCAGTCAATGCAGGTATACAGGCCGCTTTAACCACAGTCGAACCTCCCGATGTAGTGATTGCGCTAAACCAGGACACAGTGGTTGATCCCGGTTGGCTGGCTGCAATAATGTCGGCGTTCGTCGACCCGGCGGTTGGCCTTGCAGGCTGTCTGGCCCGTTTTCCTGATGGTCAGATTCAGCATGCCGGCGGCACCCTGATCGAGCCACTCTGGTATGGACGGAATCGCCACTCGATTGACGATCCCGCGCCGATACACTATCTGGCTGCGCTGGCCCTGGGTATGCGCGTGACAATGCTCGATCAGATTGGATTATTTGATGAAGGATTCTTTCCGGCTTACTACGAAGATGTGGACCTCTGCCTGCGTGCGCTGGCGCAGGGCTGGCGTATCGAACTGGTACCCGCAGCAACGCTGATACATCATGAGGGCGCATTGCAGCAGACATCACCCAGACATACCTATATGCTTGAGCGCCAGCGCTGGCGCCTGCTCTTGAAGCATCGTTCCATCGCCGAACTACACGAGATTGTCTTTCCAGCCGAGCATGCCTTGTTGCAAGAGCGTGCTGCCGCAGGGATCAGTGACAGTCTGCGCGCCGCCTATTTGCAAGCGATTCTTGCCTTGCCTGAGATTGGTCGGCAGCGTGGCTGGACAGCCGAGGAGATCAGTGTCATCCGTGGTCGATTAATTGAATTGCGCTCTGAAGCGATTGCCCGCGAACGTACCAGCCGCATTACCGGCTTACAACAGGCATTGCATTCGCATGTGTTGCCGTATGCATCGGCACCTGCTGGTACCGATGAACGTGTGATGGCAGAAATTGTTGGATTATCACCTGCTACATTGCCGGATGGTGCAGAAGCGCCTTCCCGTGGTGAGCATCCGGCGACAATAGCAACGGACAACAAACAGGGTACAGATGACACAGGGGTATCTGCCGTCACCGATCTCCCCCAGCAATCCACCAATCCGAGGCGACCTCCCTTCCAGCCCGGTACACGTCCGCCGGTTGCTATCGTGATACTCACATGGAATGGGTTGGCGCTCACTCAACGGTGTCTTACCAGCCTGCGTGCAAACACCCGTGATGTAGCGTATCGGTTCATTGTTGTTGACAACGGGAGTACCGACGGTACCGTGGAGTGGCTTCGTGATCAACCCGATGTTACGCTGATTGCCAATAGCGAAAATCGAGGTTTCGCGGCAGGCGTGAATCAGGGCATTGCCGCAGCCCCTCCAGATCACGATGTGCTCCTCCTCAACAACGACACCGAAATCATTGAGGAGGCATGGCTGGCCCACTTGCGTGATGTGGCAAACAATCATCCCGACTATGGGATTGTCGGTTGTTTGCTCCTCTTCCCAAATGGCCTCTTACAACACGCCGGCACCTATATGCCGCAACATAACTTCTGGGGCTATCAGATCGGTGGTGGTGAACCGTTTATCGGCCAGTATCCCGGCATCCGCGAGGTTGAAGGGGTCACCGGTGCGTGCATGTACATTCGGCGTGATGTGATTGCCACCATTGGCGGTCTGGACGAAACCTACTTCTCGTATTACGAAGACACCGACTATTGCCTGCGTGCAATGCAGGCCGGATTCAAAGTTGTTTGCACCGGCGGAGCCAGGGTCGTCCACCACGAAAATTCGAGTACAAAACTTAACAACGCCGACTGGTGGCGTATGTTCAGTCATGGACAACGGGTTTTCCTGTCGAAATGGCGTGATTACTACCGGCAACGCTACCGTTATGGTTTGGTCTGGCATTCGCTCATCGCCCATGCCACCGGGTACGCGACCTCGTCGCGTGAATTTGTCCGCGAGCTGGATCGGCGTGGTGTCGATATTCGGCTGGCCTGCATCTTCGGCACCGATTACACGGAACCGCCGACCCGCGATCCGCGGCTTGATCAACTGCGGCAGCGTCCCAAAGATACGTCATTGCCCCAGGTTGTCTACAGTCAGGGTGATGCCTTTATCAAAAACAGTGGTCGGTACCGGATTGGGTTTACCATGCTGGAGTCTGATGCCCTGCCTGCCGATTGGGTGCATCAGGCAAATCAGATGGACGAGGTGTGGGTGCCGAGCCACTTTACCCGTGATGTCTTTGTGCAATCCGGTGTACGACGGCCAATCCATATTATCCCGTTGGGATTTAATCCCAACTATTTTCATCCGGGTATCCAGGGGCATAAACCAACTGACTCGTTCGTGTTTCTCTCTGTTTTTGAATGGATTGAGCGGAAGGCACCCGAAACCTTGCTACGCGCATACGTGAGTGAATTTAAGCGTAGCGATGATGTGGTGCTGGTACTGAAGATTTTTAACCATGATCCACGGTTCGATGTTCATCAGCGTATCCACGAGATTGTCAACCGTCCCGATGCACCCAGAGTCGTGGTTATCCTGAACCAGGAAATTGCCGAGCACCAGATGGGGAGTTTCTACCGGAGTGCCGACTGCTTTGTCCTGCCCACTCGTGGCGAAGGATGGGGTATGCCGATACTTGAGGCCATGGCCTGTGGCTTACCGGTCATTGCAACCGACTGGGGTGCTCAGCGTGACTTTTTCAACGACCGGTTAGGATACCCGCTGCGGGTTCGTCAGTTAATACCGGCAGTCGCTCGTTCCCCATATTATGCCGGTTCACGCTGGGCCGATCCTGACATAGATCATTTACGTTATCTTATGCGGTACGTCTACGAGCATCCAGCAGAAGCACGTGAAAAAGGAGCACAGGCTGCTGTTGAAGTACAGCAATGCTGGACGTGGGAAAAAGCTGTTGATCGAATTATCGAGCGCTTAGCAGACATTACACATTCGTGAAGTGAGGCAATATGAGCATTTACTGGATTCGCTTTCAGGGTGACAGTGCGGCAGAAGCAATGAAGGCTGTTGCCGACGCATTGTACCAGGGTGAGCATGGTGTTGCGCCCGATGCCGGGTACAGTGAGAAACCGAGGACAGAACCTGAAGTAACGACACCCGGCGAAGACTATCTCCAATCTAACCTGCAAACGCTGCACACGTCCTGGTCTGTTGATCCGTTGCGTGCCGAGCCTCCCGCCGATCAACGACTCATCAGCCGACTGCGTGTACACGTTCAACATCTGATACGTCGGGTGACCCGCTGGTATTTCCTTGCTCCATGGTTGCAAGCCAACGAATTTCACGCCGCCGTGGTACGGATTATTGAGGTTCTTTTAGCCCGCCAGCAACAGTTTCAACAACAGATCAACGATTATCACTACCGCCTGCATGCGGCAGAACAGCAGATTCATCTGCTGCGTAATGAACTGGCAATAACTCGTCAACACCTTATGGAGTTGAAGCAGTATCAGGCGATGCACCAGGCTAAATCAGAGTAGCCTTATGAAAGAGTATTCTGCGTTACAAGCTATCTGGCAGTCACGGTGGGGTTTGCCGATAGGGTATTCGGTGAGTTCGGAAGAACTGGCTCTCCACCTCGATCAGGCAGGAGTGGAGTTATTCCACCGACCTACACCCTGGCATATGCCTGCCAACCTTTCGCATCCACGCCTGCGCGAGATTGCCGCACGCTCGTTGCCCGAAGGCATTCCACAAGTGAGCTATGATCAGGCAGATCTCTTTTATACTGAACACCGCGGCTACCGTATCGGTTATACCATGCTTGAAGTCAATGGATTGCCTGCTGATTGGGTGGCAGCCTGCAATCAGATGGATGAAGTCTGGACACCGAGTCATTGGGGGGTCGAGACCTTCGCCGCGGCTGGCGTGATTCGGCCACTGCATGCAATGCCACTTGGCTATGATCCAACACAGTTTCATCCTAGAGTGCCGGTACACCGTCTGGATAGTCGTTTCACATTTCTCTCGATCTTCGAATGGGGTGAACGAAAAGCGCCCGAAATTTTACTTCGCGCATATGTGAGTGCGTTTCAAAACCATGATGATGTCATTCTTATTTTACGGATCAACAATTTTGATGCATCTATCAGTGTTTCTCAGCAAATTGCCAGCCTGAACTTACCAGCCGATGGGCCACCGATAGCAATTCTCTACAACCAGTATTTGAGTCGTGCCCAATTGGCTTCGCTTTATCGTAGCGCAGATTGCTTTGTGCTGACCAGTCGTGGCGAAGGATGGGGGCTGCCCATTCTTGAGGCAATGGCCTGCGGCGTCCCGGTCATTGCAACTAATTGGAGCGCTCAAACCGAGTTTTTGCACAAGGGTGTTGGTTATCCACTACGGGTCCGTTCTCTCGTTCCGGCTGAGGCGAAGTGTCCTTATTATCTGGGCTGGTCGTGGGCCGAGCCTGATCTTGACCACCTCGTCTACCTGATGCGGTATGTCTATGAGCATCCGACCGAGGCGCGTGCTATCGGTCAGGCAGCGGCAGCCGAAGTTGTCCAACGCTGGACTTGGCAACATGCAGCCCAACGGATCCGACAGCGATTGGCGGCGATTATGGGGTAATTTGGTGATGGATCAATCCTGTCTACGGGCCAGAAATCTGGACTACAGGTCGTTCAATAGGCTGACTGCAAGCAATTGGATAGTCCACATGGCCGTCGGATTGCTTAAACCTCTCCATCAGCGACATGCAGAATGCGGTTAGAAGAGGCTTTCTTCTCGCCTGACAGTCCTCTCCATGTCCCTGAAGATGGTATCAGTGTGAATGTTCACGGATCGTTCAGTACTGTTCTTGGGGCAATCTGGTAGCTGATTGCCCTGCGCCAATGATAGAGCGCAAGAGTTATCTGGAGGCAGCTCTTGCTTTCTGTGGCCAATGTACGGTGCTGTCATAGTGCTGCCGACGCTTCGGAGTTCTTCCCGGTATAAGCCAGCTTGATGTGGAAGCCGCGCTTCGCCTCATCGTCAGAGACTGTATGCAGAGTTCGCAAAGAGTTGTGCGTGAACATACAGCGGTACGTTCTATTCCTGATGCACGACCTGAGTTTTACCCTCGTTGATCCTGCCGACTGATCCAGCAGTAACCACCATTGGTAAGAGATTGGTAATTCAGAACCGTTATAGTACGCCTGGGTGTTTGAAATCGGAACTGATTTCATCCAACAATGCCGAATCTCTCAATTCTAAACCGAAATATAACTTGATTTAATCGTTTGGGTGGATAGATTGATCTTCACAGGTGCAATTGAAATATATACACATTATCAGGGAAAGGATATGATCCTATGACACGCCTTCGGTTTTTCTTCGTTCTAGTTGTTGTACTACTCATTGCACCATCGCTCGCCTTTGCGTTTTATCGGAATCCGGTCAATTCCCAACCCGGTTTTTCACGAACCGAAATTTTACAACAGGACGACAACCTGGCCGGGAAGCAACTGGATGGTGCCCGAATTATTCGTAGTTCACCGGTAGTGAGTGATCTGGATGGCAATCCCAGCAACGGTTTGGAGATCGTGATTGGGGATCGCAACGGGAAGTTGTTCGCTCTGCGCAACAATGGTCAGGTGATGTGGACGACGCAGGTGGCAAGTTGTAGTGTGACCGGTGATGATAGTTTGCTCAACGGTGCCCCCTCCCTGTTCGATCTGAGACCCGATTTGCCCGGCCTGGAAGTGATTGTAGGCTACGGCAAAATTCTGGCCGACCCGAGTTGTCCCGGTGGTATCCGTGCTTATTCGGCTACCGGCCAGCCATTGTGGAATTACCAGATTCCGATCAGTTCGATTAGTGGTCAATCGGGTGTTTTCAGCACACCATCGGTGACCGATGTAAACGGTGCAGGCGACATTATTATCGTTGCCGGTTCAGCCGACCTCTACCTTCACGTGCTGAATAAGGATGGCACGTTGCGCTGGAAATACTTTGCGATGGACTCGATCTGGTCATCACCGGCATTTGCCGATGTTAATCGTGATGGACGCAAAGACATTATCGTTGGCACCGATTTTACGCCGGGGATGGTGTGCAATCCCAATAGTATCACACCATTCCCTGAGACGAATTCGTACTATGAAAGTGCAAAGGGATTCCTCTACGCTTTTCCCGCCAATCCGACCTTTGTGGCTGATCCGATCTACTGTGCAAGGGATGGTGGTAACGTGATCGGCTTTGGCAAAGGTTTTCTGTGGGCTGTGCGCTTTGACCAGTCTATCTACTCGTCACCAGCAGTGGCCGATCTGGAAAATGATGGTCAGCTTGAGGTGATCGTCGGTAGTAGCTGTTTTTACGGGGGTAATCCCAAACCGGGTCGATGGGTGAAGATTTTCAATGCAGCGAACGGCACTGAAAAGATGACACTTAATGCGCCAGAATGTGTTGCTTCATCGCCGGCCATCGGTGATATTACCGGTGATGGTAAGCCGGAGATTGTCGCTGCTGTTGCCTCTGGCGGTTCGATTAATCCACCCGTAGACACGCCCCGTGAAGGTGGTCGACTGGTAGCGTGGACCTATGACAATCCCAATCCGATCTGGAATATCGTCGTGCGTGGTTCCACCCAGGAACAGGCCGATATGTCGGAGGCTTTCAACAACCCGCTGATTGCCGATATTGATGGTAACGGTTCGCACGAGGTCATTATTGTTGTCCAGAATTCGGTGATGATCTACAACGGTGCCGGACAGGAACTTACGCCAAGTTGCCCAATTGGTGGTCTCGAGGCCCAGGCCTGTATGCCCCGGAAGTCGATGTTTATGTGGATGCCAATCCGCAATACACCAGCAATTGCCGATATTGATAACGACGGTAAGCTGGAAATTGTAGCTGCTGGATCACACACCAGTTATGATCAGCCGGCTATGCAGAATCGAGCTTTCGTCTACGTCTGGCGCGATCTCGAACAGGCGATTACCAGTGCGAGTGGTCCCTACCAGCCATACAGCACGCCGTGGCCGCAGTTTCAGCGTGATCCTGCCCATAACGGTCTGTTCCTCGAACGCAGGATACGTCCTGGTGTCACCAGTATGGCGGTATTGATGGAGGCGAATCAGGTGCAACAATACACGATTAGCCTCTATTCAAACGATGGTTCACCAATCAACGTAACCATTGGGGAGGACGATGCGAGCGGTGTTATCCAGCTTAGCCCGACCAGCGTATCACTTAGCTCAGCTACCGGCAGTTCATTCAGTGTGACGATTAATACCAGTAGTAAAGCTCCCGGTACCTATAATGCAAGAATACTGCTCAGTGGTAATGATGTGCCCAACGTCGAGATTCCAATCACGGTACGAGTAGCAACTAACGTCTACACGACGTATACCCCTCTGGTCCTGCGTTAATAATATCCAGGTAAAACCACACTCTGAGGATGAATCGGTCGGCTGATTTGCCGACCGATTCATTGTATCGTTATAATGATGAAGCCTGGATTGAGATTGCAAAGGAGCAGGCTGTACGAGACGTATACATGCTATGGAAACATCGTTCCACCTCATCACCGGCGGTGCCGGGTTCATCGGTTGTAATCTGGCTGATTATTTGCTGGCCCGTGGCGAACACGTCACGATTGTTGATAATCTGAGTCGTCCACGAACCCCGCTCAATCTGGCGTGGTTGCAGGAACGGTACGGTAGCCGGCTTCGCTTCGTGCAGGCCGATATTCGTGATGCCGCGGTGATGCAGGCTGTGATCCCCGGTCATCGGGTCGTTTACCATCTTGCCGGTCAGGTGGCAGTGACGACATCGGTGCAGGATCCGCGCAGTGATTTTGAAATTAATGCGCTCGGCACGCTGAATATCCTCGAAGCAGCCCGGCTGGCGAGCGAGCCACCGATTGTCTTTTTTGCCTCTACCAACAAGGTCTACGGCGGGATGGAGACCGTTGCCGTAGTGGAAGATGAGACTCGCTACCGTTACCGTGATTTGCCGCATGGAGTACCTGAACATCAGTTACTCGATTTTCATTCACCGTATGGGTGCAGCAAAGGTGCTGCCGATCAATATGTGCGTGATTATGCCCGTATCTACGGTTTGAAAACGGTGGTCTTCCGCCAGTCGTGCATCTATGGCCCGCGCCAGTTTGGGGTTGAGGATCAGGGGTGGGCTGCGCACTTCGCGATTGCCGCACTCTTGAACCGTCCCATTACCATCTACGGCAACGGGAAGCAGGTGCGCGATATGCTCTACGTTGATGATCTGATCGCAGCCTATATGGCGGCACTGGACCGGATCGATCAGGTGAGTGGACGGATATATAATATCGGTGGTGGTCCGCAGAATGCACTTTCCATCTGGGCTGAATTTGGCCCACTGCTGAGCCGGCTGATCGGACGAGAGATTCCGGTGCGTTATGGCGACTGGCGACCCGGCGATCAGCCGGTCTACATCAGTGATATTTCGCTGGCGCAGCGCGATCTGGCCTGGCAACCACAGGTGTCGGTGTACGAAGGGGTGGAACGGATGGTGGGCTGGATTCGCGATCATCTCGATCTGTTCCGTTAGCGATGTCTGATCTACTCTCTGTAAGCGAAACGTGAGTGGTTATGAGTATATCAAGGCCGGTCATAGTTCATCCACAAGACGATGAGCCGTTCGATGTGGCAATTGCCCGCGCATTGCAGCAGTCTGCCCACAACCAGCATCAGATCACGCTCCTCAATGAGTTGTTGAGTCGCGATGCGTATCTGGCTGAACAACTCGGGATATTGCAGGCGACGTGGGCACTCACCCCACCACCCGCAACTTCACTGCTGGCACGATTACGGCGCTGGCTGGCCTGGCGGTTGTGTGGCCCTGAATTCACCCATATCAATGCTACTCACGCTACGCTCACCCGTATCATCGAGAGCCTGATTGCTCACCTCGATGCGGAACGGGATGCCCGTCAGAAGCTGGCCGAACGCCTCGCTGCCCTCGAACGACTATGACGCAGCTCGTCTGGCATTCGACGTTTGCCTCGCCGACCGGTTACAGTAGCTCGTCACGGGCAATTGTGGCCGGTCTGGCGGCCACCGGTCTGGCCGTCCGGCCGCTCTATCTCTTCGATGCCGACGATGCCGAGCGCATCTATGGGACTGTTCCACCTGCTATTCACGCTCTGCAACAGTTGCCAATTCGCCTCGATGTGCCCCAGGTTGTCTATGGTCGGGGTGAGCTGTTCTGCAAGAATAGTGGTTCCTATCGGATCGGCTTTACCATGCTGGAAACCGACCGCCTGCCCACCCATTGGGTTGCCCAGGCTAATCTGATGGATGAAGTCTGGACGCCAACGGCATGGGGGTGTGCGGTCTTTGCCGCCAGTGGTGTCAGGCGTCCCCTTCACGCAATCCCACTTGGGGTTGATGTGAGTGTCTTTACACCTGGTACGCCACGACGCGAGCTTACTGACCATACAGTGTTTCTGTCGGTGTTTGAATGGAGCCAGCGTAAGGGCTGGGATATCTTGCTCTCCGCCTATCGGACGGCCTTCAAGCCGACCGATCCGGTAGTGCTGGTGTTGAAGATTGATCACCGCGTTGCCGGTAATCCGCTCCGCGAGCTGGCAGGCATCCTCAGCGATCAGGCACCGCCGGTGGCGGTGATTTACAACCAGACGTTCAATCCGGCGCGGATGGCCGAACTCTACCGGAGCGCCGATTGTTTCGTCTTACCCAGTCGGGGTGAGGGTTGGGGGATGCCGGTGCTGGAAGCAATGGCGTGCGGTCTACCGGTCATTGCCACTGCCTGGAGTGGACCAACCACATTTCTCGATGATACCTGTGGCTACCCGCTGCCGATTCGCGGTCTGGTGCCGACAGGCATCCCCACCGGCCCATACGCAGATGCCTGTTGGGCAGAGCCTGATTTCGATGCGCTGGTGGAGTTGCTAAGGCATGTGCATCGACAACGCGACGAGGCCCGGCAGCGCGGGGGACAAGCCGCATTGCGTGCCCAGGCCTGGTCGTGGCAAAACAGCACGCAGACGATCCTGAACCGTCTGCGTGCTATCGGTGTCGAAGTGGTTGATGAGAAGCACTAAGGCTGTATAAACGTATCGGATGGCCTGTCTGCCGCTCAGTGGGTTGCCGCATCAAGTGCTTCACCGACCCGCAACACCTCATCGAGCGTATTGTAGAAGTGGGGGGCGATCCGCACGCCGGCTCCCCGCGGAGTAACAACAATCCCGGCCTCGTAGAGGCGTTGTGCGACCACAGCCGGATTCTCGACCATCGCGACCACAATGCCACTCCGGTGTTCTGGTTTGGTACTTGCAGCCAGTTGATAGCCGCGCTCCTGGAGATCGTTGATCAACGCATCCACCAGCGTCGCAATCTGGTGCGTGATCCGCTCAATGCCAACCTCTTGCAGCAACGTAACCGCAGCCAATAGGGCGAGATTGTTGGCGACATTTGGTGTTCCCAGTGTAAACCGCTCGGCAGTTTCAGGCAGGGTTAGATTGTAGTCGAGATAGTTCATCCCGCTCACACTACTGGCGGCGCCGACATAAGCTCCTGGCACCAGATCGCGAATCAACTCACGGCGCACGTAGAGGAAGCCACTGCCGGGTGTTGATAGCAACCACTTTTGCGAACCACATGCCAGCATGTCGATATGGCATTCCTGCACATCGAGCGGAAATGCCCCCAGTGTCTGGATCGCATCAACCACAAAATAGATGCCTCGCTCGCGACAAAGCTGGCCGACGGTCGCCAGATCATTGCGAAACCCGGTCGCAAACATCGCTGAGCTAAGCGCGATCACCCGCGTCCGATGATCAATGCGTCGCACCAGCAGATCGAGATCGAGGCCACCCTGATGTTGCGGCACGACCTTTGTTAGCACACCACGATATGCCAGTTGCTGCCACGGGTAGATGTTAGCCGGATAGTCACCATCAAGCACCAGCACATTATCACCGGGGTGTAACGGCAGGCTAACGGCTGCGGTGTTAATGCCGGCAGCCGTATTGGGCATTAGCACTATCTCGTCGGGCGAGCGGGCGTTGATCAGCCGGGCCAGGCGCTGCTTAAGCTCGGCAAACTGTGCCATCACCTGTGGAAAGACGGCCAGAAACGGCTCACGGGTGGCATGGTCAAGGTAGCTCTGCACTGCTGCCTGCACATGCTGATGCAACGGTGAGACAGCCGCGTGGCTAAGAAAGGCGTAGCGTTCGGTAATCGGAAATCCAGCGCGATAAGCGGCCAAATCGACAGTCATACAGCCCCATCCTTCAGAAATTCGGTCAGAATAGCGTGGTATTCGTGCGGTCGTTCCAGCATTGGCAAATGACCACACTGCTCAATCCAAACCAGCCGGCAGCGGGGGATGCGCGCAGCAGCAACCGGTGCACCCGGCGGTGGCATAATCTGGTCGTGACGGCAGGCGATCAGTAGTGCCGGAGCGCGCACCGCGGCCAGGGCAGCGCTGATCGTCGGACTTCCTGCTCCCCGTGCGGTCTCCAGCGCTGTGCGTTGTTCCATCGCCAGAAAATCGGCAAAGGTCTCGCGCAGCAGGGCGTGATCAGCAGGTAACCGGTAGAAGAAGCGACTACCCACCAGACGCATCAGGGGCTGGACATCGAGCATCCATGGGCGGCGTAATGCTAACCAGAGGGCCATCAGATGGTGGATCGACGCCACAACCCGTCGTTCACGTTCATCGCGAAAGGTGCTGAAGCTGGTAACAATCAGATGGGAAACCCGTTCGGGGTAGCGCGCAGCAACGTGAACGGCGACAGCAGCACACAGCGAATGGCCGTTGATGGCAAACCGTTCCAGACCAAGGGCATCGGCAAACGCAATCACCCAATCGGCAAGCCGTTCGAGCGACAACCGACCGCTGAGCGGAGGTGATGCCCCAAAGCCGGGCAGATCAGGGGCGATCAGCATGTACCGATCCGCCAGATCGCGCAGCGTATAGTGCCACAACCGCGACGAGCCACCCCAACCGTGCAGCAAGAGGAGCGGATAACCCTGCCCGGCACGACGAAACGACGTGCGCAGGCCGGCAACGGCAGTTTCAGCAGCAGATGCAGTATGTGTGGTCATAGGGAAATAATCCCTCGCAAGAAGTGTCTACATAAACTATGATACCACATCGCATGGTCATCGTTTCACGCTCAAAAATACACGTGTCGCAGGTTTGGCGTGCGGTCGCCATGCTGTCGCGTCAGCCGTGCTCCCGAACCGGCGCGTGGTGCAGCGGTACACCTGCTGGTCATGGGGATGCGGTGTGCGTTTGTCACGATCATGCAGTCTGTAGGTGATAAATGAGATGACTTCTAATCACGTCGGCACCGCACCTGATCTCGGATACATAAAACCGGCGTTCCCGCTGCGCATGCCGTGAGATCACACACCGGCGTGAAATCGGTTTATGCTCAAAAATACACGTGTCGCAGGTTTGGCGTGCGGTCGCCATGCTGTCGCGCCAGCCGTGCTCCCGAACCGGCGCGTGGTACAGCGGTGCCCCTGCTGGTAATGGCGATGATGAGCAGGCGCGTCGTTTGCAACGGGCCTGACCACTCGTGAGTCTGACGGTGCGTGAGCGGGGATGCGGATCGGAAGGTGCCGCGTGCCAGGGTGATGTGGTGTTAGTGCAGGTGATGCCCCAACGCAGGCTGGAAGCCTGCGCCACTGTGGTGCTGTGCTGACAACGCAGGGGCATGCTATGCAGTGGAATACCCCAACTACCCCACGTTGGTGATGGGTAGCGCATCGATTGGGCGAGAGACGGTTTCGACCGATATGTCTACCACGTCTGCAAGTTTGGTGGCAGGTTGAATCGCTCTCTGCACAACGGCCCGCCGATACAGACGGGCACCCCGGCAGCGCGAACGAAACAGGCAACGGATATTAATGATCATCCCCAATATCCAAGAGCCATAGCGTGAGGCATAGGAAGGCAAACTGGCGTGGAGCACCCGGTTTATTATCGTCAAGTTTGTAAAAGATTTTTGTAATCTTTCCCCGCTTGACACAACGCCGATTACTATGCTAAACTAGCGAAGCGTGCAAGAATACCAATATATGCACTCTATCAGCCGTAGTACACACTAGATATAGTATGACGATCTAGTGCTCATTGATTGTGACCTGATTTGTCGTTAATAAACCTTTTACAATTAAGTGCACCCCTATTGGTTCCTGCACGTGTGAGAGGTCTGTCCTGAAGAGGAGCATCCAACCAATGATGAAACAAGAGCTTGCCCCCGCCAATCTGACCGACATTGCCCGTACTGTGCTCAAAAAGCGCTATCTGTTGAAGAATGAGCACGGTGATGTGATCGAAACCCCCGAAACGATGTTTTGGCGGGTGGCCGAGACCATCGCCGCCGTCGATGCTCGCTACGGGGCGTCAGCCGAGCAGGTCGAGGAGCGTGCCGAACGATTTTATCATCTGATGACCCAGGGCTATTTTGAACCAAACAGCCCAACCCTGATGAATGCCGGGCGGCCATTGGGGCAATTGAGTGCCTGCTTCGTCCTGCCTATCGACGACAATCTGACCAGTATCTACGAGACGCTCAAACATCAGGCACTGATCCATCAGAGTGGTGGCGGGACCGGCTTTAGCTTCTCGCGGCTGCGTCCGCGCAACGATGTGGTGCGCAGTACGATGGGGGTGGCCAGCGGCCCGGTGAGTTTTATGGATGTCTATAATCACTCCACCGAGGCGATTAAACAGGGTGGAACGCGCCGTGGCGCAAATATGGGTATTCTGCGCTGCGATCATCCTGATATTCTTGAGTTTATTACCTGCAAACTCGATACAACGAAAATCACGAATTTCAATATCTCGGTGGCGATTACCGATGCGTTCATGCGTGCCGTTGAGCGCGACGAGGAGTATGACCTGATCAACCCGCGCACCGGTCTGGGGCAGATTGCGTCGCGTGATGGTCTCAAGCATCCGCTCACCGGCGAGGTGCTCGTTCCCGCCGGTCAACCGATGCGCTTGCGGGCCCGCATGGTCTTCGATCTGATTGTGCAGTGCGCCCACGCCACCGGTGAACCCGGTCTCTTCTTCATCGACCGGGCCAACGAGTACAATCCGGTACCCCACCTTGGCGAATACGAAGCGACCAATCCCTGCGGTGAACAACCGTTGCTGGCCTATGACGTGTGCAACCTCGGTTCGATCAATCTGGGGAAATTCGTCACCGATGCCGGCACCATTGATTGGGAATCGCTGCGTGACGTGGTGCATGAGAGCACCCGCTTTCTCGATAATGTGATCGACGCCAATCACTATCCGCTCGAACAGATTACGCAGCTCAGCCAGCGGATTCGCCGCATCGGCCTTGGGGTGATGGGATGGGCCGATATGCTGGTGCGTCTGGGCATTCCGTACAATTCAGCGCAAGCGATTGATCTGGCGCGACAGGTGATGCGCTTTATCGACGAAGAGAGCAAAGTGGCGTC
>Ga0209478_1001514_pt1 | contig 16540 bp, 15 predicted proteins | sample DewCreD2012metaG_5_FD_184109 | JGI IMG/M metagenome (GOLD analysis project Ga0209478, IMG submission 184109) | Hot spring sediment bacterial and archeal communities from British Columbia, Canada, to study Microbial Dark Matter (Phase II) - Dewar... ... | reverse complement strand
AAGGGCACCGTGATCAAGGGCTGGACCGGCCTGTACGAACTACAAGCCCCCGAACCCTACTTCCGCATGGCCCTGGATGCGGGTCTTGGGTCCAAGAACAGCCAGGGGTTTGGGTGCGTGGAGGTGTGGGAGCCGGCGGAGCGAAGTCGCCGATCGTGATCTCGCAGGAGGTCCAAGGTGAACTCTCAGCAGTTGCTCCATGCGTTCCGAGAGGAATTTGCTACGGATCTCCTCCGGGCGGACTACCTCCTTGCCGACACCCGCATTCCCTGGGTGTCCCTCTATGACCACTTGGCGCTGACGGGTGGGTTTGCCGCCGCCTTTGCCGAGGAGCTCCTCCGGCGCGGCAGAACCCCGGCGGAAGTGTGCGGAGTGGATCTGCCGGCTTCCGAACTGCGCGGGCTCACGTGTCTGTGTGGGCTCCTGCACGACCTGGGGAAAGCACGAATCGGCGAAACGGAGTACCGATTCCATGTGCAGAGAAGTGTGGAATATGCCCGGGAGTGGCTTGCTACAAAGGGTGTGGAGGAGCATCTCCAGGAGATCATCCTGGGCGTCGTGGCGCGCCACCACCTGCGAGATGGACCGCAGACGATTCTGGAGAAACTGGTCTGCCTGGCCGATAGCTATGCCTCCGCCGGGGATCGTCCCGAGCTGGCGCGAGCCTATACGGCAACTGAATTCCAGCGACTTGCAGAAGAAACTCTCCGCATGGAACAAGAGCTCTTCGGCACCGACAAGCCCATTTGCCTGCTTCTGGGCGATACGGATGCCATCAAAAGCTACGTATACGAGACGAGCACGCTTCCCGAGATCCGCGGGGCAAGCGAAATCCTCCAGGAGCTGGAGGGAGAAGTTCGCGAGCTTTTTGCGGAGAAGATCGCCGAAGAAGCTCTGATTTACTGCGGCGGGGGCGGCTTCCTTGCCATCGTCCCTGCGGGCCAGGCAAAGGAGCTGAAGCAAGAGGTCGAGCGGCTCTATCTGGAGAAAACCGGTGTTGCCACTATTACGGTCGTCTCCTCGGATCCGCTCGGCTACGCCGACATCGGGCGGGGGCGTGCGCCCTACGACGATGCGCAAGTTCAGGCGCTTTCTGGAAGCGGCGTCGCTGCTGATTTGATCTACAGCCACTTTGAGGCCCTTCTGAAGGACCGGACAAAGCGCAAAAACTTCGGCGAGTTGGTGTCAGCGCTCACCGGCAGGCTCCAGCAGCAAAAGCGGGCAAAGGCTACAGCCCCGTTCTTGGAGACCTTACCCATTCACCGACGGTGTGAATCCTGCGGGAAGCGGGCGGCGGAAACATACGACGAGGTACGGGAGGAATGGATTTGCGCGATCTGTTCCCAAAAACGGGAGCGGGGAAGGGGGGAGCGCCGAGAGTTCGTAAAAGAGTTCGTCCGGTGGGTACGCGATAGCAAGCGTGTCGAGATTCCCGAAAAGAAACCCGACGGAAAGCCCCGTTTCCCCGAAGACCTGGATACCCTGGCCGGATCGGACGGTCGGATTGCCCTGCTCTACGCCGACGGGAACAACATGGGCGACCTCTTGCAACTGATGCCCTCGCCCGCTTCCTATCGCCACTTTTCACAGGTGCTCGAGCAGGCCACCCTGGAGGCGCTTTTCTCAGCCATCTGGGGCGTGTTCGGTGAAGAGCGCCTGAAGGATCCCAATGAACCGCTGCCTTTTGAAATCGTCGCCCTCGGCGGGGATGACATCGTGGCTCTCGTGCCGGCCCGGTACGGCTGGGCGCTGGCAATCAAGGTGCTTGAAGCCTTTGAGCAGCACCGCGGCATCGAGAAGCTTCAAAAAGAGCTTCAGGAGCGAGTAGGAAACGTTGTGCACCGTCCCGTTTCGCTCAGTCTTTCCGCCGGGCTGGCGATCGCCGATGTGAAGTATCCAGTAAGTTTTCTCTTTTCGCTTGCCGAAGGGCTCCTCAAGGAAGCGAAGAAGCGGGCACGAGAGGTCCGCACCAGCACGCTCTGCCACCTCTGGCTGCGGGCGCCGGTGATTCCGGAGCGAGCAGATGCGCCGCTGAGCGCCCTGTATGAGCGACAGCGACAGATGATGGTTCTCACGGCACGTCCCTATACGGCGGAGCAGGCGCGGAAGCTCGCGAAGCTGGCCCGCAGTTTAGAACAACTTCCTAAGGCTCAGCGACACTCGCTGGCAGAAGCCCTCGAAGAAGGCGTGCATGTATCCCTCAACTACGCCCTCTATCAGGCAGCCCGGCAAAAGGAACGCGGCGCACAGCTTCGTGAGGCGTTTCAAGAGCTGGGAAACCTCCTGGAGCCTGCGAAAGACGGCTTCTGGTTCTGGCGCCGGACGGACGAGGGCTGGAAGACCGCGCTCCTGGACGCGCTGGAACTCATTGAGCTGGGTGCTGTGCTGGATATCTCATGGGAGGAACATTATGCCCCATCATCTACAGATTGAGACAAAGTTCAGCCTCATCTCCGCTCTGCACATCACCGGGGAGCAGGGCAAGCTCTGGACAGACAAAGCTCTGATGGTGGACTGGCGCGACGGCAAAACCCCCATCGTCCCTGCCACCACAATCAAGGGCTGGCTTCGGGAGAGCGCAGAGCGAACGCTGCGGGGATGGGGTCAGCAGGTGTGCGACAGCTCTCGCCCCGGAGAGATGTGCAACGCATGCTTGGTTTGCGAGGTCTTTGGATCACCCCGGAGGCGCTCTCCCTTGCGCTTCTCGGATGCCGAGCTTCGTGAGGGCGTGGCGGATGTGCGCATGAACGTCTCGCTCAGCCGCCATCGCAAGACCGCTTATGAAGAGCGGCTCTTCTCCACCGAGGTCGCCTGGCAGAGGGAACTTACGGCGCACATCGAGGGCTGGTTCGGTTCGCGGGCAGAAGCCCAGCGGGCAGCTGCTCTCTTGTATGTAGCGGCGAAAGCCGGCTTTGCGATCGGTGCGGCGCGCTCTCGAGGGCTGGGCTGGCTGAAGCTCGAGGCGTTTACGGCGATCGTGGATGGCGAGAAACTCTCCCATGAAGACCTCATCGCCCAGAGCAAGGCGCTTGCATCCTGGACGGAGAGTTCCGCATGATGGAACACTTCCTCTGCCTCACACCAGAAAAGCCTTTGCGTGCGGGCACGCTCAAGCCTCGGGGAGATTATCTCGACACGCGGGACTACCTGCCCGGCAGCGTCCTCCGGGGCGCGCTGGCCGAATGGCTCGAGCCACAGGGGAAAGCAAGCCAGATCGTCCCGACAGTGCAAAAGGTGCGCTTTGGGAATTTCTTCCCCAGCGTTTCAGAGTCTGTATGGGCGTTGCCCTTCCCGATGACAGCTCTTGAGTGCAAGCTACACGGGGGCTTCCTCAACGTCCCCAGGCACCCCGGGGAAAAACCCGGACACGGCATCCGGGATAGCCTGCTCATCGCCCTGGCGTATGCAGAGCTGGAACGGCAGGGGATGCGCTTTCCGGTGCCCATGCTCCTGCGCTGCACCCGTGAAAACAAAGGAGAGAAGTGCGGCGGACGCATGGAACGGGTGAGCGGGTTTTATGCGGCGCTGCCCGAGGGCTGGAGGGTAATGAAGATTGAAAAGGCACTCCAGACCAAGGTTGCGCTGAGTCGCCATCGCCGCGCTGCCCAAGAAGGGATGCTCTATCGGGTAATCGGAGTGCGACCGAAAGGCACATTCGTCGGGCGGATCTGGGTTGAGGACGAGGCAATCCTCGAGGAGCTCAAGAAAGCGGTGGAGAGCGTCGGAGTCGGCGCCCTCACGACCCGAGGGTTCGGCGCCGCGCGTCTCAAGGCGGTGGAACCCGTCATAGAGCCTATCGCTAAGCGCCTGCGCGCCTTCAACGAGAAACTGCGCGAAGTGTGGCGAGACCTGGCGGATCTGGCCCGGCAGACCGGGAGCCCAGCGCCCATGGAGCCATCGGGGACGTACTTCAGCGTGGATCTGCTTGCGCCTGCTGTTCTCCGGGACCCGCACGGGTTGCCCACCCTGAAGCTCTTTCTCGACCTGGACGGGCAATGGCGGGAGCCGGTCTTCTGGGTGACGCAGCCGACCTTCGTGGGCGGCTTCTCTACTGCCTGGGGACTGCCCAAGCCCACCTACCTGGGAGCAGCGATGGGGAGCGTGTATGTGTTCCGAACAGAAGCTTCCCAGAAGGAGCTCCTGCCCTTCCTGGAAAACCTGGAAGCCCGGGGCGTCGGGATCCGCACCGATGAAGGCCTGGGCGAAATTTTGGTGTGCCACCCATTTCATCAGGAGGTAATGCCGGTATGATTGTCGAAGCGAAACTCTTGCACCAGATTGAAGAGCACCTGGACGAGATCGTTCGGCGCGCAGAAAAATGCATAACTGAAACACGTGCAGCGGAATCGGATTTGGAAGAATCCCAGCTTCGCAATCTTCAGAACCTGGCTTCTGCCACCGACTCGGTACCGGCATTGGAAAACTTCATTGCCTATCAGATGGGGCGGAAGAAAATCCCCGCCGATGTCGGACGCCAGATCCTCGAGGATATCCGCAAGCTGGGACAGAAAGCCGAGGAGGTCACGCGGAACAATCCCGGAGCGCTTCGCTGGGTGCGGATGGAGCTCATCCGCCTGTACCTGGGCTTTCTGGTGCGAAAGTTTGTGGCTGAGAAGAAGGCAAGGGAGGAGCGATCATGACCCTTCACTCCTTTTGGCACTTTGAGAACCGCTGGTTGATTACCGCGACCCTGCGGATGAAGACCGCCCTTTCCGTAGGTGCCCGCGCCTCGCTCATGCCTACGGGATCTGATCTTCCTGTCATTAAGACCCCGGAGGGCATTCCCTTCATCCCGGGCTCTTCGCTCAAGGGTGTGGTGCGTGCTTACACAGAGCGGCTCCTGCGCACGATGGACGAGCTCAAGCAGACCCGTCAGGGTGAACGACTCTGGGCATGTGACCCACTGGATGAGCGGGAGCGCTGCGTCATCGCAAAATGCGGTGAGCATTGTGAAAACTGTAAGGGGAATTGCTGTCGCGATTGCGGCCGGTGTAAGAACTGTATGGTCAGACGCGCAACGCAGAATAACCGGCTTGACGACGAAAAGCTCACGCAGGAGATTTGGCAGTGCTCCTGCACCGCCTGCCGGCTCTTCGGCTCCCCCTGGCTGGCGTCGCGGATATCGTTTCAGGATGCCATGCTCTCGAATCGGGACAACCTGCTCCGGCTCACCGAACTCCGAGACGGTGTGGGGATTGACCGCGATCTGGGCTCAGCGAAAAGCCGCATCAAATACGACTTCGAGACTGTGCCTGCGGGAGCGGAGTTCGGCATTACCATCGTGGTAGAAAACGCCGACGAATGGGAGGTAGGGCTGTTGCTCTTGGCGCTGGAAGCGATGCGAAAGGGCGAATTGCCTGTGGGCGGCAAGACCACCCGCGGTCCTGGCTGGGGGGAAATCGTCAACCTTAAAATCCAGAAGGTTGGCATGGAAAACTTCTTGGACTACCTCACGGGCACGGGACAGCCTGCCGAAATTTCGAATTCGGAGCTTTTGCAGAGACTCGCAACAGCCCTGCAGCAAGGAGGAAGCCATGCATAAGCGCCGCTGGAACGCCCTGAAGTTAGAACTTGTGATCGAGCCCCGCGCTCCGTTGCTCATCAAATCGGGGCTGGCTTCGCCGAACCCTTCTCTCCCTGATATGCAGTTCGTGCGCACGATGACACCCCGGGGCGAGACGGTCTTCATCCCCGGTTCTTCGCTCAAAGGGACGTTTCGGAGCTTTACGGAGAAGGTGCTGCGCACTGTAAATCCCAAGGGCGCCTGTGAACCCTTCCCCTCCAGTTCGGACTACTGCGGACGCCGGTTGGGAAGCGAAGAGAATCCGGCAACAGTTTATAAGCAGTCCTGCCGTGCCTGTAAAATCTACGGCAACACGCGCCTGCGAGGTCGGCTCTCCTTCACCGATGCCTTCCCTGACGGCGAAGTCAAGACCGAAACCCGCTACGGCGTGGCAATTTCACGGCTGACCAACGCGGTGGTACCCGGTGCGCTATATGAAACAGAAGTGCTGGTAGAGGGGCGCTTCCGCACCGCGCTTGTGCTGGAGAACTTTGAAGTCTGGCAGGTGGGGCTTCTGGCGCTGACCCTTCAGGCGATCAACGCTGGGCTCGTCAAGCTGGGCTTCGGCAAAAACCGCGGCTTCGGTGAGGTCTCGATGACCGTAGAACAAGCCGTTGTCGAGATGGCGAAAAAGCCGGGGCTCCCCCGAAACGCCATCTGGGGTGTTGGGGCTTTTGTGGAAGATGGGGAGCGCGGGGACTACGGGCTTCGGGCGGATGATCGACTGGAGGAGCTCCCCGAGGGTACCGAGACAGATCTTGCGGTCTTCATCCGGCGCACCTATAGCCAGGAAGCCTGGAACGAGATCGCGGAGAAGGCGATCGCATCCATCGCACAGACCTTGGAGGCGGCATGAAGCGGGGCTGGGTGTATTCGGGCGTGCTCGGCGCGGAAGAGCTTCGGCAGCTCATCGAAAGCACCCCCGGACGGGTGCTCCTGAGCTGGGAGCTTGCAAGGCTGGATTTCCCAAGCAGCTTGGAGCTGCGGGATGCCGGGTGCGCCTTCAACAGTGGTTTAGAAATCAGGTGGGAAAGGGTGACCGAGGGGCGCTATCGAGTTTGGGTCCTGAGCGACGGCGAGCGCAACGACCTGCCCGATGCCCTCAAGTCCATCGATGGCGACTGGGAGATCTCGGAGTGTGAGACCCGGCTGCTCAACCTGGAGGACAAGCGTTTTGCCCCGCAGTTTGAGCGGTACCCGGTGGCAAACGCGCCGGAAGTCCAGCTTGTGTGCCGGGTGTTCTATCGGGACAAGCTCGCAACCTTTGTGAGCCCACGGGAGGTGAAGACCGATGCCCAGAAATCCGAACGCTGAGCCAAAGCCCTTCGTGTTGGTAGAGATCCCCCAGGAGGAACCAGACCGCCGGCCGGTGGCCACGCACGAGAAGTTTGACGGGCTGACTGGTCGCCTGGAGCTCGCCTTTACAGTGGTCTCGGAGTATCTCTTCGTGGGCTCCGGGGCATACGAATTCGACCCAAGCCACGGGAATCGGCGTCCCGATGTATGGTACACCTTCTACCGCCGGAACGGTCAGCTCTGCGTGCCGGGCACCAGCCTCAAAGGCGCCATCCGGGCGATCGTAGAGGCGATTTCCAACTCCTGTGTCTCGCAGATGCGGCGCCCCCGAGAGAGGATAGCGTCCAGTGCTCACCAACCGTGCAGGTGGGACCCAAAGAAGACAGCGCATGAAAACAGGCTCTGTCCCGCCTGCCGCCTTTTTGGTACCACCAGCTACCGGGGGCGCGTGCATTTCACAGACTTTCTGCCCCAAGGGGAGATAAAACCCGAGGTCGTCAAAATTGGCGAACTCTGGGAGCCCAAGCGCCCTGACCCTTCCAGGCGCCGCTTCTATGAGCGCAAGAGCTTCCAACCGTTGGAGAACCCTGCTCCTCAGCAGGGCTTTCGCTTCGTAGAAGCTGTGCAGAGACAAGCGAAGTTTCGCGGTGCTCTCCTGTTTGAGAACGTGAGCGAAGCCGAGCTGGGGCTTCTACTCCATGCGCTGGGGTGGCAGGTAGAGAATGGACGAGTGATTATGGCGTTTGCTCCCAAGCTGGGCGGCGCCAAGCCCCGGTGCTTCGGCTCGGTGGAATTCCGCCCGGTGCGGCTGCGGCTCTGGAGCCAGGGCGTGAAGGGCTTGCTGGCTCCACAGGAAGTGCAGGGCAAGGACATGCTCCCGCGTCTTTACCAGTATCTGCAGGGATGCCGTGATAGTGGGTTGCTTCATGAAACCTCGTGGAACGCCCTGAAGTCGGGCTTCCAGCCTAAGGACGAAGGGTGTCCCCGGGAGGTGTACTAATGACGACGGATGAGAAGGTTGAGTTCGCTAACCAACTGGCCCGCAAACTGAAGTCCCAATGGGAAGATTTTAAGAGAAAAGATGCTGAGCGTCGGCGTAAACCGCTCAGGGAGGACGATCTCAAGTTTCCTCGAAACGAGTGGCAGCGTTGGGCAAATTACTTTGCGCGCGTGCAGAGTTTAAATACGGCACTTCAGCTGGCGGAATATCAAGGTCGTTCGCCCGCATTGCGCTCGGACCCGAAGCAAGCTGCGCAGGTTATCCATTACATCTTGGGTTCGCGTCGGACAGAACTCCAACGGCTCTCAGCGACAGATCTGATGGAGATCTTTGGGTATGTAAGCCGCTGGCTGGAATGGCTGAACTTAGGAGGTCAGCATGAAGAAAGTCCTCCTCGCCACGCTGGGAGAAGCCCCAGCGGTCGTCACGGAAGCCCTTGACCGCCTCCGGGCAGACGGCGTGATGATAGACTATGTTGTCGTTCTTACGACCAAGGATACGTATGCTCAGAGTGCGCTCAGCCTGTTAAGCGAGCATCTCCCGGATTACTACAGTCGCGAAGTAGCACTTCTGGACGCCCGCGTTCTGGAAACCTTCTACGATGTGGACTCCGATACAGCCGCCCTGGAGTTCATGAAGCAGGCGTGCGCCGTCCTAAGGGACTACCGCAAGAAGGGCTGGGAAGTCTACGCTAGCATCGCTGGCGGACGCAAGGCCATGTCGGCACTGCTGACGCTTGCGGTGCAGTTCTACGGCGCCCAGCGCCTCTTCCATGTGCTGGTGGAAGACCCCGTGCTGGAGGAAGAAGGGCATATCTTGAAGCTCCGGAACAAAAGCCCGGAAGAGCGAAACCGAGCGCTTCATCCGCCCGTTGAGCAGATCAAGCTGGTGAATTTGCCCTTCATCGGGCTTTTCCCGCTGTTAGGGGATATCATCGCGGGTCTCAAAGACGGCTCGATTCGTTCTAAGGTGCGAGGGCTTCTTGAGCAGAACGGGCTGCTTGCGGCTAGTGGACCGACCGATCTGGGGCGGATGGTCTTGGAGGTCCTGGAGAGCGTCGAGGCCCTGCCCGAACCCCGGGCTGGCGAATGCGAGAAGAGCCTAGCACGCAAGGAGCCTAAGGAAGCTGAGGAAACTGAGAAGTGGGCAAACCGTTTAGCCAACCGTTTTCTGTTCGTAGAACGCATCGAGGACATCGGCTGGGAAGAGGGGGAGCCCAAAGTCTGGGCAAAACCGCCGAACACGCTCTTTGTCCGCTTGCCAGGGCGAAGGGTCCGCGGGATCGTCTTTCGGCTCGTTACCACTGCACAAACTTCCGGTCAATTGGAGCGTGCCCGCCAAGAAATCGAGCGCTGGATCGACAAGGAAGTGCGCTGATTAGGAGAAGAGTGGCGCAAGGGGGAGCCGGGCGTCCGGACTCAGCCGCCGAATGCGCTGATTGTAGGGGTTCGATTGGGCACGGACATCCTGTTCCGCCTCCGGCTCATCACCACCGCCACCACCCCGGGCCAGCTGGAGGCCGCCCGCCGGTATGTGGAACGCTACATCCGTCGCCGGGAGGGATAGGCGATGGGGGTCTACCACCTGATGGGCCTGGGGCGTTCCCCGGGCACGGTGATCGGGCCCATCACTTACCTGGCCCACCGGTATCGGCGGTGGGGCCCCGAGGATCAGGGGTTCTTCGCCCGCTCCGGGGAGGCCCGCCACCCGGCGGCCGACGAACGAGCCGGCGATATCCAGGCCCTGGTCCTCTTCACCACCCGCGAGATCCTGGACGGCACCCTTCCCTCCTTCGACTACGTGGACAACCCGCCCGGCCGCGTCTCCACGGCCCCGCTCCAGCGGGGCGGTCCCATGAAAGCGGTGCTGCGGGACCTTCTGCGCCGGGAATGGCCGGCCATCGCCGGCGGACGCACGGAGGGAACGGTGTTCTGGTGCGAGGTGGACCGCCGGGATATCCGCACGACCTATGCGCGCGTGGCCCGGGTGGTGGCCGCCCTGGCCGGGGTCGGCGGCCAGGGGAAGGAGATGTGGATCAACCTGACCGGCGGCAACAACGTGATGAACTTCGCCCTGGAGCTCACCGCGGTCCTCTCCGGGGACGTCGCCCGCCTCTATTATGTCCAGGCGGCCGACGAGCAGGCGGAGAAGTGCGTCCGTTTCACCGCCGAGGACGGCTACTGGGTGGAGCTGCCCATCATGCCGCTGGGCCTGGGGCGGCTGCGCCGGGCCATCCTCGAGGTTCTGACGGCACACGGCCCCCTTCCCCTGGAAGACCTTTATGCCCGCCTTCGCAACGAATACTGGGATCTGAGCCGGGGCCTGGACGCGCCGGAAACCCTGCGACGGGAGCATCTCACGCCGCTCTGGAAGGGACGGTTCATCCAGGAGACGGCGCAGGGCTACGCCATCGGACCCCAGTGGGAGCTGATCCAGCCTTACCTGCAAACCCTGGAGGAAGCGCGCGCCGAAGGACGGACCATCGAACAGCTGTGCGAGAGGGAGCCCTGGATCGAGCGGGAGGTGATCCCCTTCTAAGGAACCATTCGCTCCTCCGGTCTTTCCCCGATGAGCATCATGGGGTTTCCGGATGCCAGGAGGGATCCATCCCATTAAGATGGAAACTGCAGAGGCCATGGTTCACGGCCCGAAAGGGTGGGAGGACCCTGCTTGTATTAAGGAGACAGTATGTCGGCGCCGATCACCTGGAGCCTGTTTATCCGCCATGACCCATGGCTGGATAACGGCCTGGAGGTCCTGGCCGGGATGGCTGAGGCGATCGCCCGCCAGCACCCGGCGGTCCTGAGCGTCCGCCTGGAGCCCGACGGGCTGCGCCTGGAGATCCAGCAGCCCCAGCGTTTCGCCCGTCTCCTGGGCCATCAAATCGCGCTCCAGGTCGAAAACGCTTATTACATCCCGGAACCCGGACGCAAGGAGTTGAAACCGTTCGTCGGCTTCAATCAGCAGCCTCCGACGCAGCACCCCGAGCTTTATCGGGGGAAGGAGGCGATTGAGGCGTTCGTTCAGGAGCTCCTGATGGCGATCTCGCAACCTTCCCATCGCCGATCCCGCTTCACCTGCCCGTTCTGCGGCGCGCCGGCTACGGAGAAGCGCACGCTCTCCCTCTATCCTTTCGTGACTAAGACGAAAGCCCTCGGCGGGCAGGCGGTGTGGGAAGAGGCCGGGTTCCGCGGCCTGAACGAATACGGGCCGATCTGCACCGTCTGCGCCTTCCTGGGCATGCTGGCCTGGTCCGACACGGCCCTGCTCTACCGGTGCGACATCGACGGTCCCCAGCGGACGGCGCTCCTGGCCCTCCCGTGGCCCCAGCCCCCTGACCTGCGCCGTCTGCACCAACAGAAGCAGCGCTATCGTCACGCCCTGAACCCCACCTACCGCCGCAGCAACGTCCAGGTGGTGGTCCACTGGGGCAACCGAGATCGGGAGGAGTGGCCCCCGCAGGCGTTCACCATGCTTCTGGCTTTCTATGAGGCGGCTCTGAGCCGCGTGCTGGCGGAGATCCAGGAGAGCAGCGGGGAAAGCCTCTTTGATCCGATCGCCCTGCGCCGGGCGATCCCGGATGGCTGGATCCTCCTCCGCATCCCTCAGGGCCGGATGAAGGACATCACGGCGACCGACTGGTTCATGGAGGATACGATCCTGCGCGTCATGCGCTCTATGATCGAGGCGGACGTCCTCCCCTATCAGGGGGTCCTCACCGGGATGTGGCTGACGCTGGAGGGACGGCCTGTCGATGAGGGAACCGCCGCCTGGCGGGAGGAGCGAGCGGCGGCCTTTCTGCAGAACGACTACGGGCGCTTCGCCGCAGGCTTCGGGGTTCGACGTCGACAGACGCTGGGATTCTACGGCGAAGCCGCTCAAGGCCTTCACCGATGGATCCAAATCTGGCTGGAGGAGCGAAAGGCTATGAACGAGCAGGAGCTGGAGCTGGTGCGACGAGCGGGGCGGACGATCGGCCGGATCGCGGGCACTCAACGCCGGGCTACGATCCTCTACGAGATGGAACGAGCCCGCACCCCCTCCGACCTGCTGGGGGTGTTGAGCGATGTGGTGCACCGCCTGGTGGGAATGGAGGCTCAGGAGATGCGGGATCAGTACCTCTCCCTGGAAGCCCTCGACCGGCTCACCGCCCTGATCCACGCCACGGGAGATGACGCCCGCCGGTTCGCCGATATGAAGCACACGCTCTTCATCTACGCCGGGCTGGAATACGCCGGGGTGGTCCGGGGCCAGACCGCTGAGGCGACCGCCCGATGAGGACCAAGACGCCTGGGGGCATGGGGCGCCGGGCCCTGTCGTTCCCATCCCCCCAGAGCCCTATGGCAACCCGTAAGCGGTGATGCAAACCTCAACCAGAGAGGAGGAAGGCAATGGAGGTGAAAGCGATCTCCATGGTATGGCTTTCCCGCACCGGGTTGACCAACCTGAACGCGGGCGAGGGCGGCAGCAATCTGGTGGATCTGAAGAAATACCGCTGGGCCGGACGCGAGTATCCTTACGTCAGCGGCCAGGCCATGCGCTTCTACCTGAAAGAGGCCATCCGCCGGGAGGTGCGCCCGGAGGAGGCATGTGTGGCCGATGAGCAAGGGGAAACATGCGGGCGTATTCCCGAGTGTGTGCTCTGTGACCTCTTCGGCTTCATGATCACCTTGCCTGAAGTGGGTGCCGTCGTCCGGGTCTCGCCCGTCAAGGTCTCCCCGGCCATGGGCCTGATTCCCCTGGAGGAGACCATGACTGTGGACTTCCTCACCCGCCGCCATCGCGGCGCGGTCCAGGAGGAGGCGGGGGCCATCCGCGGGGATATCGTGAACGTGGAGATGGCCGTTAATCTTTACAAGGTGGGCCTGGCGGTGGATCTGCGCCGGGTGGGTCGCGAGGAGGAGCTGGTGGAGATCGAGAAGGGCCGCGGGAAGAAAGCCCAGACGGTGAGGGGGGTGACCCTGAAGGATTACGTTGATGAGGCGGAGCGCCGGCGACGCATCCGGCTGCTGCTGGATGCCGTGCAGGATTTCAGTGATTACTCCAAACAGGCCCGGCTGCTCACAGACTTCACCCCTGATCTCCTGCTTGTTGCGCTCCAGGCCAACTATTCCCATCGCCTCCAGAAGGCTCTGGAGATCCGATGGGATGGCGCCGCTATCCTTGATACGGCACGGCTCGATCAGGTGCTTCGGGAGCTTCAAGAGGATGTGGCAAGGGCAGATGAACGGCCGGCGGTTTTCGCCGGGATGCTGGAAGGCGTGATCGCAAACGGGGAGGCGGTCCGGGAGACCCTGGGCCGGCACGGGATCGAGGTCGTCACGCCGCGGGAGGCGATCGCTCGCGCGAAGGCCGCTCTGGGGGTGTGAGCGCATGACGAAATATGGGCTGACGGTAGACCTGGAGAGCCCGTATTTCGCCTGCTTCCGTCAGGTGGCGGCGACCAGTGTGGTCCTTACCTACCCGGTGCCGCCCTTCACCACGATCCTCGGCATGCTGCTCAACGCCCTGGGGGTTCACTACGCCCACTACGAAACGGAACGGCAACGCCTGCAGGAAGCGTTGCGATTCAACCTCCGGCCCCTGGAGCCCCCCGGGCGGCCCCAGCGGGAGCTGGCGAAGCTCCTCAAGCTGGTTGGGGAAGGCCGAAAAGAGGAGGGGAAACGCCCGGTGGATTTCCCCTCCTCCCCGGTGCGCAAATCCTTCCTCGTCCGGCCTGCCTATCGGGTTTATCTGGCTTCGGGGTCCCAGACGATCGTCCAGGAGCTCGGGGAGGCCCTGCGACGCCCGGCCCGTCCACTGTATCTGGGTGGATCCGACGACATGGTGATCGTGAACCTTCGCTGGATAGGCGAGGTGAAGCAAGCCGAGGGTCGAGAGGTCTGGGGGTTGCTGCCCGGCATTTACGAAGGCTGCGAGCTGATCCGGCTGCCCCTGGCCTTCCGGACCGGGCGAGATCTGGCGCCGCCGCCCCTGCTCGCGTTGCCGCGCCGCTTCCCTTTCGCACTCCCCGAACCTCGGCCTCTGGCGTTTTTCGAATCCGAGGGCGTGATCCTGCTCCCTGCCTGAACCTCGCGAGGCGGCGCCGTCGCCTTCCGGCGCGCCGCAGCGATCACCGGCCGAGGGGCAACGCCCAGGGAAACGCACCATGGTGTTGTGGGGGAAGCGTGACGGCGAGCGATGGCAGACCCTCTACGGACACATCCGGGACAGCCTGGCCGTCGCGGAAGCCCTCACCCGACGGTCCGGCTTCCTCGGGTTCTGCCGCCGCCATGGATTTGACGCGGATCATGTCCGCCAGATCATCGGGCTGGTCGTCCTCTTTCACGATGCGGGGAAAGGCACCGCCCCCTTCCAGGAAGCGCTGGAGGCCGATCGAACCTCCTGGAATTTCCCCCACGCCCTGGCGGCTTTGCCGCTGATGGACATGGCCTGGCGGAAGGCCTCTTTCCCCAAGCTGCTGAAAGAAGCCCCCATCCTTGAGGTGCTCGCGGTCGCTGCCCACCACACGGAGCTACATCGGGATCTCTACCAGAACCTCCCGGATCCCCACAAACGGCTCAGCTTCCTCCCCGCGCTCCAGGAGATCCTGCGTCGGCTCTACGAGGAGACTGCTCTGATCTGGGGATGGACCGCTGCGTTCCCGGACCTGCCGCTGGATGAGCTCTCGCGGCGCACGCTGGGCGAGCTGTCGAAAGCGTTGCTGAGGATACGAGAGAGGATAACTCAGCAAGTCGCCGGGATGTCAATGGAAGAGCAGGCGCGCTTCCGCGCCTGTTACGTGGCGCTCCTCGCCTATCTGAAGGCGGCAGATAAAGCGGCCAGCCGCGTCTTCGCTGAGCGGGCCCGCCCGGGGGAGAACGGCCCGCTGCTCCCCTTCCCCCTCCCGGAGGCGGAACTCGAATCTTTTCTTCCCGATTGGCCGTCGGATGCCGGAGAGCGGCTGCGAGAAGCCCTACCGCCTGGAAAGGACTGGTTCGATTATCAGAAGGAGCTGTGGGAAGCCTCGTTCCGGTGGGGAATGGTGCGGGCGCCATGTGGGCGGGGGAAAACCGAGGCGGCCCTCCTCTGGTTCCTGCGGCGTCGGGAGCTCGACGGCCTGGACCGTCTGATCTGGACGTTGCCCACACAGGTGACCTCTAACGCGATGCGGGAGCGACTGGCCCGGGTGTTCGGGGAGGAACGGGTCGGCCTTTACCACGGGCGCTCCAGCCTGGAACATCGCGAACGGATCCGGGCCCGATTGCAGCGGGACCAGGTAGAGTTGCCCTCCATCGATCCGGATCCCGCCCTCGAGCTGGAATGGGCCCGCGAGGCGAATTTCTGGAGCGAGGTCCTGGCCTATCCTCTGGTGGTCACTACGGCGGATCACCTGCTGTATTCGTTCGTGCACGGCTTCCCTCAGGCCGATTTCGCTCTGGGGATGCTCCAGGGGGCCGCCGTGGTGTTCGACGAGGTGCACGCCTACGACGACCAGATGCAGGCCGAGCTGCGGGAGGCCATGGCCCTGTTGCGGGCGATGGGGATCCCCCATCTGGTGATGAGCGCCACCCTCCCGGATCCTCTGATCCGGGCTGGACGCCTGGAAGATTACCCCCTGATCGAAGACACAGCGGGAATGATCCGCCACCCCTTCCGGGTCCTGAAGCGAGCGCAACCGCTGATCCGGAACGAGAACGCTTGCCTGATTGCGAACGAAGAAGTGATCGAGGAGGTGCTGGACGGGTATCGCAACGGGGCGGTTCAGTTCCTCATCGTGAACACGGTGCGCAAAGCGCAGGCCCTTTACCGGCAACTTCGCGCTTTCCTGCCCCCGGAGGATTGCCTCTGCCTCCACAGCCGGTTCGCCTACGCCCACCGCCGGGCGAAGGAGCGCCGCGCGATCGAGCGCCTGAAGCGTCCGAAGGCGGCGCGCGAACCCTTTGTCCTGGTGGCCACTCAGGTCATTGAGGTCAGCCTGGACATCAGCGCCGACCGGATCCTCTCGGAGATCGCGCCGCTCGACGCCCTGGCCCAGCGGGGCGGGCGAGTGAACCGGGGAGGCGATCTTCCCCATGGCCTTTTCATCGTTTTCCCGGTCGACGATCCGCGGCCCTACGACGAAGGACGGCTATCCCGTAGCTGGGAGCTTCTGGACGAGGGGCCGGTCTCCTACGCCGATCTTCATCAATGGGCGAATCGTGTGTATGCCGATCTGGAGGGTGGGATGGCCCGGCTGCCGGAGCTATTCACGGAGTGCACCCTCTTCGGGCCGGATCCGGCGGAGATCCGGTTCGATGAAGAGCACGGGCGACACTACCAGCCCCGGCGCATCGAGCAGCCGACGATCGATGTGATCCCCCACGATCTGTGGACCCAGCTGGAGCCTGGGGATTCGCCGCTGGAGTTCCTCACCCCGGTTCCCCTCTGGTGGCTGGCTCACAGCCAGCGCCAGGGGCTGGGCTGGTTCTATCTGGCGGAACGTCCCCCCTCCCGCCGCGCCTGGCTGATCTGCCGCCGACCATATAGCGAGGAGATCGGATTTGAGGAGGATATCGAGGCCGGAACATCCGGTGTGATCGTGGAGTGAACGGGTCGAAAAACCAGCATCTGGGCAGAGGATGCAACCATTGCGTCCGAACGCCACCTGCCGAGCACTCCATCTGAGGAGGAAAACGCGATGAAAGCCCTCAGCTTTCTCG
>Ga0209478_1001466_pt1 | contig 17027 bp, 14 predicted proteins | sample DewCreD2012metaG_5_FD_184109 | JGI IMG/M metagenome (GOLD analysis project Ga0209478, IMG submission 184109) | Hot spring sediment bacterial and archeal communities from British Columbia, Canada, to study Microbial Dark Matter (Phase II) - Dewar... ... | reverse complement strand
TCACTTCGACCTCCGTAAAGTGGCGATGTTTCATGGCATTACTCCCCCGGAAGGTATTTCCGGGGATTAAGACGATGTGACATTTCAAATTGGGAATAAAATAGGACATTTCAAATTGGAAACCACAACACCCTCCGACCAGCTTGACATTGCTGTGCGCCCTGTGTTAGGATGTCCTCGATGCAGAAGGCTCTCGCGAAGGAGGACGAAAAGCCGCTTCCTTCGCCGTTCGCCCCCTCGCCTCAGCCTTCCCCGTTATAGAGGGTCACTCTGGAAAGGAGGAACCGTGATGAAACCACTCAAGTCGCCCATTCTGGCAATGGCATCAGCGACCTTTCTCCTGGTGTGCTGCTTGCAAGCGTTCGCGCAACCGTTCACCTATCAGGGGATGCTCAAAGAAAAAGGCGTTCCCGCGGATGGACTCTACGATTTCGTTTTCCACCTGTACGAGTTTCCCTCGGGGATCGGGCGACCCATCGGCACCATCACCGTGGACGACCAGAAGGTAACCGGCGGATTGTTTACCGTGTCGCTGGACTTTGGCGCGGTGTGGAACGGTTACGACCGCTACCTGGAGATTGGCGTACGCCCGGGGAACAGCACCGGTAGTTACACGATACTCTCGCCCCGGGTCAGGGTAAACTACGCTCCATACAGTGTTCTATCTCTTTCGTCTTCTTCATCGCAGAGCGTACCATGGAGCGGGATTACCGGTGTGCCCAGCAGCTTCCCACCCGGAGGTCCTGCCGGCGGGGACCTCAGCGGTACCTACCCCACCCCCTCCGTGGTTGGTCTTCGGGGACGCCCGGTGGCAAACACTGCGCCCGGCTTGGGACAGGTGCTGAAATGGGATGGCAGTGCATGGTCTCCCGCGGCGGACCTGCAGGACGCCTACTGGCAAGCCTCCGGCACCGATATTTACTATCTCGCGGGCAAGGTGGGTATCGGCACGAACCGTCCGGACAGCCCGCTTCATGTGGAAAGCAGTATCAACGCGCCATCCGCGCGGTTTGTCAACCGGGGAAGCGGGCTATGGTCTCTCGGTGTGGAAGGTGCGTCCTACGCGGAAACGGGCAGGGGGGTCTTTGGCTTCGCTGGAAGCACGACCGGCGATAACGCGGGAGTGTATGGTCAGACCAGTAGCGACCGCGGCAAGGCGGTCCGTGGCTGGGCAAGCGCCGCCTTCGGATGGACCTACGGTGGACTTTTCGAGGCGGTGAGTCCGCTGGGATGCGGCGTGCAGGGCGAATCACCGGCTTTAGGTGTGCGCGGTATCGCGAGCGCCTCTGGCGGCGAGGCTTACGGCGTGCATGGGCGCACCTCCAGCACGGATGGCTACGGTGTGTACGGTGAAGCCAGCGCATCCAGTGGTTACAACGCAGGGGTATATGGAATCAGTCGCAGCAGCACCGGCAGAGGCGTCGTGGGAAACTCGCCCTACATCGGCGTTTTGGGAGCAACCGACGCCTCCAGCGGATTCGCCTATGGTGGCTGGTTCGAGAGCGGCAGTACCGACGGACGCGGGGTGCTCGGATATGCAACCGCCTCTTCCGGAACGACTTTCGGCGTGTATGGTCGGAGCAACAGCTCGTCCGGTCGTGGCGTGTACGGCTGGGCTTCCGCGTCCAGCGGCTACACCTACGGCGTGTTTGGTCAGAGCTCCAGCACGTCCGGTCGTGGAGTCTACGGCTGGTCCTCCGCCACCAGCGGAGACACTATCGGCGTTTTGGGTGAGAGCGCCAGCCCCTCTGGCTACGGCGTGGCTGGTTGGGCTTACGCCACCAGCGGTAGCGCCCTCGGAGTGTATGGTCAGAGCGACAGCACGTCGGGACGGGGCGTATACGGTTGGGCGACTGCTACTAGCGGCACCAATTACGGCGTGTATGGTCGGAGCGACAGTTCCTCTGGCTATGGTGTCTATTCAGCTGGGCGATTTGCCGCCACGGGCACGAAATCGTTCCAGATTGACCACCCACTCCACCCCGAAAACGCCGTCCTGAACCACTTCAGCGCGGAGGGACCGGAACCCTACAACATCTATCGTGGAACCGTCGTTCTGGACGCACGCGGGGAGGCATGGGTGCTGCTGCCCGACTACTTCGAAGCCATCAATCGCGACCCGTCCTACCACCTGACTGCCATCGGCGCGCCGATGCCCAACCTGCATGTGGCGGTGGAAATCCAGAACAACCGATTTAAGATTGCAGGCGGTGCGCCGGGCAAGAAGGTGTCGTGGGAGGTGAAAGCCATCCGCAACGACCGCTGGGTTCAGGAATATGGCTACCGCACCGAACAGCCGAAGACTCCGGAGCATCGGGGCAAGTACCTGCATCCCGAGCTGTACGGTCAGCCGAAGGAGCTGGGCATTCACTACCGTCCGGAACAGGAGCAGGAACTGCCGATGAAAAAGTAGCCCTCACCCCACCCCCTCTCCCGACGCTTCGGGAGAGGGGAGCGGGCATCTTGACGACGTCGTGTAAAGACAAGGAGGCAAACCACATGAGAACAGCACTCTGTATCCTGTGGCTGATGGCGATTGCCACAGCAGGCTACGGGCAATCGGGTGGTAATTATGACCTCTCGTGGGGTGTTATCGCAGGCGGAGGCGTCACCTTCAGCACCGGAGGAAACTTCTCACTCGGCAGCACCATCGGACAACCTGTGGCGCTCGGAGCCACCCCGCTGCACACCGGAGGCAATCTTGACCTCACCGACGGCTTCTGGTTCGTACGCTACGCCACGCTCCGCGGGATAGTGAGACTGCTCAGTTTCGGTGGAAACCCCACCAGCATCCCGGTGGAACTGCAGATACGTGCCCCAGGCAGTCTCGTTCCGTTGCAGGTGTACACGCTCGCACTGAACGCATCGGGGGCGTATTCGCTGGTGGCTCCGCTGGATGGAGTGTACGACCTCTCGGCGAAGGCGTCGCACTGGTTGAGGCACACTCTACCCGGTGTATCCATCGTGGGCGGTGGCGTGGCGAACTTCTCTCTGGTGAACGGAGACGTAGACGGAGATAACGAGGTGACGCTGTTTGACTTCGGCGCGCTGGTGGCGGCTTTTGGCAGTATGTCCGGCGACAGTAACTGGAACGCAGAGGCGGATTTAGACGGGGACGAGGAGGTGACGCTATTTGACTTCGGCATCCTCGTGAGCAACTTCGGCGCCATCGGGGATGATTAGTTTGCGGCACGTGAGCCGCGCCATCAATGCCTATCACCTGTGGGACAAGTGGCACAGGAAAGGCCTCGTCGCCGGCGAATCGGAAGGCAAATACCGTCTTGAGGAGCATGTAGAGATGGATGACTTCGTTTTCCTGCGCAGGAGCTTACTGAAAGGCATCGGTTCGCTGGCGGCACTGACCGCTTTCACTGAGGGGGCAGGGATGCACATAGCCCGAGCAAGCGTTCCACCAGAGGAAGAACCCAAAGGCGTGCTGAACGTGCGGGACTTTGGCGCGAAGGGCGATGGCAAAAGCGACGACACAGAAGCCTTCCAGAAAGCCATCGATGCCGCGCATGCGATGGGCGGAAATATCGTGTTCGTTCCGCGCGGGGACTACCTGATTGCGGGCACGCTGGAGGTGCGCGAGAACGTCGTGCTGGAGGGCGTGTTTCGCGGACCCACGATGCAATCGCATCTTAAGGGAAGCACCCTGCTGGCGGTGGCGGGCAAGGGGCAGATAGACGGCACGCCGTTCATCACCCTGCGCCAGAACGGTACCCTGCACGGCATCACCATCTTCTATCCTGAACAGGTGCAGCAAGACCCGCCGCATCCCTATCCCTGGACGATTCGGGGCATCGGCGATAACTGCACGCTGGTAGACGTGCTACTCGTGAACCCCTATCAGGGCATCGACTTCGGTACGTTCCCCGCAGGCAGGCACTTCATCCGCAACGTGGGCATGCAGGCGCTGTACCGCGGGCTGTACATCGACCAGTGCTATGACATCGGCAGGGTGGAGAACCTGCACATCTGGCCCTTCTGGGAGGTGTGGCAGACCCCACTCAAGCAGTTCATCGAGCGTGAAGGCATCGCCTTCATCATCGGGCGCACCGACTGGGAGTACATGAGTAACTGCTTCTGCATCGGCTACAAAATCGGCTTTCAGTTCATCCGCACCAAGGCAGGCTCGGCAAACGTGTTGCTGACGCAATGCGGTTCCGACGTAGGTCCCATCGCGGTGCGGGTGGAACACGTCATGGAACACGCAGGCATCTCCTTCGTGAACGGTCAGTTCATGGCAGGCATCGAGATCGAAGAGACCAACCCGGGGCCGGTCAAGTTCACCGCCTGCGGTTTCTGGGGTGTAGATACCACCGAAAGCCACGCGGTGTTGAAGGGCAGAGGGCACACCTTCTTCAACGGTTGCCATTTCAACGGCTGGGACCGGAAGAAGACGGGTGCGCCCTGCATCGACGCGCAACGAGGTGGCCTCACCGTCATCGGCTGTGACTTTATGGACAGGGGCAAAACGCACATCCGGTTGGGCTCCGGCATAGACTGCGCCACAGTGACGGGCAACCGCTTTCGTGGGCAGGAGGGCATCGTCAACGAAGCGGGCGACAAAGCACAGATAGGGATGAACGTGGTGACACCTTAGGCGGTCTGTTACTCCGCCCGGATCACTTCTTCCCAGTCGTACACGCCGACGACGCGCTGTCCCGGGTGTACGATGAGGAAATCGTCATCCCATTCGCCGTGAATCAGCTTGCGCAACAGTCGGCTGCTGCCTTCCAGCACCACGAGTTCTTTGCCTTCCGCCTCGGCGAGGGCGCGGCAACGCTCCAGCGCGTTCAGGTGCCGGGTCTCGGGCAGGTCGATGAACACCACCCGGTTGCCTTCGGCGGCTTTCATGCTTGTGTAAAGCGTCTCGAAGATGTATCTGCCGTTCTCTTCGCCGTAGCGGGCGATATACTCTTCCAGAGTAGCATACAGCCCGGTCGCGCTCCTCAGCGTCGATTTGCGGGTGTAGGCTCCGTCGCGCTCCATGTAGCCCAGCGCGCTAAAAGGGGTGCTGGGTGCATCCGCAAAGTGCTGGCGGAACTTCTCGCGCGAGCCGAGAAACAGGGTGCAGCAATCGTGCGCTCGTGGGATGACCAGCCGCGTGCGGCGCGCTGTGAGACTCAGCGTGGAGTTGCCACACAAGCCATATCCCAGCAGAATCGCCTCGTAGGGGCGCGGCGAGGCTTCCGCTTCGTCGATGCGCGACTGGATAAGCGCACGCAACGTCTCGCTGTCGTCATGCGCGCCTTTCGGGGTAAACTCCAGGTCTATCGTGTGCGGGCTATCTGCCACATGACGACAGACCTCGCGGGTAAGCACCTCGCAGGCAATCAGTTTCAGGTACACGGGTTTCCTCCATATCAGGCTCCGCTGCCTATTGTACCGTGTTCGGGCTGTGCTGTCAAAGGATGCAGGGAAACGCCAGATGTCGGTATAATAGCGGTAATGGTAATCTCATCTCACCTTCGGCACGCGAAGGGGGCATTGCCTATGTCCACCCGTATTCGCAAACCGGAACCCGTCTCTCCGGTGGTCATCAGCCGGCGAGTGTACGACATCGTGGGTATCGTGCTGTTTACGCTCGGCGCGGTGGTGCTGGTGAGCCTGACCACCGCCGAGAACGGCTACCTGGGGCAATGGCTGAGCGAGTTACTGCGTCGGCTGGCAGGGCTTGGGGCATTTGCCGTGCCGCTGTTGCTGATGCTGCTGGGCACGTTATTCCTCATCGGCTACGAGCGTTTCTCCTTCACCAACACCTCGTGGGGCGCAGTGCTGTTGTTCCTCACGTTTACGGGATGGGCACACGCGCTGCGCGTGCCCTTCGAGCGCAACTTCTCTGCCGAAAGCCTGCGTGTGGGTGGTGGCTACATCGGTGGTGTGATAGTCTATGCCGTGCATTCTTTGCTCAATCTGGCAGCGGTGTATATTGTGCTGACGGCTCTCACCATCATCGCGGTGCTGCTGATTGTGGACCTGCCGTTCGTCGACATCGCCCGGCGTACGATTGCAGGCTGGGTCAGGGGATTCCAGCTGGCGCAGCAGGGGGCGCGTACGGTGAAGGAGAAGGGAGCGGCGATTCGCAGCGCACGGGCGGCGCGAAAAGCGGGCAAAGAGGATGTGAAGCGCACACTGGCAAGCAGTGACAATCGCGCCGTGGCACAGGCTCCTGCTGCCGCCAAAGAGGCTCCCAAGCGCAGCTCCAACCTGATAGAAGCGGTACAGCAACGGCTCGCCCGCGAGTCCACCCCGGCGGATGAAGAGATGACGGCGGTCGCGCCGTTGAACGGTGAGATGGTGGAAGAGTATGAGTACCCGCCCCTGTCGTTGCTGAAGGAACCCGCGCCGCCCCCCAAGCGGATTCAGGCGGAGCTCTCCGAAAAAATCCGCATCCTCGAGCAGACTCTGGACGAGTTCGGCATCGGCGCGAACGTGGTGGAAATCGCGCACGGTCCCACAGTCACCCGCTACGAGGTGCAGCTGGCGCCCGGCATCAAGGTGAGCAAAATCGTCAGCCTGGCGGACAATCTGGCGATGGCGCTGGCGGCAATCGACGTGCGCGTGGAGGCACCCATTCCGGGCAAATCCGCCATCGGCGTGGAAGTGCCCAACGATAACCCGCGTATCGTCACCCTGCGGGAGGTAATCGACACCGACGAGTTCCGCAACGCCCCTTCGCTGCTTACCTTCGCTCTGGGCAAGGATGTGGGCAACGAGAACCGCTATGCCGACCTCGCCAAGATGCCGCACCTGCTCATCGGAGGGGCGACCAACTCCGGTAAGAGCATGTGTCTGAACGCGCTGATTGCCAGCATCCTGTATCGCGCCACGCCGCGCGAGGTGAAGTTCATCATGATCGACCCCAAGCGGGTGGAGCTGTCGCTGTTTGACGGCATCCCGCACCTGATGTGCCCGGTGGTGAAGGACGTGAAGCAGGCATCGGGCATCCTGCGCGCCGCCATTAAGGAGATGGAGCGGCGGTATGACCTCTTCTCCCGCACCGGCGTGCGCAACATCGACGGCTACAACTCGCGCGTGGGCGAGGAGGAGAAACTGCCCTACGTGGTGATTGTGGTGGATGAGCTGGCAGACCTGATGATGCAGGCGGCGGCGGAAGTGGAAACCTCGATCTGCCGGCTGGCTCAGCTGGCACGGGCGACGGGTATCCATCTGGTCATCGCCACACAGCGCCCCTCGGTGGACGTTATCACGGGTACCATCAAGGCGAACATCTCCTCGCGTATCGCGTTTGCGGTCTCCTCGCAGGTGGACAGCCGCACCATTCTGGACATGGCGGGCGCGGAACGGCTCATCGGGCGGGGGGATATGCTGTTCCTGCCCATCGACGCCTCCAAGCCCACCCGCATTCAGGGGTGCTACATCAGTGAGCAAGAGGTGGAGGCACTGGTCAAGTTCCTGAAGCAGCAGGGCGTGCCCGAATACACGCTGACCCCCATCGACAGCGGCTTCAGCACGCGCGACGACATCGAAGAGGAAGACGAAGACGAGCTCTTCGAGCCGGCGGTACGCCTCGTGGTGATGAACGGGCACGCTTCCACCAGTCTGCTACAGCGACGGTTCAAAATCGGCTACACCCGCGCCGCACGGCTGATCGACATGATGGAAAAGCGAGGCATCGTGGGACCGCTGGACGGCGCGAAACCCCGCGAGATACTCATCACCCGCGATGAAATGGAAGCCATGTTCCAGCGCGAACCCTAGCGGATACTCCTAGGTGAGCCGAAAAAACATGCCCAACGGCTCGTCGGGAGCCTCGCCGTCTGGATGGGATTTGGCAGATTTGCCGGAAAACCCTCATACAGATTTGCCGATACGACAATTATTGTGTTATACTTTATTTACCATCTCCTTCACGGTGAGTTGCTGGTGTCACTGTCCCACGCCGGACCCGCTTGCCGTTACGTGCCGGTTTTCACCTGTGGAAAGGATGGGTTTTTATGATATGACAGGTACCCGTGATACTGCAGGTGGCGAGGGCAACATTATCCCCGAGTATGTCCTGTACAAGCCGATGCACATGCATGTTCGCGCACAGGAAGGTGTGTTCGCCTTATACTGCACACCTTTTTCCATGCGTCCCTGCGTGGACATCTTCCAGAAGCATCTGCAGGGGAGGCATCTGCTGGTGTTCAGTCCTGTGCCTGCGGAGTGGTTTCAAGGACGCGGACTGCAAGCACACTCAGTACCTTCTTCCTTCCAGCTCGTGCCGGCACAGCACATGCACCATCTGCCCTTCCAGTCGCTCGAGCGCCTTCAGTTTGCGGACACCGCCCTCTTGCCTGAGGAACTGGAACCCCTTGATTTGAACCGCCTGGTGGTCGACACATTCACCTCCGCGCTGTGGCACGAGCTGGTGGACACGGTAATCGGTAACCTTCTGTATGCCGAGATACGAAGCGACTGTTGCGTGCACCTGATATGCAAAGAGCGTTCTCTGCTGAACATCGCGTTGTCGCGCTTTCTGCGTGCCTACACGCAGTATCACCTGTCGGAGGTTGCTCTGCCAGAAGATTTTCCCCCGCTGGTGCTGGAACAGCTCTGGTACTATGCGGCGCAGGGTCTGGCGCCGCTGGGCGTGGAACGCACCCCAAACGGTGTGGAGCTGAAGGTGGCTCTGGGCACGCCCGAGCCGGATGCGTGTGTGGCGTCGCCCCCCTGCCCGCATGTATCGCAGATTCAGCGGGGATTTATCCTGCACTGGCATGGCAGTGACTGGAATATCTGTAGCACACAGGAACTGGACCTAACGCAGCCCCGGTGAACCCATCATCAGCCACACCCCGCATACCACCATCAGCGCGGAAACGGTCACCGGTAGCCACACGGGACCAACCCATGGCACCGGTATCGAAAACAGCACATCCAGAGTCTTCAGCGACTCGGGCCAGCGAATCAGCCACTTCAGGAACACGTAGTAGAAGATGTCCCACACGCCGAAAGCCAGCAGGAACACCCCCAGCATCTGCAACGGGGTGCTTCCCACCAGCAGAGCCAGCGTGGCGAGCATGACGATGGTGGCTACCTCGCGCCCCATCTCGGTACGCAACATGCTCGGGGGCATCCTGTTCTCGAACTCGGGAATGCGGGTGAAGCGTATCGGGAGCGCGCCCAGCTTCACCGGCACAGGGAAGCCGTCGGGGTAATACAGGGCACGCAGGTACACCACCACCGCTGCCTCCACATAGCCCATCGCGATGGCAAACAGCGTCACCAGCAATACCTGTGGCACAGGTATCACCTCCTCAGCGTGGCGATGGCGTAGCAGGCGATGCCCTCCTCGCGCCCGATGAAGCCCATGCGCTCGCTGGTGGTGGCTTTGATGTTCACCCTGTCCACGTCCACCTGCAGCACCGAGGCGATGCGCTCGCGCATGGCGGGCACGTGGGGGCGCAGGCGGGGCGTCTCCGCCAGCACCGTCACGTCCACGTTCACCAGACCCCAGCCGCCTTCCCGAATCCTTGCCCACGCGAGGCGCAACAGCTCCGCACTGTCGGCATCGCGGTAGGCGGGGTCGGTATTGGGGAAGTGCGTGCCGATGTCGTCCATCCCCGCTGCGCCCAGCAGGGCATCGGTAATCGCGTGGAGTACCACATCGGCGTCGGAGTGGCCGGCTAATCCCCGTGGCGCAGGGATGTGTATCCCTCCCAGCATCAGCCGCCGCCCCTCCGCAAAGGGATGCACGTCGTAACCGAAACCGGTGCGTGTTTCGCCGCCCTCCAACAGAATCGCCTCCAGCCGTGCAAGGTCTTCGGGGTAGGTCAACTTGATGTTGCCCGGGTCGCCCGGCACCACGCTCACCGGATAAAATCGCTCCACCAGCATCGCGTCGTCGGTCGGTGCGCCCTCGCGGAAGTCGTAACGCTGGTATGCTTCGCGCAGGATGTCCACTGCGAAGCCCTGCGGCGTCTGCACCGCCATCAGCTGCCATGTCTCGCCGCCGGCGTGCCTTTCGCGGGGCAGGGTCTGCTGTACCACGCCTGCGGCGTTCACCCATTTGACGGTATCGGGCACGCGCAGGGCGGGGATGGCGGCACCGGTTTGGCGGGTGGCGTGCAGCACGCGCGAGATAAGCCCACTGGAGACCGCTGCCCGCGCCGCGTCGTGCACCAGCACCCACCGGTCCTGCGCGGGAACCGCCTCGAGCCCCAGATGCACCGACTCCCACCGCTCCCGCCCGCCGCGCACCACCGCCACCACTTTATCGAGCGGTTCCGTCTGCGCGCGCAGGCGGGGCAGCTCCTGCTCTCTGCCCACCAGCACGATGTGGTCTACCTCGGGATGCTCCTGGAAGGCGCGCACCGCCCACCCCCACACGGGCACGCCGCCCACCAGCGACCACAGCTTGCCCCCGGCGCGCCCGAACCGCTCGCCCCTGCCAGCCGCCAGTATCAGGGCGCAGGTGCCTTCCACGCACACCACTTCCTACCGCCGCCGACGCAGACGCGCTGCGGGCAGGCGCATACTGCTGCGGTCTGTCCATTCGCTGGCTTCGCTCTCCGAAGTCTTCACGCTGGCGAAAATCATCTTGCCCGCCACCGTCTGCAGCACGCTGGTCACCAGCACGTCCACATCCTGGTCGATGTAGTCGCGCCCGCCTTCCACCACAATCATCGTGCCGTCGTCCATGTAGCCCACGCCCTGATTGGGCTGGTTGCCCTCCTTGATGATGCGCACCCGCATCTCCTCACCGGGCAGTACCACCGGCTTGAGGGCGTTCGCCAGCTCGTTCACGTTCAGCACCGGCACGCCCTCCAGCTCGGCGACCTTGTTCAGGTTGAAATCGTTGGTCACTATCACGCCGTTGATGCTCTTGGCGAGGCTCACCAGCCGCTTGTCCACCGGCTCGTTGGGGTCAGCCATGTCGTCGTAGGTGCGCACCTCCAGATGCCGCTCCTTCTGCATCTGGTTGAGGATGTCCAGCCCGCGCCTGCCCCGCGCCCGACGCAACGAGTCCGACGAGTCGGCGATATGCTGCAGCTCGTCGATGACGAAGCCCGGCACGTAGATGGGGCCCTCGATAAAGCCCGTGCGGCAGATGTCCGCAATCCGCCCGTCGATAATCACGTTGGTGTCCAGAATCTTGATTCTGGGCGTCTCTTCGTCCAAAGCACCTTCCGTTGTGGGAAGCACCACGCGCAGGTCTTTCATGCTCAACACCGCCACGGTGCTGAGATACACAAACGTGATGCCCACCACCAGCGTGAGCGGAATGCCGACAAGCCCGTATCGGCTGAACAACACGGCAAAGGGCACGGTCAACAGCACGCCAAACGTGCCCCCGACGGTCAGGGCGATTTTCTCGCGGGTGGACGCGCTCTCGATCTGCTTCTGCACGTTCAGCACGAAGCGGAATATCTCCGAGCTGAGGATGACGCCGATCAAGCCGCCCACCACCGTCAGCGCAACCCGCACGGTGAGCTGAAAGTTGCGGTCGTCCAGAATGTTGGGAGTGTCGGCTTGACCTGCGCCTGTGGGCAGCAGTCGCCTCAATGTCTCGATGAACCACGGCGTGGACTGATACCCCACCACCAGACCGAGGATGATGAGGAGCACGGTCAACGTCCAGCGAAAGGAACGCGCGGACATAGTAGTAATGCCTCCTTGAACGGTGATAATGAGTGCGTATTGTACCAGTTTATACCTTCGGGGGGCTTTTTCCTGCCCACGGTTGACGTGCGATGCAGTGTAGTTACTCCTCAACTTGCCACTGGCGCATAATCTGCTGTTCTACCCCCAATAGCTGCAGCACCCGCGCCACCACCGTATCCACCAGCTCCTCGACCGTGCGCGGACGGTGATAGAACGCGGGCGCGGCAGGCAGCACCACTGCACCCGCCTCCGTGAGCGCAGTGAGCGTGCGCAGGTGAACCAGATTGAACGGCGTCTCGCGCACCACCAGAATCAGCTTCCGCCTCTCCTTCAGGCAGACGTCCGCCGCGCGGGTGAGGAGGTCATCCGAAACGCCATGCGCGATGCGCCCTGCCGTGCCCATCGAGCAGGGGATAATCACCATGCCATCGTGCCGGAACGAGCCGCTGGCAGGCGGGGTGAAATAGTCTCTGGGGTTCAGGAACACGATGTTGGGGTAATCTTTACCCAGAAGGCTCTGAGCGCAAAGGTCGTGCGGATCGATGTCCAGACCCAGCTCCGTCCGCGCGACGGACAGCGCATGTTCCGAAGCGATGACCAGCAGCTGCTCGAAGTGCTGCGCCGCGTGATGCAGGAAGCGCACCGCGTACATCGCGCCACTGGCGCCTGTGATACCCACCACCAATTTCCCCGTCAAACCCTTCCCTCCTGACGACGGCAGGCGAGTTTGCCTGCCCCTGTGGGACGCAGAAACGCCTGCAACAGTGTGAACACGAATATTATACCTTCCGACCAGAGGCGGTTGCGATGGATGCCCGCCGCACTGCGTGACCCGCGATGGTAGCGACCCTTTGCGCCCAGGATGAGCTGCGTCGCCACAGGAGGCGGCGGCTATAATCCGCGACACGGCGAACAGCTGTTCCCGTCTGGTTCGCACTCAACGTATTGTCACTTTGATGTCAATAATAAGATTTCCATTAGTGTATTGCCTTTTGTTATGCTTTTTTAGACGATGTTTACGATACTTGCTGACACTAGATTTCCGCGAACCCCAATTGATCACGGTGCAAGCGTGAGGTTCGCGGGCATGGATGTAAGCCAGATTACTTGACAGATATGCTGAAAGCGTGTATAATAGCATGTAGAGTGGTGCGCCGCGCGGTTCCCAGCCCCTTCGGGGCCGGGAAATTCGACCGGAGTGTTGAATTTAGCGCGGTTGTACGACGTTGCACCCGTCCTTCGGGACGGGTGAGGATTGAAACAGTGCGCGACTACATCGTGGATAGCCTGCATGACGGTTGCACCCGTCCTTCGGGACGGGTGAGGATTGAAACGCGATTGCCCTGCTGAGAAGGCTTTACCACCACCGTTGCACCCGTCCTTCGGGACGGGTGAGGATTGAAACAGGCGGTGATGACACCGTACAGTATGCTGGAATCAGTTGCACCCGTCCTTCGGGACGGGTGAGGATTGAAACGCTGACCCGAACGACGACGGGCAAGCACGCGCCGCGAGTTGCACCCGTCCTTCGGGACGGGTGAGGATTGAAACTCGCGTGCTGGAACCAGGATACGAAGGGCGCGAACTGGTTGCACCCGTCCTTCGGGACGGGTGAGGATTGAAACTACGCACAGGATAGCTCCGGGGTGCGTGTGCCGTTCGGTTGCACCCGTCCTTCGGGACGGGTGAGGATTGAAACCAGTGGGCTTGGCAGCAACGGCGTCTGCTGGAGCGGTTGCACCCGTCCTTCGGGACGGGTGAGGATTGAAACCTCCATAGACATCATCGAAGAATTGGACATTGACAGGTTGCACCCGTCCTTCGGGACGGGTGAGGATTGAAACGTTTGGGCTGCGTGATGCCCTGCGCCACCTGTCGGTTGCACCCGTCCTTCGGGACGGGTGAGGATTGAAACTTGATCTGCGTCTGCAGCAGCGCAGCTTCGGTAGCCGGTTGCACCCGTCCTTCGGGACGGGTGAGGATTGAAACAACTAGCACGTCTGCGGGGCGACCTTCCTCCCCCGAGTTGCACCCGTCCTTCGGGACGGGTGAGGATTGAAACTCGGAAACCTCGTCGAGCCGTGCCCTCTGCTGCACCTTGTTGCACCCGTCCTTCGGGACGGGTGAGGATTGAAACATGGCATCCCGCATCACCTTCGCCGTCACTGCGAGTTGCACCCGTCCTTCGGGACGGGTGAGGATTGAAACCGGAAGGGAGTCTGCTTGCCCATCTCCTGCAAGTGTTGCACCCGTCCTTCGGGACGGGTGAGGATTGAAACTCCGGACTCTGGGGTGGGTGTGTTCCGTCAATCGGATAGTTGCACCCGTCCTTCGGGACGGGTGAGGATTGAAACATCGTGCGCACCATTCAGCAGCTAGCAGAACAGTTCGTTGCACCCGTCCTTCGGGACGGGTGAGGATTGAAACAAAACCAAATCTGCACTTTTTCGGTCTACTCTCATTCGTTGCACCCGTCCTTCGGGACGGGTGAGGATTGAAACTTGGGGTGAACCCAGCCAGGACTGAAGCGCTTCCAGTTGCACCCGTCCTTCGGGACGGGTGAGGATTGAAACTCGCGTGCGCTACGCCAGCGAGGTGGTGGTGCTGAAGTTGCACCCGTCCTTCGGGACGGGTGAGGATTGAAACTTACCTGCACGGTGCGCTGTAACCCTGTCTCCGGGTTGCACCCGTCCTTCGGGACGGGTGAGGATTGAAACCCATTTATTGCCCATATTCTGTCAAAAAATGGAAAGTTGCACCCGTCCTTCGGGACGGGTGAGGATTGAAACATCCCTGCTGCCGTAAGGGTTACGGGTGGTGGGTGGTTGCACCCGTCCTTCGGGACGGGTGAGGATTGAAACGAGCGGCTCCAGAAGCACCTGGAGGGCATTAAGGTGGGTTGCACCCGTCCTTCGGGACGGGTGAGGATTGAAACCCTCCCAGGAGGTGCTGGTGGACTAGTGCAACGCCGGTTGCACCCGTCCTTCGGGACGGGTGAGGATTGAAACCTCCGCGAGACCGCTGAGGGGCTCCAGCCGCTCCGTTGCACCCGTCCTTCGGGACGGGTGAGGATTGAAACCGTGACTTCCACCAGGCCGAACCTCTTGGCTTGGCGTTGCACCCGTCCTTCGGGACGGGTGAGGATTGAAACTTCTTGCGAATACTGGATACCAGTGGCCGCGTGGTTGCACCCGTCCTTCGGGACGGGTGAGGATTGAAACTTAAGCAGAATGACGAAGATAGATGGGATTAAAGGTTGCACCCGTCCTTCGGGACGGGTGAGGATTGAAACATCGACCTGTACGGCGAGACGTGGCTGCGCATCCGTTGCACCCGTCCTTCGGGACGGGTGAGGATTGAAACCCACGGTAGGTGACTACCCAACGCCACTCTACAGGGTTGCACCCGTCCTTCGGGACGGGTGAGGATTGAAACAGTTGGGCGTACGGTACTTTGCTCTGGGCTACCAAGTTGCACCCGTCCTTCGGGACGGGTGAGGATTGAAACACAATTGTAAAGTTTACATACGCGAGCCATTTAGCAAGTTGCACCCGTCCTTCGGGACGGGTGAGGATTGAAACATTTAATGACGTTAATGAAGCAGGGTTTAGGTTACAGTTGCACCCGTCCTTCGGGACGGGTGAGGATTGAAACCGGCAAACAACTGGGCTGCGCGGTCGGCATACTCCGAGTTGCACCCGTCCTTCGGGACGGGTGAGGATTGAAACAAACAACGACATCTGTTTCATTGTTCTACCTCCATGGTTGCACCCGTCCTTCGGGACGGGTGAGGATTGAAACCAGAGCGGCTACGTCTATCTCAGGCCGCACCTGACCGTTGCACCCGTCCTTCGGGACGGGTGAGGATTGAAACAGGTCCTGGGTGTTCAGGAACGTCCGAAGTGATGGCGTTGCACCCGTCCTTCGGGACGGGTGAGGATTGAAACGACGCCACCACGTCCTCCACGCCATAAGCACTATAGGTTGCACCCGTCCTTCGGGACGGGTGAGGATTGAAACCTCCATCAGCGGCTCGAACGCCGCTGGGTGGATAGTTGCACCCGTCCTTCGGGACGGGTGAGGATTGAAACCATTTCGGACTCCGCCGCCTGCTGCTGGTCATGCAGCGTTGCACCCGTCCTTCGGGACGGGTGAGGGTGGAGACAGCTGTTTGTCTGGGGGACTGCTTGTGTGATGTGCCTCTGTCCGTCCTGACGCATTTCAGGAGTTACGCAGTGCCGATGAACACCCTGCCAGACATGCTTTTGCCGCGACGGGAAAAACAACGGTCTGTCCTGCACAGCGGCACAGAAGCATGTCTCATCAGTGCCCTGAGCGTCAGCGAAGGGTCTGTGCGGTTGGTTGGTCTCTTCAGGTCGACAGATACGGACCAGCAGGCGAACTAACCCGCCCACGCAAACGGACTGGGGCGTTCATGGCTATCGGAACACGTAGGTGGCATACCAGTCGATGACCCAGCGCAGAAACCGAATGAGCGCGGGCATCAGGAGAAGCACCAGAGGCCATACCACGAACACCTTCAGTATCGCCACCAGCGGTGGACCGCAGACAGCGCGCTCCAACGCCCGGTCGAGGGCATCTCCAAACGCACGGAGCGCACGCAGCAGGCGACTCTTCGGTTGCGGCGGCGGGGGCGGAGGGGGACCCAGGAGCCGCTCCTCCATCGCGCGGAAGAACGTACCCATGCCTTTGTACAGGGCGCGTGTGAAGATGCGGTTCACCGTAAAGACGCCGTTCAGCAAGGGGGTGAGCACCTTCTCATCCCACTCTTTCCAACGCAACTCGCGCTCATACCAGTCGGGGGTATCCAGTATCCACTCGTAAGACCCGTCCGGCTTCCTGCGCTTGCGCCACACCAGTTTGGGCTTGCCCTGCGCTGACATCGGTGCTCTGTTCCTCCTACGGTGGGTCTCGGGGGTCTACCTCCGCGTTGTTGGGGGAGGAAATCATCGGTACAATCAACAGTGTGCCGAGAAAACCGATGACCGGTCCAAAGAGTGCGCTGAGGATGAGAAACAGCACCGGCGCTGCCAGACATCCCAGACAGCACCCGTCCACGGGCCGGTCAGGCTGTGGGTGTTCCATCCTGATACACCTCCTGCATGACTATTATGCACTGATTTTTCAGGCGCAATCACTGCCAGAAATACATGGTTTTTGCAGGAGGGGTAGACCGCTTCGGCGTTTGCGATACAAAGCGACATCCCTTGACCGTCTGCGCGAAGCGAACCATCTCCTTCACGTTGCTGAGATGCTTCGCTAACGCTCTGTTAGTATAGACGTGGGAAAGAGAACATGATACACTCTTTCCACACACCGCCGAGGGGCTGGGACGTTCTATGCTGCGCTCTGGGCAAGACCCACATGCTGAAATAGAACCAGCCCCCTCC
>Ga0209478_1001461_pt1 | contig 17079 bp, 19 predicted proteins | sample DewCreD2012metaG_5_FD_184109 | JGI IMG/M metagenome (GOLD analysis project Ga0209478, IMG submission 184109) | Hot spring sediment bacterial and archeal communities from British Columbia, Canada, to study Microbial Dark Matter (Phase II) - Dewar... ... | reverse complement strand
CAGGGAATGCGGTTGTTTTCCCCCGGCTGGCGTGGCTCGCTTTTGACCAGTTCCGCCCAGGTCCGCGCCCGAAAGTTGTAGTTCGGGAACAGGTCCGCCACCCCTTCCTGGACCCGCGGTCCCACTTCCTGCCGCACCGCTGGGGTCAGCACTTCGCCAAAGGAGATGTCCCGCCCGACGCGGCCGAGCAACTCCCGACTTTGGAACGCCCGGTGAACCGCCCGGCGGAACTCCGCGGAGCGCCGCTGGACCACGGCGGCATCCCCCACGGCACGCACGGGATCGCTGCGGGCAAACTCCGCTGCCACTAGGGCCAGAAATTCCGGGTCCTGCGTCAGATTCACCAAGAGTTTCTGCACCACCGGGTCAAGTTCCTGAAGCACCGCCGGCGGGATGGGCCGTACCTGGTGCAACCGCTGGGCCACCATCGCCATAAAGGCTTCGTCGCCGACCCGTTCAAAAGCCCGACCGATCATCCAGGGAACGACCACCCGCAACAACGCCACCTGGATGACCTGTTCGACCATCGCCGCGGAAACCGGCTGGGTGCGATCCGCCAGCAACTGCACCCCCAGAGCTTCCAGACGGATGCCATCCCGGCCCAGGGGATTGATCGGCGGCGGGTCCCCCTGCGCGAGAAATGAGCAGCGCTGCAGACGTTCGGAGAAATCGCTCTCCAGGATCAACACGGCCGGGCGGCGCGATTGGGCAATCAGCCGCTCCGCCACAGTCCGCGAGGGCAGCAACTCGATGCGAATGTCCGGCGTGGCGCTGAGATCATCCAGCACCACCTCCGCCCAGGACTTCTCCGGGAAATCCACCCCCTGCGGCAGACCCCGGTCGAGATTCAGTACCGTGATTCGCAGGCGATCGTCCGGCTTTTCCCCAAACCCTTCTCCCAGAGCGACTCCGAGGACGACGATCAGCACCAGGGGCGTCAGCAACAGGATCACAGCACTGCGGGCGTCACGCAGCAATAGCCGCAGGTCTTTCGCCGCCAAAATCCATACCGCCCTCATGCCGCTCACCCTCTCTGGCAGCAAATGGCCGCCTCAATAGTGAGTCGCAACACCGTCACGGACTCATCGGCCCCACCCCAATGGAGTGGCTTGGCTTCCGTCAAGGATTCTCCTCGCCTTTTCACATCGACCATCGCAGGGCGATTCCCTTTGCACCCCGTTCCTTGTGCAATGCCGTTACTCCCGCCGGCTGGGTTCAGTAGTTTTAGGGGGATTCTGGAACGGCGTAGCTCTCTTCACGAAACCGATTGAGCCGATAGGGGCGCAGAAGATCGTTTTCCTCAACCGGTCGTTTCTGACTGTTACATGGATTTATTTTAACTCAGAAACCCTGCAATGATTCGGTCGGGCAACTCATTCTGTTGATAACCACGCCGCTTGGTAGTAACAGAGATGTGTCTGCGACCAACGTGTCCGCTACGGTTTAGCCCCATCTGGGTCTCAACCCGAATGTTCAGTTTCACCCGGCAAGTGGCCATTTTCCGCACCCGACCGAATGGGTCGTAGACGTAACGCTCGACAACATTTCCACCGTCATCCACCACCGCCGTCACGGTGAAATTGGCGTCCTGCACCACCCACAAACGCTGGTCCAGTGTCCCATCACCGTCACTGTCCCGATCCCGGAGAATGAGGGCATCAACGTACACCGGACTCCACACGTACTGCACCGTGGTCTGCCCGCCGACCCGCTCCTCCAGCACCTGCCAGGAATCGGAGTAGTAGAAGTCCGTGATTACTCCACCCGCCGTCTCGCTGATCCGCCGATGCAGACCGTCGTAGGCATACCGCTTCACCGTCTCACCGCTGCCATCCCGCACCTCCACCAACCGGTCGAGGCATTGTACACAAATTGCCACTCCGCCTATATGTTATTCCATTCAACAAGGTAGACTCCAGATCCATCAGGCAGATTCAAGTATAGATAACAAAGCCTGACTACCGCTGGATCAGGTCGTGTCACCCAACACAAACGCTTATCCACTGATTTAAGACACGGAGAATCCACGGGTAGCCAAAGTTCTTGTGGGAAAGGGAATTGAAGCTTTACTCGACCGATGACAATCTCGTCCCACCAAGGATTCTCCGCAGAGATCCCCAACTGATCTATAATTAGCGCCCACACTGCTTTCTCTCGAGCTAGTGGAACAAATATCGACTTAAGAGTGTCTGCAATTTTTTGCATTTGATTATCGGATTGATTGTCCATGTATAAATGTATTTTTACTGCAGCCAGTATTGGTTTAACAAAAATGATAAGATCACTATAGTCAAATGGATTCCACCAAATCTGAAAAGTCATCTTTTCATCATTTCTGCGAATGCGGGTTTCAAACTCAGTCACGGAAAGCGGAATGGGTTCCCCTGTTTCATCAATTACGTTCACAAGCCCTGTCCTTGGGTCAACAAGGGATATGTTGGCCGTCGAAGCGAAGCGTGACAACAGATCGAACACTTGAGAACTAGCATCGGCCTTCAGGTATAGTGCAGCGTATCGGCTTGAACGACTAAAAAAGATTTTCATGGAACGACTCCATAATGAGCTCTGTAGTTAACTTGGAACATAATGACATTCTCTTTACCTAGCCATTTTTTCGCTAAATTAACCACGGCTTCAGGAGTGCCCTCTTCGAGATACATCATTGCGCGAACATTCTGCTCGTCGGCCGCAGCTTTGAGTTTTTTTAGATGAAATCCAAGTCCAGCAAGATCTGCAGCTTTAGCGGGCCCTCCAACGCTGATATATGCCGTTCCAGGAACTTCCATATCAATTTGCACAGAACCCCACCGTGTCTTTCTTACGAGATGTGGCGTCACTTTGCCACCGGACAGTTTTTCGACTTCAAGCTCCCTCACTCTACCCACCCATTCTCGATACTGTCCTATTAATCTCATTACTTCTGTTTCAGAGAGTACCCTGTTTTCACCTTTGATTTTGATTATAAATTGTGTACCACTTTTGACAACAGTATAACCTCGACTCACTGACCATCCGATAAAGACGTCTTCAGGGCCAGGGACTACCATGCCTAGCAAAACAAAGCCGGCCACCATCAACACCTTAGGGGCCGCATTTAGTGTTCGGTCGTACCACATCTTGTTGTCACGATCGATGCCGTCACCTATTCGCAGACCTGGCATTGGTTGATTAGGATCAAAGTTTCGTGGAATTGGTTTGTCCTCATCACCTTTAGAATACCACCAAAGTGCGAGTCTCCCAATGATCCCATAAGGTCCTTGAGTCAAAGGGTCATCCCCTGCAAGTCCACTCGGATCGAGGGAGTTGAGGGGGTTATATCGACAGTACAGGAGAGGTTAGCCGTGTTTACTTTTTCATGGACTCTCTAAGACCAAACAAAATTCCGACAAAGCAACCAATAAGGCATCCTATGAGTATCGTCCCTTGCAGGACTCCTACAGCATCTTCTACTTCTCCCTTCACTGCATCTCTGAAGCTCTTACCATCATGGATAAGCCATATCAACCAATATACTATACTAACTAAAGACCCAATGCTGATACAAATGACTAAAAGTTTTGATACCATGATCAATTTGCGAAATAATATCATCATAAGTTATACTCTAAAGACATATAATATAACTGCGATAATTGTAGTGAAATAAATTAATATATCGTTGATAAAATATCATCTCATTTTGCGTACTTGGGTATATCTCTTTTAGTGAATACGCCTCCCCAATCACCATCATCAAAATAGAATACACTGCCATCAGGGAACTTAACTTGAATAGCAAAATGTCCGTCAGCAAGTAAACACCATAGATTTTCAGAACAAGGTACAAAAGTCCATGCAACTATACTAACATAAACTTTTTCAGCACCTATGACCTCCCCCGTAGGTTTCATGGGTGGCATCTTCGCGAAAGCAGTTTCAGCCCATATCTTGCATGGATTATACCACCGGGGTTTAGGTGTACTAGTGGTCGCGTCGAGAATTTGTTGCACGATTTTTGGGTCGATCTTGTTCCTCGCAGCTGCTGCTTTGAAGTCTCTTATTACTGTATCCTTACCTGGAATTTTCTTTTCCTTGTCTGTAATTCCCGCGAACGCTTTTCCCGCATGATAGGCTCGCTCCCCTAGATCTTGTAGCCCGTTGGGATCGAGGGAGTTGAAGGGGTTGTTGCCGACGGTGCGGTAGAGGTTGACGTCCCCAGCGTCATAGCGCAGCGGGTCGAGGCTGGTCCAGCGGCCGAGGGTCGGCGAGTAGTCGCGGAAACGGAAGTGATACAGACCACTGGTGACATCGTACCGTCCACCCTGATGCAGATAGCGCCAGTCGTAGGCGCTGCCACCGGGCCGAACATCCCACTCCGCATCCAGCACCGTCGCCTGACCGAAGGGGTCGTAGATGTAGCGTTCGACTACATTGCCCGAGTTGTCAAAGATCGCAGTCACATTATAATTCGCATCCTGTACCACCCACAAGCGATCCTCCAGTGTCCCATCACCGTCACTGTCCCGATCCCGCAGGATCAGGGCATCGACGTAGACCGGACTCCAGACGTACTGCACCGTGGTCTGACCACCCACCCGCTCCTCCAGCACCTGCCACTGGTCGGAGTAGTAGAAGGCCGTCGTCACACCATCTGCTGTCTCGCTGATTCGCCGATGCAAACCGTCGTAGGCATACCGCTTCACTGTCTCGCCGCTGCCATCCCGCACCTCCACCAACCGATTCCAGGCATCGTAGACAAACTGCCGACCCGCCTCGTCCCGCGTCAGGTTGCCATTCGCATCATAGGTCGGCAGCACCGCACCACTGATACCCGTGATCTCGTTCTGGGCATTGTGCGTCCGCGTCTGCGTGCAGAGCGCGGGCCAGGGAGCCAGCTTGGCGGAAACTCTTGGAACACTGGCGGAAAATGCGAAAGGCCGAAAGGCCATCCTCTCGGCGTTTTCTGGTAACCCATGTGGTGCAAGAACTAGATGTACAAGTAATTAGATCCGCGAGACCAACCCTCTTCGTAACAAATCTCTCCAAATCTCAATCTGCAACCTGTTGGCATGCAATAAGATAGCGATTTCGGATCTCTCTCGGTAGGTCGTGATCGAGAGCAACTCTCCTCGAACATCACAATTCGTAAGCAACTGTACTCGCTAATCATAAGTAACTGTACTCGCTAAACAAGTACAACTATTCTTCTTCTTTATCTGATTGAATCAGTGTGACGTGTGCGATCCGTGTCTCCAAGTCATTTTCATCTTTCGAGCGATATGTAATTACAATATTGTATTTCTTATAATATACCCAGTAATTTATAACCCCACCTCCACCTGCCTCATCGGGTTTGCCAAGAGTTTTTTCCACTAATTTTCTGCTATGCTCAAACTGAAGTTTCCCTGGTAAGGTACCCTTATATTCCTCAAATCCATCTTGATTAGCTGCGAATAAATGAATACCGATAAGCTTGCTTTTATTGTTAAAGCATAATTGTAAACCTTTACCTTTCCAAGTGTGGTAAAAGGCTACTCCAAATCCTAGTTCTGAATACGACACTTCGGGTTCCACTTTCATCGATTCCCGAAACTGACGAAGTTCATCACTCAGATGATCTTTTCCGAGTAATGCTTGCAATTCCTCGAATTTAAGCTGTGGTTCACGATCCTTGGCCATCAGAAGGCCCAGCGACGCCGAATAGGCCGCAATGCAGAGCCAGAACAGAGCAAAACGATTTCGCATTACAATCACTCCTAAGTCCAAGGCTTACGCAAGTCCAAGGCTTACGCACTATTGGAAAGCCTGTAAAACCAAGGCATTCCGCGGTTCTCTATTTCTACTTCATTCTTTCGAGTTCGCTCAGTATCCGTTCAAGTTCGTACCGAAGTTCGAATTTCTTGCCGACTTCTTGATCTCTGAAAGTATAGGCCTCATCGTGCGTCGCGCCACCTTTTCGTGCCTCGACGTAACGCTCGTATTGTTTCTCATTGATCTTTCCGATGCCTGTTATTGCTATACCGAGACCTGGACCTACGTATGGCAGCACGGTTCTGCCGCCAATGCGCACGATATCCCGAATGATCCCCACTTCCTTTTGTCCTTCGATGACAGCGCCGTCCTTCTTGAAGTTGTCGAGCAGATCTTTTAGTCGGTCTTTCTCCATCTTCGTCAACGGCGGCTTTTTCTGCAACAGCTTCAAGAGCTCTTGGAGTTCTTGAGTCGTGAGTTTCCTGTATCCAAAGGGGTCTACCCAATTCGTCGGCCCGTTCCCGACATATCGGTACAGGTTCACGTCCCCGGCGGCGTAGGAGAGCGGGTCGAGGCTCGTCCAGCGGCCAAGGGTGGGGGAATAGTCGCGGAAACGGAAGTGATACAAGCCGCTGGTGACATCGTACCGGCCACCCTGATGCAGATAGAGCCAATCGTAGGCGCTGCCACCGGACCGAACATTCCAGTTGGCGTCGAGCACCGTCGCTTGGCCGAAGGGGTCGTAGATGTAGCGTTCGACTACATTGCCCGAGTTGTCAAAGATCGCAGTCACATTATAATTCGCATCCTGTACCACCCACAAGCGATCCTCCAGTGTCCCATCACCGTCACTGTCCCGATCCCGGAGAATGAGGGCATCAACGTACACCGGACTCCACACGTACTGCACCGTGGTCTGCCCGCCGACCCGCTCCTCCAGCACCTGCCAGGAATCGGAGTAGTAGAAGTCCGTGATTACTCCACCCGCCGTCTCGCTGATCCGCCGATGCAGACCGTCGTAGGCATACCGCTTCACTGTCTCGCCGCTGCCATCCCGCACCTCCACCAACCGATTCCAGGCATCGTACACAAACTGCCGCCCGGCCTCGTCCTGCGTCAGGTTGCCGTTGGCATCATAGGTCGGTATCATCGCCCCACTGATCGAGGTGATCTCATTCTGCGCATTGTGTGCCTTCTCAGTGCCGCTGTAGCTTTCTGTGGTCAAATACGCGAAATTCTCCGCGAATAACCGGAGTCGCGCCTGGTTTAGCTATGAGTTGTTGAATGACCGCTGATACGTGACCAATCACTGCCCGCAAAGTTCGCTGAACTTAGATGCCTTTTTAAACCGCTAGTCACAGTCTAACGGCTCCATTCACAATAGCGGATTCTGTTAGCATATCAATCAGTCGTCTTCTTAAGAACCAGCCAGCTGGTTTTATTGCAAGAAAATGGTCATCTTTCAATGTGGTTTTCTCCAGAGCAGGACCTGCGTAAATCCAACAACCGCCGAAGAGATGCCCGACTCTTCCACATATATACTTCTCAGGACTTCCCAGATACAGTGTTGGACAAAGTGGTACGAGATGGAAGTTCAACCGTGAATAGCCAAGCTTGCTTGGCCACTGCATGGCCAATTCTTGGGGACAAGAAAATAGCCGGAAGTAGCCTTCTCCTCGAAATGGTGCTCGCTTCCATTTCACATTCATAATGTCACCGTCAACGTGTTGATAAGCCCATTCCGCTCCACTAACAAAGAAAGATAAGGTCAAAATGTCCATGATGAGCTTAGAATGAGATATCTCATATTGCACAGAATAGTCACAGCCCATTGCGATTATTTCTTCACCAAAACAAACACGGATATCAGCCCACCACGATCGAGTCGAGTCATATATGCCCAAAATATCTTGAGCGACGATAACCCTAATAACTATTCTGCCCGTCACCACCAAAGCTGATCGATCACAAGAGACGATACTCTCAATAAGCTCAATGGGGATTTGCGCCTCTTGATGACCAAACCCATTATTCCTGCGCTGGTTTTCAGCGGCGATACGGGCCGTCCAATATGACCGAATGATTTGCAATGGGATTGCATCTACCTTATAGCCCAGTCGCCTTGGAATTCTCATCCAGTTTGACGCAAGCGCTTCTGGAAACCAAAAATGTCCAAAATATAATCCATCCATTTGGAATCACCTCATCACAAGGCTTACCAATCCAGCAGTTCCAATTGGTCGAGGTCATGTAAGTCCTGAATCCAAGGGACACGCCTTGATATGTCATATAAATCATGATAAAAGATCTTAGTGTAATAAGTATATATACATAAGTTATGATTCATATTCTCAATGTCATACATCACCACATTTGAGTACCTATCCAAGTTCCATTGGTCACGCTTAAACATACCAAAGGCAAACAAGTTTTCATCTGGCACTGCTAATTGGCCCTCGGCACGGTTAGATTTAGGCGGCAGCATAAAAGCACTCGGCGTATGCAGTCCAAGGTAGGGGACTAAATGATAGTTACCAGCACTCCAAGCAGTCATGGATGCTGTCCAGCAGTTAATTGCCCGCAAACCAATTCTTCCCTCGCCCGCTAATCGAATGTTTAGTACTGGCCACCTCTTGGTGGCAGTATGGGTGAGTCCATCATCGAAAGGTTGAACAACAATCCGTCCCACTTCCCCATATCTCCCGCCGCGATCTGTTAGTGCGTGGTAGTAACCGTACGAACTGCGACGGTCGAGGGACCACCAACAGTGGTATCGACCACCTCGTAAAAGATAATCATCCACTGAGCCATAAGAGTATATAGTCATGACTCCGGGACTCAACACGCCTTTGCCGCTGACTCTAGCTAGGTTCGTTGCTACTGACCGAACCAAGAAGACATCGGACACAGCCAGTGCTGCAAAACCTGCCGCCTGGCAGTAATTTCCTTGCCTGAAATGTGCTCCTGCACTGCGACCAGCGCCCCAACCTGGGATGAAACTACCTGCCGTGCTTGGACCTTCTCCTGTCACATAGCCACTCACACTACCAGAGGCGCCAGCGATGATCACTGCTGCTACGATAATCGGAACCCACGCAATCTGTCCACTTGGGTCGGTATAAACCGTCGGGGCGTTGAAGACGATGCGGTAGAGATTGAAATCGCCCGCATCGTAGCGCAGCGGATCGAGGCTGGTCCAGCGGCCCAAAGTCGGCGAGTAGTCGCGGTGGCGGAAGTGGTACAGACCACCGGTGACATCGTACCGTCCACCCTGATGCAGATAGAACCAATCGTAGGCACTGCCACCGGACCGAACATTCCACTCCGCATCCAGCACCGTCGGTTGGCCGAACGGGTCGTAGACGTAGCGCTCGACCACGTTGCCTGAATTGTCAAAGATCGCAGTGACATTATAATTCGCATCCTGCACCACCCACAAGCGCTCGTCCAGCGTGCCATCACCGTCACTGTCCCGATCGCGCAAAATCAACGCATCGACGTACACCGGACTCCAGACGTGCCGCACCGTGGTCTGCCCACCCACCCGCTCCTCCAACACCTGCCACTGGTCGGAGTAGTAAGACTCCGTGGTCACCTGGCTGAGAGGTAAAGGGGACGCATCTGGGATGCATCTATTATTGCTATTTTCTGCTCAAGAAAATTAGATGCGTCCCCTTTTCGGACTTCACGCCCTTTGGGACTCCAGAATGTCCAAACCGACACAGATGATGTCTGCACAAACAGCACCCTCAAGATGGACATGGATGAGCGAGCGGTCAAAACGGCACCAGACAGCCTCGGTTGCAGGCAGTGCCGGCAGTCCCATCATTGATGACCCTAAGTCGTCAACGAAACTGTATTGAAACTGAATGAGCAACTCTCGAAGTGCCCCAAGATCTACCTCCCGCCAGTACAACTCTGGGATCATATAGGGTGGATCATCCGGTGGGGTGCGATGCCACTGGAGAATGACGATTTCCTTGCAATACAAGATCGTCTGTTGTGCAGGATCATACGTATTTACTAACGTTATAACAATGTCCGCACCCACCTTGTTCAGACTGACCTCGATAAGCTGTTTGTCAAGTAATCTATTCATGGCACCCTAATTCCCGTGGCCCGGCAACGGTGGAAGGAATTCACCTTGAGGATAAACCCCAACATTCCCGGAGGAATCGTAGCGGGGACGATGCCGTTGTCCCGGAGGCCTTGGGCCAAGCCGCATCACTTCACCGTTGGGTCTGATCCAAATCTCTGACCCATCCGGGTGACGGTAACGAACATACCCGCCACTTGTTGTACCGTGTAGTTGGAAGCCCTGACTACGAATAGCGATGTGTGCGTCAGCCCGATCCATTCCTTGAAGATTGGGAAGTCTGGAGGCAGCATCACCTCCTTGTGGTACTGAAGCACTCCCCCGCAGCCGTCGCCAGGTGGTGTGGTTGCCGCCCAGGCCGAGCAGGCCAGCGCTGACTTGCAGGCCGTTGCTCCAGTCCAGCCCGTTGTTGCAGATGTCCCAGCTGCCCCGACCGACCTGCAGCCCGTTCTGTGCCGTAGTTCGCAAGCATGTAGAAATGTCTAAAGGGAACTAAGGAAATGTGGAAGCACGCTAAGAGTAAAGCAAACAATGATCAAGTCAATTGCTGTATGTCAGACACACATGCTAAGGTTTAGTCCTCCGTTTCTGGTTTCTCTATTGTTCCACGGCCCTGCTTATCCACCCTCACTTTGACTAAAGTCCCATCGAAGAAATCTTCTCGTCTGGCATACTCACCGATCGGTTCAAGCTCATGTTCATCGAAGCACCACACGCGATGCTGTTTGTCTAGCGACACAGCGTAGTACCATGAAGTCCTATCCTCTGTTTCTGTTCTCCCAATCACAGCTCCAACTTCTCCATTGAGATGGGCCTTGGCAGGATCATTGGTTCGAATCCGTACCTTCTCATAGAAGGCAAATCGTGGCTTTGGTATCATAGTTCTTGATGGAATCAGTGGGTTACTTCACCATCCAACGAAACATTTACATGCCTACCATCTTTGGACAAGGCTCGAAAGCCCGGAGTTGCATCCTTTCCGATTTGAACGTCCCACTCGAAGGGTTGTCCGGGTGTTCTCGACGGCCCTTTGAGCCATTCGTTGCCGAACCGATCCAAATATCCTCCATTCGGACCACGGGGAAGGGGTCGCCCGGGAGTATAGCCCTCAGGTGGTACATAGCGGATCTTACCTCGAATGGGAAGCTGCGCTGCTTTGAGGTGTCCCTTGATTGTCCATGCTTTGGCAGCACCGAGTGTACCCCTAGGGTCAAATAGCGGCAACTCCTCAGGTATCTGGTGGAATAACACTTGGTTCGGAACATTCCCCCGCAGCCGTCGCCAGGTGGTGTAGTTGCCGCCTAGACCGAGCAGGCCGGCGCTGACTTGCAGGCCGTTGCCCCAGTCCAGACCGTTGTTGCAGATGTCCCAGCTGCCCCGACCGACCTGCACCGTGTTCTGCGCCGCGTCCCAATAGAGAACGTATCGGCCCCAGCGGCCCATCCGACCCGGCGCTTGCGTGAGCCTCCCAACCCCCGCCGTCGCCAGCAATTCCCAACCAAACCGCGAAGCCAAAAAGCTGCCGTCATAATATCGCCGATCCTCGGGATCAACCGACCACACCTCCCACGGCTCCGACCAAGCCCCCAACGTGATCATCGAACGTCCGGCCGTCGCCAACGCATTCACATTGGCTTGGCCGCCGATCCGCAGACCTTTGCCAGCAGCGCCCCAGATCTCCCGGCTAAACGGTGTGCCAGTGGCTCGATACGATTCAACGGCAGCGTACCCGCTGAAAAGGAACCCCGCGCCCGCGGCTCCGCCAACGATAATTAGCAACAAGGGAGCAATTAAGCCGCTCGGGTCGGTGGAGTTTGTCGGGGAGTTGCCGACGGAGCGATAGAGATTCACATCTCCCGCTTGGAAGCCGATGGGGTCGTTGGTCGTCCAGCGGCCCAGGGTCGGCGAATAGTCGCGGTGGCGGAAGTGATATAGGCCGGTCGTTGGGTCGAAGCGCCCGCCCTGGTGCAGATGCAGCCAGGCATACGCACTCACCGACCGCACTGCCCAACTGGCCGTCAACACCGTGACTTGGCCGAACGGGTCGTGAATATACCGCTCGACCACATTGCCCGAGTTGTCAAAGATCGCCGTGACATTATAATTCGCATCTCGCACCACCCACAAGCAGTCATCCAAAGCACCATCATTGCCTGCAGCCGGCGAACTCAATGTTCATCATCGATATGTTCGGTTGGCATTTCCAGTTGGCGTTCCAAAACATCCACAATGTAGTTCAAAAACCTGCGAAGACACCCCGTGGAACAAAAGCTCAGGTCAAACTGTCCTCCCTTCAGATCTTCCACAACATCGACGTGGGCACAACCTTCACAATCCGGCGACGCGCTATGATAACCTAAGTACCATATTGCGAGAGGCTCTGGATCACCATCCTTGTCAGGTACTGATCCGGCCGTGATGTACGCGACTCCGTCCTTAATCGGCTGACTGCAGAGTAGACATGTGCCATCTCGTGGCAAATGAGGAATATCATGACCCGACAATAGTGGAAAACGAAGGTCCATTGTTGTAAGGCCCTTTATACAGACCCCTAATCACCAGAGTCCGAGTTTGTCAAGTCCCCATATGATCGCATCGGCGATATGATCATGGATTGTTTGATCACCTATGGTGATCTGACCTATAGCGTTACCCACCTCGTACCCAAGGGCGGCTGTCCCAACGATCGCTCCACCAACACCAGTTGCTCCCGCAAATCCGGTCACTGCTGATCCCCCCATAGTCACCGTGGTAACCGATGTCACCGTGATGCCTACGCCGGCACTAACTCCTGTACCAACTACAGCATCAACCAAGACATCTCCCACTGCTTGACTTGCACCACCTACCCCAGCCTCTTGACCTGCATGCACCACATCCGGCGTGGCTAGGATAACGAAGATAGCGATTCCGAGCAGTCCCTTGCGACGCATCTGCGTCTGAAGCTCCTCAAGCACCTTCCTTGGGATAAATCTACCAGTAGGTTTGCCACGATGATAGACTTCCCCCGTTTCAATATGCACTTTTCGACCGCTGTATGGGGTATCGAGATGGGCATGTGGTTTCGAGGGAGAAGGATCGGGATCATTCGGATGTACATAAAAAGTCCATCCACCTATCTTGAACTTTAAGAGCCCTAGCGGATCTGTTCCATTAATTGGGTCGTTTGCCACGTGCCGATACAGGTTCACATCCCCGGCGGCGTAGGAGGGGGGTCGAGGCTCGTCCAGCGGCCAAGGGGGGGGAGTAGTCGCGATAGCGGAAGTGATACAGACCACTCGTGACATCGTATCGTCCACCCTGACGCAGATAGAGCCAATCGTAAGCGCTGCCACCGGACCGAACATTCCAGTTGGCGTCGAGCACCGTCGCTTGGCCGAAGGGGTCGTAGACGTAACGTTCGACCACCTCCCCACTGCTATCCACCACCGCCGTCACATTGAAATTGGGATCCTGCACCACCCACAACCGCTCGTCCAGTGTGCCGTCGCCGTTGGTGTCGCATCTTTGCCGAACCGTACATAGCGATGCTACTTGGTTGAGAGTACGCTCATCGGCCTGTACTTCCCTAGATCTACAGATTCCCACCCAAGTGAGAAAAACATATAACTAAGTTCCGCGGTAAGTTGTTCCGCTGCGCGGTGATACAAGGCGTACCATGGATAATCAATTACAGCGTATGACTTGATCTCATTACTTCGATAGTCGATATATTTTCCAATATATAGATATATATGGAAATATCCGCGTGATATTCTAAGCGACACGTTATCGGGGGTTGTCAATCCCCCGCTCACCCTCCCGATGTTTTCGAGATACTTGGTCGCAAACGGGTATGTGGTACCAGAGTGAGTGAAAAGCCGCCGGCATCCGCGGCACCACCCACACTTTGCACCAGAAGCAAGTAACAGGCGAGAAAGCCACCCATCGAGATTACTGTTGCTAAAGTATGTAATCCATAATGATGGTACTTGACCATATCTACATTCGACATCTCGAAAAATAATGACCCAACACTTAACCTCTCCAATAGAAATCACCTTGCTGTTTTCCAAGACTGCGGTAGAGTATACATCAGGAGGTTGACCGTACGTCCAATTCCCCAATCCGAGTTCGATTACATCATCTATCGCATATCCATAGATCTCGACAGACCGCCACCAGCGCGGTGCCAACCCCTCTGGACATAACAGCATGTTCTCGCCTATCGGACCCATCGCTTGATACCTCTGATACTAATCATACTAGCATATGGAACAGTGGCTCAATCAATCGCGATCCGAGGAAATAGGGAAGGTGAAAATTCCCACGAGACCATGCGTTGATCATTGCGGTGATACAGCTCAGCACTGGTATCTCGGTTATTATTGCCAATCTTGCGCTCAAAACAGGAGAGAGAATAAATGGCCGAAGCCCTGGCGAATGCCCTAGTTTTACGGTTAACTCGCCTAGTCTGAGACCTCGAGCCTCGAGTTGCCACCAGCCCATAGTTCCCATACCTGCTGCTGTCCATCCTACATGAATGTATGATGGTGGAGCACCACGTCCCACCTTTCCGATCACTATTCCGGGAGAAATAAATGCCCGCCAGCCAGCCCTGCCGACGCCGGTTACCAGTGAGCGGATCAATAGCACGTCGCTTGCAGACATAAGCGTATATGCTATTGCCCAGCCATACTCTCCCCTTGAAAGGTGATACTCTGCTTGGTTTGCTGCGCCATATATCGGTATGAGGCTTACCCCAAAACTTGGTGGCTCTGAACGAACTGATGGGCCTGCCCACGCCTCAACCCATGAGGTAGGAGCATTGTTGACAATTCGATCAGCAAGCCAATCATAGAAAATCAACCCACTCGGGTCAAGCCGCCCCGTCGGTCCATTACCCACGGAGCGGTAGAGGTTCACATCTCCGGCGGCGTAGGAGAGGGGGTCGCGGCTCGTCCAGCAGCCGAGGGTGGGGGAATAGTCGCGGAAACGGAAGTGATACAGACCACTGGTGACATCGTATCGTCCACCCTGATGCAGGTAGAACCAATCGTATGCACTGCCACCGGACCGAACATTCCACTCCGCATCCAGCACCGTCACCTGGCCGAAGGGATCGTAGACGTATCGCTCCACCACCTCCCCACTGTCATCCACCACCGCCGTCACGTTGAAATTCGCATCCTGCACCACCCACAAACGCTGGTCCAGTGTCCCATCACCGTCACTGTCCCGATCCCGGAGAATGAGGGCATCAACGTACACCGGACTCCACACGTACTGCACCGTGGTCTGCCCGCCGACCCGCTCCTCCAACACCTGCCACTGGTCGGAGTAGTAGAAGTCCGTGATTACTCCACCCGCCGTCTCGCTAATCCGCCGATGCAGGCCGTCGTAGGCATACCGCTTCACCGTCTCACCGCTGTCATCCCGCACCTCCACCAACCGATTCCAGGCATCGTAGACAAACTGCCGCCCAGTCTCATCTCGCGTCAGGTTGCCGTTGGCATCATAGGTCGGTAGCACCGCACCACTGATACCCGTGATCTCATTCTGCGCATTGTGCGTCCGCGTCTGCACATTCCCATCGGTGACCACGCTCTGCCAGTTCCCCTGAGCATCATAGTCCTACAACCGGCTGTGCTCACCCCGCGTGAAACCGGTCAACTGGTTCAGGCTCTCGTAACTGTAGCTTTCGCTGAAGGCGGCGTCGATCAGGTTGGTCCGACTCAGGCGGTTGCCATTCCGGTCGTAGATGTATTGTTGGATTGATTGGGTCCCGACCACGTTGTGGAAGTTGGCATTCAAGCTGCTGGTAAGGTAGGGACGCTAGTCCTGTTCTTGCGTTTACTCTTCTGGCGTATCCACCATGTCACGATGAGAGACAACATTACACCACAAAATAGGCAACCTGCTACAATACTATAACGGACGTAGATATCAGCAGGATGATGTTTGATATCACTCATCGCCTTGTGTCCTGTAGCCCATTGGCGAATTGACATGAACGGATAACCCTCTAATGCAGAGGAAATATTTTGGATAACGACATAAAGCAGATATCCGATTACCAGTCCAACAAGAATTGAATTTCTGTATCGCATATTATATCCTCACGTGTTTAATGGATGACTACCAAGTTGATAAGGGCATTAGTCCATCAAGTAGTGGAGGCAAATTAGGTATAGGAATAGGAATAGGCCTATTGTTCCTATCGTAAGCCCTAGGAATTTGGAGCCACTTGGTTCGTGGTATATCGTGCAACAAGCCAGGAGTATACTGGTAGATACCATGTGCTGGCCTCTTGTCGTGGATGTAACTGCCGTTCATGAAACCATCATCAACGAAAATGCTCATCCCCGTCTCGAGCGAGTCGATCCGCAGCCAAAAATGCACCACATCACCTTTACCTGCCGCCCCTTCAATCGTTGCTTTGAAATATTTGCCTGAGGACTCATACTTGAAGGCATCCTCAAAAGCGTAAGCCCACTCGTAGCACCAATAGCCTTTGTTCTGCTCCGTAAATAGCCGAAGAGATATACGAGAGTTACGATTAAATGTATTTGCAATCGCCAAGCCGATTGCTGCTGCCTTAGTTTTTGTGGCATCGCTCTTAGCAATCGCTGGAAGGACGACGGGCAAGTTATTGAGATGTAGCCCTTCTAGGCCATATGCCGAAAGTGGCATAAGTCGGTAACTACCGAGTCGGCCGCCATTCTCAAGGGGGCAATCGAGAACCCGATCCATATGAGAGCGGTAAGCTGGGCTAGGTTCCCGAACACCTCCATCGAACAGACTGGTCAAGGCTTGAGCTACGACGTCGCCTTCTCCAACAATGTTTAATGACTGGAGATAGTTTGTTACCTCGTTGTAGAATTTATTCGTTGCACGACCTGCTGCCGTAACGTCAGCTCTGTACAAGCCATTGCGGACTTGAACCAAGTTGATATACGATCCAAACTTTTCCTTCCAGATTCCCACATCTCGAGCAGAAATAAAGAGTGTCTGACCCGTCGGGTCAGTGGCATTGATCGGCATGTTCCCGACCAAACGGTACAAGTTGACATCCCCTCCCTGAAATCCGATCCAGTCGTGGACCGTGAACCGACCTAGGTTCGGAGAGTAGGGTCGTGTGTGTGTAAAGCTCAACCCCGTAGTCGAATCATATCGTAACCCTTGGAACCCGTAGTGAAAATCGTAGCTGCTTCCGCTGGATTGAACGATATAGCTGAAGTCCAGCACCGTCGCCTGGCCGAACGGGTCGTAGA
>Ga0209478_1001427_pt1 | contig 17375 bp, 14 predicted proteins | sample DewCreD2012metaG_5_FD_184109 | JGI IMG/M metagenome (GOLD analysis project Ga0209478, IMG submission 184109) | Hot spring sediment bacterial and archeal communities from British Columbia, Canada, to study Microbial Dark Matter (Phase II) - Dewar... ... | reverse complement strand
GCATTCGGGCAAAGACCTGCCGGCTACGCTTGCTCCTGGCCTTGTGATTGCCGCGGTACCCCCGCGGGAGGATCCGATCGATGTGTTGGTCACTCGCGAGGGCGTTTCCCTCGAGCGGTTTCCGCGTTGCGGTACCATTGGCACCAGTAGCCCACGTCGAGCAGCCCTCCTGCGCTGGTTGCGGCCGGACATTGTCGTGACGCCTCTGCGAGGCAACGTGGACACGCGGTTACGCAAACTGCGTGAAGGTGAAGTAGACGGCGTTGTCTTGGCCGCGGCGGGTCTTCGGCGCCTCGGCATCCAGGATGTGCCTTTGCAGCTCTTGGACCCGGTACTGTTTTTGCCTGCGGTGGCTCAAGGAGCCCTTTGCGTGGAGACCCGTAGCGATTCTTGGAAGGGTCGGCTTGAATTTCTGCATGACGTGGTGGCTGGCTTCTGCGTAACGGCAGAACGGGCGTTCCTCGCGGCCGTGGAAGGTTCTTGCCACACAGCCTTGGCTGCGCGAGCTGAGGTATGGAATGGAGAGCTCGTGCTCGACGGGTTGATCGCGGACCCGAACGGACAGCGGCTCGTCCGCGGCCGGTCCCGAGGCGCCGTACAGCAGGCGGAAGCCATCGGAGCACGTCTGGCGGAGCAACTCTTGGCAGCCGGTGGGCGCGAGATTCTCTCTTCGAAGGTGCCGGACAACCCACAGTGAGGAACACGATGGCGGGAAAACTTGTGCTGGTGGGTGCCGGACCCGGGGATGCGCGGCTCGTAACTTGCGGCGCACTTCGTTGGATCGAGCGCGCGGACGTGATCGTTTACGATTTTCTCGTCAACCCTGGTTTGCTTGGCCATGCGAAACCAGGCGCCGAACTGATCCTCGCCGGGAAGCATGGCGGTGGACCACGTGTAGAACAGGGAGAAATCATTCGAATTCTTTTGGCGCACGCTCGAGCGGGAAAACTCGTGGTACGACTGAAAGGCGGCGATCCGTTCGTATTTGGTCGCGGCGGGGAAGAACTCGAAGCGGCGAAAGATGCCGGCATCGATGTGGAAGTCGTGCCCGGAGTGACCTCAGCCATCGCGGTGCCAGCGTACGCTGGCATTCCGGTGACCCACCGCGACTACGCGTCCTCGTTCGCGGTGGCCACTGGCTACGAGTATCCCGAAAAACCCGAAGTGGCGGTACCTTGGGAGCAGTTCGGCCACCGGCAGCAAACAGTTGTCCTACTCATGACCCAACGCCAGCTCCGCGCCAACGTGGAACGCTTGCGGGCCGCTGGGCGCTCTCCAGACACGCCAGTGGCGGTCATTCAGTGGGGAACACGTGCGTGGCAACGGACGATCGTGGGCACACTTGGGGATATCGCCGATCGCGTGGAAGCGGCAAAACTCGAACCCCCGGTTGTCGCTGTTGTCGGAGATGTGGTTCGGTTGCGGGAAAAGCTCGCATGGTTCGAGTCGAAGCCCCTCTTCGGCAGAACGATTGTCGTGACTCGTCCGAAGGCCGAAGCGGTGCTCTTCGCGGAACGGCTGCAGGACCTGGGTGCTGAAGTCATCGTGTTTCCAACGATTGAAATCGCGCCGCCCCAGTCCTTCGAAGCGTTGGATGCCGCGCTCGCGCGGCCTGGTGAGTTCGATTGGCTTTTGTTCACCAGTGCCAACGGTGTGGACGCCTTCATGCAGCGACTACGAGAGCTCAAGGGAGACATCCGCGACTGGCACCGCGCACGAATCGGCGCCATTGGCCCGCGTACAGCTGCCGCAGTGGACAAGTTTGCGCTCCGCGTCGCGGTGGTAGCGCCGGAGTACCGCGCCGAGGGATTGGTAGAAGCGTTAGCTCGCATCGGAGTGGCGGGACAGCGAATCTTACTCCCGCGCGCAGCTGGAGCGAGAGAGGTCCTGCCGCGTGCCCTGGGCAGTTTAGGAGCGCACGTCTTGGAAGTTGAGGCGTACCGCAGCGTATTGCCCGAGGCGCCACAAGCGCCCTTTGTGGCTGACGAACTACGAAGGGGAAGAATCGATTTGCTCACCTTCACCAGCTCGAGTACGGTACATCACTTTGTCCAGCTCATGCGCGACCAACAGGAAGTTCCCATCGAAGGCAAGCTGGCAGCGTGCATCGGCCCAGTGACGGCGAACACTGCGCGCAGCTACGGGATGCGCGTAGTGGTGGAGCCCAAAGAATACACGGTGGATGCACTGCTTGAGGGAATCGTGGAGCTCTTTCGTGGTCAAGGAGGAAATTTGTAATGCCATTCCCCGAGGTCCGTATGCGTCGCTTGCGGCGCACAGAAGGATTGCGCCGCTTGGTGCGGGAAACCACTTTGCAGGTCGACGACCTGGTCATGCCGCTGTTCGTCGTCCCCGGGTCGGGAGTCGCCAATCCAGTAAAAAGCATGCCTGGCATTGCCCAGCTCTCGGTCGACAAGGCCGTGCAGGAGTGCCAGCGGATTGCGGACCTTGGCATTCCAGCCGTGCTGCTTTTTGGGGTGCCAGAGTTCAAAGATGCAACGGGATCTAGCGCGTGGAAGGAAGACGGGGTGGTGCAGCAGGCTGTTCGTGCCATCAAACGAGCAGTCCCTGACCTCGTCGTCATCACCGACGTATGCTTGTGCGAATACACGGACCACGGCCACTGCGGCGTCGTTGTTGGGACAGAGGTCGACAATGACGCTACGCTCGACCTTCTGGCTAAGGAAGCCGTTTCTCATGCCCAAGCTGGAGCGGACATGGTCGCACCTTCCGACATGATGGACGGACGGGTCGCTGCCATCCGAGAGGCGTTGGACGCCGACGGCTACGAACACATCCCGATTCTTTCGTACGCAGCAAAATTTGCTTCGGCGTTTTACGGGCCATTCCGCGAAGCCGCGCAGTCCGCACCAAAGTTCGGCGATCGGCGTGGGTACCAAATGGATCCGGCAAACGCGAACGAGGCGTTGCGCGAGGTAGAACTCGATCTCGAAGAGGGGGCGGATATCGTGATGGTGAAACCCGCACTTCCGTACCTCGACGTGGTTTGGCGCGTGAAAGAATCGTTCGGGTGCCCAGTGGCCGCTTATCAAGTCAGTGGCGAGTACGCCATGATTCAGGCGGCCATCCAAAATGGCTGGCTCGACGAGCGCCGCGCAATTCTGGAGAGTCTTACGGCCATTCGGCGCGCTGGGGCGGACTTCATCATCACCTACTTTGCGACGCGGGTCGCCTCTTGGTTGTGACGGGTCGCATGGGGGGACTGCAGACCTCTCCAACCGCAGGAGCCCCCGAGACAAAAGCTTTGGTTGGCAGGGGTGGGAAACTCTGCTACTTTGCGTGACACATTTCTCTTAGGAGGAGGTGCAACTGAGTGAGTCGAGAAGATCTGATTCAAATCGAAGGAACGGTCAAAGAAGTTCTTGCTGGTGGCCAGTTTTTGGTCGAGTCGGACCAAGGTCAACAGTTCCGTGCAAAAATTGGCGGGCGGATGCGCCGGTTTCACATCCGCGTAATCCCCGGCGATCGCGTTACGGTCGCTGTTTCTCCCTACGATCCTTCACACGGATTGATCATGTACCGAAGCAGCTAATCGCTTCGGCTAACAACGGGCAACGTTCGGGCTGCGTTCGCAGCCCACTCCTCGTCAATTTCGGGGCCGCTTCCCTTTTTTTACGGGTGGCTGCTGGCTTCCGACCTGAGGAGCAGCCCTGACATCAGGTCGGCTTTATCTACTTTGAGAGCCTTTCCGGGCTGATCTGTTCCCACGCCTCGACGAGTACAAGCGCAGACAGCGCGGCGTCCATTGCCAGAACGGTTTCTAGCTGCGGCGCCTGTCTCCCCTTTCTGTCCTCGAGAGTCGACACCGCTCCCTACGCGCGTGTGCTGCAGCGCTGGCTTCCGAGTGGACCTGAGCCTCGGGTGGTTGCGGCTTTGCCGGCTGGGTGGGGCCGCTCGGGTACAAAGTTCCGAATGTGGGGCTGGAGGAATGTTTTCGGTAGACCAGCGGCAGAGGCGACTCGAAGAGTGCTCGCCGACGCGGGGCTGCGGTCGGGACATCGGCTCGTCTAGCGGGCCCGCTGGTGCCAGAAGACAGCCCGGTTTCTGCACGAACAAAAAGAGAACTTCTTCGCCTTACGAATCGGCGACCTCCTTGGGGGGCAGCATTTTTTCGGCTGCGTCCGGCGCCGTTCCTGGTACCATGAAAGCCATGCCCGGCCGAGAATCCGCACTCCGAGCGTACCGCAGAGAACTTGAGATCCTGACGGCCCGACGCCAACCCGCAGCGCTGCTGGCGGGTGCTGCCTTGTCCGCGTTCTTCTTTTTGATGGAATTGCGGTTTTACCCTGACAGGCTGCCGACGCTGCTACTGTGGCTGCTGCTTTGCGCCCTTCCCACGGTGGTGCTTCGCGTCTGGCGGGGAAAATTGCTGCGGCGACGAGTTTTGTCGTGGGCAACGGCTGGGGGCGTAAGCGCGGTGCTTTTGCTCCTTATCGGATACGCGCAGAGGGTGCATGCAGATGCCTCGCTTGTGGTGGTCCAACTGGCTAGCGCGTTCCTCATCGCGAGCGTGATGTTCCCTTGGCCGCCGGGCCTGCACTTGCTCATGGTTGGTCCGCCGCTTGCCGCTTCTGCGGCGTTTCTCTGGTTTCATCCGTTGCCAACGTTTGCTCCGTTACCGTACGTTTGGGGGCTGTTGGCTGTCGCAGCCGTCGCATCCTTGCTGGTTGCCTGGCATCTCGATCTACAGCGTTGGGCAATTTTCCGCGAGTCGCGAGCGCGCGACGAGGCGATGTTGGTGGCCCGATCGCTCCTCCATGTAGCCGGGGAGCTGAGTGCCGCTGGCGATCCCCAAACCGTGCTCGATCGGATTGTCCAGCGCACCCGTTCTCTTTTGCAAACCGACTGGTGTGTCATTTTGCTGCGTTCGGGCGAGCCAGCTGTGTTCGAGATTGCGGCAGGCAGTGCAAATCGTTCGGATCTCTTGCAGGAGGGGAAAGGAATCGAGTTTCGGTTCGACGACTACCCGACACTCCACGTCTTGAAGAATCCTGGGACCGTTTTGGAGGTTTCTCGTGACCATCCGCCGGATGCACGCTGGCGAGCACTCATGGTTTACTTCCGCACGCGCTCGATGCTGGCGGCGCCAATGGAACGCGGAGGGAATATCATTGGCGTACTTGCCGTTGGCCGCGGCTCTACCGATGCGCCTTTTCCACCACGATCGGCCCGAATTCTTCTTGGCATTGCTCGACAAGCGGTCGTGGCTCTGGAAAACGCCAAGTTGTTTGCTGACTTGGAGCAAGCAAACAGGCTCAAGTCGGAGTTTGTCGCGGCCATGTCGCACGAGCTGCGGACACCACTGAATATCGTCATTGGATACGCGGACCTGCTCGCAGAAGGCGCGTTTGGAGAATTCGCTGGGGAGGCTGGGGATGCCCTCGATCGCATTCGCCAGCAAAGCCGCGAACTTCTCCAATTGATCGACGCTACTCTCGACGTAAATCGCCTCGAGGCAGGCTCCAGTGCTGTCGACGTGACGAAAACCACGCTGAGCGCGTTCGTTTCCTCGATCGGAGCACAACTGGAGCTCCTGCCTCGTTCTGGGGAGACGAGGTTTTCCTACTGTGTGGTCGAGGACGGCACGCTGCGGACCGACATCGGGAAGCTTGGAATCATCTTGCGGAATTTGGTTGGGAACGCGTTTAAGTTTACGCCTCGGGGCGAGGTACGCCTGATCGCCACTGTGGAAGCTGGGGGACAAGCGGTCTTCACGGTCCAGGATACCGGCGTGGGGATCCCACAGGCTGAAATCGACCGCATCTTCGACATGTTTTACCAAGTGGCGCGTCCGGGGGAACTTCCACGTGGGGTTGGTCTGGGGCTCTACATTGTTCGCCGGTTTGTCGAGCTGTTGCGAGGAACCGTGAAGGTGGAAAGCAACGAAGGGTCCGGGACGAGCTTCACGGTCACCATCCCGCTACTCGCGCAAGCGCGCCCGGTGGCTGCGGATCAGCGCGAGGGCGTCAGGGGCACCGCCGAGGAAGCCATCGAGAGCGTGCCTGTGGATCTCTCGGATACCAAAAGGGTTCACGAAGGATGACCCGCCCGGGCTGCTCTGGGACGTGGTCGATATCGCGCACGACGCGAACCTGGATGGGGCTGCATAAGAGAGACTTCGTCACTTCACCTTGGACGAACACGAGCTGAGCCAAATAACTGTCGGGAACTACGACTTCGGTGACGTGCGGATGGAGTTGCAGTTCGGCAACGCTGCGGATCCATCGCTCTGCCGCATGGGTAAAATTCCGGAAAAATTGAAATTCGTCGGACTCCAGGATGACATTCCGGCCTTGCCAGTGGCCGACGAGGGAGATCCCGAGTAGCATCGCAGCCGCTATTTGCCGGGACACGCGGAGACCACTAGCGCCACCGAGGATCCACAAAGAGATGCCCGGAGCGCCCATCGCCACGTAATACGAGGCGACATGCTGGGGAAGGAAAATCACGGGGAGCAAGGATACCACGAACCACGCGCCCCCGAAGGCGGCGATGCCAAAGTGTGCTTTTCTCTTCTGTGTCCGCAGGAATGCCACCACCGTAGTTGCAAGGGCCACAAGCAGTCCGACACCCACCCACGTCTTGGTGAATGCAGTCTGCTGGACCAGAAACAACGCGGGGCTGAATGCGTACCCGACATAGGTGCCGATGCCGCGCAAAAACACGGCGAGGGAAAACTCTGGCGTATATCCCTGCAGCATAACGGCTCGGACAATCGGATCCGGGAAGTCGGAAACGACGCCGAATCGTAGGTAGTAAATTTTGTAGCTGGCATAGGCCGCGGAGAGCGCGCACAGGAGGCCAAGCGTTGCGATCTCCGCTCGTCCGCGAGCAGCGGTTGGAATGAGCACGGTGGCTAGGAACAAGACGAGGGGGAGAACGACGCCGTGCTCGGAACTTGCGAGGGCTCCAGCGAACCACCACGGCGTGAGCGTCATGCGGATTACAGGCGATGGCGAGGTCCAAGTGATCAACGCGAGTAAGCCAAACAGAGTGGGCGCAGTAACCGTGCAGAGTGCTGGCCAACAGGAGGCGATAGCGAGCCCTGGTGTGGTCAAGTAGGTCAAGCCCGCAGCAAGGCCGACGATGGGAGAACGCAAAAGTCTTGCAGCAAGGAGGCAGACCAAGCTCGCATTGACGCTTTGCAGCGCCATCTGGACTAGGTGGTACCAAAACGGATCGTTGCCGAACGCAAGGCGGATACCGAGGAAGTAGCCAATCGTCGAGAGCGGCCGATACAGCAAGAATCCGTGCACCGGTGCGAAGATACTTAGGAACGAGGCCCGCTCGTCGGAGGCAATTTGCGCCGCCCGCCCCAAGACCCAGAAGTCATCGAAATGGAAGAAGGCAGACAGACAATCCCCGTACGACCAGTACAAGAGGCCGTTCCCAAGCACGAGCGTTGCGACGGCTGCACTAAGAACGCGCACTCGGAATCGTCGCGGCCCTACTTCCACGTCGAACTCAGGTGATCGAGGGCTCTCCAAGGTACCACGCCCGGAGAGCTCGAGGCGAACCCTACTTCTTCCGCTTGGTTGCCCGGGCAGCCGTCCCCTTCACCCGGGTCTTGGTAGCCGATTTTTGCACTTTCTTCTGGGAGGCTGGCCGGGCTCGGCTCGGCTTGCGAGCCGCCGCTGTGGAAGAAAGGGGAGATACAACTTTGAGCCGCTTTTTTTCCGGCTTGGCGGCGCCAGTCGCCTTCTTCACCGGTCGCATCCTTTGGGCCGCACCCCTCTCGAGTTGTGCCGCGACGTCCACCTGATACTTGACTTTGCTGGCTAGCTGCCCGAACAAAATGCCCAACTTGTCCCAATCTTCACTGGCGAGCGCTTCGTTCATGCGTTGCTGGTGATCTTCGAGGTACGTCAGACGGTACCGCTTTCCACCCACGTCCACCGTTGACGGAACCACTCGCTTGGCGCGGACCACCCGGACAATTTCCTGCAGGATTTCCTTATCCAGCGGGGTGATCGTCAACCTGCCATCTCCCTTCCAGCGTCCATAAAGACTCGCGGTACGTTTCGCCGCCTAGCACAAAAGGTCCGCGGGATAAAGCGAAAATACGGTAAAGTTTCTCAGCCAGACTTGCCACGAACTCAACTTGCACCGCTTGGCGGGCAAAACAGTAGTTGCTCGGCTCTCAAAAAATGCACCGAAACCAAAGCCAAGGACCGGGATTCCGCAAGCCGTGCTTGGCCCCCGACCAGGTTGTGCTGCTCGTCGGTAGGGACACAGCGTTCTGACGGGCGCGCCCCAAACACCCACCCGCCCTGCGTGCTCCTCCTAACGGGAGTGCCCCGGCCCGCAGTGGAAGGGCAGCTGGAACGCCTGACGGCAGCAGCCTCTGGGGCGGAACCTAGGGGCGCCGACCATCGTATCGAGCTTATGCGCGACCTGAAGCGTCAAACGGCTGGGCAAAGGAACCTGCGGACCACAACCGAGGGGACGACCGGTTCGGGGATTGCAGAAGGCTTCGGTTGTCTAGCTAGCGACCGCGTCCGGGTGCTTCGATGGCGCTATGAGTGTCCCGGCCTGCGCTCCAACTCCTCTTGTTCGGCTTTGCACACCACGCACAGCGTCGTTACGGGGCGCACTCGAAGCCGTTCGTAGCTAATCTCTCCTCCGCACGACTCGCACACTCCATAATCGCCCGCGGCGATACGAGCCAGCGCTTCGTCGATTTTCAGCAAGAGCTTGCGTTCGCGGTCTCGCACCCGCAGCACCGAGATGTGGTTCGCTTCGATCGACGCACGATCGCTCGGGTCGGGAGTATTTTCTTGGTCCGCGTTCAGTCCTCCCACCGTTCGGCTCGCATCCACCAGGATCTCCTGCCGCCGCTGCAGGAGGAGTGCTTTCAAAGTTGCCAGTTGCTCCTCAGTCACCGCTCCCACCTTACTGCAGAAAAGTGGCTTCGCCTGTACCACCTCCAAGTACGTCAGTAAAGCGCTCGTCCTCGTCCAGGTGGCTCGTGCCAACAGCGCGTGGCGCGCCGGTGCGAAAACCTTGTTCCTCGCGCGGTGCTCTCGCTCTGCCCCCCCCATGTTCACCTGCGCGAAGCGCTGGGAGCGAGAAGCAAACGCATCCTGAGCAGAACTGTGCCGCTCCGAGGGCGGCGGGTAAGTACGAGTGAGAGTTCCACGATCATGCCGAGGCTGTGCAGCCAGATTTTTTGAGGCCGAAGCCCTCGTTCTGCGGTCGAGCTTACACCGCGCCTGGATCGCTGCCTCGCGCGCGTGTCTCTGGTGTGAAGTCCCATACGCTCCTCGGTCTCGTCTTGCACTGCCCCACGGAAAATTCCGTGGGGCCTAGCTCGCGCAGGGGCGCGGGGCCGTGGCCGAGTTCAACGCGCCGGCGAGACGCCCGCAGCGATCCGCTGTTGGGCTTCCGATCGCGCCCACCGGTCGGCTTGGAGGACCACGTCGAGCGTATCGACTTCCGTGGGGACGTGGGATTCCATGACAGCCCGCAAGAGGCGCGGGATGTCGGAAAATTTGAGCTTACCCTCGAGGAACGCGGCAACCGCTTCTTCGTTTGCAGCGTTCAGCACGGCTGGGGCGGTTCCGCCGCGAGCCAAGGCTTCGTAAGCCAGTGCGAGGCACGGAAACCGATCGACATCGGGCGACACGAATTCCAACGTTCCGGCTTTAGCCAAGTCGAGGCGAGGGAGGTGCTGCAATGGCAGGCGTTCTGGATACCCGAGGACGTATGCAATGGGAATCGACATGTCCGGCACGCCCAGTTGAGCAAGGAAAGACCCGTCAATGTACTCCACCAATGAGTGCACGATGCTCTGCGGATGAATGACAACGTCGATTTGCTCCGGTGCGAACCCAAAGAGCCAGTGCGCTTCGATCACTTCGAGGCCCTTGTTCATCAGCGTTGCAGAGTCGATGGTAATTTTCGCTCCCATCTTCCAGGTGGGATGCTGTAACGCCTCCCGGGGTGTCACATGTTCGAGTTGCGCTTTGGGCGTGCGTAAAAAGGGTCCTCCAGAAGCGGTGAGCACCAGTCGCCGCACGTCCTCTCTTCGATGCCCATGCAAGGCCTGGAAGATCGCGTTGTGCTCACTGTCCAGTGGCCACACGGTGGCACCGCACTCCTGGGCTCTCTTCGTCACGAGCGCTCCCGCGGCAACCAAGACTTCCTTGTTCGCCAGGCCCACCGCCTTGCCGCGTTCCACTGCGCGTAACGTGGGGACGAGTCCGAGGGCGCCTACGAGCGCGGATATCACCAAGTCCGCCTCTGGGAGTGTCGCACACTGTTCGAGCCCCGCGGGCCCATGCACGACTTCTCCCCGGAAGCCCCCGAGTCGTTCGCGCAATTCCTTGGCTGCTTCTGGATTGCCGACAGCAACGACGCGGGGCTGAAACCGACGCGCCTGTTCGGCCAGCAGTTCTACCTTCGACCCGCCGGCAATTCCGACGACCTGGAATTTTTCGGGGAAACGTTCGACCACGCTTAACGTGGTCACTCCAATCGACCCAGTAGAACCAAGGATGACCAAACGCTTCATCGTCGGCGTCCCGCTGCCTATCTCTGCTTCACCGAGGGTTTTTCTCCCCTTGCCGTATAAACAAGGTGGAGATCTGTTTCAGCGATGTGCACCACACTCAGACGAGATGACCTCAACATACGTCGCACTCAAAAGGCTCTCCGGGAACCAGAATGGTGTCTTTTTTCCAATGCGCATCGTCGGTGCTGGGATAGTCAATGTTGTAGTGGAGGCCACGACTCTCCTTGCGCAGAATTGCGGACTGGATGATCAACTCTGCAACGAGCGCGATGTTGCGGAGTTCGATCAGGTCCGCTGTGACCAGAAAATCCCAGTAGTATTGCTCGATTTCCTCCTGCAGGAGTCGGATCCGCTTGTACGCACGGGCCAGCCGGCGATTCGAGCGTACGATCCCGACGTAGTTCCACATCGTGCGACGAACCTCGTCCCAGTTTTGGGTGACCACAACCATCTCGTCGCTGTTTACTGCCTGGCCGGGATTCCACTCCGGCAGCTCTGCAAGCTGTTCGCGGTCTCGGCTCACCAAGTCTGCTGCTGCAAGTGCCGCCCGATGCCCAAACACCAGAGCCTCCAGTAACGAATTCGAGGCAAGGCGGTTGGCCCCGTGCAACCCCGTCATCGCAGTTTCCCCTGCGGCAAAGAGACGCCGCAACGGGGTAGCCCCATTCTGATCCGTGATCGCCCCACCGCAGCAGTAGTGTGCGGCAGGCACCACCGGGATCCACTCCTTGGTGATATCGATCCCAAACTGTAGGCACCGTTCGTAGATCAACGGGAAGCGCTCCCGCACAAATGCGGGATCCCGGTGCGTGATGTCGAGGTAAACGCACTCGTAACCATGCACTTTCATCTCGTTGTCGATCGCTCGTGCGACAATATCTCGGGGAGCCAGTTCTGCCCGGCGGTCGTACCGCTTCATGAACGGAGTACCATCCGGTGTACGCAAAATCGCGCCTTCGCCTCGAAGCGCCTCGGAAATCAGGAACGATTTTGCCCGCGGGTGATACAAGCAAGTGGGGTGGAACTGAAAGAACTCCATGTTGGCGATCGGCACACCGGCTCGGTACGCCATCGCAATTCCGTCACCTGTGGCCACGTCAGGATTGCTCGTGTACAGATACACTTTGCCTGCTCCACCAGTTGCAAGCAGTGTTGCTCTTGCCTGGAAGCGAACGATGTCACCGGTGGCGATGTCCAGGACGTAAGCACCCCAGCACTGCGGCTGGCGCACGCGGGGATCGAACTTCGCATCGACCAACAAGTCGATGGCGAGGTGGCGTTCGAAAATCGCGATGTTTTCTTGCTCCCGCACCGCCGCAAGCAGCGCCCGCATGATTTCGTGCCCTGTGGCATCCGACGCGTGCAAAATCCGTCGATGACTGTGGCCACCCTCTTGGCCTAAATCGTAATCTTGATCCGAGTCGTTCTTGGTGTCGAATCGAGTGCCTAAGCGAATCAGTTCTTGGACGCGCTCGGGACCTTCGCGCACGACAAGTTCTACGACGTCTTCGTGGCACAACCCTGCGCCCGCGATGATGGTGTCACGAGCGTGATCGGCAAAAGAGTCTTCCCGACTCCAAACCGAGGCAATGCCTCCCTGGGCATACTCCGTTGCGCTTTCGGGCAACCGATCCTTTGTGACTACCGCAACCCGACCATGAGGCGCTACCTTCAGTGCGAAGGTCAAACCGGCCAGGCCGCTACCGATGACGAGGAAGTCGAACTCTTGCACAGGGCACCGCTTGTATCACAGCCAACGAACTTTGCGCTACGGACAGTTCCGCGTGTGGTTCCTTCTGCCGAGTGCCTAAGATTTTTGTAGATCGGCTGCGCGAAACTACAGCAACAAGGGGTGCGGACTAGGAAGCCGTTGTAGTGAAGATGTGCGGAATGAACGAGGAAGCCCCTTTGCAGCATGGGGCCAGAAGAGCTCGCCGCGAATGATGAACGTGGGTCTTGCGGCAGTGTCCCTGCTTCGGTAAGTGGCGGCCTGTTCTTCGGGATCTTTCGGGGCCGTAGCTCAGTTGGGAGAGCGCTAGAATCGCACTCTAGAGGTCGAGGGTTCGAATCCCTTCGGCTCCATTTTTGTTTCAGGATCCCGCACGCGCGAGCATCAGTTATGGTTTAGCCCTCAAGGCCCGCGAGTCGCGTTTACGACCAGAACCCGCTCGCGGCGGCGCCGTCTGTCACGCAAGGCCCATTCTGCGGGCTATGATGACTTTCATGATTTCGTTGGTACCCGCGTAGATCGTTTGTACGGCGGCGTCAGCGTAGTCCATCGCAATTGGATACTCCAACATGAAGCCGTAGCCGCCGTGAAGCTGGAGGCACTCGCTCGTGAGGCGCTTTTGAAGATCTGTGGTCCACCATTTGGCCATGCTCACTTCTTTGACAATGTCCTCGCCTCGGCAGTGAGCGACCAAGAGCTTATCGACGAACGCCTGACCGATTTCTACCTCGGTGGCAAGCTCTGCGAGTTTGAACTGGGTATTTTGGAATGCCGCAATTGGCTGGCCGAAGGCACGTCGCTGCCGCACATATTCGATGGTGTCGTCTAAAGCCCGGCGACACGACGCAACCGAGGCGACGGCGATGCACAGGCGTTCTTGTTGCAGCTTTTCCATGAGCATCCGGAAGCCCTGCCCTTCCTGGCCGAGTAGATTTTCTGCCGGCACGACGCAGTCCTCGAACGCCAGCTCGCTGGTGTCCTGCCCGCGAAGTCCCAGTTTGTCCAACTTCCGACCACGCCGAAAACCAGGGCTCGTCGCTTCTACGAGGAACAAGCTAATCCCACGGTGGGGAGGCACAGCGGTTGGATCGGTTTTGGCGACCACGATGAACAAGTCGGCAATTTGCCCATTGGAAATGAAGGTTTTGGCGCCGTTTAAGATGTAGTGATCTCCCCTCCTTTCAGCTCGGGTTTGGATGGCTGCCAAGTCGGAACCAGCTCCGGGTTCGGTCATGGCAATGCCGAGGATGAGTTCACCACGAATGGCCGGCACCAAATATTTTCGTTTCTGCTGTTCGGTCCCGTACGTGGTCAGGTACGGCATACAGATATCCGAGTGCAGCGAGATCATCATTGCGTGCGCCCGCAAGTACGCCATCTCCTCCATCACGATCGCGTCGAAGAGAAAATCTCCCCCACCGCCACCGTACTCGACGGGCTGACTCGCGCCGAGAAAGCCCGCCTCCCCTGCCAGACGCCAGGTCTCGCGGTCGCTCATCCCCTGTTGGTTCCACACGGGGATCTTGGGTACGATTTCTCGCTCGGCAAAACGGCGAAATTGCTCACGAAACAGTTCGTGCTCGGAAGAAAAAATATCGCGGCGCATGGTGGCAATCCTTAGCGTGTGTGGTCGACAGTGATCATGGTTTCATCCGATTGAACCTAGGCTGCCACCCCTGCGGGCGCTTCCTCCAAATGGTCCAAACGGGGACCAGCTTCCAGCCATACCTCAGCCGCACGGAGACCAGCCTCGTACATTTGATGCAGCACCGCGCGGTCGAAGTATAGATACGACCCGGCGTTGAACACGCCGTCGCGCGCTGGCCGAACTGCTTCGTAGAGTTTCACAGCGCGGTAGGTCCCTGGGTCGAGAGCGGCTAAGCGGTTCCGTTCGAGCAGGAGCTTACGGTCTACGTTGTATGCGTTTTCGAGCAGGCTATCCACGGTTCGTTCCACCGCGCGACCAAAGTGCGCGAGCGGTTCCGCTCCGGGCTCGGCGGGTTCGGTCACCAACACGGGCACGATCTCATCTGCCCCTAAGGCGACTACCGGCGCCAGTGGAGTGTTGACGAGCAATCCCCCGTCCCACAGCAGGTGGGGGCCAATGCGAATCGGAGGGAACAGCAGAGGAATTGCGCAACTTGCCATGATCATGTCCACCGTGATTGCGTCCACGATATGGTAATCCGGCGGCCGCGTGAGCGGCGTGGCGTGCGTCACGAACCGAACGACGCGGCCGCTATGGGCATCCACCGTGTTGATTGCCAGCCGCACGCGATCGGTAGGCACCGTTTCACCACCGAGTGCTTGCACGAGTCGCTCCCGCAACGCCGAAGTGTCAGCGAGGAAGGGCTCCTGGATGCCGGAGAGGAAGTCACTTACTAGGTCGAACCGTACCGCCAGAATGTACTCGATCAGCAAGGCGGTAAGGTCGCCCGGACGTGGTGGGAAGTGATTCTTGGCCCGCTGCCACAAGTAACGCCAGCGTCGGCTGGGGACGAGCAGGCGAGCCCCTTCTTTGATGAGCAGCTCGAGGAGGGTGCGGCCCGCCGTGAAGAAAAAACGAGCGCTTGCGGTTGCGGGCGGATCGTCACCGATCGAATGCCAAAACTCCAGCATCTCCTTGGGCGAGCGGCCAGCAGCAATGAGAGCTGCGTTAATTGCTCCTGCAGAGGTGCCAGAAATTGCGGCGGGGCCCTCGGCGAAGCGAGGGTCCGCAAGCAATTTTTCATACACTCCCACTTGAAAAACTCCGCGGGCTCCTCCGCCAGACAAAACCATCCCGATAGAGCGCCGCCTCTTGCCGCGTGCCGAATCCCGCCGTTTCACCGCCATCTCCTCACCTCACCGACCCAACTTCTAACGGTTCTCGCCGAATTGCAACTCCACGCAACAAATTGTCGTATTTGTGCGCTACAAGCGCGTGCATGCGCCCTGATCCAAGCCTCGGGTGAATCCGGCTCTCTCCTACGCGATTGCCAACTTGTGCGGGCACGCTGTGTTGTCTTGCCCGAAGCATGGCGATCGCAGAATGGAGCGCAGTCGCTTCGAAGTCATTTCTCTGCCTCTGCCTCCGTGCGGTTGAAACCCCTGCGTTTGCAGGCGAGGCGCGTCCTGCCCAAAGAGAAGGGAGCGTGTTTTTCTAAGTCCCTCGCAATGATGGACGCCGGCGGGTTCCTAGGCCGGTGTGTTTCGCGAACACGCAGCTCAAGATCGAGCCGCTGGCAAAGCCCCCGGACGAAACACTGCCAACGGACTCGCCAAGCTGGGCGGTCCAGCATTTGCGGGGGCAGTGTTTACCAGCCCAGCACCCAGGCAAAAATAAGCGGGGCGACAATCGTAGCGTCGCTCTCCACGATAAACCGTGGAGTGTCGACCCCTAACTTGCCCCAAGTGATTTTTTCGTTCGGCACCGCTCCGGAGTAGGAACCGTAGCTGGTGGTCGAGTCGCTGATCTGGCAGAAATAGGCCCACAAGGGAGTGTCGCGCCGCCCCAAATCTTGGTGAAGCATCGGAACGACGCAAATTGGGAAATCCCCGGCGATGCCACCCCCAATTTGGAAGAAACCAATCCCTGGGGGCGTGGCATTCCGCAAGTACCAGTCAGCCAGCCACACCATGTACTCGATCCCTGAGCGCACGATGTCAGGTTGCAGCTCACGCTTGATCACGTACGCAGCGAAAATGTTGCCCGTCGTCGAGTCTTCCCAGCCTGGAACCACCAGAGGGATGTTGTGTTCGGCTGCCGCGACCACCCAGGAGTCCCGCGGATCGATCTCGTAGTAACGCTTCAGCTCCCCCGAAAGGATGAGTTGATAAAAGTACTCGTGCGGAAAGTACCGCTCCCCCCGATCCTGCGCACGCTTCCATACGCGGAAGAGGTGTTGTTGGAGACGCCGAAACGCCTCTTCCTCGGGAATGCACGTATCGGTCACCCGGTTGTATTGCTGCTCGAGCAACGCCTGCTCGTCGGCCGGCGTGAGATCCCGGTAGTTGGGCACCCGCTTGTAGTGGGAGTGCGCAACTAGATTCATCACGTCTTCTTCGAGGTTCGCACCCGTGCACGAAATAATGTGCACCTTCTTTTGGCGGATCATTTCCGCCAAACTTTTTCCCAACTCGCCCGTGCTCATTGCGCCGGCAAGCGCAACCAACATTTTACCGCCACGGTCTACCAGGTCCGCGTAAGCACGTGCGGCATCCATCAACGCAGCCGCGTTGAAGTGCAAAAAATGGTGCTCCAAGAAGCGAGAAATCGGCCCACGGTCCTGTTTCATCGCAGCGCAAAGAATTGGTCAAACGAAAACCGAGATGCAAGTGGCGAGGAGGAAAAATCCGAACTTCCAGCCCCAGGGAGGACGCGCCTCGGTTCGCGATGGAGGGCTAGCCCGAGGCTTCCGGCATCACCCCGTCGAGCGCCTGGCCGCAGCGAAAGCAGTACTGCGCGCCTTCAGGCTGGGGTGCGCCGCAACTGGGACAGAAACGCGCCCGCACGCTGGCCGAACCCTGCGCGCGAACTACGGTCGCCCCACCGCGTTCGAGTTCTTGGATTGCCGCCATCGCCTGAGCCGCATATTTTCTGCGCACGAATTCGAAGTCTTCGGGCGTCATTTTACCGGTTTGTAAGTCGAACTCTGCTTCCTTGATGGCAGCCAGCGCTTCGCGTTTTTGCTGCTCCAGTGCTTTGCGGCGAACGTCCGAGTCTTCATCAGGCGTGGGGGCCGAAAACACGTAACGGCCCCAAAATGGCGCGAGCACGAAGCCCAGCGCTGCGACCGTAAACAAAATCACCAAGGTTATGCCTAGCGTCATGTCAAGCATCGAAGCGGTCGAGTTCGGCGCGCAAACGTTCCTGCTCCTGCGCGGACATCGGCTCGGCAGCTTCCGTCGACTCACGCTCCCGCGAACCACGCTGCCGCGACACCCAGCGGCGGACAGTCCAAAATACCACGATGCCCCCCGCACCGACGGCGGCAAACGGCATTAGCCAGGCAAGCCAATTGAAACCACGCGCCACCGGCGCGGAGAGGATTTTCTCGCCATATTTCGCTTCAAAGTAAGCAAGAATTTCTTCTTTGCTTTTGCCAAGACTCATCTGCTCGCGAATTTCCT
>Ga0209478_1001406_pt1 | contig 17655 bp, 17 predicted proteins | sample DewCreD2012metaG_5_FD_184109 | JGI IMG/M metagenome (GOLD analysis project Ga0209478, IMG submission 184109) | Hot spring sediment bacterial and archeal communities from British Columbia, Canada, to study Microbial Dark Matter (Phase II) - Dewar... ... | reverse complement strand
CCTTAAAAGAACATGAGAAGAAGATTAGAGTTTGATGAGAATTTTCCCCTCTCAGCCGGGCTGAGGTAGGGTTGGGGTGAGGGGGGAACCCGCCGGGCCATCTGCCCTGGACCCGACAGGCAACCCCGATCTGTGTTGGGGTTGCTAGCCCTGACCGCTTGTTGTATGATCGGGCGCGACCCTGGGTAGGGGCGCACGGCCGTGCGCCCCTACCGGCGAAGTTGTGACCCTGTCTTGTGGGCTGGAGACATTTGCCACCGATTGCCAGGCGCTTGCGACCCATTCTGGCTACCCCGACCTTCCGGCTGGCGCTGGTGCTGGCCGTGCTGGCCGGCGTCCGCCCGCCGGCGCCGGTCGTCGTTATCGGGCCGCCGCAGACGGTTCACACCATCAACCCGATCATGGGCGTGCATACCCGCCTGACGGATGAAGTTGAGCCGTGGAAGATTCAGCGCACGCTGCAAATGGTGCGCGAGATGGGCGCGCCCTGGATCGTGGAGTACTTCCCCTGGGCCTACTCCGAGCCGGGTTTCAAGGGCAATTTCTCCTGGGAGCACGCCGACCTGGTGGTGGACCACGCCCGTGCCCAGGGGTTGACGGTCATCGCCCGGCTCGGTTTCGTCCCCGATTGGGCCAGGCCCGATCCGCGCAAACAAAAGACGACATCCAGCTATCTGGACGAGGCGCACTACGCGGACTTCGGCGATTTCGTCTACGCCTTTGTGACCCATTTTCGCGGGCGCGTGGGCCACATCATCATCTGGAACGAGCCAAATCTGACCTCGGAGTGGGGGCAGCGTCCGGTGGAGCCGGCGGCCTACGTGCGCTTGCTGCGCATCGCCTACGCGCGGGCCAAGCAGGCCGACCCTAACGTCGTCGTCCTGGGTGGGGCGCTGGCGCCGACGTTGGAGCCGCGCGGCAGCCCTTTCGGGATGAACGACCTGGACTATCTGGAGGCGATGTACCAGGCCGGCGCCGCCGAGGTCATGGATGGCCTGGCTGTGCACACCTATGGCTTCAAGTTCCCGCCGGAGGCTCCGCCTGACCCTGCTGTGATCAACTTCCGTCGCGTAGAGTTGCTGCGGGCGATCATGGAACGCCATGGCGACATGGCCAAGCCGGTGTATATCACCGAATCGGGCTGGAACGACAGCCCGCGTTGGACGCGCGCCGTGCGCCCGGCGCAGCGGGCGGCCTATACGGTTGCCGCCTACCAGTGGGCTGCCGAGCACTGGCCCTGGGTGCGCGTTCTGGCGATGTGGGTGTTTCGCTATCCTGCGCCCCAGCGCAGCTACGCCGACTATTTTGCCTTTGTCACGCCGGAGTTCATCCCGCGCCCGGTGTATCAGGTGGTGCGCGCCTATGCGAGCGGCGGAGAGTAGGACAGGGAGGCCTGGCCTCCGCCTGCCGCCTTCCGTCCCCCGTCCGTTGATGGCGGTTCTGGCCCTGGCGCTCGCCGGGCTGGCTGTGTGGTGGCTGGTGCAGGGCATTGCCCGTGGGGAGCCGGACGGCTCGTGGGAGCGGGTGCGGGCGCGGGGCGTGCTGCGCATCGGGAGTGACCTGAGCTACCCGCCGTTTGGCTTCGTGGATGAGAGAGGGCAGCCCGCCGGGTTGGATGTGGACCTGGGGCGCGCGCTGGCGGCGCGGCTGGGGCTGCGGGCCGAGTTCGTCAACCTGGGCTATGATGGGCTATACGATGCCTTGTATGCGGGGCAGGTGGATGTCCTGATTTCGGGGCTGGTGATTGACCCCCTGCGCATGGATGACTTCGCCTATACACAGCCGTACTTCAACGCCGGGCAGGTGCTCGTCGTCCGCCGGGATGGGCCGTCACCCCAGGGGATGGGCGACCTGGCGGGCCTGCGGCTGGCGGTGGAGTTGGGGTCGGATGGGGATGTGGAGGCGCGGCGCTGGGCGCGGCGGCTGCCAGGGCTGGAGGTCCAGCCCTGGCCGGACCCGCTGGAGGCGCTGGCCGCAGTGGAGGCAGGTCGGGCGGATGTGGCCCTGGTGGATGCCATCTCGGCGCGGACGGCCCTGCGCGATCACCCGGCGCTGCGCATCAGCGGCGAGCCGGTGACGTACGAGCCTTACGCGGTTGTGGTGCGGCGGCGCGACCAGAGCCTGTTTGAGGTCATGGAGCGGACGTTGAGCGAACTGAGCGCCGACGGGACGGTGGGGCGGCTGGCCGACCGCTGGCTATAATTCCGCATAAACGCCACCCGGCCACCCGTATGGGTTCTTTACTTTATTTTTTAATAAAAGGTATGAACCTTGCTCTTGACAAGTATAGGTAATAAACCATAATATCTGGTAGTAAAGAGTAGAATTGGTTTCCGCTCCTTAGATGAGGATAAGCTAATGCCCAAGAAACCAGATAACTACAACAAGTTGGAAGAACAGTTGATGACTGTTGCAGAGGTTGCAGACTTTCTGAAGATCTCACAGAATACGGTCAGATCACTGACAACTCGTGGAGAACTTCGCTGTTACAGAGTAGGAGGAAGAAAGGAACGTCGTTTTTCTAAGGCCGATGTCTTGGCTTATTTAGAAAAGCGCTCGGAGGCTAAATATGCACATCCTGAGCTGCGGGTAGAATCTATTAGAGAACCTACATTTAGAGAACCTACATTATCGCTTAGCTCTACAGCGGTTTTGAATCGCGGGCTCCATGTGCATGACTGGTACTTGATGCCAGAGTCTTATTCTGAACCTTTGATCGCTGAAGCTATAGAACGGTTCGGTATTGGTATTGGTGACACTATTCTGGACCCATTTTCGGGAACTGGAACCACTGTTGTCACAGCAGTGCTAAAAGGAATAAATGGAGTTGGACTTGAGGTGAATCCGTTTCTCTGTTTTGCTTCACGTGTAAAGTTGGATTGGGCAGTTGATCTTAACGCTTTTAAAGCGTCGCTCATCTACATTCTTAACGAAGCACAGCCATTGTTGGAGAGCCTATCTGTAGAACAGAATCTCTTTACCTACTCTGTGGCTCCTGACACGGTCAAGAGAGCTCAAGCTATCCTATCCAAGGTAGATGAGCCTGACATGCCTAGGTTACATAAATGGATGTCTCCAGTTGTAGTACAAAAGGTACTTATATTGAGGTATTTGATAGAGACATATGTCCCAGAGCCTATACGTCCGCATTTCTTGCTTGCCTTGGCTTCTATCCTTCGCCCTGTCTCTAATATGAAGTTGACCCCTCATGCTTTTGGATCAAATACGCGGAGAGAGGACGCTCCTGTTTATGATCTATTCGCTCAAAAGATCACCAAAATATATGAGGATCTTAAATACCTCCAATCACTTAACTACAAGACTGGTAAAGGGCATATTCTCCGCTGTGATGCACGATTAGCAGAGAATATACATGATAGTCTGCTGCCAGCATCCTTAGCAGTTACATCGCCGCCATATCTTAATAATCTTGATTACACAATGCAAACCCGGATGGAACTATTCTTCCTGAGATTTGTGAATAACATGGAGGAGCTACGGGATCTCAGAAAGGCTATGGTCATCTCCGATGCGAAAGCTATGTATAAGGATGTGCGAGACTCCGAGGAGGTAAAGGACGTTCAGAGTATTCAAAGGATTGCGACAAGGCTGAGAGAGGTTCATCACGATAAGAATTGGGGTTGGGATTATGCTTTTATGACGACCCAATATTTCGGTGGTATGCTTAGGGTGCTTAGGGCAGTGAAGCCTCTTTTAAAGCGCCACGCGCGCTTTATCCTTATTGTCGGTGAATCTGCCCATAGTGGGATCAAAATTCCCTTGCCTGAGATCCTGGCCGAATTGGGGGAGAGGGCAGGGTATAAATTCGCAGAAATTAATATACTTCGCCGTCGGCGAAGCTCCTCTCATCGCTACGATCTCTGCGAATCAGAAGTAATCTTGCAGAAGAGATAGTATCTACGCATGAGAATTATACTCGGTTGGGGATTCACGGATAATCTTGGAGGCGACCTTTGCGAGGCCTTGGGAAAGGAGTATGTGCAAAGCAAAGATGGATTCCTTGGCTTGAATTCTATGTTGAATAAGTTCTAGCATCCGCGAAGTTTCAGGAAGTTCGGTTGGCTCCAGGATCCTCGCAAAACTCTCCTTTGTTCCTCCATAAGCCTCCCTCAGTCTAAGTTCAAATCTCTGCTGTTCTGTGTTCATTTCCATTCCATAGGTGAAAAACAGGACTGGTATATCAGCAGGAAGATTTTCTAATGTTGCTAAAGGTATTTTCGTCAGCTCAACCCTCGTAGTAGCTTGCATATACCGATACAGCACATCCTGTATAGCCCAGATCATCCGTTTATTCCACTTTTCACATACGTAGGCCTTTGCAAGGACTTGCACCGTCATCCTGCTGATAACTTGCCTAAAGTTAATCCCATATTTCAGCTTTTCCTCTGTAGTTTGCCCTTGAAGTAAGTCGTGGAAAGATCGTAATACATCCCCAGTGGTTGTTGTACTACAGGCCATAGCTTCAAGGGCAATGAAATCCACGACCTCTTGCTTGGCAACATCATAGAGGGATAGAATGTAATCAATACGTCCCATTGGTAAGCTTATTTCTGGCACGATGATGATCTCAGTTCCTTCTCGTGGGCTTAAAAGACGGCTCGCATCCAGGAAAATACGATGGTCCTGGACGAATCGGATAGGGCATATGATGTATGGATGGGGTTCTGATACCCCTATTCCACGGTGCCAAACACTACAAGCTCCGAAAGGGATGTTAGGATCAAAATCGCGATGCTGGCTTGGCTTGACACATCGGGCACCCAAAAAAGGGCATTCATATTCTCTCCTTACTCTGAGAGCTTGTGGTGAGCTTGCTTCAGGTGGATAACCAAAGACCTCGGCGACCTTGCGTTCGTAATCTCTTCGGATGATCATACCTATATCTCCCCGGATAACCAACAAAATGGATGCAATACTATAACTATACAGGCAAGTTACCCCTCTTCACGACAGCCTTCACAGTCGCCACCTCCAGTTCGGCGGCGCGGCGGCGCAGGTCGGCCAGTTCGTCCAGCCAGGCGCGGGCCGTTTCCTGGTCGGTCATGTTCGCGGCGTTGGCGCGCACGTTCAGCCCGGCGCACTCCACCGCGGCACGGGCCATGTGGGCGGCGCTGCCTGCGTCCGTGAGCGTGTTGGTGTTGCCCCTTTCGGCGACGGCCTGGGCCAGTTCCAGCACGCGGACGCTCGCTCGCGCCACGCGCAAGGGCACGGTGGCGGCTTCGGCCAACGCTCGCTGAAGGGTTGCCTCGCGTCTGGCCTTCTCTTCCTCGGTCCCCTGGGGCAACCGGTAGGCCGCCATAACGGCCTCAAAGGCGGCGCTGTCCTCGGCCACCGCATCCAGGAGTTCGCGGCGGAGGGCCTGCGCCTGGGTCAGTACGCGCTGCATCTCGGCTTCGGCCTCGGCGTACTTCTTCTTGCCGACGGTCAGCCCGGCGACCATCTGGGCCAGCGCGGCGGCCAGCGCCCCGGCCAGCGCAGCCACTGCACCCCCGCCCGGCGTGGCGGTGGGCGCGGCCACGCTGTCCACAAAGTCGGCGATGGACGCGGCCTGGGCCTCGGCGGCCTGAACCTCGGCCAGCCGGTTCTCTAGGATCTGGCCCGGCTCAAATTTGTCCAGTTGGAGGTACCACTGGGCGGCGTCCAGCAGCGCGGCCTGGGGGGCCAGGCCGACGAGTTCGCTGTAGGCGATGCCCACGCCGTAGCGTTGGGCCTCGCGCCGGATGAGTTCCACCACGCGGTAGATGGGCGTCTTGCGGAAATCGGTCATGTTGATGGAGACCTGCGCCCGGCCCTCCACCAAGAGGCCCAATGCCTTGACATAACGCAGGCCGCCGCTGGAGAAGCGGATGGCTTTGGCGATCTTCTTAGCGATCTCCACATCGGAAGTGGTCAGGTAGACGTTGTAGGCGATAAGGAAGGGGCGTGCGCCGATGACGGTGGCGCCGGCGGGCCCCAGCCGGGCCGGGCCGAAGTCGGGGGCGCGGTCGGGGTTGGTGGCGATCTCGGCCTTCAGCCCCTCGTACTCGCCGCGGCGGATGTTTTCCAGGTTTTCGCGGTCGGGCCGGGTGGCGGCGGCTTCGTAGAGATATACCGGGATGCCCAACTCCTTGCCCACGCGCTCGCCCAATTGCCGCGCCAGGGCCACGCAATCCTCCATGGTCACGCCCTCCAGAGGGACGAAGGGGACGACGTCGGTGGCGCCGATGCGGGGGTGCTCGCCGCGATGGTGGTCCAGGTCAATGAGTTGGGCGGCTTTGGCGATGGCTGCATAGGCGGCTTCCAGGGCGGCCTCCGGCGGGCCGACGAAGGTGACCACCGTGCGGTTGTGGTCCACGTCACTGTGGTGGTCCAGCACGATCACGCCTTCCACGCTGCGGACGGCGGCGAGGATGGCCTCAATCACCTCGCGCCGTCGCCCCTCGCTGAAGTTGGGCACGCATTCCACCAGTCGCTTCACAGGGGCCTCCCAGGGTAGCCTTTGACAGGGCAGGCACAGAGGCCTGCCCTAACGATTGACTTACTTTCAGCAATCACCGAAGCCTACGCGTGCAGAGCCGCTGGTACACCCACAGCCGCTTGGCAGGAGAGAAGGCGGGCCAGGTCAAAGGTCGTCCAGGCGGGCGCAAGGGCCTCAAAGGGGATGTCGTCCAGGATGTCTTGGAGTTTGCGCATAGCTGACCCCTTACTCTCCGGCAAGTTCCAGCACGCGGCGCACCACGTCATCCCTCAGACGAATACCACCTTGTTGAAGCTGCTCAATCAGCGGCTGCACGGCATCCACATAGCCAAGCTGCTTCGCCTTGAGCAAGATGCCTAAGGTGCCCGTGATGGTCAGCCCCAGCCGTCGGGCGTGCTGTCTTCCCAGGCGTTCGTCTACGATGAGCAGGTCGGCATTAAGCTCCTGGGCCAGAGCAATAGCCTGGGCCTCGCCCCGGTCCAGATCGACCAACAGGTCGGCGCGACGTAGGTCGGAGAGGGGCTGCACGCGAATCCAGGGGGCCGCCTGAATCGCGGCGGCGCCTATTCTCTCCACCCCGCCGGCCAGCATTTCCTCATAGACCGCCGGCGGCACCAGCACCTCGCCGTAGAGGTCGCGCAGCAGGTGCAGTTTGCTGATCAGAGCCAGCGCGATGAGCGGCGTGGTGTTGGTCACGACCGTGCGCAGGGTCTCAGGCATGGGTCAGGTCCTCGTCCAGTTCGTCGGCGCCTACGCCGATGGGGGAGAGGCCGAAGCGGCCCAGGGCGAACATGAAGGCCACCCGACTCATGCCAGCCAGGCGAGCGGCCATCCCGGTGGAGATGCGGCCCATCTCGTACAGCTTGACAGCCAGCAACAGCCGCGCCTCCGCAGCAAACGTCTCTTCATCCTCCTTTAAGGAGAGGAGCAGATCGCCGGGATAAGGTATGGCTAATACGCGAACTTCATCGGACATCGCTTCCTCCGCGTTTGCTGAATTCTTCAGATAATCCGTTACCACCAGATTAATGGCCTGACCCGTTCCCACGGCGGGTTCTTCAGGGCCACCACCTTGCCGCCCTCAAATTCTACACGCTCTGCGGTGATGCGCCGGATCACCACCGGCTGGCTGGTCTGGGCGCTATCCAACATGGGTGTGCTTAAATGTGGTAAGCAATCCCCACTCATGAAGCTTCTGGTGGAAGAACTCACTTTTGGATAGCTGATCTAGAGACCAGGCTTTAGAATCCCCGCGTGGCATGTCCGTCAGAGTTTCCTCCATAGGACAATGCTTTCCCGAACCGGCACGCGCCCATACTTCCCCATCTGCTGAGAACTGTTCCCCTTGTAACGGGCCACAGTGATCTGCTCAACCTGGAACCCTGCCTCCTCTGCCATCTCCGAAAGCACAAGATCAACGGGCGATAGCTCTCCTTCAAATCTCACGTTGTCCACGACCATAGCGACCTTCGCTCCAGGCGCCAAGATGCGTGCCCATTCACAGAGCACTTTTTCCATATCCACAAAATAGCCTGTGATCATGTCTGGAATACGGGGATTGTTCAGCGCTTTTCCTTTTGCTCTCAGAATGTCCACAACCTCTCTCACGGCAGGATGAGGGGGTTGTTCGTGGGTCTCCACTTTGGATTCAATGTGCGAGCGCAGGATCCCAAAGCGGATGGCTTTCAACTCAGCAAAATTCCGGACAAAATGGAAACACAGCTCTAAAGAATATGTACGTGTGTAGTCATAACGATTGACGTAAGGTGGCGATGTAATGATGGCCGTCGGCTGACGTTCAAAAGGTATATCGCTAAGGTCACGGGCATCTCCCAGATAGGCTGCTGGCCGTGGCGCCCAATTCCATTTCAATCCCCTGACCCGTTGGATGTCCTGCTCGGCTTCGTTCACTTTTCTCCGCAGGGCCGCTTCCGGCGAAGCGGCCTGCTTATTTCGCACCAGCCGCAGGAACTGGCCATCTTTAGAGGTGAAACTGCAGGGTTCCAGGATTGAAAAGAACAAAAGCAGGAAAATGTCCTTGAGAGGCGGCGTTAGATCGTCTATGACGGTTTTCCATTTTCGCAGCATCAGAAGCGTATCTGGCGGGAAAGCCACTTGCATGATAGCGACATCCAGGGCAACAGGAGCGGGAGGGGCTTGTTGGACTCTTTCCCTGAGTTGCTCAAAGGTCTCCTTCACCTGGCCGGGTTGCAGTGTATAGAATAGTGGCAGGGTTCGGCTTACGAAGACAGCGACGGGAAGCCGGTCAATGCCGATTGCGGGGATACCTTTTTGTGAGGCAGCGAATAGAGTCGTTCCCATGCCGCAGAACGGGTCAAAGAGATAATCTTCCTCGTCCAGGCCCAAGCGCGCGATGAACTCTTCAACGAAACGGAAGGCGAATGCCTCTTTATACCGGTAAAGCCGCAATATAGGGATCTCTTTATTCCCCACATAAGAGACCAGGCTGGCCAGTTGGAGTTCTTCCCGTCGTCTGGAGGCGAACTTGTCTTCAAGGCGGTCGCGGTCAGTGTAGCGCGTGGCCCTCTGGGTAGGTTGTGTCAGAGTGTTCTCTTCAAAGAGTTGGAGTTGTTGCATGCTCAGCGCCCTTAAGCTCTCACAGAGAGATTATAGGCAAGATCGTACCCACTTACTGTATTCTCGTCCTGGCCCCATTATAGATGACTTCAGGGAACCGTCAACAGGCTGTGGGGCTGTGGACCTTAACGAATGGCGGCTGGCCAATGGAAGGGGTAGAATAGAGGGGGACGGTGGATAAGATGATAGAGCAGCGTGTGCAGATAGATGAGGAGCGGCAACGACAGGCGCGGCGCTATGCCCGCATCCGGCGGCGCCTGCTCGTGCTTGACTTGGCGTTGGGCGGTTTGTACCTGATCGCGCTCCTGGTCTCCGGTGCGTCGGTGCAGGTGGAGGCTGCGCTGCGGCAGGTGAGCGATCATCCCCTGTGGCTCGTCGGCGCTTACGTGACGCTTGTCCTGGGCGTGTATGGGCTGGCGCTCATGCCGTTGAGCTTCTACAGCAGCTACGTTCTGCCGCATCGCTTCGGCCTGTCCACCCAGACGGTGCGCGGCTGGGTCGCTGACCAGATCAAGGGGGCGGCGGTGGGCGGCCTCTTGGGCCTGGCATTGATTGAGGCGACTTATGCGTTGTTGCGGGCGGCCCCAGCGACCTGGTGGCTGTGGGCCGGGGTCGGCTACCTGTTCTTCACCGTGATCATGGCGAACCTCGCGCCCATCCTTCTCGTCCCGCTTTTCTTCAAGCTGACGCCTATCGCCGACCAGGACCTGGCGGCGCGGCTGACGCGCCTGGCCGAGCGGGCGGGGACGCACGTGCGCGGCGTGTTCACCATTGACCTGAGCCGCCGGACGAAGGCGGCCAACGCAGCGCTGATGGGCCTGGGCCACACCCGGCGCATTGTCCTGGGCGATACGCTTCTGCGCGAGTTCACGCCGGACGAGATTGAGACGGTCCTGGCGCACGAGCTCGGCCATCATGTCCATCGCGATATTCCCCTGCTGATCGTCAGCCAGTCCATCCTGACGCTAGGCGGGCTGTATCTGGTCCATCGGGTGTTATTGACAACGGCAACAGCGTTCGGTTTTCGCGGGCCGGATGACATCGCCGCCTTTCCGTTGTTCCTGCTGACGCTGGGCGCTTTCGGCCTGGTGACCATGCCGCTGGCGAACGGGCTCTCCCGCTGGCGGGAGCGCCTGGCGGACGCGTATGCGCTGACGGCCAGCGGCAAGCCCCTGGCCTTCGCCTCGGCGTTGACCCGGCTGGCGAATCAAAACCTGGCCGAGGTGGACCCGGAACCTTGGGTGGTGTGGCTGCTGTACGATCACCCGCCGTTGGGGCAGCGCATCGCGGCGGCCCGCAAGGCTGCTGGTGGGGGGTAGGGGGCTTGCGGGGAACTTTTGTGCCCCCGGCGGCGTCTTTAGGAGCAGGAGAGATGGAGGAGGCAGAGATGATCAAGGCGCTCATTTACGCTGTTGTGGCGGCTGTGCTGCTCACGGCCTGTGGCGGGGCGCTGCCGACGCCGGCGCCCACGCCGGGGGAACAGAACACACCGTTGCCAACATTGGCTGTCAGGCCAACCGAGGATCCGCGCTACGGCCACGCGCCCGATTATAGCTGGGTGCGCGGCCAGCTCCAGTTGGGTTCGGGCAAGGAAAGCTGCTGGTATGTCCGGTATGACCTGGCGGGCAAGGACCCGTATGGCGGCCAGTTGCTGCTCATCGGCGCCATGCCCGATATTTTCAAGAGCGGGGACTTCGTCCAGGTGCGCGGCCAGTTTGACACCAGTGTGGGGCCGGCAGCGCCGCCCTGTAGCGGCACGCCCTACCGCTTCACCGGCATTGAGCTTCTGAGTGGCGCTGCACTCTCGGGGTCCCAAGCGACGCCCGAGCCGCAGGCCACGTCAGGCAGCGCGGAGCAACCCCCCACGCCCCCAGCGGAGGACAGCCGCTACGGCCATGCGCCGGACTATAGCTGGCTGCGCGGCCAGATCGTGGTGACACGCATTCAGGGTGGCTGCACTTACCTGGTGTACGATCCCTCCGGGAAAGACAAGTATGGGGGCCGGGTGGTGCCCGAAGGCGACCTGGGGGACATCAAGAACGGCGAGTTCGTGATCGTGACCGGCGGCTTTAGTGATGGGCCTCACGAGATGTGCCCCGGCACGTTCTACCGGATAACGTCTATCAAGCGCCAGTGAGAGGGGCGTCACCCCCTCCCTCTCCCTCCCTCTCTGTGGAGGGGGGTTGGGGTGGGGGGAGAACCGGCTAAAGTATCACGGCCTCCCCTTAGGGGAGGCCGTGATAGTTGATGACTGTGTTGCCTCAGGCGAAACACCCGGTCCGGCGGAGGGTGTTCCGCTGCCGCCTGTGTGCCATCAGGCCCGCCGCCGCAGGAGAGTCCTGAGGGCCAGGCCGGTGAGCACAGCGCCGGCACCCAGCCCCAGCATCCAGAGCGCGACCTGGGGGACGGCAGGCGGCGCCGCGTTGAAGTTGACCAACTCCACAGAGGTAGGTGCCGTGCACTCCGGGAAGCGGAACGAGCCGATCCGGGTGCGCCAGACGTTGCCGGTTTGGGCATAATACTCCTGGGTGTACCAGAAGGTGCAGCCGTCCAGCGCGTCCACGCCCATCATGCTGTAGTCGCCCCAGCGCGAGTTCGTGGTGGTCTGCGAGCCGGTGCCGGCGATCAGCGTGGTCTCCCCCTGGGGCAGGGTGCCCGGCGGGTCGGCCGCCAGACGGCCCACATAGCGGATGGAGGGGTACACGGTGGAGCTGGAGACGCTGAAGCCCAGCGCCATGTTCCCCTGCCGGTCCATCGCGATGCTGCCCATCCAGCGGTGCTCGGTATCTGCCGGGGCGTAGGTGCCCTGCTGGAAGATGGTTGGCGTCCCTCCAGGATCACGGATCTCGTACCAGCGGATGCCTGCCCTGCCGCCGCCCGCATCCACCGTGTGGTTGGTGACCAGCGCCTGATATGTGCCGAAGTTGCGGTATTGCAGACGGTACATCAGGCGGTCACCGATGGCGTCCAGGTACTGAGTGGTGGGGACGCCGGGCTGGGGGATGCAGTCACGGCTGCCGATCAAGACACAGGGCATGGAGTTCCAGGATGCAACGTTTAGCGTGGCATTGGGCTGGCCATTCACCCCGAAGGTGGAGTTGGCCGGGTTGGTCCAGTCCACATGGAAGCGCCACAGGCGCAGGCTGTCCGTGGCCGGTGAGAAGCAGCCCCAGGCATCGTCGTCCACTTCCATGTAGTAGTTGGGCGACCCCGGCGGCGGCAGGTAGCCGTCCATGTCCGAGGGGAGCTGCCCGCCAAAGCACGGGTCCACGCTGAACAGGTCAAAATAGACCATCTGCGCCGTGGGGTCGCCGACGAGCATCTTGGCGCGCTCAAAGGCGACGGCGCCTTGACCACCCCAGTTGAAGGACGGGGGGGTGAACTGGTTGATCGCCATATAGTAGGCGTCCGGCCAGACCCCGAACTTAGGGTAGTCGTTCAGCTTGGTGTTGCTGATGAGGAACTGGTAGCGATACCAGGAGCCCGTCGGGTCGTTGGTCTGGGAGATGGCGATGCACTGGTAGAACGGCCCGCTGGGGAAGTTGGGCAGGGCGAACTGGCTCATCAGCCAGCGGCCCGCCTGCTCATCGTACAACGTGATGGGGTCGCCATCGTTGGACGATTCGCAGGGGCCGCCGAAGCCGCTCCACAGGGTGTTACCCGCTGCCGGGCCATACACCATCGTGCCGCTCTTATTCCAGATGGCGAAGACGAGGTTGACCCACTGCACGTAGTGGTTGGGGCCGACATCGCCGTTGGTGTCCGGCGGCCAGACCATGAAGCCCAACACGGACTGGTTGTCTGAGTTGCTCAGCCCATCCACATTAATGATGGGCGTGGGCATAAGTGGGAGACCCATCCAATCCTGCACAACGGGGTCAGGCGTGGTGGCGTTCACCTGACCGCGGGCCTTGGGCAGGGGCAGGGTGGGAAGCTCGCGGGCGGGGCCGGGGAGCGGCGGGCGCGGTGGGATGTCGCGCAAGGGCGGGGATACGTCCGCGCGCTCCGCCTGGCGGACGATTGGCCCGAAGGGGCTCTCCTGGGGGCCTGCTTCGGCTGGGTGGGCCGGCGACGGGGCCGGGGCAGCATCAGTGTGAGCACTGGCAAGCGTGGCCGGCGCCAATGGGCTGAGCCACAGCGCGAATAGGACGGCCAGTTGAAACAGGTGCTTCATAACCTCCCTCTCCTTCTTCGTATCTTTCGGTTTGCCGGACCGGGCCATAGTATAAGCCGGTGGGGTGAAAAAAGCAAATGTGGGCTTGTCCCTCTGCCCTACCCGTGCTACAATGCGCGTCGTCTGATCGGGTGGTACCCGGCCCCCGGGCCGGGTGGGGATTAAAACATGGCACTGACCCCGCTTATACCCATCATCATCCTGCTCGCTGGCGTGCTGGCGCTGCTGCTCAGCCTGACGTTGCCCGCTCGCTACCCCGGCCCGGTGGCGGCGGCGACGGCCGGGCTGGCGCTGATCGCTCTGCTTGCGCTGGGCGGTCAGTTGCCCGCCGAAGCGATTGTCTCCTTCTGGCAGCCGCTGACGCTCTCCGGCGTGCCGGTGGGCCTGCGCCTGGAGGGGATGACCTGGCTATATGCACTGGCGCTGACCGCGCTGGCGGTGGCGGCATTGCTCACCGGTCTCAGCCGCCCCGGGGGCCGGCGCACCGCCAGCCGGGGCTTCATCTTGTTGCTGCTGGCGGCGGGGCTGGCGGCGGTGTCATCCTCCAATCTGCTCACGCTGTGCCTGAGTTGGACTTTTCTGGACGTGATGTTCCTGGGGGCGGTCGCGCTGACCGAGGACCGGGAGCGGGTGAGCGAGCACACTACGTTCGCCCTGGCGGCCAATGGGCTGGCGACGCTGCTGGTATGGGTCGTGGCGCTTCTAGGGATGCGCGAGGGGGCCAGCCAGTACCTGCATCTGTTTAGCTTTTCGGTGGCGCAGACAACGCTTCTGGCCATCGCTGGCGTGGTGCGGCTGGGACTCTATCCGTTGCATTTGTGGTTGCCCGCTGAGTTTGATCTGCGGCCTGGCCTGTCATCTCTACTGCACCTGGCGCCGGCGATGGCCGGGCTGAGTTTGCTCAGCCAGTTGGTGCTGGGGGCGCGGGGCGATCTGCCCTTGCATAACCCGCTCACCTATGCGGCGGGGGCGGCGCAGCTCATCGGCGCGGTCCTGGCCTGGGGACAGGACGAGCCGGGGCGGGCGCTCTCTTTCATTATTCTGGCGCAGACCGGGCTGGTGGTGCTGGGCGGCACCTGGGGGGGCGAAGCAGCCGCCCTGGCGCTGGTCGCCCAGGGGCTGGTCCTGTTGCTGTCCACCGGTGTGCTTTTCCTCGGTCAGGGCTACGATCCGCATAGACGCATCTGGTCATTGCCAGGCGTGATAGCCGGCGCGGCGCTCATGGGGATGCCGTTTACTCTAGGGTTTGTGGGGCGGTCGGCCCTGTACGCGGCTTTCTGGAGCACAGGCGCCTGGGTGCTCTTGGTGCTGAGTGGGGTCGGGCAGGCGCTGTTGCTGGCGACGGTGCTTCGCCTGCTGTTGCGCCCGGCGACCGGCCCATTGCCGCCGTCACCGGTGGTGCAGGGGCTGGGGGCGATGGGGCTGGCCGGGCTGGCTGTCCCCCTGGTGGTCTTCGGTCTGGCGCCGGAGCGGCTGGCCGGGTGGCTCGGCGTGACGCCGCCTTCGTTGATGCAGGGCCTGGCGCAGATGCCGGTGGTGGGTTGGGTGACCTGGGGGTTAGGGCTGGGGCTGGGCGTGGCCCTGTGGCGGCGCGACGCCCAGGTCCGCGAGGCGCGGGCGCAACTGCAGCCGCTGCTCGTGGCCCTGTTCAGCCTGCGCTGGCTCTATCGCGCTATGGCGGGCCTGGTGGAGGGGGTGAGCCGGGCGGTGCGCGCCCTGGCGCTTTTGCTGGAAGGGGAGGGGGCGCTGCTTTGGGTGTTGGTCGTGCTGGTGCTGGCCTGGTTATTCCTGCGATGAAGGACGGTGGACGGCGGGTGGAGGACGGATAGACCTCCGTCGTTGGGTGAACGATGCCTACACTCTCTGAGCTTCTGGCGCGGTTATCCTTTATCTCGGTCACGACGGCGGCAGTGGGCGTGCTGGTCACAGCCGGAATTTTGATCGTCGTTCAGGATTGGCGCCTGTCCTTGCTGGCGCTGGCCGTGCAATATATCTTCGTCGGTCTGCTGCTGACCCGGGTGCTGGTGGCGGAACTGGCGGCGCTCAAGGCAGTGATCGGGCTGATCATCTGCCTGGTGTTGTATGTGACGGCGGTGCGCGTGCGCTGGGGGCAGCCGCTGGCGGCAGTGGGCAGGCAGCCTGCCTGGCGACTGCCGACCAGCACCGCCTTCCGCCTGGTTGTGGCGCTGATGGGCGGGCTGGTGAGCTATAATCTGGCCACGCGGCCCGGTCTGACGCTGCCGGAGGTGCAGGACCCGGCGATCAACCTGGCGTGCTACGCACTGATGTGCCTGGGGTTACTGGCGCTAGGGCTGACCGAGGAACCGCTCAAGGCGGGGATGGGGCTGCTCACGTTCATGTCGGGGTTTGAGTTGTTTTATGCCGGGCTGGAGCAGTCCCTGTTGGTCATCGGTTTTCTGGGGCTGGCGAACCTGCTGATTGCGCTCAGCGTGGCGTATCTGGCTTCGGTGCGGGCCGCGCCGCGCCAGGGCGAGACGAAGCAGCCATGATGACCCTGCTGGATGGGCCGCTGGGCCTGATCCTGTTGCCATTAGCGGCGGCGCCGCTGGCTTATCTGCTGCGCCGTTGGTCAGCGTTGGCGGGGCTGCTCGCCAGCGGTGTGGCGCTGTTCCTGGCCCTGGTTGTGTTGCGCCTGCCGCTGATCCCCGTGAGCGCGGAGAGCGTGGTTTCGGTGTTGGGGCGCGAACTGGTGCTCACGCCCTCCAACCGGCTGGCGCTGGCGTTTGTCTATGCCCTCGCCGCTGTGATCTTCACCCTGGGGTGGCGCATTCCGCAGGGGGCGCCGTTCTTCCCCCTGAGCCTGGCGCTCCTGGCGGCGCTGAGCGGGGCGCTCCTGGTGCGGCCCTTTCTGTTCGCGGTCCTGCTGCTGCAGATCGGCGCCGGCCTCTCCGTTTTTCTGATCCAAAGCGACCGGCCCGGTTCAACCCAGGCCGCGCTCCGCTACCTGGTCCTGACGACGCTGGCCGTGCCGCCCTTTCTTGTGGCGGGCTGGCTCGTGGACGTATACGCCACCAATCCGCTGGAGACCAGCCTGCTGCCGACGGCGCGGGGCCTGATCGCGTTTGGCTTTGCCATTCTCTTGACCTCTGTGCCCTTTCATAGCTGGATGCCTGCGGTCGGGTCGGAGGCGCCGCCGCTGGCCGCCGCCTTCATCCTGGGCCTGAACCCCCTTGCGGTCTTCATGTTGCTGTTGACCATGCTCCAGGACTTCCCCTGGCTGGCCGCCGGGGGCGCGGCCTATACCTGGTTGCGGGGGGGCGGGCTGCTTCTGGTTGCATTGGGCGGGGCGCTGGCATTTTCCCGCCGGTCATTTGGGCGACTGATGGGATATGGGGCGCTGGTGGAGTTGGGGGCGGCCCTGATCGCGCTGGGGATGGGCCAGCCCGTCGGACTGCGAGCGGCAGTGATCATCCTGGCCTTGCGGGCGATCAGCCTGGTCATCACCTGCGCCGGGCTGGCGCTGCTGCGGCAACGGGTGGATAACGACACATTTGAGGCCCTGCGCAGTCGGGGTTGGGAGACGCCGCTGGGATTGGCCGCGCTGATGTTTGGTGGGCTTTCGCTGGCGGGCTTTCCCTTCACGCCGGGGTTCGTGGGGCGCTGGGCGCTGCTGGCCTTGTTGGTGGCCAGCGATCTTCCGGCAGCGGCGGTGGTATTTCTGGCCGGGGTTAGCGTGGCTGGGGGGTATCTGCGCGGCCAGGCTGCGCTTTTGGAGGGGGCGGTAGGCCTGACCAGGGCGGACCCCCGGCTGGTGCGCCTTCTGGTTGGGCTGGCCCTGGCGGCGGCCATTGTGCTCTCCTTGTTTCCTCAGATATTTCTGCCAACGGCAGACCGGCTGGCGGGCCTGTTCACCTTCCTGGGGTCGTAGGCACCCTAGGAACTCAAGTTCCCGTGCGTTCCCAACACGTCTCTGGCTTCCTCCAGGACCCGTTCCAGCGGGATCGCCCACACGCAAGGGTGTTCCTCTAACTCAGCCTCCGGCCAGTCCAGGTGGTGGCAGGGGCTACAGCCGAGGCCCAATGTGACTACACGATGGCGGCTGGGATCGCCCCAGGGGCCGAAGCGGGCGGGGTCGGCAGGCCCGTAGAGGTGGATGGTGGGGGTGCCCATAGCCACCGCCAGGTGGAGCGGGCCGCTGTCCGGCCCCAGCACCAGGCGACAGCGGGCATAAACCGCCGCCAGCGCACCCAGGTCGGTCTGCCCGGCCAGGATGAGGGGAGTGGAGCGCATGCGGGCGGCGACGGCCTGGCACAGCGCTATTTCGCTGCTGGAGCCGGTCAGGACGACCTGCGCGCCCGTTTCGTGGGCCAGGGTATCGCCGACCTGCGCCCAGGCTTCAGGTCGCCAGCGCTTGACGGGGGCGCCGGCACCGGGGTGGATGGCG
>Ga0209478_1001400_pt1 | contig 17720 bp, 13 predicted proteins | sample DewCreD2012metaG_5_FD_184109 | JGI IMG/M metagenome (GOLD analysis project Ga0209478, IMG submission 184109) | Hot spring sediment bacterial and archeal communities from British Columbia, Canada, to study Microbial Dark Matter (Phase II) - Dewar... ... | reverse complement strand
CAACGCTGCCTGCCAGCAATGCTCGACAGCCACAGGCCACAACTCGGCGCGTATGCTGTGGTCGATGACAACGTCGTACACTGCCAGTGGTGCATCCTGTCCGGCTAATTCCTGTTGATATGTGGACAGGTACCAGTTGCTAATCGCCTGATGGAGATACCTTCGTTGCGCAAAGAGGAGACTTGTGTATGCCGCTTCGTGAGCAATACCGTAGATAAACCGGTATACTGGCTCCGGTTCAGCCATTTCCATCTCAATCAATTGATCGCGCAACAACGCTTCAATATCTTCGCGCAGTTCACTCTCGGTGATGTGAGCCGGGTGAATATGGAGTAACAAGCGCAACGGAAAGCTGCGCCCAATCACGGCTGCGGCTTTGAAGGTAAGACGGGTGCGCTCCTCCATACGATCTATGTGTGCCTGCACAATGCCCAATGCCGAACTAGAGAGTTGCATCGGTGGTAATGGCCTCAAGAGGCGGGCGGTGTCATTCTCAATAGCGATCAGTTCTTTTTGCAACAGGAGGCGCACGTATTCTTTGATAAACAACGGCTGACCGGCAGCGTATCGTTCGAGATAGTGGAGCAGACGATGATCAACATCTTTTACCCCAATTAGTTGCTGGATAAGCATTGCCCGTTCGTAAACGGGCAATCGATCCAAGACGTGGTGTGTTGTGAAGGGGTACTGTCGTATATGGCTCGTGAACGACGCCAGATGTTCGGGCGCTGGTCGATACGAGATAACAATCAGCAGGGGAAGTTGTGGTAACAGAGCATCAATAATATCTTGCGTCAGCCTCAGCGAGGCAGTATCAGCCCAATGGATGTCTTCGAGCACGATCAAGAGCGGTTCGTGTTTTAAACGATTAATCAGCAACTCCACTATCAGTGGGCTTATGTCAGTTGATTTTGTTGCGTAGTCGAAGCCATCAATTTTAAACAGATGAGCCAGTGCGGCAATATGTTGTGGCCGGGCCGAAGAAAACGTGGTTGCGATGTGGTGTAAACGTGCCTGACGTACCTGCATCGGCGCACCATCATCAATATCACACAGTTCGCTGAGAATGTTACGCCATAGATGCAGGGGCTGTTCTTGCATGCCACTCCGACATTCGCCTCGGAAGCCCTGATAGCCGTACTCAATCCATCTGGCACTCAGATGGTGTATCAGGCTCGATTTACCGATGCCGGCTTCACCCTCGATCAATAGCACCTGACCCTCTTGCCTGGCGACATCAAGGATGTGATCGATCATCTGGCGCTCTTGCGTGCGCCCGATCAGTTCGGTGTAGGCGGGGAGCGAGGCCTGGAGTGACGAAAATGAACGTTCATCGGTGAAGGCATGTTTCGCCAAGACAACTGCCGCCGGAATACTGCGACTATAGCCCTTTACATTCAACTGTTGTGGCGGTGATGTGCGATACCGACCAAGGGTGTCTTGCCGCACCCGCCCAGAAATGACAACATCGCCCGGTTGCGCCTGTTCCATTAAGAGCGCGGCCAGATTCATGTCTTCACCCTGTGCAGTATACACCCGTCGCAAACGGCTTCCCACCTCTCCCACGAAGACTGAGCCGACAGTGATACCTGCCTTGCGAATGATGCCACGGTCGCGTAACTCTATTGCACATCCCACAGCCCGGCTGGTGTCGTCACCGTGGGCAACTGGTGCTCCAAACAGAAAGACCATGACTGCGCCTTTATTACCGACTTCAATTTCGTTGAGCCAGCCTCCCCACCGCATGGCAATTGCTTGTGCCTGCATAACCAGGGGTTGTAATGCTGTTGGGTCTTCAGGCAGATCAAAAGCCGCAAATACCGGCACGCACCGGCGATACTCGGCTACCAGTGTGTTTAAACGGAGACGACGGGCAAAGCTGGGCGGCAGGAAATGTTCCCACGTCAGGATGGGTGTTTCAGGTGGCGGCTGGTAGTCACAGAACCGGGTTGGCCGGAACGCCGGTAATAAGAGCTGTACCTCCCCTGGTTTGGCTTGTTGTTCCGCGAGACTGGCTGCGTCAATTGGTGCACCGATCAGCACCGGGTGGATGCCTTGATTGGGAATCCCAACCAGTAACAGGTGGACGATCCCAACACTTACACCAACTCGAATTTCAAGGGTAAATGGCCCATTGGGAGTCGCGATTGGATTGAGGGCAGCAATTGCATTATGCAGGGCATGACCACAGTGAATCGCCAGTGCAGGATCGGTCATGCCCGGCCACCAGGCTGTTAATGCATCACCGGCTATGTGGATAACGTCACCGCCGTTAGCCACGATAGTGGCAATCATGACCTCAAAGTAGCTGGTTAAAATACCATGAAGACGCTCAGCGCCATCAGGCAGGGTGGCGAATGTTGCGGTCAGGCGGGTGAATCCACTCAGATCGGTGTAGAGAATCGTGCCCTGGTAGGTCTGTATCTGACCTGCGCGTAGCAGACCGGCGCTGAGCTGGTCACGTAATGTAGCTGGTACATAAGCGCGAAATAGTTGGCTCGATGTCTGCTGTTCCATTGTTCGGGGAGATAATAGTTATCGCCTGTCTTTATTGTACCCTAAATCAGGCTGTAAAAATCGGTATGGTATACTGTCAAACGATGACAAACAATATTTCTTACACAAGGTGAAGACGCGAGTCGTCAAGCAGATGGGTGTTGTTTAAGATACAGAAAGGCTGTCTGTGAGCCCTGAACGTCTACAAAAAGTATTGGCCAGCGCTGGTATCGCATCCCGACGTGACTGCGAAGCCATGATTGCTGCCGGGCGCGTGATGGTGAATGGTCGAGTCGTTGTGGTGCCGGGGACACGTGTTGATCTCGATCACGATGAAGTATTGGTCGATGGTCAACCGTTACAGATGCCGACCAAACGAACCTATATTATGCTGCATAAACCGGCAGGAGTCGTTTCAACCGCAGAAGATACGCATGGTCGTCCAACAGTGCTCGATCTGGTGAATGTACCGGCCCGGGTGTTTCCGGTTGGACGCCTTGATATGGATAGCGAGGGACTGATTCTTCTCACCGATGATGGTGAGCTGGCCTACGCACTAACGCACCCCAGCTTTGAAGTTGAGAAAGAGTATCGGGTGTTACTTGATCGTGCACTGACGCCGGAAGCGCTGCGTAGCTGGCGTAACGGGGTTTTGCTCGATGGCGAAATGACCGCACCGGCCTGGGTTGAGTTGATTGGCACTGCTCCAGAAGGTGTATGGGTACGGATCGTCCTCCGTGAGGGACGGAAGCGCCAGATTCGAGCGGTTGCAAAGCTGCTTGGGTATGAGGTGCGTCGATTGATCCGCGTGCGTGAAGGTGATCTGGTGCTCGGTGATTTGCCACCACGGGCCTGGCGGCATCTGACTGATGAAGAGGTGGCTGCATTACGTGCTCATATTGCGAAACGACGCCCTTCGGTAGAGCGATCTCCCGGAGCAGGGCCATTATCGGTACGTGAGCGTGATGACGAGCGACCATCCAATCGCACGCCCGATGTTCGATCACGTGGGGAACGTGACGAACGGGGGCGGGAGTTCGATCGAGAGCCACGGGCGCGACGCGATACCGGCGAGCGGGGGCGAGAGTTTGAGCGTGAGCCACGGGCGCGACGCGATGCCGGCGAGCGGGGGCGAGAGTTTGAGCGTGAGCCACGGGCGCGACGCGATGCCGGCGAGCGGGGGCGGGAGTTTGAGCGTGAGCCACGGGCGCGACGCGATGCCGGCGAGCGGGGGCGAGAGTTTGAGCGTGAGCCACGGGCGCGACGCGATACCGGCGAGCGGGGGCGGGAGTTCGAGCGTGAGCCACGGGCGCGACGCGATACCGGCGAGCGGGGGCGGGAGTTCGAGCGTGAGCCACGGGCGCGACGCGATACTGGCGAGCGGGGGCGAGAGTTTGAGCGTGAGCCACGGGCGCGACGCGATACTGGCGAGCGGGGGCGAGAGTTTGAGCGTGAGCCACGGGCGCGACGCGATACCGGCGAGCGGGGGCGGGAGTTTGAGCGTGAGCCACGGGCGCGACGCGATACCGGCGAGCGGGGGCGGGAGTTCGAGCGTGGGCCACGGGCGCGCAGTGAAGAACGATCTCGTGCAATGCCGTCTCGCAGTGGGCCAAAAAGTAAACCACCATCCGCACGATCATCGCAACAGCAGCGCTCTACCGGAGGGGATTATCAGCGGCGTAACGAACGCTCACGCCGTAACAAAGAGAAAGATCAGGAATAACGTCAATGCGTACAAACTCTGAAAGAGCGGTGCTGATCAGCTTGACAATGATTAAGATAGTGGTATAAATGTTGACGTGTATACTTGTGATAGATGCCACAAGGAAGGAAGTAACCAATGAAGATTACATTGCGCATGATGGTCCTGGCTGTACTAACAGCAATGGCGATGGTGCTGGCTGCCTGCGGTGGTGGCGGGAGCAGTGGTGGCTCTGCTGGTGGTGGCTCCGGTAGCGGGCCGGTAACAATTGAAATTGGCTCGAAGGGTGAAGAGCTGGCATTCGACAAAACAGAGTTGACAGTTTCTGCCGGTCAAACTGTAACTATTCGCTTCAAGAATAACTCGGCTGTTCAGCAGCACAACTGGATTCTGGTCAAAGGTGGTGAGGCCGAGGCTGCCGCGATTGCTAACGCTGGTCTGAGCGCCGGTCCGGCGGCCAACTATTTGCCGGCTGACAAGAGCAACATCATTGCCGAGTCGCCGCTGGCTAACGGTAACGAAACGGTAGAGGTTACCTTCACTGCCCCAGCCCCTGGCACGTACCTCTACATTTGTACGGTGCCCGGTCACTACCCACTGATGCAGGGTAAGCTGGTCGTTAACTAAAAACACAGTTTCGCTGAAATACAGAAATCCAGGGCATGACAATATGCCCTGGATTTCTCTTGTTGGCGAATTCAAACGGAACGCTATACAATCCTTATGTCTCACTCTTCAACCGTCACGCCGTTCTTCTGACACCAAATGTTGCTCAACAATATGTATCGTTCAGGTGTGCCACTGGCAGGTCGGCGAGCAGTAGGGGCACGGCATGCCGTGCCCCTACTGGCTGGCGCTAGCGCCAGCCGTATACAATCACGTGCTAAATGGGATATTGTGTACGCTTGGTGTGTATGGATTGCATAGTTTGGCGTGCAGCAACCAAACTTCTACAACCGCCGTGCTCATCTACACCATCCCGTCGGCTATGCCCGCCTGCCTACCACCGGCAAATTGTATTATCCAGTCAAATCAAGATAAACTTTGCATAAAATCACCTGTCATTCCTCTCCTCTCTTCTACCCTCTACCTTCTACCCTCTACCTTCTACCCTCTACCTTCTACCCTCTACCTTCTACCCTCTATTTTCTATCTTCTACCCCTTCTACTTTCTATCTTCTATCTTCTATCTTCTATCTTCTATCTTCTATCTTCTATCTTCTATCTCCTATCTCCTATCTCCTATCTTCTATCTCCTATCTCCTATCTCCTATCTTCTATCTCCTAATCCCCCAAATCCATCCTCACAACCCACATCCCGCCTCAGCGATCATACGTATATCAATCAGAACACATAGGGACGTGATATACTGAACACAAGAGTTGTGATATGAGGGTTAGCCATCATGTTTCATCGCCTCCCGTTTCTAAGCCAACGGATTGGTAACTTTGTAAGCTGGCGTCGTATTCCGCCACCACGCCGGAAGCTCTGGCTGCTTGGCACGGTCTTGATGCTGGTTGGTGCCGGCTTGCTAATCTATGTTTTATTCACCACACTACAAATAGAATATTATCGATGGGCGGCGCGCGGTGACTCGCCGCTACCTGCGCCACAGTTGACCACCAGTGGCTTTCGTCCGGCTGATGCACGCCCGTTGCCGCTCCTGGCTGATGATACCGTTGCTGTCCCTGCACCAACTGCCGTCGGTGGCATGATTAATTCGACGACTGTTACGAATGGTGTTCAGGCGATAGTGCCACGTTCAACCGGTGCCTTTGCCGGTGTGGACAGTGGCTTGCTGATTTCTGAGCCACCTGCACCGGTGCAAACCGATTGGGTGGCGACGGTTGAACGGCTGGTTATTCCGAAGATTAACGTTGACTCGAAAGTTATCGAGGTGGGCTGGGAGACGATTGAGGAAAATGGTCAGTTGATTTCGGTCTGGCAGGTTGCCGAATTCGCTGTGGGTCAACATCGCGGCTCGGCCAATCCCGGTGATGGCGACAACATTGTACTGGCGGGTCACGTTGGCGGCTATGGTCGGGTTTTCAAAGACCTCTTTTATCTCCAACCCGGTGATGAAGTGATTGTGTACAGTCGTGGCCAGCCTTACCGCTACATCGTTCACGAGCGTATTATCGTTGATGAAGAGGGAGTACCCGCCGAGCAGCGGCTGGCAAATGCACGCTACATTGCTCCCACCGGGTATGAAGTGGTGACGATGGTAACGTGTTGGCCGCCAAGTGGGCCGGACAAGTTCAAGCAGCGGGTGATTATACGGGCATTACCGGTAACACCAGACGATGATGATACAACCACTCCTGGCAGCCGTCCCTAATCGTGGTGTGCTTCGTTGATTTGAGTCGTCTCAAGCATCTGCAGAATACTGGCTCCGCGGATGAAAACCCGGCGTAGTCCGGCAGGGCGGCTGGCGGCCAGTTGTCCGCTGCTGATCAGGCGCTTGACTGTGCTCAGGCTCACACCGAGCAGACGGGCAACCTCTTCGCGCGAATAGACAGCATCAGGGTTGATTCCTTCGCGGCGCGCCATAAGACATTCCTTTGCAGGTAATAACTCTTTGGAAGAGTGTGCGTTTTAGGGCTTTTGCGCAATGATCGTCAAACTACCACCGACGTGTCGATAGTATTGATCCATCCAATCCTGTGGTGGCACGAGGGTGGTGTCAGGCAATTGCTGTAAACGACTCCTGAGGATCCGTATGGTTCGCCATAAGGTAGGCGTGCGTTTGCGCCGCAACATGGCAATCTGATCAGCCGTAAGTAATGATAACCAGTGATTTGCTGCCCATTGCTGCATGTCTTCGATAGAGGTACCGTAGAGTTCGTGATTGAATAAGGCCAGTTCTTGCAATCCTGCATGCCGCAGTGCATGACGGTAGTCGTCAAGTTTAGGTCGCGATTCGTGAATGTTGTAAGCGGTTTCCTGAGCAATATTTGGTGCATCTTGCTCGGGTGTGACGTGATCGGCGATACAGGGTTCGTGAATGGCAATCAGCTTACCACCCCTGCGCAAAACACGCGCTGCTTCGCTCAGTAGGGTTGCCAAACAGCTTGAGTGATGGAGAGCGGCGGAAGCGAAGACAATATCAAAACTCTCATCGGCAAGCGGTAGTCTCTGGCTGCTGGCAATCAGAAGATCGTATTGCACATTTGCGTGTTGCATAAGTGCAAGTGATCGTCCCAGTCCAATTTGATCATCATCATTGATCTCAACCGCTACTGCGTGACAACCACGTATCGCAAATTGTTTCGCTGCCCAGCCCCTGCCCGCACCAATGTCAACAACCATGGCACCAGGGCGAGGTCGTACAATATTGAGCACGATGTCGAACGCACGTGCGATGTCAATCCAGGGCGGAATTGGTACATACGGCAAGCGAAAATCGATATCAATCCCTGTCTGATCGTAGCAACCGGCATCTTTTGCCATCTGCACCCAGCCGGCTGCTTCTGCTGCAAGCTGCTTCCATTCCTCATTTTCGACATACAGGTATGCGATACCCTTCGTTATCGCATACGTACGCCGGCACTGAGTACAGAGCAACTGACCTTGTTCAACCCAGTCACCGACTGTTGCCTCCGATAGGGACAACTGTGATCGACACTGCGGACATCGAAGGTAGTGTAGTAATTTCAGAAGCATCTTGATGCTCGTAAATGGAAGAGAGATAAGGCTTCTATTACTGGGAACTGGTCAAAATTCCTAGATCAACCCAAACAACCGATACACTCCCAGCACACACAATACCGCCAGGCTTATCCCGGCAATGACCTGCATCAGGGTGTGATTACGGGTGCGCAGACGTGCCCACCCCAACACGACGGCGGCGATCCAGCAGATGCCACCCAGCGCGGGTAGATAGATGCTGGCCAGGGTTGCGCATGAGCCAATACTGGCGGAATGAATGCTGATTTTCCAGAACAGGTTGATGAAAAATGAGATCAGGTTCATGACCGCCACCGACACCAGCATGGCGAGTAGTGGCAATGGCGCATTGAGCAGCCAGAGTAGCAGTGTGCCAATGGTGACATTCAGCATCCCAAACAGGTAAAGCTCATTGCGCTGACTTCGGATAGAGATGTCGTCATCACTGTATGCGCCCTGGTGGAGGCGAATGTTAAAGAAGATCGTGGGTGGGACAACATGGATAAGCGCACAGAACAGTGCCCACCACAATCCCTGTGTGCGGTTTTCACTACCGAGCACGCCGACGATGAAGATGCTGACGATGCCAAGCGGTACCGGATGCAGTATCTGTGAAATACGACGGGCAATTGCATATCCGCGACCCGGTAATGCCCCTCGACTCAGTGCTTCGGCAGTTAGATCATTCGGTGGCATCATCTTCACAACCCTCAGCGAGCCGTAGTTGTAGCTACAAGCTCACGATACATAGCGACAAGCTCCTGACCGGCCCGTTCCCAGCGAAATGCGGCTGCCTGCTGTGGGCCGGCTATCCGCAGCGAAGCCGGATTGCTCAGTGCGGTACGAATGCCGTCAGCAATATCCTCTGGCTCTAGCGGATCAACGAATATCGCGGCTGTTCCGGCTACTTCCGGCAGGCTGGATACCTTTGTGGTTACTACCGGTGTACCACAGGCGAGTGCTTCGAGTACCGGAAAGCCAAACCCTTCGTATAACGACGGGTAGACGAAGGCTTCAGCTAGATTATACAATGCCGGCAAATCTTCGTCGGCAACAAAATCCAGAAAATGAACCCGTTCACTCAGGTGATACTGTTCAACCGCCGCGAAGATGTCATCGTATAACCAACCTTTTCGTCCGGCCAGCAGCAGGTGTAGATCAGGGTACTCGTTCTGCAGTAACGCAAAGGCTTGCAGCAGTCGAACCAGATTCTTGCGCGGTTCAAGGGTGCCAACGAAGAGCAAAAATCGCGCAGGCAGGTGAAGTCGTTCACGCACTCTCACGACTGCATCGCCGGTCAGCGGTCGAAACCGCTCATCAACCGCCGGGTAGAGCAGCCGAACCCGCTGCCTGGGGATGCCGTAGAGGCGACCGAGATCACCGGCAGTTGCCTTTGAGTCAACGATGATCAGGTTGGCGCGTTGTAATGAACGTGGTACAGCCGTACTCAAATAGCGACGGAGGTTCGGTTCGGCACAGGCCGGCTCAACCAGAAAGGTCAGGTCGTGGATTGTGAGCAATGTGCGCGCTTTCGTTGGGGGTAGAACGAAATCGGGAGCATGCACAATATCCAATGGGCCAACAAACCACTCAATCCGTAGCGGCAAGCGCAGCCGCTGCCAGAGGATCGTGAGCAGACGAGGGCTGATTGGCAGTGGTCGTAGGGTGATATTGCGATAGGTGGCGGCCAGGTTGTGGGCATAGCGGGCAAAAGGACTTTGTGCGTCCAGGCCACCGGCAGCGTAGAAGAGTTGAAAATCGAGGTCAGGGCCGGCCTGCGCAGCAGCCCGTATCAGCTCGCGCGTGTAACGGCCAATACCGGCACCCTGCCAGATTCCTGCTGTGTAATCAACACCGATGCGCATAGTTATTTTCGCCGACTGAACAGGTAGAGAATGAAGCCAAACACAACGATGCTCCAGAAATTGATCAGTCGGTCAAGCAATGTCACTGCGCTCCCCAGGCTGCTCGCAATCCCGAAAAAGGTCAGGACAACGGTGATGGTTCCTTCAACAACCCCAAGACCTGCTGGTGTCACCGGCAATGCGGTCAGTAACGATGATGCCAGGGCTACGAAGATAATGGCAGCCAGCGTTAAGTTGAGACCCGTATGGCTAAGTGACTGGATCACGAACCACAGCCGAAACCCTTCGAGCAACCAGATCGAACCGGTAAGGAGAAATAACCGTGGCAAAATCACCGGCGTAAACGATCTCAACGCTGATTGTTCAAAATTGCCGTAGACGCGATGCAGACGGTTGGGAATGAACCAGCGGATTTGCGGGCCAAGCCAGCGCATACCGATTAATCCGCTGATGATGATGACGACCAGCAAGCCGCCGAAACCAAAGACAATTTGAGTGCCTTCTGGCATCTGGGCACCAAATGTAAGATACCCTGAGAGCACCAGTAAGCCGAACAGACCGATCATGTCGAGGAGACGTTCGGCAAAAATCGTACCAAACGTTGCCGAGAACGAGACATTCCCATTATGCTTGAGCAAATACCCGCGATACGCATCACCGAGTTTGGCCGGCACGATGCAGTTGGCAAACCACGAGAGGTAGATATATTCAATCAGCGCCGGAAATGATGCCCACGAGTTCTGCCCTGCCTGTACCGGCACTCCGGCATTGATCAGGAGCATGCGCCAGCGGAAAGCACGGAGCGGGAAGGTTAAATAAAAGACAATGAGTCCAGCAACGAGCAACCACGGATCGGCTGACCGCATATATTGCCATGTCGTTGCCAGATCGATATCGAGACCACGCACTACAAAGACAATGATCGCTATTGCAAGCCCAAACGAGATCAGCGTGCGGGGCTGGCGCAATCGTTGACCGAGTGAAAATGTGCCACGCTCATCGCTGGGGATGTCTTCTTTATCAACTGATGAATTGACCGGTATTTGCTGATCGCTCATAACCTGATATACCTTCCCGCCCCTGGCAGTTGATCTGTATGACTTCTGATCTTATCGTACCCGGCAGATAGCGTATACGCAACCTGTGTTAATGTTGCGGCTGATGTTCGTCACAATACCATGCCCAGAAGCGGGCAAGTCCTTCTTCAATGGCCACACGCGGTGCGAAATCGAGCAATTGACCGGCTTTGGTTGTGTCTGCATAGGTGATCGGTGGCTCTGTGGCCGGCAATGGCTTGATCTCGATCTGGGCCGGGTAGCCGGTAATCTGTTCCAGGAGGTTGACAAAGCGACGCAGCTCGACCGGTTGCGAATGACCAAGATTGAAGATTTCGTAGGGATGCGGTCGATCAAGGGCGTTAATCACCCCGCTGACAATATCATCGATATAGGTGTAATCGCGGAACAGATTTTCGCCACCGTTGAAGAGGGTAATCGGCTGGCCACGCACCATTCGTTCCACAAACAGGTATGGTGTCATATCGGGCCGTCCACGTGGGCCGTAGACGGTAAAGAAGCGCACCACACTGGTGGGAATGCCGTACAGGCTGTGAAAAGTATATGCCAGAACTTCAGCCGCTTTTTTGGTTGCTGCATAAGGTGATAACGGTCGGTCAGTGTTATCATCTTCGCGGAATGGCACCCGGTTTGTTTTTCCGTATACCGATGAGGTAGATGCCAGTACCAGATTTTCTACTTCGCTACGCCGGGCGTAATCGAGAATTACCAGACTCCCACCAACATTGACGGCTTCATAGAGCTGCGGATTGGCAATCGATGGGCGTGGGCCGGGCATCGCAGCCAGGTGGGCAACGAAACGTGGACGGTAGCGAGTGAAAATGTGTGCTACCGTGTCGGGATCACGAATATCACCCTCTATCAATGTAAACCCCGGCTGTTGCATCGCCTGCGCGAGGTTGCGCCGTTTACGATCTGGACTGTAATAATCGACAAAATTGTCAAAACCGATTACCTGTTCACCCCGTGCCAGCAGACGATCCACCAGATGACTTCCAATAAAACCGGCTGCACCGGTAACAAGATAGGTCATAACTCCTCTTTGCGCTCGGCGTCAATGGTTGCCAGCATGGCAATAATGACGCCAAATTGAACACCCATGTTCAAGACGTGCAGATTTTCAAATAGATTGTGTCCGTTCAGCGCCCCTGCTACACCGATACCACCGAGCGTTATGCCACGGATCATCCAGGTTTGTGCCTGACGTAACGCTCTGATGGCAGAATACCAGATGCTGCCGAGAAAAACCAGATATGCACTTGCTCCGATGAGACCACTCTCCGCAGTGATGTGCAGGTAGTAGTTGTGCGCATGACCACGAGAATCATACCATGGCTTGATCCAGGTGGGGCTTTGCCCACTGTAGACCAGTCGTTCGTAGGCGATGCTAAAATTACCAGGACCGACGCCGAGAAGTGGTCGCTCCTGCACCATATGCCACGCTGCCTGAAGATGCGCCATCCGCTCCACAACCGCAAAGTTTTCAGGGGTGATCTCAACGTTGCGGGTGTCGAACGGGCGCAGGCTGGCGATGATGGAAACCACCCGATTGCTCAGCGCAGTTGGCAACAGCCCACTGTTGATCAGCAAAAGACCACTCAAACCAACAAGGAGTGCGGCCATCCCAACACGGATCAGCATGGCGCGCCCGTACCGCCCGCCAAAGGCAATGCCCATTGCTAATGCGCCGATCAATGCGCCAATCCATCCGCCACGGGAGAAGCTTGCCAGCAGACCTCCCAGCAGGCTGCCGGTCGCTACCAGCAGGATGCTGAACAGCATCCAGAACCGAATGTGGTACTGACGGGTTTCTACAAGTGCTATCAGCATCCCAACGGCAAGTGGCCAGGACTGATTTAGATAGCCGGCAAAGGAATTCGGTTGTCCAATCGTGCCGTATGCCCGCACCCGCCCACCGCCAATCGCAAAGCTCTCAGGACCGAAGCCATTGACGAATTGCGTCACGCCAATCAGTGCAGTGATGGCCGGAGCCACCAGTAAACACGTGACTAATACGGTTCGACGCCATGCAGCACGCAACCGATCCTGCAATACCCACACGGTAGCGACATAAATGAGTAGTACCGTTCCCCAGCGGAGGGTCTCTTTTAAGCCTTCAGTGCGACTCAGTGGGGTTGCCGCAGCAGCGAGGGCAAGACACCAGACCAGGACAGCGAGCGAGAGGCCGGGTGCTGTCAGCTTTGGCCAGGGTTGATGAATACGCCCTATGAGACTCAGCGCGACCAGGACGAAACAAGCCTGGGTTAGACTCAAGCCACCGGGTAAGATAACCAGTTGCTGAAACGGTACCGAAAGCACGGCCAGCGCGACCGGCCAGACTGGATCGCAGAGGGTTAGTCCCAGCGCAGCGAGGCCGATCAACCAGCTCACTGCTACCAGAGGTGGGGTGAACCCCAGGATACACCCGGTGACGGCTGCACCAATCAGCCACATCCACAGGCGATGTTCACGGTAGATGGTGATGAGGGCAGGAAATTGCATTACCACGCACCACGACCGGATAATACTGCCGGAATAACCATCATCAAGATGCGGAGATCAAGGCTCAATGACCAGTTTTCGGCATAGTAAATATCAAGCCGAACCTGCTCATCAAATGAGATCTCGCTCCGCCCAAGGGCCTGGGGTAGACAGGCCAGTCCTGGAAGTACTTCTAACCGGCGTCGATGCCATGGTTCATAACGCTCTACCTCTTCTGGTAACGCTGGTCGTGGCCCGATCAGACTCATATCACCGCGTAGCACATTGAACAATTGCGGCAGCTCATCGAGGCTGGTGCGCCGCAACCAGCGCCCGACTCGTGTCACCCGTGGATCGGCGCGCATCTTAAACAGGGGGCCATCTGCTTCGTTGTGGGCCAGTAGCTCCTGGCGACGCTGTTCGGCATCTGGTACCATCGTGCGGAATTTGTAGCAGGTAAACAGATGACCATGCTTGCCCACCCGTTGCTGGCGAAAAATGATCGGACGCCCTGAGTCGAGCCAGATCAATCCCGCAATGATGATGGCAAGCGGCAGCGTCAGTGGCAGACTAAGCAGAACCATCGTCAAATCAAAGATGCGTTTCAGGGCAAGATTCAGACCGTGGAGTTGAATCTCTTTCGGTTGGAGGAGTGGAACACCACTCAAATGCATAATATCAACCCGGTCAAAACTGAGTTGATAAATGTCGGGTGCAATCTGATACTCGATGCCCAGGGCCTGACAACGAGCGGCCAGTTCCGGGAGACGGTCATATTCCCAAAAGGGGAGAGCAATAATGACGTGTTGAATCCGGTGTTGTTCAACAACGTCTTCAAAATCATCAAGATTGCCGAGGTGTTGAAAGACGCGGGCCCGGTTGCCGGTAATGATTGGCTCGTTACTCAGGTAGCCGACCAGGGTATAGCCAACACCTGGCGAAGCCGTGAGCGATTGCATTACCAGTTGGCCCAGGCCGGTACCTCCAACCACCAGCACACGCTCACGGCCGAGACCGCGTGTCCAGAACCAGTGGCGAATGCCGATAAGCAGAAGACGCCAGCTAAGCAGAAGAGCGATAATGGTGACAACAGCAAAGGCAAAAATCAGTCGTGAGTAGAAAAATGGCCGGTACAGAAAGACCACCACCATCAGGAGTGCAATCATTGTGATCACACTTCCGGTAATGGCAGCGGCTTCGTCCATCATGGTTATTCGGCGACTGGGCCGATAAAATCCACGCCCGATAAACCGCAAGCCTAACAAGACTTGCAACATGATAACAATTGGCAGGAAGGCGCTAAAAGGTACCAGATTTTCTGTGGCAACTTCAGCCACAATCCGATCAAAGGGTGGTGGCCAGCTTACCTGATAGCGCAGCAGATATGCCAGCGCAAATCCGCTGAAGATGAGCACCTGATCAATAAGAAACAATCCGACACTCATCCAGCGTCGTTGATACTGAATGCGCTGGCGAGTGGCGGATGATGAACTGTCAGATACTGGCGGGTATTCAATCATGCGAACATCCGGCTGTCTGCTTGCGTAAGCTGACAACGGTGTACCTGCGTCAATGCAACAATTTACGACGAGGTAACGTCCTGATGATAAGCAGAGGCGTCTCCCGGTTGCTCTGAATAACCGGCAATGGATTGGCGATGTTCGACATAGAGCATGATGCCCGGTGAAGCTGCGATCAGAAGCATGAGTGCAATCAGGCTTATCCAGAGCATACGCAACGTTTCCCCTTGTACAAATCGATATGCATGCAATCATCACTGCGCATCATGACGCAGCGCCTTATCTTACCACAACCTGATCACTGTGTAAGCTGATAAAAAGATGATAGACGGGACTGTTTTCGTCCCGTCTATCAGTATTTGTATACTCCTACGCTGCACGGGCAGCGGTTGGCTCTTCTGTCCCTTCCGCAGCGGCTTCGATCTGAGCTACGGCATCGCGCGGCCTGACGGTCAGGAAGACAGTGCGATAATAGTCCCAACGGGCCAGAATCTCACTCCCTCGTGGACTCTTTGTCAATGCAACATGGCGGCGAATGAGATCGCGCAGCCGCTTTTCATCTCGCTCGCTGAGGGGACGTAGCTCAACCAGTTGCGGATTGTAGCGTTGCGCAAACGTTCCGGCTTCGTCAAGAACATACGCAACACCGCCGGTCATTCCGGCCCCGAAATTACGCCCGGTTGGCCCGAGAACGACAACCACCCCACCGGTCATATACTCGCACCCGTGGTCGCCAACCCCCTCGACGACGGCTGTTGCGCCGGAATTTCGCACCGCAAAGCGCTCACCGACACGACCGGCTGCGTAGAGTTCACCGCCGGTAGCACCGTACAGGATGGTGTTTCCGGCAATGACATTCTCGTGCCAGACATATTGGGCCTGCGGTGATGGCGCAATGGTGATGAGACCACCGGCCATTCCTTTCCCTACATAGTCGTTGGCATCGCCGATGAGGTGGAGGGTGACGCCGGGCGCATTGAACGCACCAAAGCTCTGGCCGGCGTGGCCATGGAAGGTGATGGTGATGGTGTCCGGTGGTAAACCTTTATCACCGTACAGTTGCCCAATCGTCCCCGACAGGCGAGCGCCAACCGAGCGATCACAGTTGTTGATCTGATAATGCAGGCGCACAGGACCGTCAGCGGCGAGTGCCTTGGCGGCATCAGCCATGATGCGGTCATTCAGGCTCTCTTCAGCAGGAAGGGCATTGGGTTTACCGCCATGGCGAATCGGCCCTTGCCCGACGAGTGTTGCCGCGCCGAGCACCGGTGTCATATCGAGCAGATCGGCTGTTTCGAGGCCAGTATGACGCTGGCGCAACAGGTCGGTGCGACCAACAGCCTCTTCAATCGAGCGCAGGCCGAGACTCGCCAGAATTTCGCGTACTTCCTGGGCCAGGTAGCGGAAGAAGGCCATCACCATTTCTGGCTTGCCAGGGAATTTTGCCCGCAGATCGCTACGTTGGGTGGCAATACCGACCGGACAGGTGTTGTTATGACAGGCTCGTGCCATAATACACCCTTCGGCGACCAGGGCAGCCGTGCCGAACGAGAACTCATCAGCACCGAGTAAGGCTGCCATGACCACGTCCCGGCCTGTCTTTAGCCCACCATCAGCGCGGAGGCGTACTCGCTCCCGTAGGCCGTTGAGAATGAGTGTCTGTTGGGTTTCGGCTAAGCCCAATTCCCACGGCACACCGGCATTCTTGATACTGCTCAGTGGCGACGCACCGGTTCCACCGGCATGACCACTAATCAGAATGATGTCAGCATATCCCTTCGCCACTCCGGCGGCGATGGTACCCACCCCGGCTGTTGCCACGAGCTTTACGGAAACCCGTGCATTCGGGTTCACCTGCTTGAGGTCGTAGATCAACTGGGCCAGGTCTTCAATGCTGTAAATATCGTGGTGTGGCGGCGGACTGATTAGTGCTACACCGGGCACCGTATGGCGAATCCGGGCAATCTCCTCGTTCACCTTGTGGCCGGGCAACTGACCGCCTTCGCCAGGCTTGGCTCCCTGGGCCATCTTGATTTGCAATTCACTGGCGCTGGCCAGGTAGGCAGGGGTCACGCCGAAACGGCCTGATGCCACCTGCTTGATGCGGGAATTGCGTTCGTCGTGGTAACGTTCCGGCGCTTCACCACCTTCACCGCTATTCGCCATTGCCCCCAGCCGATTCATGGCGATTGACAGAGTTTCATGGGCTTCGGAGCTGGTTGAGCCGTGGCTCATCGCCGCAGTCGAAAACCGCTTGACAATCGACTCAATCGGTTCGACTTCATCAATCGGAACGGGCGGCCCAGCCGGTACGAACTCCAGCAGATCGCGCGGTTCAACCGGCGGTCGGTTATTGACCAGATCGGCATAAGCCCGGTAGGTGGCGTAGCCTTCGCTGCTGAGTGATGGCCCGGTGCTATCACCGTTGAGAGCGTGCGGGTTGCGTACAGCTTTGTGCAGGGCATGTACCACTGTCGGGCTGAAAGCGTGATATTCACCGTCCTTCTTGAATTTGTAGAAACCGGGATGCGGCAGGGTTACGCGACCGGTCTGGAAGGCACGGGCATGGCGAGCAGCCAGATCGCGGGCAATCCGGCTAAACGAAAGCCCACCCACGCGCGAAGGTGTACCGGTAAAACAGCGCTCGACTACTTCGTTGGCTAATCCAACCGCCTCAAAAATCTGGGCACCACAGTAACTGTCGAGGGTCGAAATACCCATCTTCGACATAATCTTCAGCAGACCCTTTTCCAGGGCATGGATGTAGTGGTGCTCAGCCTCATCGGCGAGCGTGAACGCTCGTGGATCACTCGCATCCCGCTCGACCCCGTGTTCGGCGCGCTGGCGCACGGCATCACGCTCAAGCGCAATACGGCGAACACTGACCAGGGCCAGATATGGGTTGATCGCCTC
>Ga0209478_1001343_pt1 | contig 18763 bp, 20 predicted proteins | sample DewCreD2012metaG_5_FD_184109 | JGI IMG/M metagenome (GOLD analysis project Ga0209478, IMG submission 184109) | Hot spring sediment bacterial and archeal communities from British Columbia, Canada, to study Microbial Dark Matter (Phase II) - Dewar... ... | reverse complement strand
TAACCAGCTCGTCAACGACTTCAATCTGCACCCGCATACTCTGAGGCAATTTCCGTTGCACATTCTGCGCAATCTGGGCAAGATTAGATTCATTAAAACCTTCTGCAGGAATCACCAGAATCCGCACGAAATCGGGCGCAGGCTGAATCACTTGCATGCGCAGCACATTGTCTACCTCACGCGGAAAGTGGTCAATGCCCATCAAGCGCACGCCGTCCGGCGAGATTAAAAAGTCCGACTGGCGCCCCTGTACGCCCTTGAAAGGCTGTAGCCCCCATCGGATAGCTTCTAAGTCGGCTCCTTTTGGCAGGGTAATCAAATCATTCATACGGTAGCGCATCAAAGGCATTGCCAGATTCCAGAAACCTGTTCCCACGATTTCATAGGTGATGGTTTCTAACGATATCTCTACGGGGATCAGCTCTACCCACCCATAGCCTTGAAACATGACATACTCTTCGGGACGCTCACTCCAGGCGAAAGCGACTCGCTCGCCTGCGCCATAGGAATGTAACACTTCGGCGTTTAGTGTGCGTGTTGCAAGCAAGCGTGCTTCACGGCTCATCGCTTCAGAAGTGGCAATAACCAGAGGAATATTTAATCGCAAATCGCATTGTTGCATCAGCATACAAAGTGATTCCAACGAGGTAGGGTAGGCAAACAAAACATCGGGTGAAAACTCACGCAAGGCGCGCACATAGTACTGAACGGTTTTGGTGCAAAGGTGATTTGAGGAAAAGATTATCTTTCTACCGTTCGCAGTGAACTTCCAGAAGGGTGGCTCCAGGTCGGAAGGGTCTTTTAGATTGTCGCCACGCAGGATTGCCACACGTACCTTCAGAGGATTTAATCCACGTTTGAGCAGCGGGTAGTCATAGGTTGCCTGTTCGTAGCAGACGCTTTGCAGCGAGCGGTACAGGCGCAGAGGAATACCTGCCGTGCCACCTGTACTGCCCTGAGAGGTGAGCCAAGGTGGGCGCGTCAGGAAATCGCGTTCGTGCCCACGCACACGCTCTTTAGGAAGCAGCGGCCACTCCTCGAAGGGTTTGCCACGATAGACATGACCATATCGGGTCTTTTCTGCAGCATGTTGCACGATTTTCAGTCGTTTTTGAGCAAACGCTTTACGCTCCTCTATGGAGGCTTCTTGCAGATGGAAGAAAGTGCGCACCGCTTGTGGGTAGTAGAGCCGATTGCGTCGTACGAAACGCTCGCCGAACTCCAGCCCTTTGAGGTATTCACCGAGCTGTTTCATCCAGTGTGCCATCGCTGCCGACTGCCTCCAGCGTGATGCGTGTGTTGACGATCGCCCACTCCATCGGAATAGGCATTTCGCTACCGGATTTTACCGCCTCCACGAACGCCTGCAGCTCGTTTTTGTGCCCTTTGTCTTGCCCGACCGTCTTGTGAACTTTTCTCTTACCTCCTGCAATCAGCTCCAGCTCGCGGAAGTCGTGTAGAATCGCGCTGCGTCCTGCACCGTGCACCTCCAGGTACTCTTTGGGCACGCTGGGGTCGCCTGTGGTGAGATAGTACAGAGTGCCGATGGAGCCGTCTTCAAACTCGATGATTAGTTGTGCCGTGTCAGGTTCGTAGCTGCGCAGGTGGGCGGCGCAGAGGCGTTTGGGCAGGGCGTTCGCCAAGAACATCATCACATCGATAAAGTGGCAGCCTTCGCCGACGATACGCGAGCCACCCTCCGGCGTGCCGCGCATCCAGTGCCCCTGCTCCAGCGGACCTGCATTCACGCGATAGAGCATGCTCAGCGGCTCGGTGCGGTTTTTGAAATGCTCGGCAATCTGGCGGACAAACGGCGAGAAGCGGCGATTGTAGCCCACCAGCACACGCCCACCTGTCTCGTGCCAGACCTGCTCCACCCGTTCCAGCTGCTCGAAGCTAATCGCCAACGGTTTTTCGAGGAAAGCGGGTTTGCCTGTCTGCATCGCGCGAATGGCATAGGGCGCATGGGTATCGTGGCGCGTGGCAATCAGTACAGCATTAATTTCAGGGTTGTCAAAGATTTCGCTGGGGTCGCTGGTGGCGAACTGGAAGCCGAACTTATCGGCGACCCCTTTGGCGGTGTAGCCCCGTGAAGTGCAAACCCCCACCAGCTCCACCTCGGTGATGCCTTGCAGGATGGGCAGCAATGTGCCTGTTGCAAAGTTGCCCGCCCCAATCACGCCGAGTTTCACCTTCGCCTGTTTGGGGGCAGCGGGCTTACTGGATGGAACACGCCGCACGACTGGAGCCTGCTGCGGATACTCAATCAACGCGCCAATCACCTTGCCCCCCTCTGGGCTGGCGAGCAGTTCGTACGCTTCTGCTGCGCGTTCGATAGGGTAGCGATGGGTGATAAGCGGCTCCACCTGCACCTTACCTTCTGCCAGCAGGCGCAGAAACTCGCGCAAGTTCTCGCGTTCCGTCCAGCGCACATAACCGATGGGGTAATCGATGCCCATCTCCTCGTACACGGGGTCATAGCGTCCGGGCCCATAGGAGCGCGAGAGCAGCACGGTAAGTTCTTTCTCGTAATACAGTCGCTGGGGTACATCCATTTTGAGCAGCCCGACGACCACCACCTTGCCTCGGTCGCGTGCGATTTCGCCTGCCAGTTCGATGGGGTCGTTGGTGCTGCCGCCTGCGGTGAGCATCACGATATCCGCGCCGTAGCCGTGGGTGAAGTCGCGAATCAGCCCGACCACATCGTCGCTGCGTAAGGCGACCCGATCAGCACCCAGTTGTCGCGCCAGTTCGCAGCGTTCGGGGTTCACATCGACGCCGAACACGTGCGCACCAGCCGCCTTGAGCAGCTGCACGGTGAGTAGCCCGACCAGTCCCAGCCCCAGCACGACCACATTGTCGCCTAATTGAGGGCTTGCCTGCCGCACGCCGTGCAGCGCAATTGCGCCAACAGTGGTGAATGCCGCATGCTCATACGGCACACCATCGGGTATGGGAACGACCAGGTTCTGCGGCACGCACACGATTTCCGCATGGTGGGCGTGTTCCGCACCCGCGCATGCCACACGGTCGCCCACCTGAATACCTTCCACCTCGCTCCCGACGGCAATCACCTCGCCTGCACAACTGTAGCCCAGTGGAGAAGGAGCTTCCAACCGTGCAGAAACCTTGCGATAGGTCGCGCCGATGCCTTCGGTGCGGAGGGTGTTGAGCACTTTTTTCACGAGGTCTGGGCGGGCGCGGGCTTTGCCCAGCAGGCTCATCTTGCCCGTTTCAACTTTCATGCGTTCCGTGCCCGCACTGATGAGCGAGAATCGGTTCGCCACCAGCACTGCCCCCCTGCGCAGCGCAGGTGCAGGCACCTCGCTCACCTTGACCTCTCCTGTACGATAGCTCTGCAGTACCTGGCGCATCATGGGAATTGTACCATATCCCGCATATGCTATGCCTAAAGCTTTCTCACCACGACTTCACTGAAGTTTGCAAGCCGCAGGTCGTTGGTGAGAAACACCTCGCAGCCTGAGACAACGGCAGCAGCGAGATGGAGCGAGTCCATCGGGCTGAATCGATAAATTGCGCGGATTTCTGTTGCTTTGTCAATCACTTCTTCTGAAATAGGTACGATCTCGTCCACATAGTCGGCGAAAAATTTATCAAAGTCTCCCAAGCGTGCTTGGTCACCCAGTCGAATGGGTAGGACGCGGCACTCCATGCGTGTGAGCTGACTGACTACGATCCAGTCGTCAGGTTGAATTTGAGTGCTTACTTGGATCGCGTAGGGTGTAGCTTGCTCTACCAGGTAGATTACAGGCGCGCTATCAAGGTAGATTCGTGGCACGCTCGTCCTCCATGCGCGATTCGCGAAGGTAGGCGTCTATCTCTTCTGGTGACAAGGGCTGATGTCCGCGCGCTTGTTGGCGTTCGCGGATGGCTTGAAGCGTTGCCTCGCGCTGGGCGGCACGGTCTTCTGATTCTATTTGCACTTTCACGCGCCCGCGCACGGGCAGCGGCGCATCCAGCACAATCGTGACGCCGTCTTGGATAGTGCCCTTCGCTTCGTAAACCTTGCGCCCCATAGTGGTAGTGTACCTCCTCAATCGCGGCGATAGGTGGCGCCAATGCCTTTTGCTTTCACGAGGTCTGGGCGGGCGCGGGCTTTGCCCAGCAGGCTCATCTTGCCCGTTTCAACTTTCATGCGTTCCGTGCCCGCACTGATGAGCGAGAATCGGTTCGCCACCAGCACTGCCCCCCTGCGCAGCGCAGGTGCAGGCACCTCGCTCACCTTGACCTCTCCTGTGCGGTAGTTCTGCAGTATCTGGCGCATCACGGGAATTGTACCGTAAACTACACCGATGTTTGCTCAGGAACGCAATACCATAGGTTCCCTTCGTCCAGAAAGTTGTCTGGTGTAATCGGCTTTCGGTTCACCGACACCATTCGGTAGCCGTGTTGTTCCAGAAAGCGGTAGATTTGCAGCCATGTTTGAGCACGTTCCTCACGGGAAGCCCCGTGCAGTTCCATAAACAGGGCAGGACGCGTTTGCTGCAAAACGCTTTGCGCACCCTGCAGTACCCGCCACTCAAAACCTTCTACATCCAGCTTAATAAAGTGCGGCAGCGGCAACCTTTCGCGGCTTACAAGTGTGTCCAGCGGCATCACTGGTATCTGAAAGCTTTGGAGACGGTAGGTTCTTCTGTACCCCTGAGCGATGTCCCGACGCAAGGTAGCGATGCCTGACGCTTCCTCTGTATAGCTAATCTCCGCTTGACCTTCGGAGTCGCCTAACGCCACCTCGTAAATGCGCACATTGGTCAAGTGATTGATCCGCACATTTTCACGCAGGCGTTTGGCTGTAGGCGGCACAGGTTCAAAAGCAACCACTAACCCCGACTCGCCGACCCAACGAGCGAAAAAGAGGGTAGTGACGCCGATGTTTGCACCGATATCGTACACCACTTTACCAGTGAGAGAGGGGGCTATCGCTTCCAATAGGGGCGCCTCTTTCGGCATGGGCTTCGGCAGAAAGAGAAACCCCCCTTTAATGCGCATTCCCTTCACCAACCCGCTTCGAGCGATGTAGACCCATCGCTCAGCAAGCGGCTTCAGCACGGCTTTCAACGCCCCTTTCAAGAACTGCTGTAGCTTCTGGCGCATCATGGGGAATTGTACCATATCCTACACCAGTGACAAGCAGTTAAGCAGCGTCCCGACCTACTCTTTCCGCTTGTACATTAACCGTTTGATACCTTCTAACTGAACCTGATAATAACCTAACCCTTGAAGTAGTTGGTCACATTCTGTGAACGCCTGCTCACCATGCGTCTCCAGTAGAATCACGGGCATATACTGTTTGAGAGTGCGAAGCATGCCGCGCAGTGCTTTGCCTTCCGCTCCCTCTATATCTATCTTGACAAGCTGAGGCGGAGGGATCTGTCTTTGATCGACTAAATTGTCCACACAGACTGTTTTTACTTTATATGAGCCTCTTGCCGATAGATGTCCCAAGCCTGTATCAGCTCCGAGATCGAAAAAAAAGCATAGCCGTCAGTATCACTCACTGCAACTTCAAAAAGAGAGACATTTTGAATGGAATTCAGAGCGAATTTTTCTTAATGACTTGTACATTATGAGGATGTGGTTCGAAAGCAACCACATGTCCCTGGTTGCCCACGATTCGAGAAGCCAGTAGCGAGAAATAGCCCCAGTGCGCACCGATGTCATAGACAACGGCTCCTTCACGCAGATGCTGCAAGAACGCATTGGTCATCTCGATTTCGTACTCATCACGGGCAAACTTAGGACCTGCAACTGCAACGATACGCATCCCGCGAAGATGCCCTGAACGCATCCTTATAGTGAAATGCTTCGAGAACATCTTTATGATGCGCCGAATGTATGCTTCTACCTTACGCATTAGATCCACCTCAAAGGTATGATACCCGTAACCAACCCGCTTCGAGCGGTGTAGACCCATCGCTCAGAAAGCGGCTTCAGCACAGCTTTCAACACCCTTTTCAAGACCTGCTGTAGCTTTTGGCGCATCATGGGCGATGTAGATCTTGCTCATCTCGCCATTCGGAGCGCAGTTCGCGGAGGTAGGTCTCTACTGTTTCAGGGGTTGGTGGGGTGTGCCCGCGTGCGTGTTGTTGGGCGTGGAGGGTCTCCAAAAACTCCCATAAGTTTCGAGACTCTTGCGCTGTTGTCTCCGTCTCCACCTGCACTTTCACGCGCCCGCGCACGGGCAGCGGCGCATCCAGCACGATGATCACGCCGTCCTCGATAGTGCCCCTCGCTTCGTAAACCTTGCGACTCATAGCGGTAGTATACCTCACCTACGCGGTCGTTTGGGAGTATCTGACGCATCACGGGAATTGTACCATACTGGGGCAAAAGGTAAAATCAAAAGGTATAGCAAACTCCCATCGTACCATATTTACCTCGTCTGGAACAGGCAGCACGATGCGCAGTGTGGTGCAGGGGATTTTGTGCCCGAAGCGGGGGGAGTACCAGCCGAGTTTCGTCTGCTCATCGCCCCGATAGAGATGTGCCTGAATATCGGGAGGTAGCCCCTCCACGCGCAGAAGACAGATTCGAGTGCCGTCGGTGATGCGCCAGCCGTCGGCAGTCGGCTCCACCTGCCAGTCGGGATGGAAATGCCAGTGCCACTGTGCCGAGTGCGCGGCATCCCACTCAATCGTATCGGTGATTAGCAGTTGGGTGTCTTTGAGGTGGACGCGACGCATGATGTGGTCGGGCAAATAGGCGTCCGTGAAGCCTTCGACCGTGTGCTGCTGCAGGTCGTATGCGAGAAACCCCGAACGCGCTCGCCTGCCCCACAGGAACGGTCCCAGTATCTCGGACTGTTCGCGATTGTCCAGCGTGAGCGTGTTATGTGCGCGTGTGCTTCGGAAGTGATTGCGCCATTCGGGGTCCTCGTGATAGGCATAGGTGCCCGCGTCGATGAGCAAGGGCTTTCCATCGAGCGAAGCCCAGACGCTGAGCGCATCGGCGTGTCCGTGCGCAGCAAGGCTACCCAACCCCAACGGTCCCGCATCGAACAGCACCTGCCAGGGTCCCTTGTGCAAAACAGCATAGCCCCCTTCTGGGTAAAGACGCGATTCGGTCAGGCGCGAGCCAGCAGGGGGCGTTTCACTGAACAGCCAGAGGCACAGGGCATCATCGGCAGGGTCCAAGGCAGGCGGCGGTTCGCAGTGCAGCAGGTGTGCCAGTGCGCGTCCCACCACTCGGTATCGGTTGGCGTGCGTGCTCCACAGCGGAACCACAGTGCCATCGTCCTCATCGCCCACTTGGGGCACATAACCCGATGCGTCCATCACATTGCGCACAAACTCGATACTTTTGCGCAGCCGCTCTGCTACCGCATCAGGTATCGGCTGTAGCCGATAAGCGTGCAGGTAGAACTCCCACACGAATGGCAGGTAGCCGAATGCCTGCTCAGCGTTTACGCCGTCGGGATAGAACTGGCGGAGCGCTTCCCGTTCTAAAATCGCATAGCCCTTTTGCCGCCAGCGTCGCGTAAGCGGGCTGTCAGGCAGCAAGCTCCCCGCGAACGCCAGCGCCGCAGCCTCGCCAATCAGATGGTTGTTGGCGGAGGAGCCGGGTGACAGGTGGCGTTCGACATATTCCCCATGCTGCAGGATCGAGCCGAGCAGCCCCCTCACCCCGATCCTCTCCCCAGAGGGGAGAGGGAGGGGTTGCTTCGCGGCAAGCAGTCGCAGCACATAACAGCCCGCAAATATCCGAATCGCATGCTCCAGCGCGCTGGTCCAGTGAATGCCCCAGCCGCGCGGGTTGCGCTCGAGCCAGTCGAGCCACCAGCGCAAGCAGGTCTCGGCGTAGCAGGCTTCCCCTGTGAGGGCATACGCCTGTGCCAGCCTCAAGAGGGGTTGATGGCGCGAAAGTTCCCATACATACTTGACGCCACCTGCGATATCGATTCGACGATAGTCGAGCCGTCTGGCAGGGGCGTCTGTCCAATCCTTCCCCAGCAGGTAGTTGCGGTGCCAGTGGGGCGGATTGTCGAGGTGCACCTCATAGCCGAACAGTCGCCACTTGCCCAGAAGCAGCGCGTCGGCTTCCACCAGCAGGTGTGCCCGCTCCGATTCGGGTAGCACTTCAGGATGCAGGGGCAACCGATGGGCGAGCTGTTCCAGAATGGTGTCGGGATGGACATGCGGGTACCAGCGTTGCCAGGTCTCGGTGGGAAGTGCCTGGGGCAGGGGCGCAAGGCGGTCATGCAGCAGGCGTGCTGCCCGAAGCGCGACTTCGCGCGGGCTCATCGCCATCAGCCGTCGTAGCTTCCACCGCCAGCTGCCCATGGTTAGCGTCCAAGCCGCTTTTCCAGCTCCTCGAGGCGTTTGACCAGCTCGGGCAGTTTATAGAGGTGCGCCAGAATCTGAAGCCACTCACGATGGGGAATAGCGGGCGTGCCCCAGTAGACCCCGCCTGGAGGCAGATTCTTGGAGACGCCACCTTGGGCTCCTACCACCGCCCCGCGCCCAATGCGTACATGGTCCTTCACGCCCACCTGCCCCGCCAGCACCACATGCTCCTCCAGCACCGTGCTGCCCGCGATGCCGACCTGTGAGACCAGCAGGCAATGCACACCCACCTGCACATTGTGCGCCACCTGAACCAAGTTATCAATCTTGGTGCCTCTACCAATGCGCGTTTCGCCTGTCGTGGCACGATCGATACAGGTGTTGCAGCCGATTTCCACCTCGTCCTCGATGACCACAGTGCCGATTTGCGGGATTTTGTGATGGATGCCTTCATGCTGAACATAGCTGAAGCCATCGCCGCCGATAACCGCCCCCGGATGGATGATGACCCGCTGCCCGATCTGTACACGGGGCATGACCACCACATGGGGATAGAGAATGCTGTCGTCGCCAATCCGCACTTCGTCACCGATATAGCAGAAGGGATAGACACGCACGCGATGCCCCAGTCGCACGCGATTGCCCAGCACCACATAGGGCATGAGCGAAATCTCATCACCCAGTTCGCACCCTTCGCCCATGAGCACGGTCGGATGGATGCCCGGCTCAGGCGGCTGAAAGGGGCTGAACCGCGTAAGAAGTTGCGCGAAGGCGAGGCGCGGGTGGGGATGGAGCAGGAAGCTTTTCTCACTGCGAATGGTCTCCAGGAGGTTCGGATGTGTAAGAATCGCTGCAGCAGGCGACTGGAGTGCAAGGCGCAGAGTGCGCTCATCTTCCGCAAAGGTCAGTCCACCTGCAGGCACATCCTGCAGCCCACCAATTGCCGTAACGGGCAGGTTGGGGTCGCCTCGCACCACGCCCTGCACACATTCCGCCAACTCCACCAGCCGATAGCTTGCCATCGCTCAGTATAATACCTTCAGCCGATGGGTTATGGAGTGGAGCAAGTTTATGCACTGGTGCGTCGTGTGCCCGCGGGGCGCGTGGTGAGCTATGGGCAGATTGCAGTGCAGCTGCCTGCCCTCACAGCGCGTCAAGTGGGGCGTTGGATGGCGTTTGCCCCCGACGATGTGCCCTGGTGGCGCGTGGTGGGAGCGGACGGCACTTTGCGCATCGCACGCCGTGACCCGATGCTGGCAAAACTACAGCGCGCCCACCTCGAAGCCGAGGGAGTGTCCTTTGATGAAGCGGGCAGGGTACGTATGGAGTTATGTCAGTGGCAGCTTTAGAATCGGAGCAGAGAACCGCCCAACCCTTTTAGATAGGTATCATGACAAACAGGTGTAGGCTAATGAAACGCGCGGGGTTCACTCTGATCGAGTTGCTGGTCGTGATCGCGATTATCGCGGTGCTTGCCGCGCTGCTGTTTCCCGTGTTTGCCACCGCGCGCGCCAAAGCACGCCAGAGCCAGTGCCTTTCTAACCTGCGCCAGATCGGCATGTCCATCGAAATGTACGCCACCGACCATGATGACCTTTACCCCTTTGCCGTCGACCCGACTGACCGATACACTCCCCAAATCTGGCGCGATTATCCGCAGTGGCAACAGTGGATACCCTATATGCCGCTGCTGCATGAGGTGCTGCAACCCTATCAAAAGAGTCCCGAGATCTGGCGCTGCCCTGCCGATGTGGGCTATACGGTGCAGGACTTCACGGGCGAGCCGTTCGACACGCGCCCCTCTTCATACGAGCGCTACGGCACCAGCTATCTGTTTCGCACCGAGATTGCCTTCCGTCTGATGCGTGTGGGCAGCTTCCAGTTCAGCTCCGAGGTGAACATGCTCTTTGACGGCACGGGTAAATGGCACGGCAGCAAAAGCTGGTTCTCGGCAGACTACCCACCCGACCCCGGCTACCGCTATAACTGCCTGTTCGCTGACCTGCATGTGAAAAACATCACGCTGGAGGAGATGTGGCGCGCATGGAACACCCCCCTCTGATACTGCGAGCGAACTGGGTGCTGCCAATCAGTAGTGAGCCGTTGCCGAACGGCGAGGTGGTCGTTGAAAACGGGCAGATTGTGGAAGTACGCCCGCAGCCGAATACACGCAAAGCCAGCGATGTGCTCGACTTCGGCGACGCGATTCTCATGCCGGGACTGGTGAACGCGCACTGCCATCTAGAATACACCGCGTTGCGCGGGTTGAATGACCGCACGCCCTTCTTTGCGTGGGTTCGCGGGTTGGTGGAGCTTAAAGCGCAGATGCCCACCGAACTGTGGCTGCCCTCTGCTATGCTGGGCGCCGCCGAATGCATTGCCAGCGGCATCACCTTTATCGCGGACAACACCGATTCCGGTGTGAGCGCGGAAGTGCTGGCGCGCGCTGGACTGCGTGGGCGCGTCTACCAGGAAATGTTCGGTATTGGCAAGGAACCCAACGATGAAACCCTGCTCCATCAGCTGAATGAGCGGCTGACCACGCTGCGCAAGACCATCGAAAAGCATGAGGCGACGGCACGCATTTCGCTGGGTGTCTCGCCCCATGCCGTCTATACCGTGCGCGACAGCTTGCTGAAAGCGCTGGCGCACTTCGCCCAGCAGCAGAATCTGCCGATAAGCATCCACGCGTCCGAATCGTCGGAGGAGGTCGCGCTGACACGCTCCGGCTCCGGTCCGTTCGCCGAGATGTTCGCCCAGCGCGGCATTGACTATCTGCATCCGCGCATGCCCCCCGTGGAATATCTGCATCAGGCGGGGGTGTTATCACCCGCTACCCAGTTGGTGCACTGCGTGCGTGTGGAGCCGTACGAGATACCCTTTATTGCGGAGGCGAATGCGGCGGTGGCCCATTGCCCGCGCTCGAACGCGCGACTGTTGACCGGGGTCGCGCCTATCTATGAGCTGCGCCGGCGTGGCGTGCGCATTGGGCTGGGCACCGACAGCGTGGTGAGTAGCGGCAACTTCGATCTGCTGGAGGAGTTGCGCTACGGCGCGCTGATGCAGCGGGCACACGCCTATACTGCCCAACCCAGCTGGCGTGACTGGGTCACCCTCGCCACCCTGGGGGGCGCAGCGAGTCTCGGTGTGGATAACCAGATTGGCTCGCTGGAGCCGGGCAAACGTGCCGACATCATTGCCCTGCGCACGCAGCGGCTCGCCTTCAGCCAGATGCCCGACCCCTACGCCGCGCTTGTGCTGGTCGCCCGCAGCGAGGATGTAGCCTGCGTGATAGTGGATGGCGCTATCCTCTATCAGGACGGCAATTGGTGCACGATCGAACCCGACAAGATTCGCGCAAAGCTCACCGCGCTGATAGACGAGCGCAAGCGACCAACGGTAGCAAGCTAAACGGTTATGAGCGCGCCTTGCGGAACTTTTCCAACCGCTCCTCGATCTCGCGCCGGATCTCATCGGGCACGCCGCGTTGCTCCTTTAGCAGGGCGACTGCCTTCTCCTGATAGCGGATGGCTTCGTCTACCTTGCCCTGTTTGAACAGTGCATAGGCGAGCGTGTCTAAGATGAAGGGGTCTTTCTCCTGCGTCAGCTGCGCAGCACGCTGCGCGATTTCGACCGCCAGCGCATAATTGGGTGATTTGAGCGGTCGCTCTGTGTTATCCTCCACGATGCTCCACGCCAGCATATTCAGCGCATTCGGGTTGTTCTTGTATGAACCGTTCGCCAGCTCGCGGGCAAGCGCATAGGCTTTCTGCTCGTCCACATAGAGCAGGAGGTCATAGCGCATCAGCGCGAAGGTCTCTTTGTAAGCTGGGTAGCGCTTCTCCGCTTGGGCGAGTTCCTTCAGGGCTTCGTTGTACTTTTTCTGCTGGCGCAGTTGTTCAAGGCGCTGGAACAGCTGCAGAATGGCTGACTGGTTGCGCTCGCGTGCCTGGCGTTCCTTGGCATGCTGTTGCCAGTTGAACTTGCCCGCGACAACCTGTTCCAGCACCTGCTCCAGCTCGCTCATCGGGTGCCCGATCCACACAATGCGTCCGCGCTTGTCGATCACGAAGGCGGTGGGAATGCCGTCTTGACCTGCGGCGTCCATCCAGGTGCGTGCCATTGTGCCCTTCGGGTCATCCACCGCGACGAGGTAGTCCATTTTGTTGCCCATCTCGCGCACGAACTGCTCCACGCGCGGCATATAGTCGGTGCTGGTGCTGTTGCGCGGGTTTTCCCAGATGCTCACCCCGATAATTGTCACCTTGCCCGCGAACTTTTTGGCGAGTTCGGTCAGATGGGGGATCGATTGGCGGCAGGGGCCGCACCAGGTTGCCCAGAACTCGACCACATATACCTTGCCGGGTTCGAAGCGTTGAACCGGTTTACCCTTGATCCACTTCGCGACTTTGAGGGGCGGTGCCTTGTCCCCCTCTTTGAGCTTCGCCTGTGCATACACAGACAGGCTGAGGCTCAACAACAGTCCGAGACTCCATCCGAACAGTTTCATCGTTTGAACCTCCCTCACGACGGCGCCTGCGCCATCGTGCCCTCATTATACCGCCGGCACCAGTGCGATCGGCTCCCTGCTGTTTAGAGCTGTTGGTGTACCGCTTCGAGAAGTGCAGATGCCCTGTGGCGAAGGGTATGGACGCGCTCGGCGTTTGGGGGTGTCAGCTGCTTCTGTAGGGCGTGCCATGGCTGAGCCAGCATCGCCTGCCAATCACCCGTTAGTGGGATTGCCAACACCTCCAGCTGCTTCGCAAGCGCGTTCACCTTCGGATCATAATCGAGGCAGAGCAGCGGCACACCTTGCGCCGCGGCGAAAATGGCTCCATGCAACCGCATGCTGACCATCGCCTGCAGGGCACCCATTAATTCGAGCAGCTGGGCAGGGTGCTCTGGTGGCGGACTGATAAGCGGGCGCATGCCCTTGTGTGCCGCTACCGTGTCGGCAATTGCTTCGCAGAGTGGGCGATCCTGAGTCTCCTGCATCGGAATCAGCACCGGTTGCCAGCCCGCATCGATTTGGTGGCAGCATAGAGTGGCAAATGCCTCGCGCACGGGCAAATTGCGCCAGGAACGCGGCGCCAGCCCCACACAGGGTTTTTCTGTGGGGAGCTCGAAATGGGTAGGATGTGGTGGCAAAGCCCATGTCAGATCTGTATCGACCCGAATGGGTACACGCACCCCTATTTGCCTCAACAGGGCGGCGGACTGCTCGTCGCGCACGCTCAAAAATGGTACGCGGTTCAATGTCCAGCGCACCAGCAGGCGGCTGGTGGGGCGCAGGAATGGGCCCATCCCCTGCCCAACCAGCAGCACTCGCCCATGCGCCTGCAACCCCCAGCGAATGAGCAGCAGGTAATAGAGCAACGAGCGCAGACTGGTCGCGTCCTGCAGCAGGCTCCCCCCGCCCAGGATTAGCGCGCCCGAACGGCGGATCGTTGCGCGTATCTGTCGCCAATCCCCACGCGCCACCGCTTCGATACCGTAGGTCCGGCGAGTGAAGTCAGGATCGCCTGAAAGCGCCACCAGAGAAGCCACCTTTTGCAGCCCTGCCACCAGCACCGCCAGCCCACCCTCATCCCCCCAGTTGCGATACCCGTAGTAGCCCGCTATCAATATCACACGCTTATATTGAGTTCCCATCGGAAGTGAGTATCACCTGTCGTAGTTCGAGAAATCTCTGTTTGAGTTTATGACTTACCGCACTTTCTGGCTCTTTGAGCAGCAGCTTTTGGTATCTATTCAGATTCCATCGAATCGCCTCCTGTGGGTTGTAATTTGTCCACAAAACCTCCTGCCGTGCTGCCTTCACAGAGTGGCAGGTTCTGGGGGGTGCCTCGATACAAAACCAGTCCCGATAGAGGCGGTCCATCAGCTCACAGCGATAGCCTGAAAGGGCGACCTTTCCCTTGACACTGTGCAGAACCTCTGCCAGTTGGATATGTTCCTGATCGCTCATCTCATAGGCGTACGCATTCGTATCCCCTCGCGCTTGATGCACATAGGGCGGATCACAATAGAACAAAGTATTTTCACTGTCATACTTCTGAATGACTTCTATGGCGGGCAGGTTTTCAATCTGCACCCGAAGAAGGCGATCAGAAGTATAAAAGAGCTCCTCAATCCCACCAAGCCAGCGTGAAATAACCCCCGCCATTCCTGCCCGACTGGTGGCAACACAGTATGCCCAGCGCCCAGGAGCTGCCCTTTGTGCCAGCCACGTACGGGTTTGACGTGCGCACACATAAAAGCGGCGAGCACGCTCAATATCGGATAGACTGTCTGTTGATTCCGTGCAAGCGATCTCTAATTCCTTGCGAGAGAAAGGAGTCAGTGCAATTCTTCGGATTAATTCGTCAGGGTAATCCCGCAACACCCGAAAAAAGTTGACCACTTCTCCGTCAATGTCATTATAGGTCTCCACCGGTGACGGTTCGCGATTTAGCAACACGGCTGCTGAGCCGCCAAAGGGTTCGCAGTAGTGATGGGCAGGTGGTAATAACGGCAGAAGCCAATCCAGATGGCTGTATTTGCCGCCATACCAGCCAAAAGCCAATAGCTTCCTGTTACTTCGTTGCTTCTCTATACTATGTGCTCCATCACCATTGCGCATCTCCTCCACAACTATCTTACCCTATCTGCTGGAACGCTTGAATTGCATGCTCGATTCCGTCATCGTTTACATCGTGGTGTGTCACGAGTCGCAGGCGGTGCGGGTCAAGGGCGATTGTCAGCACGCCCTGTGCCGCGAGGCGCTGCTCAATCTCTCTGGCAGGACGTGCTGTGTGTACATAAATAATATTGGTCTGTACTGTCTCCATATCGATCTCGAAGTCGGGCAGCTCGGCAATCGCTTCTGCAAGGCGTCGCGCACGATAATGATCCTCCACAAGCCGATGCATCATTGTCTGCAAGGCGACGATGCCTGCCGCCGCCAGCACACCCACCTGCCGCATGCCGCCCCCGAACAGCTTGCGCACCCAATGTGCCTCGCGAATGAACTCCCGGGAGCCGACCAGCACTGACCCTACTGGGCAGCACAGCCCTTTAGAGAGCGCGAAAAACACCGAATCGACATGGTGCGTCCACACCTGGGGCGAGACGCCCAGCGCAACAGCGGCATTAAATAGACGCGCGCCGTCCAGATGGATGCGCAGCCCGTGCGCATGCGCCCGCTCGCACAGGGTGCGGAACCGATCGGGTGGCAGAATGGTGCCGCCACAGCGGTTGTGAGTGTTTTCCAAGCAGAGCAAAGTGGTGCCCGGTGTATGGTCATCGCCAACCCGAATGCGCCGCTCGATTTCGCTTGGATCAATCTGTCCACGCTCTATCGGATATGGTTCCACCAACACGCCCGACAGCACCGCGGGACCCGCCAGCTCATAGTGCAGAATATGGCTCTCGGCATCCACCAGAATGGCATCGCCGGGTTGTGTCCAGACCTTGATGGCGATTTCGTTCGCCATCGTGCCACTTGGCACAAACAGCGCAGCCTCATGTCCCAGCATGTCAGCCGCCAGTTCCTGAAGGCGATTGACCGTCGGGTCCTCGCCGAACACATCATCGCCCACTTCTGCCTCTGCCATCGCCCGCCGCATCTCGGGCGTGGGTTTCGTCACCGTATCTGAACGCAGATCAACAAGCATTGAAGGACCTCCTGTTGGCATGGTTTATATCCAACCATTACGTTTGAGCCAGCGCAGGGCAGCCGCGGCATAGCGGCGCGAGCTGCGGGTGAGATCGCGCACTTTCGCGACGGTAAGCGGGGGAGGCAAGTGGCGTAGCTGCGTCACAAGTTGCTGCAGCGTTTCGATAGGGAAGTAAATGCCCTCGCCTGCGTCCACGAATTCACCCCGCTCGATACCGACCTGGATCATCGCGCGAATGGCGTCGGGTGGTGCACCTATCTGGCGCGAGGCGTCCCGAAGGGAGGGCACAGTAATGCCTGCCTCGCGATAAAGCGCACGCACCCGTTGATAGAACGCCTCCTGCCTCGGCTTCAACGGGGCAGTTGGCGCAGTGGCATGTCTCATCCATGAAGCGTTGCTCATCCCATAATTATAGCCGAATAGCCATCAGGTACACTCGCAACCATGCATGAAGACGATGTGGCGACGCTGATTCAGCATTTGGGTGAAGAGGCGCCGTTTCCCTACGGGGCAATAGTGCCCCCAATAGTGCAGACTTCGCTGTTCACCGCACGCACGCTGCGGGAGCGCCATGCCAGCAGTGGTATGGAGGGCATCTATGTCTATTCGCGCGTATCGAACCCGACGGTGGAGCTGGCGGAGCGAAAAATCGCGGCGCTGGAAGGCACGGAGCGCGTCTTGTTATTCGCCTCCGGAATGGCTGCCATCGCCTCCGCACTACTAACCTTTCTGAACGGGGGCGATCATGCCCTCTGTGTGGAGAATGCCTATCCCCCGACGCGCATGCTGCTCGGTGAATGGCTACCCCGCTTCGGAGTGGAGGTGAGCTTCATACCGGGCATAGAGATGCAGCAGTTTGCCGATGCGCGGCGACCGAACACGCGCCTGCTCTACCTGGAAAGCCCCACCAGCCTCACTTTTCAGCTGCAGGATTTGCAGGCAGCAGCCGAATGGGCGCGTGCACACGGCATCCTGACCCTGTGCGACAACAGTTGGGCAACGCCTCTGTTCCAGAACCCGCACGCGCTGGGGGTTGACCTGGTGCTGCATAGTGCAAGCAAATATCTAGGTGGGCACAGCGACCTGATTGCGGGTGTCGTGGCGGGCAGAACAGAACTGATTCAACAGATAGCCCGCACACGCGAGCTATTGGGCGGCATTCTGGAGCCGTTTGGAGCATGGCTGCTCCTCCGGGGACTGCGCACACTGCCTGTGCGAATGGAACGGCTGCAACAAAACGGATTGCAAGTGGCACAGTGGCTGGCAAATCAACCGTTCGTGGCGCAACTCAACCATCCGGGACTGCCGGAGCATCCCCAGCATGCATTAGCGCAGCGTCAGATGCGTGGCTATGGGAGTCTGTTTAGTCTGTACACCCACCCAATCTCAGACGAGCAAGCATACACCCTTACTGACCACCTGCGCCTGTTCCGATTCGGACCCAGCTGGGGTGGGCATGAAAGCCTGATGATTGGCTGGGGCGAGGGTGATCCCGATTCGGAAGGCAGGCGCCGCTGGTTTTTCCGCCTCTATATCGGGCTGGAGCATCCCAACGACCTGATTCGCGATCTGTGTCAGGCTGCCCGTCAGGCAGGTTTGGATACTTTGGAGTGATGCGTCTGGGGGTACACTTTCGCTGATGCTGCAGGCGCAACTGATTGCCCCGCGCGAGCTGGTTCTACGCGAGGTGCCGGTGCCAGAGCCACGCGCAGGCGATGTGCTGGTGAAGGTGCGCGTTGCGCTCACTTGTGGCACCGATTTGAAAACCTATCGGCGCGGGCATGCCAAGCTGCCGTTTGGTCCCTTCGGGCACGAAGGCGCGGGCGACATCGTTGCCGTGGGCGATGGAATAGGGCATTTACAGCCAGGGCAACTTGTCACATGGATGCCGACCGCGCCATGCAACGAGTGCCTAATGTGCCTGCGCGGGCGCCCGAACCTGTGCCGCCGACTGTTCGAAGCTGTCGTACTGGGCAGCTATGCCGAATATCTGCTGATTAATGCCCGTGTTGCCCGTGTGCATGTGTTCCCGCTGGATGGGCTGGACTATCTGCGGGGCGCGTTTGTCGAACCGCTGGCGTGCGTGCTGCATGCATGGCGCATGCTTGAACCGCTGCCGGGCAGGCAGGTCTGTATTCTCGGCACGGGTGCGATGGGCTACCTGCACCTAATGGAGGCGTGCGCACGCGGTTGTACCCCGATTATGGTGGGCAGGCGAGCGGAGCGACTAAAACTTGCTCACGAGCTGGGCGCCGCTGAAACGCTACCGATGGATGCCGACTCGCCCTATCCCGCAACCATGTCCGACTTAGTCCAGCAGGTTCACGCCGTAACGAATGGTGGCGCCGATGTGGTTATTGAGGCGACAGGCGCACGCACCATCTGGGAACTGGCACCGCACCTATGCGCCCCGGGCGGCAAAGTGCTATTCTACAGTGGGCTGGCAAAGGGTGAGCAGGTTTGCTTCGAGGCAGAACGACTCCATTATGATGAAATCACCCTGCTGGGCAGTTTCCACTTCACCACGCAAGACGCCCACGCTGCGCTTCAACGACTGCGCGAGGCGTCCTTCCCTGTGGAGCGGCTTATCAGCGATACGCGCCCCCTGCACGACATCGCTCAAGTGTTCGACGAACTGGATCGGGGCGTCGGGCTGAAGGTGGCGATTATGCCATAAGAAAGCTGGTCGGGGCGGGCAGATTCGAACTGCCGACCTCTCCCACCCGAAAGGAGCGCTCTACCATGCTGAGCTACGCCCCGACGCCCTTAATTATACCCCTTGCCCTCCAACGGCGTGTCAAG
>Ga0209478_1001328_pt1 | contig 19035 bp, 25 predicted proteins | sample DewCreD2012metaG_5_FD_184109 | JGI IMG/M metagenome (GOLD analysis project Ga0209478, IMG submission 184109) | Hot spring sediment bacterial and archeal communities from British Columbia, Canada, to study Microbial Dark Matter (Phase II) - Dewar... ... | reverse complement strand
GGCGACCGCTTCAAGTTTACGGCCCGCGAACTCGATGCCGCCCTGAGCCTGTATTACTACCGTGCCCGCTGGTACGACCCGCAACTAAGTTGCTTAGTCTTACTATAGTTGTGCCACCACGGTCGCTTCCTTCGCGAAGACCCGCTGTCGTTTTCCGCCGGCGATACGAACCTGTACCGGTATGTGTTGAACGTACCCTCGTTTCTTAGGGATCCAACTGGGCTAACCGTACGCGGCCGTATTGTAGGCGGCGGTTTTGCATTTGTGATGGGAGGGTTCGTGTACATAGCTGACATATGGGACGAGAAAGGGAACCGAGCACAGGTTCTCCTTCCCAGGGCGAGCCTTGGTGTGGATATCGGAGTTGGAGTTGAGAGAGTCCTTAGTCAAGGGACGGTTCCCGAGTTTATCAACGGCCAAACTTTTGATGGATCCGTATCACTAGGTATAGTCTCTGTGAGCGTTGGTTATACGACGGGTTGCGGATGGTCATTTAGCTGGGGATTTACTGTGCCATGGGTTCCTGAATGGCCATTCAAGGTCGGGGTGAGTGTCGGCTGGACTCCGGTGGTAGGAGTGATCTGGAAGAACTTCTAGCTCTTATTTCTGGGAGCAGATTTTGACGTAAGTCATCCAGGGTGGCCAGGAACATTGTGTCTCGTAGAATGGGTTACGATGCCGAGGCGAGGTAAGCCGGGGAGACAGGGTAATGAATAAGAAGATACTACTCGGCTTAGCCAGTGTAGCAGGCATATTTACTTGGGTTCTTGTTACAGGAAGCGTCTTGATTTTTCTTGTCTCGGGTTACGACCCTGGCTTCGTGGTTGCCTTAATTCTGTTGACCAGTGCCGCGATAGGAGGATTTGCTACTTTGGGCGTTGCCCTTTACTTCGTATATCATGTGAACGTCCAAGCTAGACTTTCTTGGGACCACAAGATAATTTGGAGTACGGTACTGCTCGTTTTCTGGATTTTGGCGGCGCCCGTTTACTGGTACTATTTCGTGTGGAAAGAGGTTGAGACGCAACAGGCATCGCAAGCATTCGGCGGCGAGTCGGAGCTTGACGAAAGGCAAAGCACCCACGCAGCCTTGGAAATCTTGGGAAGGGAGGCTAATATGTTGCGAAAAATTCTTCTAGGGCTCGTCAGCTGCAGTGGAATAGTAGGGGGAATTGCCACCTTCTTTATTCTGATATTCCGCCCCATCGAGTTTTTTTCGTTGGCACTTTGTATTGAGTTAGTCGCCGGACTCGCATTGACAGCGACGATGCTATACTACATTTATCGGGTTTATCATGACGAACGGTTCAAAGCCGAAGAAAAGGTAATTTGGGTTTTAGTCTTGCTGATATTGGCCCCGATAACTGTCCCGGCATATTGGTATCGCTATATATGGCGGGCAACAAAGGAGGATGAATCCGGCAGGCAGCCGGCCTAGTTGAGGAGATTGAAACTTGGCATGACACAATGCGGAAAACTATGCGAAGGAGATCGAGTTGGCGAAGGGAATAACGCTCTGAACCGGATGAGCTTTCTCCAATAAATCACGCAGCCTCGGCCTTAAACGCTCGACGATCCCCTGTCGTTTGCCGCCGGCGATACCAATCTCTACCGCTATGTGTTCAACTCGCCGGTGGGCCTAGCTGACCCAAACGGCCTGGACATTTGGGATTGGCTTGCCAAAAAGATAGGGCCGGATAATATAGCTGCTTGGGACTGCTGCCTCGGAGATCCGAGGGATGGATGGTTCGCTAACGCAACGGATTTTTGCGCCGGCTGGGGTGATACCTTGTCCTTCGGCATAACGAAAGGTATCCGCTACCTAGCTGATTGCGACGGTGTCGTGGATTTCGAGTCGGGCTGGTACACGGCTGGAGAAGTGACGGGTTTTGTTCATACGACATTGATAGGCGGAGCCTGTGGCTGGCGGGCAGCTGGTCAACCGGGGCCGGGCAAGGAGTTCTCCCATTGGATACCCCAACGATACGGTGGTTGTTTCAGGAGATACACGAAATGGAACGGAAACTATGTAACTAAGGAAGTGCACGCTTGCAGCGACCCATATCGGTGGAAAACTATGCCCTATGAGACATTCAAAAAAGTTTACGGGGTGCCTGCCCGGGACAAAGCGGGAAGAATAATCCCTGACAAAATGGGAAAACCAGTATACATAAGTCCGTGGTCCCACTGCTACCAGCAATGGGTACGCATCCCGAAAGTCTATAAGGGCGGGGCTTGCGGTATGCTTTATGGTGGAGGTAGTATCCTGACGCTCGAGTGCATCAACGGCAAGGCTCAGGAGCCATTGCATGGGCCTGTTCACGTGGCTGACTAAGTTGTGGCGGCGCATCAAGTATATGGAAGAAGGACGTGCTTGGGATCTTTTCCCTCCTTTCAAACGGGAAATCCTAGAGCGCATTGCAAATATGCTACCTCCGGATTACGTTTCCAGGTACCGCGAAAAACTGTACCGTTTGCAATCCCAAGAAGCAGTTGTGGTGAGACCATGGTTGGAGATGCTATTGTATTGGACTTGGGCTAATCTGGACTGGCTGGAGAAAGAGGAAATAGTTGGTGGCCTCGTTGATAATCCCGCTAATCAACCCGTGCCATCGATTGATTGGCGTACTTTCAGGCATAACGAACTGCACGTAGCCCGGGCCTATCTGAAGTGTGCGCAATCGGAAGGACGCTTCCGCTGCGACCTTTGGTCCATTGACCAGGATTCTCTGTTTCCGGACCGCTTAGTGTGGAACAGAGGGAGTAAAGAACTGTACTCTTCCCCGTATCAATGCCAGCTGATCTCCATGGAACCAGGCTCATACCTAGCGAATCTGTTGAATATGCCGGCCGAACCACTCCACTACAGTTCCGCCACAGAAGAGCGAGTGTGTTCTTTTCTTGAGGGGATAGGCGATATTGCTCTCGAACCACCGGCCAGCGAATCTGAACGGTCGGCTTTTGTCCGCCTGTGGGGTTTTCTCTTGCCGGAGGACTACGTTGCGTTACTGGACAAAACCAACGGCTTCGAATTGCATGGTTGGCGATTTTACGGCACCCGTCCCCGTATGGTGGCGCTGGAGCACAATCTGCTGGTACTGGCAGAGAACTGGGACCAAGGCATGCTCGCCTCTGTTGAGGACGAATACGGAAATTTCCTTGGACTGCGATATGAGAGTTTCGAGCATGAGGTGCGTGAACTGCCCGGTAGCTTTATCGAAGCCTTAAAGCAATTACCGGCATCGGACTGTGAATATTAGTATTCCGTGTCAAGCGCTGGAGGCAATTGCTGGAAGATGATTTGGGATGCCGACTTGTCTACGAGGGAAGTGGGCATCCAGACTACTGGTATAAGTTTTTTCCTAGATGCCGCTAATCAGGTGCCGTTGCCCAAGGCTAAATGAAGCCAGATTCACCGCTCTACACGAGGAAGATTCACCTATGCTTTCCATGTATGCTTTAGGCGTTGCAACTATGATAACAAATAAGGTCATTTTCCTGGTGGCTTTAGAGATCCTACCGACTCACCCAGAGTTTCCTACTGACGAGTCCGCCCGGCTGGTATCGCGATACTTACCGGCTTTGCTCGACCTTTCCAAGGCGGAACTCAATTTCGTCGCAAAGGTGCGGTTGGGCGAACGGGCAAGTGCCAGAGGCTACGATTACCACCTAGGCGCGTACAGTATCATTATGGCGGACTTGCGCGACGTAGGGACAAACGTCAGAGAATATGCCGCCAGGAATTTTGGGCGGATTCGTTATCGCCCTTTGAAGGCCTTTTGGGCCTTGATCCTATTCGACCGGGACGTTGTGACTCCCGAGATCTACCAATACCTGCGCGAATCTTTCGCCTCCGAGGAAGAGGCAAAAGAGTTGGCAAGATGGATGGGAGCATACTTCGAGGAGTTTAGGCGAAAGGTGTTGACATACCCGAAGGAGAAAATCAAACCGCGCTGAGGTGGAAGCGAGCCCTGAACTGCTTACCGTGCCCGCTGGTACGACCCGCAACTGGGTCGCTTCCTTCGCGAAGACCCGCTGTCGTTTGCCGCCGGCGATACCAACCTGTACCGGTACGTGTTCAACAATCCCGTCGTCTATACAGATCCAACCGGGCTATGGAGTTGGCAGAATTTTTGGATAGGAGCTGGAGTGGCGACAACGGTGTTTGTTGGCGGTATATTTATTTTCGGAACCGCAGGCCTTGGCACCCCTGTGGTGGTTGGGATAGCAACTGTAGGTATTGCTGCAACCGGGGTGGCATCCGGGTACTTCGCAGAAACTCCTGGGCAAGCAGCAGGCATAGGTGCGGCTGGAGGACTGGCAACACTGTGTGCGATATGGTTCGCTCCGTTGCTAATCCCTATTGCCCCTACATCTCTGGGAACCCCGGAAGCCTGGATTGCTACCCAGACGGCAGCTGGCTGGTCTACTGCGCAGATGTTACAATATGCTCGAGCTATGTGGAACCTTGCAGCAAGGCTAGACAATACCGCTGAAATGAAGTTTTGGGCCCAGGTGATTAGGTTGCTCGGACATTAGACATAGACAGGGAGTGCAACACCAGCGGTCAGGAGCGGAACAGGTATGATGAGTCCCGAACTGCTGAGCCAATGCCGTGATTTTCTGGAGCGGTGTGGTTATCGGTTGCCAGGTCCACAAGCAATCACTACGAATGAAGTACTTCGTGCCCTAACGCAGATTGTAGCCCGAGCAAGTGATGAACATGTCCTAGCAGAGGCGGCCCGCTACCTGAGCTTCATGGGCCCGGCCGCAGAAGGAGCGATTCAGGAGCTAGTACTGCTTATAGCTAGAAACCCGATAACACCTACTGCGGAGGAAGTAGAGTTGCACCTCATTAGAGGTGGTCCCTGGGTATGCGGACGGGCTGCCTTGGCAGCCATGGAGGCGATTCAAAGTATTTCCCCGGAAAACGGGGTTAAAGCACTGGCAAATCTTTGCCTCCACACAGACCCTCAGGTTCGGTTTCGCGCCCTCCGCGCTTTGCAGACAATAGGAAAGCCAGCGCCCTGCATAATTCCTTTTCTGTTAAACTTGTTACACGACCCAGTTGAGGCAATCCGTCGGTCAGCAGTATTAGCGCTCTGGTCGTACTCAGAGCTACCGCATGAAAGCAGGGACACTATACTGCTGCTCGTGCAGGATCCTGATCCCATTACACGGATTCGGGCTGATTATCTTTTAGCCAGCAGATTTTCAGGTTATCAACGGAAACTGCCTGACAGCATCGAGGACTTGGCTAGGCTGTTATTAAATGCAGTTGATGTCCAAGACATTGATGTGATAGCGGAGATTATCAGGACTATCCCTATGATAGGCGCAGATGCTCAGGATTTGGCGAAAGCGGTTATTAGTTACATCGATTGCAAGCCGAGTGCGCCCATCGCGGCAATTGCCGCAATTGTTGCAGTTTTGCGAGAAATCATCTCTCATTACTCGTGGCTAAAGAAGGATGTGATGTCGGCTCTCCAGAAAATTGCGCGGGTAGGGAACCAAACAGCCTGGTTTGTGACCAATAATCTGACATTCGAGCTTTCTCGCCTAAAATTAATCCGAGACTAGTAGGACGTTGCAAATGCTCGGAAATACTTGGGCGCTCGCAAAAGAACTAACTGGCACTGGTGAGTGGGTAGAGACCTTATCCTTCGGAATAACCCGGGGAATACGAAACCTTGGGCACTCTGATAGCGTCGTGAATTACGCTTCTGGTTGGTACGCAGCCGGACAAATTACCGGATTTGTCCATGGCACTGGATTAGGCGGAGCCTGTGGCTGGCGGGCAGCTGGTCAACCGGGGCCGGGCAAGGAGTTCTCCCATTGGATACCCCAACGATACGGTGGTTGTTTCAGGAGATACACGAAATGGAACGGAAACTATGTAACCGTAGAAGTGCATGCTCTATCTGATCCGTACAGGTACCGTTTTATGTCAAAGTGCTTTAAAGAGGCGCATCAGCCTTGACCCCGTTGGTATCAGCAGTGGGTAAGAATACCATTGGTCTATAAAGGAATGGGTTGTGGGGCAGTGTATGCTGGGAGTAGTATTTCGGTGAGTATTTCGGTGGAAAGGCTTTTGCTAAGGCCGAGAAAAGGAGCTCATTGTGATGTGGCACAGCTTGAACTTATTCAGTTTCCTGTTGGCCAGGTTCAGCCGACGCAATAAATTGTACCCGATAGAGGAGGAAATACTTTCCGACACTTTAGGGCTCGAGAAGAGTTGCGAGTTCCAACAGGAATGCAAGGTAGGCATGCGCGATTCTAAAGATAAGTATGTCCACTGTCACTTATGTAAAGGTACCGGCGTATGGAGTCAACTCAGGGAATCCGATTCCGACGCCGGTTTTCACGCCAAGCGATTTTATATTAAGAGTCTGCAAGAGGGCGGAATATTTCGCTGTGATGTGTGGATGCTACCGCCTACATTTGTCTGCCTGGAGTGGAACCGAAGTCCAAGACGATTGTTCTCCGAGCCCTACTGGATCGTATCTCGACATCCTGGCACCCACGCGGCTGCGGCACAATCCTTCTGCTACCCAGCATCGGGAGAGATTTCTGCGCAAGCAATTTGCAGGGTAGAAAGCTTTTTAAAAGACATTGGTAGGATAGCTCTCGCACCACCAGCCGGGCCTGTGGAACGAAGTGCATTTACTTACCTTTGGAAGTTTCTTTTGCCCGAAGATTATATTGCATTATTGAGTCATACCAACAGTTTCCCGCTAAGCGGCTGGAAATTTCGAGGGACGAATGCGCGAACCGTCGTGTTTCCAGAGTATAACCTCCTAGTGCTGGCCGAACACGAAGACGAGGGAGCAATCTGTGCAGTCGAGGGGAAGGAGGAAAACTGCATTGGCTTACGATACTTTAGTTGGGAAGAAGAAGAACGCGACTTACCGAGTAACTTCCTAGAGGCACTCATGAGCTGCATTGAGAGCCGAAGAACACGCCGCGGATAGTAAGTGCATGGTCCTATTTTCGAAGTGAGATGCTCAGGCTACGGATGCAGACATCAGGAGAGCGTGAGCCGCCCGCCCGTTTACGTCTATGATCTCCAAGGTGGACTGCGTTGTAAAACTATCTTGCTAATCATCAAGTTTACCGCCCGCGAACTCGATGCCGCACTAAGTCTGTATTATTAGCGTGCCGGCGGAACCTGTATTACTGCCGTGCCCTGCCCAGTTCACCGCATACTATTATCCTAGTTCTGTGCCGGCGGAATCTGTGTTGATACCGTGCCCGCTGGTGCGATGCGCAACCCAGCATGGCGTCCGGCACGCCTCGAGGCCGTCCCCGTATTACTACCGTGCCCGCTGGTACGATCCGCAACTAAGTTGCTTAGTCTTACTATAGTTGTGTCACCACGGTCGCTTCCTGCGCGAGGACCCGCTGTCGTTTGCCGCCGGCGATACCAACCTGTACCGCTATGTGTTCAACTCGCCGCATAACCTCAGTGACCCCACTGGTGAGATAGTCCCATTAATCATCATAATAGCGGTGGCAGGGGTGGGAACTGCAGTTGCCACAGCCGGAGTCGCTGAAGGCATAAACAACGGTCCGCCCGGGTTCTGGGAAGGCTTTATCCCATTCTGGGGCCCTGGACGCTCCTTGGGCCACCATTGGGCCAATCAACAGTGGGGGTGGGTGGCATTTGACGTGGCCTCGCTGGGCTTGGAATATGTCTTCTTTTGCAAGTTAGCTGGCTGGGCTGCCGGTAGGATTATCTCGGGGCTGGGGCCCCGTACAATTACGGTTGTGGGTAGGCAGGGCGTTTTCCGCACAGTTCTTAAACGGGAACTGCATCCTGCGGACCTCCAACCGAATAATCTGCACCACATTTTTCAAGCTAAACACAAGCTAGACCAGCTATTAGCCCAATTTGGAGGAAACCAAGAAGCGCTGCTGGAAGCTGTTCACAGGGCTGCTATCGAGGAATTGGAGCGCATCGGAACTGTTGATTTGGAGCTCCTCAAGAGCGGGATTCCCGTGACAGTCAACGGAGTAACCGTAATAGTCAGCGGTAACATAGTTGACGGCTACCTACGAATCGGTAAGATATTTATACCCCGCTAACCGGCCTTCAAAGGGGGGTCGAAGCCATGGACGATAAGCTTTTTGAATTTATAGCTGATCTTACCACGTCGGCACTAAAGAGGGATCACCCAATTTTTGAAGTCTTTCGCGAGCAGTGGAATGTGGCAAGAAAGTATTTGAGACAAGGTAAACTGGAGTTCACGGGTGTCGGATTTTATTATTATTATTTGATTCCCGAACCGGTAAGAAGGTTATCCATCCGCAGCTGGACTCTTGGTGACATAGGGGGTTACGTCAACGGCGACTACGTATACTGCAGATTACATATAGGAGAGGGGATGCTAGAGGCAATAGACGGTCGTGTCCTGGACGAGTGGCCTCAGGTCATCCACGAGTATATAGTTAACCCTCCGTCTTGGAGCACCGAAGAAATAGAGCCGCTAATACAGTCCCTAATCCGTAAAAATCCTGCGCTCGGATTCGAATTGGAGCAACTGCAAAGAGGCCAAAAACCGAACTAGCCATGCAAAGTGGCGAGTCAACGATGTAGAAAGCACCAAGGTTTGGCTTAGCCATAAGACTACGAACTTATGTACAAGACTGTTAAACGCCGGCCCCGCTGGTACGAGCGGCAACTTGGTCGTTTGCTCTAGCGCCATCGAGAGTTCGGCTGCTTAGGGAAGTGCCATGTGCACATAAGTCGCTTCCTTCGCGAGGACCCGCTGTCGTTTTCCGCCGGCGACACCAACCTGTACCGCTATGTGTTCAATTCGCCCACCAACGCGGTGGATCCGACTGGGTTGGTGTGGAGTTGGGGGTTCGCAGGTATTGGGGCAGTGATTGGGGCAGGTGTCGGGGTAGTAACCTACGTTGGCATCAGCGTTCTGAGAGGCCGACCGATTACCCTGGGTGGATTGGCTGGGGCGGCGGCCGGCGGTGCCGTCGCAGGGGGCATTGCGGGCGGATTGATAGGAGCGGGCACGGGTGCCCCTCGGCATTGGGCGTCATCGTCTCGGGCGTTCTCGTTGGGGGAGTAAGCGGCGCTGCTGGCGGTTTTACTGACAGCGTGGTTTCGCAGGCCATAGACCAGGGACAAATCAATTGGAACCAGGTCGGCGTAGATACTGCTGTGGGTGGTGCCGTCGGAGCGACATTGGGGCTTTTGTTCGGTTGTGGCAAAGTTCTGCTCAGGCCGCGTCAGCCAGTGCGGCTGCCAGGCAGGACAACTACCGAGCCTCCAGAGCCCCAGCCGGTCGAGAGAATAACGCCCCCTTCGCAGTACCCGCGTCCGCCCGCCGACGTCAGCAGCGAGTAAGCCTGTACAACTGACTAAAGACCCTTCGCAGTACCCGCGTCCGCCGCCGACCCGACCCAGCCACCAGGCCCCGATTGGGAATGGCGTGGTCGTGGCCCAGTAGGCAGCGAGAGAGGCTCATGGTATAATCCGAAGACTGATGAATATCTGCGACCGGATTTCCATCATGAGCCACCCATTGGCCCTCACTGGGATTACCGAGACCCTAACGGTGATAGATGGAGGATTTATCCTGACGGCAAGATTGGGCCGAAATAATAGAGATGCGCTTTTGCGGACAATCTTTGGGTTCTTACAAGAGATATTTACAAGGGGGGTTCGATGGCGAACTACGAGGATTGGCGTTTGATGGGGCAGGAAAAATATCTCAAGGGAGTGGCATTAGCTTACAGGCCTTGGAAACGACCAAAACCGGACTGGGATCATGATCATTGCGAGTTTTGTGGGGCAAAGTTTATGGAAGAACCCTATCCTGACACCCTGCAAGAGGGATATTGCACGCTGGACGAGTATTATTGGATATGTCCCGAATGCTTTCGTGATTTTCGGGAAATGTTCGGCTGGACGGTAGTGGAGGAGGATGCTAAATGAAAGTGGTCGGTAGAGGCGACCAAGCCGCTCAGGACGCCGATTGTGGGACCTTCGGCCCGTGAGCAAACATGGCCCATCAGTATTCGCGGCCGCTCCTTTTAGTCTATTGCATTGATCATCGAATCAAGTATGGTGCCAGAACAAGATTTAATTTACCCGTGCTGGCTAGAACATGCTCTATTGAGGGCTGTTGCCACTATAGCTACCGCACCAATGGCCCCACGCGTGCTTGCTACTACCACGCGCGACTAGCCCGTGCCCGCTGGTACGACCCGCAACTAAGTTGCTTAGTTTTACTATAGTTGTGTCACCACGGTCGCTTCCTTCGCGAGGACCCGCTGTCGTTTGCCGCCGGCGATACGAACCTGTACCGGTATGTCTTCAATGAGCCGGTTAGCTATGTTGATCCGACCGGGCTTTCGTGGTGGGATAAAGTCAAGAGTTTCGGACACGGCGTGTGGAACGGCGTCTGGGGCGTGCTGCATGAGGCTGTCCTCATCCCCGTAGACATCGTCGGCACATTAGTAGATACTGGATTAGGCATGGCGGATTATGGTTCTGGCACTGGATCTGCTTACGTCTGTTGTGTCAATTCGGGATACGTTACGCTTGGTGGATTATGGTTCTGGCACGCTGTCTGGCGAATTTTGCAAAATTCGATATGGCAAGTTAGGCTTGGTGGATTATGGTTTCGGCACCAACCTTTGGCTACGAGGCTAGAACTCATCCGGCTCCGCTGACATGCGTTAGCTTTTCGTTAAAAGTAGGACTAGACCATCGGAGGAGGTTTAGCGATGGCCGAGGTCGGCTTGGTACGCTTTGGCTAGGCGGCTTTGCAGATGGCCCAGGCGGTTGTGCCGTCTTATCGGATCTGCTTTTCTAAGTGAGTCTTCGCGTAACCAAGGGTTCGGTTCTAATGTGGGTCCGCCGGTGAGGATAGTTCTGTGTGGTACGGTCTTCGCGAAACCAGCTATTCGTTGTGACATTCCGACGCATACGCTTCGCTGGTTTTCCGAAGCGGGTCTTCATGCAACCGCAGCTGCTGGCCGTCTTGCGCCTCATGCACTAGGAAGACCGGACCTTTCGGGAGGCGGAAGTTCAGCCGGCCGAACATCAGGAACTGCGCGAGATGTTGGGGTTGAGCCGAGTGCCCAGCTATACGGTCTATCGTTGACATAGCGCTGTCACTGCTCTGCGTGCACCAGCCGGATGCTCGACTATACGACCCTATAGCGAGTTCCTGCAGTATTTAGACTTCGAGTTCGTCACTCTGACCAAGGCGGGTTATCAACTCCTTTCTTTTCAAGTCGTCCTGGCAATGCCGAGTTTGATAGTGGACGCCATCATCGCTTCATTTGATAGGTCCTGGGAAGTGAGTCGCGACCGGCGAGCATCAATTCGTGAGTAACGAGAAGGAAGGCGGTGCTGAGTTACAACAGCAACGCGAGGAACTGCGGGTAGCGAGTAATTCACACGCAGGCAGAAGATCGCTTGCCTGGAAGTCAGTTACTGGTAGGCACGCATCGGTCTGGTTGACGCCCTTGTCGCGGAGGCAAAAAGTGGAGATAATCGGGGAAATAGGCTTGACGATCGGCGTTACCTCGGCTAGCATATGTGCCGGGACGAAAGGCGAATGGCACGTCGGTCTTTCGTCGCAGCACCGTCGGTGTGCTTGTGTCAAGTGTGAATGGCAGTCCGCTTGCAGCAATGCTGGCGGCATTACGAAACATCACCATTTCCGTGCCGACAAATCCCGCGCGCTTTTTCTAAAGCAGTCCGCCTACGTCCGCTAACGTAATAGAAGCAGGCCGGTGCGAGAGAGGTCACCGCGGCCAATTGGGCGGCTTTGAGGCGCTTCTCATACATCCGGGAGCGGGTTGCTCGGGTTTCCTGGCCCCCCTGGGAATCCGCCGCTTCCCGGATGTTTTTTTGCTGGCCTGCCGCGTTACCGTACCACGCCCCGCCACTCGGCCTGAGGGAAATGGTGATCTCCAGCCGGAGGTCACCTCGCGCTATTACAATGACTCCGACGGACTGACCGGGAACGGGCATGTTTGTTCGGAGGCAGGCGATGGTCATTGACCTGAATGCGGACGTGGCGGAAGGGGTCGGTAACGAGGCGGAACTGGTGCCGTTGGTGACATCAATCAACGTGGCCTGTGCCGGTCATGCCGGTTCGCCTGAAGACATTTGGCAGACGCTGCAATTGGCACGGAAATACGGCGTAGTTGTGGGAGCACATCCGGGTTACTTCGATCGCGAACATTTCGGCCGTCGGGAACTGGCCCTGACGGCGGAAGAGCTGCGCGTCGAATTGCTGTTCCAGATTGCGGGGCTGAGAGCCTTGGCAGAAGCGGCCGGAGTGCCGGTAGCGTATCTCAAACCGCATGGGGCGCTGTACAACCAGGCGTGTCGCGATGCTGCCCTGGCCGAACTGCTGGTGGTGAGCGTCCGGCCATACGCTTGGCCGATCGTCGCTCTGCCGGATTCCCAACTCGAACAAAGCGCCCGGCGGTACGGCCTGCGTTTTGTCCGCGAGGGGTTTGCCGACCGACGCTATCTGCCCGACGGCTCGCTGGTGTCTCGGTCGCAACCGGACGCGTTCGTGGACGACCCTGCTGAAGCCGCGCTGCAGGTCGTGCGCCTCGTCGAGCAGAAGCGGATCGAGACCGTTTGTGTGCACGGAGACCGACCTGGCGTGGTCGAGTTTACGCGAGCCTTGCGGGAAGAATTGGCGCGGCGTGGACTGGAGGTTGCCCCGTGGCTGACGACCACGCCCGCCTTATGAGAGGAAGCGAATGACCAGGCCGGTTTGCACTGGCTTCCGAACCAGTGGCACGGCGCTGCGCTTTTGCATGCTACTGTGGCGCAGGACTTGGCAGCGCGGTTGACTCTTTGCGGCTATGAGCCTGATCGTGGAGAAGACGGGGGTCTATGACCTGCTGGTGGACAGTGGCCGGCCTGGCTGGCGTGGGCTTGGTATTCCGCCGGACGGCCCGGCCGATCGTACCAGCTGGGCGTTGGCTAATGCTCTGGTCGGTAACGAAAACGCCTGTGCTTTAGAAGTCACCCTCGCCGGGCCTGTCTTGCGAGCCGACGCTGACCTCTGCTGCGCTTTTGTCGGGGCCCCGTTCGCCGTGCGGATAGATGGTGGCGAGGCGGCGATCGGTAGTGTCTGGCATTTGCACTGCGGTCAGGTATTGGAAATCGGCACGGCTACAGGGGGACTGCGCGGGTATCTGGCAGTGGCCGGCGGCTTTCAGGTGCCGCAGTTGCTGGGCAGTCGCAGTGGTGTCGGTCCGCTCCGGCGTGGCCAGGTGTTGCCCTGCCTGTTCCGGCCAGTAATGCGGCGACGCTGGCGCGAACCGTTGCCCCATGCCCACGTCTTCACCGCAGCAACGGTGACACTGCGTATCCTGCCGGGTTCGTATTGGCCTGTGGTAGGGCCAACTGTGTTGAACCATATCTGGACGGTGGCACCGCAGTCCAACCGCATGGGGATTCGGCTGCATGGCCCAGCCAACTGGGAGCTGCCCCACGACCTGCCGTCACAACCGGTGTGTCCCGGTACCGTGCAAGCTACCGCAACCGGAGAGTTGCTCATTCTCGGCGTGGAGGCGCAGACCATCGGCGGATACCCACGCATCGCCCACGTCATTGAAGCGGACTGGGACTTGCTCGGACAACTCCGGCCCGGTCAGCAGGTGCGGTTTGAACCAGTGAACCTGGAAGATGCCCGCCGATTTTACTTCGCTCTGCAGAATTGGCGTCAGCAATGGGTGCGGCGACTACTGCTGACCGCAAGACCAACCGCCTGAATGCGGCCGGGTGCAGCGCAATGGATCGCCACACTGCGAATACCCTGGCGACAGGAGGCACCTTGCCGCACCTTCCCAAAAATGGGCAATCATACACGGGGCGACAGCATGTCGGGCATTGGCGCTGCCCGAAAACATTGGCACAATGGTGCGAAATTGGCCCTTGCAGGTCGGCACGGATCAAACGCATTCCTGGGCATCTTGTCAGCTCCTGGCGGGCAATCGCGAAGCGATCCGGTCCTGCTGGCCACTAATCACGGGCCAGCGTGCCGGGCGTAGTTCAGGTGGGAGCGGCTTGCCGGGTTTCACCGCAACCGGGAGCGGGGGTCGTAACTCCGCTAGGAGTGTCAGGAGCGGCGGGCGTAATCTCGCCGTGTAATCCAGGTTCGAGTGGCAGACCGGCCTCCTTCCAGGCACGATACCCGCCCCACATGGACCAGACGTTGCTGTAGCCCATTTTCTGCAAGTTGTCGGCAGCCAGGGCTGAGCGGTATCCGCCGCCGCAATACAGCACAATTTCCGCCGTGCAATCTGGGATGAGCTTCTCGATATCGCGTTCAATGATCCCTTTGCTGAGGTGGATGGCACCAGGAAGATGGTCGCGGGAATACTCGCTCTCCTCGCGGACGTCAATGAGGAAGAAGCGGTGCCCGGCTCGGAACTTCTCGCAAACCTGCTCGACCGTCAGTTCGCGGATACGCTGGCGCGCTTGCTGCACCAGCTGTAAAAATCGCGGGGAATGTTGTTTCATAGGCGATGCTCCTAGATGACCACCTCGGCCGGCGGTGAGCTGAGCGGTTTGGTTGCTCCCAGCAAAAAAGAGGGGTTGTCGGCGTCGAAGCGAAGCTGGTCGAACTGTTCCACGCCGCGAGCGATCTGAATCAGGCGTACCTCTATGGCCTGGACGAGTCGGCGCAAGGTTTCGTACATGCGGGCGAAATGTTCCAGGCTGGCCACATTGATAACCATTCTGCCACCTGGCAACAGCGCCTCCCAGGCCGATTCCAGCAGCCGCGTTACTTCCTTGCCGGTGCCGCCGATGAAAATGGCATCAGGTCGCGGCAATTCACGAAAAACTGCCGGAGCGGTACCGTGAACCGCCCGAACATTTTTTACACCAAACCGCTCACAGTTGGCGAGAATGAGATGGTAGTCGGCCGCGTCTTGCTCAATCGCGAAAACCAGGCCATGCTCGGCCAATTGAGCTGCTTCAATCGAGACCGAACCGGAACCGGCACCGATGTCCCAGACAGTACTGGTGGGCTGGACGTCGAGCCAGGCCAGTGCAATGGCCCGAACCTCGGCGCGGGTAATTAGCGCCGACTTGGGCTGGCTCTGGGCGAAGACCTCCTCGGGGTTACCGAACCGCCGAAAGCCTCCCGACGGTCTTGGCCGTTCCGGTACATTCGGTTTGCGCTTCAGGATCATGACGTTGAGCGGGGCAAACTCCATTTCCGCAATCTCGGAGAGTTCCCCCTGGGTAACTCGTTCGTTGGGCATGCCCAGGTTCTCGCAAACGGCGGCGGTGAAATAATCCAGTCCCCGCTCTAACAAGGCCTGAGCGATGGCAGCGGGGTGGTATTTTTCCGTGGTGAACAGCCCCACAGTTTCGGCGGTGCGGATGCGTTCGAGCACTGCCTCCAGCGGGTGCGTGGCCAGATTGGTCAGGTAGGCGTCCTCCCAGCTTTCCTTGATGCGGGCAAATGCCAGTTGCATGGTGCTGACGTGGGGAACGATCTCGAAGCGGTCTTTACCGAGCCGGTCGCACAGGTATTTTGCCACGCCGTAAAAAAGTGGGTCGCCGCTGGCTACCACCACGGTGCGGCGAGGGAGATTTTGCTGCACCAGTTGTACCAGCTGTGTCAGATCGTTGCCGACCGCGATGGTCTCACCGGGGAGTTTCGGCAAAAGGGGCAACACGTTATCCGAACCCAGGATGACTTCTGCTTCTTCCAGCAGTTGCCGGGCATGAGCGGTCAATCCGCCCCAGCCATCTGCGCCCACGCCGATAACGTAAACTTTATCCCATTGCCGACCTGGTTCGCCAGTTCGTTTGTTCGTCCGACTCACCGCCAGTTCCTCCGAGATTTTTGCGTTATCATAGAATGAAGACTGTAGCTCGGCAGGCTGGCGTAAACCCCTTCCGGTACGCAACTGCTGTGGCTTATCCGGGTTGAGGCAAAATCTGAGCAGGTGGCCCATTCATGAACTTTCAACGTCTTCCAGAGCATGATCCGCTCGATGCACCGTTACCGGGGATAGTCGGCAACAGTCCCGCGATGCGGGCGGTCTATCGCCTGGTGCGTCTGGTGGCACCGACCCGAGCCACCGTCTTACTCGTGGGGGAAACCGGCACCGGCAAAGAGTTAATCGCCCGCGCCATTCATCAACTCAGTCCGCGAGCCGATGGCCCGTATATCCGCGTCAACTGCGGCGCTTTGACGGAAACCTTGCTGGAGAGTGAACTGTTTGGCCATGTCAAAGGCGCATTCACCGGTGCCGTGGATAACAAGACCGGCCGATTTGAAGCCGCCCATACCGGCACTATCTTTCTCGATGAAATCGCCAGCATGAGCCCGAAATTGCAGGTGAAACTTCTGCGGGTTTTGCAGGAGCAGGAATTCGAGCGGGTCGGCGACAGTCGCACCATCCGTGTAGATACGCGAGTTATTGCCGCTACCAATGTCTCTTTGGAAGACGAAGTCACTGCCGGCAGATTTCGCAACGATCTCTATTACCGGCTCAACGTCGTGCCCATTTATCTGCCGCCACTGCGCGAACGCAAGGAGGACATCCCGGCCCTGGCAGAATTTTTCCTCCGCCGCTACTGCCAGGAGAATCACAAGGAAATCCAGGGGATCGAACCAGCGGCGATGGAGTTGTTGATGCAACACAACTGGCCCGGCAATGTCCGCGAACTGGAAAATGATATCGAACGCGCTGTGGTGCTTTGCCAGGAGGATTGGATTACCGCCGACATGATTCGGGAGCAATTGCAAACGGCACGTCGGCTACGTACACCACGACCGCAGGGCGAGTCGGTTCCGGAACTGATCGCCCGCCTGGTTCGTGCGGGACTTCGCCAGTTTGCCGACGACGCTTCCGGAAAACTGTATGAACTTCTGGTCGGCGGCCTGGAACGCGAACTGATCGAGCAGGTACTCCGCGAGTGCCACTACACGCAGATCAAAGCCGCCGCCCGCCTCGGCATCAATCGGAATACCCTGCACAAGAAAATGATCGAATACGGCCTGGTGCCCGATGAGGAAAATTGATGGCCTCAGCTTCACCACCGGAGACACAGGAATGCGCTATTCACGATTCGCCTGGATTCTGCACTGGTGTAAACGCCCTGACTGTCGCGTGGCATCTGCTTTTCGGGGTCAGCGACCATAGACGGTATTCCGTTCTGCATTCGCTCTCGGCCCTTCCCGGGTCCAATCAGAATGACCGCAGCCAGGACCTGGCCATTAATTTTCGCTGAAATCCAGATTTTTTGCAAAAACCACTTGACGTTTGGCTCGGCGGGTAATTGAATAGATTCAAGAAAGGGTGGGTCGCCTGTTGTGGGGTATTCAGAGACCACCGCATGTGAACTTGCTTTCGAATCGGCTGCACATTCTAAAGCCAATACGTGAGCCAAGTCGGGGCAGGCGCGGGGCCTGTCCGACAATTTTAGGTCCTTCCATACCAAGAGGAGGTCTACCTATGCGTCGCAGAACTGCGGTCGTGCGTCGAAGGGGATTCACCCTCATCGAGCTGCTGGTGGTCATCGCCATTATCGGGCTTCTGATGGCTTTGCTTTTGCCCGCGATTCAACGTGTCCGCGAGGCTGCTAATCGCATGCGTTGCGGCAACAACCTGTCGCAGATGGCTATGGCGGCCCACAATTTTCACAACGACTACAACCTGTTCCCCAGCGCTGGAGTCAGTTGGTCGAGTGCCCGGACAGTGACAAACGGCCAACCAGCGCAGGCGCCGTTCCAAGCCTGGGGTTTCGGATACCAACTTTTGCCATACCTGGAACAAGTCAGTCTTTTCAATCTCCCAGCAGCCAGTCCGCCCAACGAACCGACCATCATCGCCACGCCCATTCCGGCCTATTATTGTCCGAGCCGGCGTCGGCCGTTCGTGAGAACGGGTATCGGCCCGTGGGGTAACCATTTCACCTGGCAGGAGAGCACTACGGGGACACTGGGCCCTAGTGTCTCGGGTGGGCAAAACGTGGCCGCCATGGACTACGTCCTGGCGATGGCTGAGCCCCGCACGGGCCAGACAATTGATCCTAGAGATCCCACGGCCCTTACCTCCACTTATGTACCCCCTTATAACGACTGGACTGCCACGGGCTTGATCGTCCGTTCGGGCTTCGGTTTCAATACCAATCGTTGGTGTAGCCTAGACGGCGGCGTGCCGGACGGTACTACGAATACGATCATGTTCGCAGAGAAGTTTATGCGTCCCAGCGAATACACGGGCTGGGGCCAGGGCGACCAAGCGGACCACACTTGCGGCTGGGATCGCATCACGCGGCGAAACGGCAATTTCCAGCCAATGCAGGACTATAACATCCCGACCTGGACGGCCTGGAACAGCCCTCCGGACGGGGCGTTTGGTTCTGCTCACCCGGGTAGCTTCAACGCGGTCATGGGAGACCGCTCCATCCGCCGTATTCGCTACAGCGTCAATGTTGGTGTTTTGACCCGCGCCTGCGTCCGCGACGACGGCCTGCAATTCAACTTGCAAAACCTTGAGTAGGCACCATCTTCACGCGGCACCAAGGCTCCTCAGCCAAGGGCTTGATTTGCGGCCCCTTGGTCTTTTGTTCGATTCGAGGCGATTCATGAGAAATCTATGAGGCTCCGACAGGAAACACCTTGAGGATCCACCCTGCTTCTGTTTACAATAGAGAAAGACTCGCCACCGGTCACTGAAGTGCACCATGGCAAGTGTCCATTACGAGTGGGCATCCAGGAGCAAGCACGGGGCTTGTTCCGTGACAAACCGTCATCTATTCCACGGAGGCGTGCTCATGCATCGTACAACTTTCACGCTGCCCAGGCGAGGCTTCACGCTCATCGAACTGCTGGTGGTCATCGCGATTATTGGGCTATTGATGGCCTTGCTGCTGCCGGCCATTCAGCGTGTCCGCGAGGCTGCTAATCGCATGCGTTGTGGCAGTAACTTGTCGCAACTGTGTATCGCCGCCCACAATTATCACAACGATTACAACATCTTCCCCAGCGGCGGCTACCACTGGATCAA
>Ga0209478_1001301_pt1:0-17500 | contig 19466 bp, 15 predicted proteins | sample DewCreD2012metaG_5_FD_184109 | JGI IMG/M metagenome (GOLD analysis project Ga0209478, IMG submission 184109) | Hot spring sediment bacterial and archeal communities from British Columbia, Canada, to study Microbial Dark Matter (Phase II) - Dewar... ... | reverse complement strand
TCGGGGTCAACGCAATTCGGGCCAAGTCGCGAAGCAGCGGCACCGACCGCGGCCGCAGCGGGCCCCTGTGGGGTGGCGGCAGATGGCAAGGGACGCGAGGGGCCGGAAGCGTCCAGTGGGCGGCCTCAGTGCTGGGGGGCCGCCTGGGGAAGCTCCACCGGCTCGTAGAGCTTCTTCTTCAGGGCCTCCCGCGGCGGGTCAATGTAGATGGCGCCCCAGCCACAGACGTCCTCGCACAGGCGGCAGCCGGTGCAGCGCCGCTCGATGACGGTGGCCACGCCGAAGAAGTCGCCCACCCGCTCGCCGGAGGTGTCCAGGTAGAGGGCCTCGAAGGGGCAGATGTTGATGCACAGCTCGCAGCCGGAGCCGATGCAGTTCTCCTCGATGACCATGGCCTTGGGCCACTCGCGGCGGGGGAACCCCTTGCAGATGTCGCCCGTCTCGTCGGCGATGCATTCCACCGGGCAGACGACACCGCAGGCGCCGCAGTCTATACAGAGGGTGGGGTCTATGACGTGCAGCTTGTTCCGCTCGCCGGAGATGGCGTCGGTGGGGCAGCGCTTGGTGCAGGCCGTGCAGCCTATGCACCAGTCGAGGATCTTGTAGGCCACGCTTTCAGCCTCCGTCCTTCCCAGGCCAGTCTAACAGGTGCCGTAGCGGGGGGCAACCGTCATCCCCCGGCGACTCGGGCGCCCGTCTAGTCGCCGCCGTAGGCCGCCTCCAGCTTCGCCAGGTCGAACTTGACCTGCGCCAGCATCTCCTCGGCCACCCGCCTGGCCCTTTCCCGGTCGGGGTCCTCCAGCATCTCGTGCAGGCGTCTGGGGACGATCTGCCACCGCAGGCCGTAGCGGTCCACGATCCAGCCGCAGGCCACAGGCTGGCCTCCATGCCGCACGAGGGCATCCCAGTAGCGGTCCAGCTCCTCCTGGGAGTCGCACAGCACCAGGAAGGACACGGCGTCGTTGAAGGGGTGGTGGGGGCCGCCGTTGATGGCTATGAAGGGCTGGCCGAAGAGGGTGAAGCGGACGACGGCCACCGTGCCGGCGGGCCCGCTGGGCGAATCGGCGGGAAGGTAGTGCACCTGCTCCACCCGCGAGTCGGGGAAGAGGGAAGCGTAGAAGCGGGCGGCCTCCTCCGCCTCGGCCGTATACCAGAGGTGCGGCACGAGCTTGGGCTGCTGTCCCTGGGCCATGCTGGGGACCACCTCCTTTCGGCGGGACGGACGGGGCGCTGGAGCGCGGCGGGCCTGCGCCCTAGGCATGCACGCGGGCCGCCATGCGCAGGAAGTTGCGGTAGAGGAGCAGGCCGGCCGGCCCGCTCTTCTCGGGATGGAACTGGGTGGCCACCAGGTTGCCCCGGGCCACCACCGCCGGGAAGCGCACGCCGTATTCGGCCACCGCCACCACTACCCCCTCGTCCTCGGGCTCCGGATAGTAGCTGTGCACGAAGTAGAAGTATTCGCCGTCGGCCACCCCCTCCAGGAAGGGGTGGGGGCGAACGATGTGCACCCGGTTCCAGCCCATGTGGGGCACCTTGAGGCCCTCGGGCAGGCGCACCACCCGCCCGGCCAGCACCCCCAGGCAGGGATGATGCCCGCCCTCCAGGGAGTAGTCGAAGAGCACCTGCTGGCCCATGCACACCCCCAAGAAGGGGCGTCCCTGGCGGATGTATTCCCGTATCGGCTCCACCAGGCCCCGCTCCTGCAGGTTGCGCATGGTGTCGGCAGCGGCGCCGACGCCGGGCACCACCAGCGCCTCGGCTGCCAGGACGTCCTGCGGGCGGGAGGAGACCAGCGGCTCCCCTCCCGCCCAGGCCACCGCCCGCGCCACCGAGCGCAGGTTGCCGGCGCCGTAGTCTACGATTACCACCCTCACGGGGCCATTGTAGCACCCGCCCGGCGCAGGCGCCGTCCCGCCCATAAGTTGTCAGGTCAAATGTTGAGGCGCCTGCGCCGACTTCGCTAAACTGGTCTCGGACATGGGCTGCGGCTACGACAACGTCTTCCAGGCGCGCCTGGCGGCGGAAGAGCTGCGCTCCGAGATCAACCGCCACGACTACCTCTATTACGTCCTCAACCAGCCCGAGATCAGCGACGCCGAATACGACGAGCTGATGCGCAGGCTGCGGGCCATCGAGGAGCACTACCCCGAGCTGGTCACCCCCGAATCGCCCACCCAGAGGGTGCCCGGGCAGCCGGTGGAGGCCTTCGGGGTGGTGGAGCACCGGGTGCCCCTCCTCTCCCTGGCCAACGCCTTCAACTTCGAGGAGCTGCGGGCCTGGTATCGCCGTGCCTGCAACCTGGGTGAGGTGGAAGGCTTCGACATGGTGGTGGAACACAAGATAGACGGCCTCTCGGTGGCCCTGGTCTACGAGAACGGCCGCCTGGTGCAGGGGGCCACCCGCGGCGACGGCCTGCGGGGCGAGAACGTCACCGAGAACCTGAAGACCATCCGCAGCATCCCCCTCTTCCTGCGGGGCAACGATGTGCCCGAGCGCTTCGAGGTGCGGGGCGAGGTCTACATGCCCAAGGACGCCTTCGAGAAGCTGAACGAGGAGCTGGCCGCTCGCGGCCAGAAGCTCTTCATGAACCCGCGCAACGCCGCCGCCGGCTCCGTCCGCCAGAAGGACCCCAGGGTCACCGCCTCCCGCAAGCTGGACATCTTCGTCTACCAGCTGGGCTGGTGCGACGGCCCCCACCCCCGCAAGCACTGGGAGATCCTGGAGTGGCTGCGGGAAATGGGCTTCCGCACCAACCCCCACAACGTTTTCTGCCGCACGCTGGAGGAGGTCCAGCAGCAGTGGGACCGGTGGGTGGAGGGGCGCTACCAGCTCCCCTACGAGATAGACGGGCTGGTGGTGAAGGCCAACGACCTGGACCTGTGGGACCGGCTGGGGGCGGTGGGGCGCGAGCCCCGCTGGGCCATCGCCTACAAGTTCCCGCCGGTGGAGGCCACTACCCGCCTGCTGGACATCCGCCACAACGTCGGCCGCACCGGCACCATCAACCCCTACGCCGTGCTGGAGCCGGTGCGGGTGGGGGGCGTCATCGTCAAGCAGGCCACCCTCCACAACGAGGACATCATCAGGAGCCGCGACATCCGCATCGGCGACTGGGTGGTGGTGCACCGGGCAGGGGAGGTCATCCCCCAGGTGGTGGGGCCAGTGGTGAGCCGCCGCACGGGGCAGGAGCGGCCCTACGAGCCGCCCACCACCTGTCCCGCCTGCGGCGGCGAGGTGGTGCGGCCGGCGGGCGAGGCCATGCGCTACTGCGTCAACCCCTCCTGCCCTGCCCAGGCCTTCCGCTGGCTCACCCACTTCGTGCAGCGGGCGGCCATGGACATAGACGGCCTGGGCGAGAAGTGGATCGAGGCCCTCATGCGCGAGGGGCTGGTGGAAGACCCGGGCGACCTCTACTACCTGCGCGAGAAGCGCGACCGCCTCCTGGCCCTGGAGCGCATGGGGCCCACCCTGGCCGACAAGATCCTGCGCAACATCGAGGAGAGCAAGCAGCGCCCCCTCGACCGCCTCCTCTTCGCCCTGGGCATCCGCCACGTTGGCAGCGAGGTGGCCCAGCTCCTGGCCAGCGAGTTCGGCAGCATTGACCGCCTGGCCCAGGCCAGCCTGGAGGAGATCTCGCGCATTCCCGGCGTCGGCCCCAAGATCGCCGAGAGCGTCTACCAGTGGTTCCGCAACGAGCGCAACCAGAAGGTGCTGGCCAAGCTGCGGCGGGCCGGCGTCAACATGGGCGAGGCGGGGGTCACCGAGGCCCGGGAGGGGCCCCTCAAGGGGAAGACCATCGTCTTCACCGGCAGCCTCGCCTCCATGACCCGCGGCCAGGCGCAGGAGCTGGTGCGCCGCCTGGGGGGGATGGCCAAGGACACGGTGACCCGCAACACCGACTTCGTGGTGGTGGGCCAGGACCCGGGCTCCAAGCTGGCCCAGGCCCAGCGCTACGGCATCCGCACCCTGTCGGAGGAGGAGTTCCTGGACCTGCTCCGGAGCCACGGGGTCGAGGTATAGTGGCCCGCATCGTCCTGCTGCTCCTGCTGCCCCTGCTGGCCGCCTGCGGACTGGCCGAAGAGCTCCTCAGCACCCCGGAGGCCGCCGCGCCCGGGCAGGAGACGGCCACCGCCCCCCGCCTGCCCACCGGCGTCGCCCTGCCCACGCCGCCGCCGGGCCTGCCCCAGGCCCGGGTCACCAGGGTGGTGGACGGTGATACCATCGAGGTGAACATGGACGGCCGCCGCTACACCGTCCGCTACATCGGCGTGGACACGCCCGAGTCGGTGGCGCCCGGCCAGCCGGTGGAGTGCTACGGGCGGGAGGCTTCCCGCCGCAACCGCGAGCTGGTGGAAGGGAAGACGGTGCTCCTGGAGAAGGACGTTTCGGAGACGGACCGCTTCGGGCGGCTGCTGCGCTACGTCTGGACCGACGGCGTGATGGTCAACGCGGTGCTGGTGGCCGAGGGCTATGCCCAGGTGGCCACCTTCCCGCCCGACGTCAAATACGTGGACCTGTTCCGACGGCTGCAGGAGGAGGCGCGGGCCCAGGGGCGGGGGCTGTGGGGGGCCTGCCCGGCCGGGCGCTGAGGCCTGGCCCGGGCTTCAGCCCCGGCCCCCGGGGTCTTATAATGCGTGAAGTGAGTCACAGGGAGGGGCCAAGGTGAGGTTGAATCCGCTGGACACCCTGCTGGGAGTCTTCTCCCACGACATCGCCATAGACCTGGGCACCGCCAACACCCTGGTGATGGTGCGGGGCCGAGGGCTGGTCATCGAGGAGCCTTCGGTGGTGGCCATAGACCGCATCGAGCGGCGCATCATCGCTGTGGGCGCCGAGGCCAAGCGCATGGTGGGCCGCACCCCCGCCGACGTGGTGGCCGTCCGCCCCCTGCGCGACGGCGTCATCTCCGACTTCGCCGTCACCGAGAAGATGCTGCAATACTTCATCCGCACCGCCCACAACCACTCGCTGCTGCCCCGGCCGCGGGTGGTGGTGGGCATCCCCTCGGGGGTGACCGAGGTGGAGAAGCGGGCCGTCCATGACGCCGCCCTGAACGCCGGCGCCCGTGTCTGCTACCTGGTGGAGGAGCCCATGGCGGCGGCTATCGGCGCCGGCCTGCCGGTGACGGAGCCCGGCGGCTGCATGATCGTGGACATCGGCGGCGGCACCACCGAGGTGGCTGTCATCTCCATGGGCGGCATCGTCGTCAGCAACTCCATCCCCGTGGCCGGCGACGAGATGGACCAGGACATCATGGCCTACACCCGCCAGGTGCACAACATGCTCATCGGCGAGCGCACCGCCGAGGACGTGAAGATCCAGATCGGCTCCGCCTTCCCCCTGGAAGAGGAGATGACCATGACCATCAAGGGGCGGGACCTGGCCACGGGGCTGCCCAAGGCGGTCACCATCAGCAGCGTCGAGGTGCGGGACGCCATCGCCGGCTCGGTGAACGCCATCGTGGACGCGGTGCGCCAGACCATCGAGGCCACCCCGCCGGAGCTGGTGGCCGACATCATGAACCGGGGCATCGTCCTGGCGGGGGGCGGTGCCCTCCTGCGCGGCCTGGACCGGCGCCTGGCCCAGGAGACCAAGTTCCCGGTCTACGTGGCCGAAGACCCCCTGCGCTGCGTGGTGCGCGGCTGCGCCGAGGTGCTGGAAGAGGCCTACATCCTGCAGAAGATCCAGTCGCGGCTGAACCGTCGGCGCCATCGGCCGCCGCGATAGCGGGGGAGAAGGCCCCGCCGCCCCTGGTCATGGTGGGCCCCAGCTTCCAGCCCCAGCCAGGGCCCGTGCTGAAATGGGCCCTCTGGCTGCTGGCCTCCACCGCCCTGGCCATCGCCTCCATCTTCCTGTCGGAGGCGGGGGCGCTGGACGGCCTGCGGGGCCTCTCGCTGCGGGCCGTCGCCCCTTTCTCCCTGGCCCTGCGCGGCGCCAGCCTGGACGCCTCCGACCTGCTGCGGGGCCTCTTGCGCCGCGACCAGATAGCGCGGGAGAACGAGGCCCTGCGCCAGGAGGTGGAGGCGCTGCGGGCCGAACTGGCCCGGCGCGCGGACGCCAGCCAGCGGCTGGCCGAACTGGAGCGATTGCTGCAGCTCAAGTCGGCGCGGCCCCAGGACGGCCTGCTGGGGGCGCGGGTGCTGGCGGTGGAGCTGGGCCCCCTGCGCCAGGCGGTGGCCATTGACCGCGGCAGCGACGACGGCCTGCGCCAGGGGATGGTGGTGCTGTCGGAGGGGGGCAGCCTGGTGGGCACCGTCAGCCGCCTCTACGCCGACCACGCCTGGGTGACCCTCCTCACCGACCCCCGCTCGGCCATCAACGTCTCGGTGCAGACGGGGCAGGGGGACTCCCGGGGCGTAGCGGTGGGGCGGGTGGGGCAGATGCCCGCCCTGGAGATGGTGCCCCGCGAGGCGGGCGTGGAGGACGGCGACCTGGTGGTCACCTCCGGCCTGGGCGGGAAGTTTCCCCCCGGGCTGCTGGTGGGAGTGGCCCGCTCGGTGCGCGCCCACCCCCAGGACGTCTTCGTGCGGGCGGAGGTGGAGCCCGCCGCCCCCCTCTCGCGCCTGCGTACCGTCCTGGTGCTGACCACCTTCCAGCCCACCGAACTGGGGTCGCCATGAGGTATGCCATCGCCGTGGCCCTGGCGCTGCTGGCGGTGGCCCTGGGCCTGAGCGCCATGCCCGCCCTGCGGCCCTGGGGCGCCCAGCCCGACCTGGCCCTGGTGCTGGCCGTCTGCTGGGCGCTGGTCTGGACGCCGGGGGAGGGGGTGGCCCTGGCCGTCCTGGCCGGGATGCTGTCCGACCTGCTGGGGCCGCGACCGGTGGGGGTCTCGGTGCTGGCGGCGCTGCCCGCGCTGCTGCTCGCCTCCCTGGGGGAGACGGCCATCGCCCAGGCCGCCTTCCCCGCCGCCCTCGTGGCGGTGGCGCTCGGCACTCTCGCCCAGCACCTGGTGCTGCTGGTGGTCTACGCCCTCATGGGCGAGGGGGCGCCCTGGGGCGATGCCCTGCTGCGGGCGGCCCTCCCCGCCGCCCTCATGAACCTGCTCTGGACGCCCCTGGTCTACGCCCTGCTGAGGCTGCTGCGGACACTCCTGGGGCCCCGCGCCCTGGGTCCCCGGCTGGGAGGGTGAGGCGTGGCCACCACCACCCGTCGCTGGCGCTCGCCGCGGCCCAGGCGCCGCGACGAGGGCGCGCCCGTGGCCGGGCGCTGGGGGTTCGTCGCCCTGCGCGCCCTGGTGCTCCTGCTCATGGCCGTGCTGGTGGGGCAACTGGTCCGCCTGCAGGTGGTGGAAGGGGAGCGCTTCCGCGAGATGGCGGCCATCAACGCCCTGCGCGAGATACAGGTGCCCGTCAGCCGCGGCCTCATCTACGACCGCGGCGGCCGCCCCCTGGTCTACAACCGCGCCACCTTCGACGCCGCCCTGGTGCCGGCCGACATCCCCAGGGGGCAGGAGGAGCGGGTGCTGGCCGAGGTGGGGCGCATCCTGGGCATGGCGCCCCAGGACCTGGCCGCCCTGTTGCGGGAGGCCCGCGCCCGTCAGAGCCCCTACGACCCGGTGGTGGTCAAGGAAGACCTGCCCCGCGAGCAGGCCCTGGCCCTCAAGGAGCGGGAGCCCGACGTCCCTGGCCTGCGCCTGCTGGTGCGCACGGTGCGCGACTACGTCGGCGGCCCCGCTCTGGCCCACGTGGTGGGCTACACGGGGCCCATCTCGGCCGAGGAGCTGGCCTCCCTGAGTAACCTGGGCTACCACCTGCACGATTGGGTGGGGAAGACGGGGGTGGAGGCCACCTACGAGGCCATCCTGCGCGGCACGCCCGGTCGCCTGCTGGTGGAAGTGGACGCCTCCGGTCGCCAGCGCCGGGTGCTGGCCGAGCGGCCGGGACAGGACGGATCCAGCCTACTGCTGACGATAGACCTGGACCTGCAGCAGCGCCTCTTCGAGGCCCTCAGCGCGCAGGTGCCGCCGGGTGAGGTGGCGGCGGCCGCCCTGATGGACGTGCGCACGGGCGAGGTGCTGGCCCTGGTCTCGCTGCCCAGCTTCGACCCCGACCTGTTCGCCGACCCCGGCCGTCGTGCCCAGGCGGCCTCGCTGCTGGACGCCCCCGGCAAGCCCCTGCTGAACCACGCCCTGGGCGAGCTCTACCCGCCCCTGGACACCTTCAAGCCCCTGGTGGCGGCCGCTGCCCTCCAGGAGGGGGTCATCCGCCCCGACACGGTCATCCGCAACCTTTCCGGCTACCTGCTGGTGAGCAGCCCGCTCGACCCGCGGGCGGTGCCCGACATCATCTTCGACCCGCGTCCCCTGGGCGACCTGGACCTGGCACGGGCCCTGGCCCTGGGCTCCAACGTCTTCTTCGCTCAGGTGGCCGGCGGCACCCCCGAGGGGAGCTTTCGCGGCCTGGGAGAGGAGCGGCTGGCCCGCTACGCCCGCGCCTTCGGCCTGGGGCGGGACACGGAGATTGACCTGCCGGGGGAGGCGACGGGCCTGGTGCCCGACGCCCGCTGGAAGGAGCGGACCCTGGGCGACCCCTGGCGTCCCACCGACACCTACCGCTTCGGCTTAGGGCAGTCCTATCTGGCGGCGACGCCCATGCAGGTGCTGGTGGCGACGGCCGCCCTGGCCAACGGCGGCAATGTGCTCCGCCCCCACCTGGTGCAGGAGGTGCGCGACCCCGACGGCCGCATCCTGGCCGACACGGGCGCGGTGAGCCGCTCGCGGGTGAACATCGCCCCCGAGAACCTGGCAGCGGTCAGGAACGCCATGGTGCGGGCGGTGCAGGAGGGGGTCGCCCGGTCGGCGGCGGTGAGGGGGCTGGCGGTGGCCGGGATCACCGGCGCCGGTCGCGACGGCCACGTCTGGTTCGCTGGCTTCGCCCCTGCCGACCAGCCGCTGGTGGCGCTGGTGGTCTACATGGCCCACGGCACGCCCGAGCGGGCGGGGACGGTGGCCTCGCAACTGCTGGACTACATGTTCAACCAGACCGGCATCGCCCAGGCCCTGCGGGAGGGAAGGCGTTGATCCGCGAGCGGATGGCCCGTCACTTCGACCCCGTGCTGGTGGCGGGGGCGCTGGCCCTGGCCGGCTACGGCGGCCTGCTCATCTACAGCGCCTCCCTCAGCTCCTACCCCGACGGCATCAGCGGCTTCGGCCATCCGGTGGTGAAGCAGGCCCTGCTGGCGGTGCTGGGCATCGGCCTGATGCTGCTGCTGATGGTGACGGACTACCGGCTGTTCGGGCGGGCGGCCCCCGCCCTCTATGGCCTGGGGGTGCTGGCGCTGGTGGCCGTCCTCTTCGTCGGCGACGAGTCGCTGGGGTCGCGGCGCTGGCTCACCTTCGGGCCGGTGCAGGTGCAGGCATCGGAGCTGGCCAAGCCCTTCACCATCCTGGCCCTGGCCCGCTACATGGCCGACCGCCCCCTGGACATGCGCCGCCTGCGCCACTTCCTGGCCACCCTGGTCATGGGGCTGGTGCCGGCGGTGCTGGTGATGCTGGAGCCGGACATGGGCACGGCCATCATCTTCGGCTCCATCTGGCTGGTGATGGCCCTCATGGGCGGGGCGCGCCCGCGCTACGTGGGCCTGCTGGTGGCCGTCCTCGTCCTCTCCATACCGGTGGTGGCGGCGGCCGCCCTGAGCGACTACCAGCGGGAGCGGCTGGCCCTCTTCTTCAACCCCAACCTGGACCCGCTGGGCGGGGGCTTCAACATCCTGCAGGCCGAGATCGGCATCGGCTCCGGGGGCCTGTTCGGCAAGGGGCTCTTCCAGGGCAGCCAGACGCAGCTGGACTTCCTGCAGACGGCCACCACCGACTACATCTTCAGCGTGCTGGGGGAGGAGCTGGGGCTGGCGGGGGCGCTCCTGCTGCTCGCCCTCTATGTGCTGGTCATCTTCCGCTGCCTGCGGGCGGCCAGCCTCTCCTACGACCTGTTCGGCCGGCTCCTGGCCACGGGCATCGCCGTCATGCTGCTGGTGCAGGTGTTCATCAACGTGGGGGTGAACGTGCGCCTGCTGCCGGTGACGGGCATCCCCCTTCCTTTCATCTCGCAGGGGGGCAGCTCGCTGGTGATGACCTTCATGGCCATGGGGCTGGTGGAGAGCGTGCTCCTGCGGCGGCGGCCTTTCGAGCCCTAGGCGAAGGCCAGCCGCACCGCCTCCCGCAGGCTGGCGGCGGGGGCCATCTCCAGGCCGGTGCGCAGGCCCCTGCCCGCGGCCGAGCGGGGCAGAACGGCCCGACGGAAGCCCAGACGCTCCGCCTCTAGCAGCCTCCGCTCCAGGTGGGGCACCGAGCGCAGCTCCCCCGACAGCCCCACCTCGCCCACGGCCACCGTGTCGGGCGCCAAGGGGCGGTCGCGCTGACTGGAGACGATGGCCAGGGCCAGGGCCAGGTCGGCCGCCGGCTCCAGCACCCGCAGCCCACCCACGACCGAGGCGATGATGTCCTGGTTGGCCAGCGGCAGCCCCAGCCGCCGCGAGAGGACCGCCGCCACCAGCACCAGCCGGTTGTAGTCCAGCCCGTTGGCGGTGCGGCGGGGGGCGGGGGCGAGGGTGGGGCTGGTGAGGGCCTGCACCTCCACCAGTAGGGGCCGGCTACCTTCCATCACCGGCACCACCGCCGAGCCGATGCCGTCCTGGGCTCGCTCGGCCAGGAACATCTGCGAGGGGTTGCCCACCTCTACCATCCCCTCCTCGCGCATCTCGAAGACGCCCACTTCGTCCACGGAGCCGAAGCGGTTCTTGGCCCCGCGCAGCACGCGGTAGCTGCTGAAGCGCTCCCCCTCCAGGTAGAGCACCACGTCCACCATGTGCTCCAGCACCTTGGGGCCGGCCAGCTCCCCCTCCTTGGTCACGTGGCCGACCATGACCACCGGCACGCCCGTGCCCTTGGCCCACTGCAGCAGCTTGAGGGCGCACTGACGCAACTGGACGACGCTCCCCGCCGGTTGGGGCAGGGCGCCCGAGTGCACCGTCTGGATGGAGTCCACCACCAGCAGGGCGGGGGCCAGGGAGTCGGCGGCGGCCAGGGCGGCGTCCAGGTCGGTCTCGGCCAGCAGATAGAGGCCACGGCCGTTAAGCCCCAGGCGACGGGCACGCATGTTCACCTGTCGCGCCGACTCCTCGCCGGAGACGTAGAGGACGGGGCGACCGCTGACCTGGGCGGCCAGGGCCGCCACCTGCAGGATGAGGGTGGACTTGCCGATGCCCGGGTCGCCGCCGATGAGCACCAGCGAGCCGGCCACCAGGCCGCCCCCCAGCACCCGGTCGAACTCGCCCAGCCCCAGGGCCAGCCGCTCCTCGCCCTCCTGGGGCACCGCCGACACCTCCACCGGCTCGGCTGCGGGCGCCTGGCGGCGGGCGGGCAGGGGCGCCGTCTCCAGGAAGGTGTTCCAGGCGCCGCAATCGGGGCAGCGCCCCAGCCACTTGGGGCTCTCGCGGCCACACTCCTGGCAGACGAAGATGGGCTGCGCCCTGGCCTTAGAACTCACGTTCTGATTATGCCATCGCTCCGCCGCCTTGCCAAGACCCCGTCGCCCTCAGCGGGGGCGGTAGACGAAGCTGTAGACGGGGGCGGCGGCGCCCGGCGGCGGCTGCCCCAGCACCACGTGCACGTCCGTCCCGTAGAACAGGTCCACCAGCGGGTCGAGGTAGAAGGGGCCGCCAGCGAAGAGGAGCGACGGCGGCGCGTTGTCCACGTAGAGCGTCGCCCCCGCCGGCAGACGCGGATACTGGGCCTGCAGCGCCAGCAGCAGGTCGCGGGAGGAGTCGGCCACGGCGTGCAGGCTGCGCTGGTGGTGGGCGTGCAGCACCAGCGCCGGCACCGCCGCCGCCAGCAGCGCCCCCGCCCAGAGGGTGCCCCGCGCACGAGGGGTCAGCCTCGGCAGGCGCGGCGCCAGCCAGGCGGCGGTGTCGGCCAGCACGCGGGCGCCCAGGACGGCGTAGGGCACCAGCAGGATGTAGTTGTAGCGGCCCGCCTGCAGTTGGGGCTCGTTGGTGGCGTAGGGCACGGCGAATAGGAGCCAGAAGAGCAGCGAGAAGAGCAGGCGCCAGTCGCCGCGGCGGGCCAGCGCCTCGGCCAGCCGGAGCACCGCGATGGCCGCCGCGCCTCGTGCCACCGCCCAGCCCGCCGCCCACGACCAGGTGGGCACCAGCGGCCAACCCAGGTAGACGAACAGGTTCGTGGGCACATGCCAGCCCAGGTAGCCCAGGCCCGACGCCTCGCCCTCGGCCGCCGCCAGGAAGCGGGGCAGGCGCAGGCCCACATAGGCCGCCTCCAGCGCCGCCAGGGGCGCCACCGCTAGCCAGGTCTCGACCCGCCGCCACTCCCGCCAACCCGACCGCAGCAGGTGATAGGCGGCCAGGGCCAGGGGCGCCGCCACCCCCGGCTCCCGGCTCAGCAGCGCCCCCGCCGACAGCACCAGCGCCCCCGCCCGCAGCAGGGCCAGCCGCGGACCCGAGGCGCCGTAGCTCTCGGCCCACAGGGCCAACGCCCCCAGGGTGCAGGCCGTCACCAGCAGCTCGGTGACGGCCGAGATCCAGACCACGGCCTCCAGGGCCAGGGGGTGTAGGGCATAGGCCAGGGCAGCCAGCCCCGCCAGCTCCCGTCGCCCCAGCAGGTGCCGGGCCAGCCAGAAGACCAGCCCCACGTTCAGGGCGTGCAGGCCCACGTTCACCAGGCGGTAGGGCAGGGGGTCGAGGCCGAAGAGGCGCTCCTCGGCCAGCAGCGTCAGGTAGTAGAGGGGGCGGTAGAGCTCGCCGGTGTTGAAGAGGCTCTTGCCGCCGTCGCCTGGGTCGAAGATGGCCTTCAGGTAGTCGCGTGTGCTGTGCCAAACGATGCCCCGCAGGTGGATGAAGTCGTGCAGCATGAACCAGTCGCCCAGGGAGGGGAGGAAGACGACGACGGCCGCCGCCAGGGGCAGAAGCAGGTAGCCCGCCTCGGTGAGGCGGGCTACCGCTCCATTTCGGCCGGGGCCCATGCGCGGGGCGGCGCTAGGTCAGGGCGGGCTGGGACACATTCAGGAGGACGATCTCCCCGTCCTGCACGTCTATGCGGACGGTGTCGCCCTCGTGGAAGCGTCCCTCCAGGATGGCCTCCGAGAGGCGGTCTTCGATCTCGTTCTGGATGACGCGGCGCAGGGGCCGGGCGCCGAAGACGGGGTCGAAGCCCTTCTCGCCCAGCCAGTCCTTGGCGGCGTCGGTGATCTCGATGGCGATGCCCTTGAGGGCCACCCGACCCTCGATGTCGCGGATCTCCTTCTCCACGATCTTGCGGATGTGCTCCCGGGTCAGCGGGTGGAAGACCACCACGGCGTCCAGCCGGTTCAGGAACTCGGGCCGGAACACCTGCTTCATGGCCTGGAGCACCTTCTCCTTCATCCGCTCGTATTGCTCCTGGAAGCTCTGGGCCTCCTCCCGCTTGGTAGCGAAGCCCAGCACCTGCTCCTTGCGGATGAGGTCGGAGCCCACGTTGGAGGTCATGATGACGATGGTGTTGCGGAAGTCCACCCGCCGCCCCTTGGCGTCGGTCAGGTGGCCGTCGTCGAAGATCTGCAGCAGCATGTTGAAGACGTCGGGGTGGGCCTTCTCGATCTCGTCCAGGAGGATGAGGCAGTGGGGCTTGCGCCGCACCGTGTCGGTGAGCTGGGCGGCGTCCTCGTAGCCCACGTAGCCCGGCGGGGCGCCGATGAGCCTGGACACGTTGTGCTTCTCCATGAACTCGCTCATGTCCAGGCGGATCATGGCGTCCTCGGAGCCGAACATGAACTCGGCCAGGGCGCGGGCCAGGTAGGTCTTGCCCACGCCGGTGGGCCCCAGGAACATGAACACGCCGATGGGCCGCCTGGGGTCCTTGAGCCCCGCCCGGGCGCGGCGGACGGCCCGGGCCACCGTGTGGATGGCCTCGTCCTGCCCGATGACCTTCTCGTGCAGCGCCTCCTCCATCTTGAGCAGCCGCTGCGACTCCTCCGAGGCGATGCGGGTGACCGGGATGCCCGTCCACATGGACACCACCTCGCAGATGTCCTCGGCGGTGACCACCGGGCGCTCCTCCTGCCGCTGGCTGCGCCAGCCCGCCTCCAGTTGCTTGATGCGGTCCTGGAGCTTCACCTCGCGGTCGCGCAGCTCGGCGGCATACTCGTATTGCTGCTGGGCGATGGCCTGCTCCTTCTCCCGGCGCAGGCTCTCCAGCCCCTTCAGCGCCTCCTGCAGGGAGGGCGGGGCATAGGAGCGGCGGATGCGCACCCGCGAGGCGGCCTCGTCCACCAGGTCAATGGCCTTGTCGGGCAGGAAGCGGTCGGGCACGTAGCGGGCGGCCAGCTCCGCCGCCGCCTTCAGGGCGTCGTCGGCGATCTCCAGGCCGTGGTGCTCCTCGTAGCGGTGCTTGATGCCCCGCAGGATCTCCAGCGTCTCCTCCACCGTGGGCTCGTTGACCACGATGGGCTGCAGCCGCCGCTCCAGGGCGGCGTCCTTCTCGATGTGCTTGCGGTAGTCGTCCAGGGTGGTGGCGCCGATGACCTGGATCTCGCCCCGGGCCAGGGAGGGCTTGAGGATGTTGGCCGCGTCCACGGCCCCCTCGGCCGCCCCTGCCCCCACCAGCATGTGCATCTCGTCAATGAAGAGGATGCAGTTGCCGGCCGTCTTCAGCTCTTCGATGACCTTCTTCAGGCGCTCCTCGAACTCGCCCCGGTATTTGGTGCCGGCCACCAGGGCGCCGATGTCCAGGGTGACGATGCGCTTGCCCTGCAGCATCTCGGGCACGTCGCCGCGGATGATGCGCTGGGCCAGGGCCTCGACGATGGCCGTCTTGCCCACGCCCGGCTCGCCGATGAGCACCGGGTTGTTCTTGGTGCGCCGCGACAGGATCTGGACCACCCGCTCGATCTCGCGGTCGCGGCCGATGACGGGGTCCAGCTTGCCCTGGCGGGCCAGGGCGGTGAGGTCCACGCCCAGCTGGTCGAGGGTGGGGGTGCGGGCGGCGGCCCTGGCCGCCTGGGGCCCGCCCTGCTGGGGCATGCTCTGGGAGAGGACGCGGGAGACCTCGGTGCGCACCTTCTCCAGGCTGACGCCCAGGCTCTCCAGGACGCCAGCGGCGATGCCCTCGCCCTCGCGCACCAGCCCCAGCAGCAGGTGCTCGGTGCCGATATAGTGGTGGCCCAGGCGCCGGGCCTCGTCCACGGCCAGCTCGATGACCTTGCGCGCCCTGGGGGTGAGGCCGATCTCGCCGGTGACGGCCTTGTCGCCCCGGCCGATGATGAACTCCACCGCCGAGCGGACCTTGTTCAGGTCCACCCCCAGGTTGGCCAGCACCTTGGCAGCCACACCCTCCCCCTCCCGCACCAGGCCGAGGAGGATGTGCTCGGTGCCTATGTAGTTGTGGTTGAAGCGGAGGGCCTCTTCCTGGGCCAGGGTGAGGACTCTCCGGGCGCGCTCAGTGAACTTCTCGAAACGATCGGCCATAGCCTATCACCGCCACACTTATACCTTACCTGCTGAGCGGCGAATTTTCTACTCCCCCTGAGGGCCGTTCTGGGGCTGGACGGCCGCCCGCACCTCCGGGGGCACGAACACCACGGCGCCGTTCTGGTCGAAGGCCCAGCCCTGGGCCTCGGCCTCGTCCCGCGCCTGGCGCAGCGACAGGCTGAGGCGGCGGCGCTCCCGCTCGATGCGCAGCACCTTCACCGGCACGATGTCCCCCTCCTGCACCACCTCCCCCGGGTGCTGCAGGTGGCGCTCGGCCAGCTCCGAGATGTGGATGAGCCCCTCCACCCGCCCGCCCAGGCGCACGAAGGCGCCGAAGTTGGTCAGCTTGGTGACCAGCCCGGGCAGCACGTCGCCCTCCTTCAGGCTGGCCACGATGGCCTCCCACTGCTCGCCCTGGGCCCGGCGCAGGGAGAGGCTCACCCGCCCCGTGTCCTGGTCTATGCGCATGACGAAGACCTCCACCTCGTCCCCCACCCGGCAGACGGAGTGGGGCGGCGGTGGGGTGGGCTCCCAGCTCAGCTCCGAGACGGGCACCAGCCCCTCGATGCCGCCCAGGTCCACGAAGATGCCGAAGTCGCGCACGCTGGTGACCCGCCCCCGGCGCACCTGCCCCTCCTGCAGCTCCTGCAGGAGCTGCTCGCGCAGGTGGGTGCGCTGCTCCTCCAGGGCGGCCCGCTGGGAGAGGATGGCCCGCCCCCGGCGCCGGTTCAGCTCCAGCACCTTGACGGTGAGCCAGCGCCCCACCCAGCGGGAGAGGTCGCGGGTGGGGAGCTCGGGGTCGGGGGCCAGCTGGGAGACGGGCAGGAAGGCCCGCACCCCCTCGGCGTTGAGGATGAGGCCACCGCGGTTGTGGCCCACCACCGGCGCCTGGAAGGCCTCGCCCCGCTGCTGGCGCTCCTGCAGCACTTGCCAGCCCTGCTCGCCCCGGGCCCGGTCCAGGGAGAGGAGGATCTGCCCCTCGGCCGTCTCGGGGCGGAGGACGAAGACGCTGATCTGGTCGCCGACCTTGAGGGTGGCCTCGCCGCCGGGCCCCAGGCAGGTCATCTCGCTCCTGGGGATGACCCCTTCCGTCTTGGCCCCCAGGTCTACCAGCACCCCTTCGCGGCTGAAGCCGACGATGGTGCCCTCGACGATGTCGCCGCGGCGCAGGTGGGGGTAGCTGGTCTGGCCGCCCAAGAGCTGGGCCATGCTCTCCTGGGGCTCGGGGGTGCTTCCCTCGGCTTGGGGCGGTGCCGGCAAGGGGTCTCGCCTCCGCTTATAGAAATGGGCCACTAGGCCTTTGCGCTAATTATAGTGCTGGCGCCCTCTGGCGCCTAGGGGTGGGAGGGAAAAGGAAAAAGGGGCCCCTGGCAGCGGCCTATTTTCCCAGCGGGTTGCCCCGCCAGTATCGTCGGCGCTGAGGCGTTTCACTACCGTGTTCGGGATGGGAACGGGTGGGTCCGCCTCGCTCCGGCCACCAAGGGCCCCATGCTAGCTACCGAAAGGGGAGAGAAGGGCTGGTAGCGGGGGTGGGATTCGAACCCACGACCTCCGGGTTATGAGCCCGGCGAGCTGCCGCTGCTCCACCCCGCGTCGCCAGACGTGTTGTAGCCCCGGTCCGTGCTGGTTGTGAGGGCGGTGGTGTAGTGGTCAAGCCCTCGGCCATTAGTACGGCTCAGCTGCGCCGGTTGCCCGGCTTGCACCTGCCGCCTATCGAACGGGTGGTCTTCCCGTGGCCTTACCCCCTCGAGGGGGTGGGAGGCCTCATCTTGGGGAGGGCTTCGCGCTTAGATGCTTTCAGCGCTTATCCCGTGCGGACATGGCTACCCGGCGTTTTGCCCCTGGCGGGACAACCGGCACACCAGCGGTCCGCCCAGCCCGGTCCTCTCGTACTAGGGCCAGCCCCCCGCAAGCCTCCAGCGCCCACCGCGGATAGAGACCGAACTGTCTCACGACGTTCTGAACCCAGCTCACGTGCCCCTTTAATGGGCGAACAGCCCAACCCTTGGGACCTTCTCCAGCCCCAGGATGGGACGAGCCGACATCG
>Ga0209478_1001297_pt1 | contig 19515 bp, 15 predicted proteins | sample DewCreD2012metaG_5_FD_184109 | JGI IMG/M metagenome (GOLD analysis project Ga0209478, IMG submission 184109) | Hot spring sediment bacterial and archeal communities from British Columbia, Canada, to study Microbial Dark Matter (Phase II) - Dewar... ... | reverse complement strand
AAGAGATACCCTCTATAGAACCAGAATTTGAGAAAATTTTGAAAGACCTAGAGAATGAAACTTGAAAGGTGGCTTAATTCAAACCGTAAACCTACAAAGGAAGAGATAGAATCAAGGCTTCTTGAAGAAGGCTATACCTCTTAGCTTTGGATTTATCCTCCGGGAAAGCTATGGAAGGACCCATAATATGGATGAAGTTATCTGGGTTATCTCAGAGCATGCAAGGGTTTAGGTTTATATGAACAACGAGGTTGAGGTTTTAAGACCTGGAGATAGGGTGTTTATTCTTAGAGGAACAGTGCATCAACTTGAGGTTTTTGGCAGAAGAGGAACTTGTGTGGATTGTAGAGTTGAAGGATGTGTAAATACAATACAGGTAACTACTTTGCTATTGAAAAGAAAAAGCGGAGATAGCAAAATAATGTCATAAACAATGGGGGTTAAGTGGAAAGAAAGAATTACCATTGATAAAGAAGTTCTTGCAGGTAAGCCTATCATTAAGGGAACAAGAATTTCTGTGGAGTTCATTCTTGAACTGCTGGCTAACGGATGGGCTTATGAAGACATTCTAGAAAATTATCCTCAACTTACAAAAGAAGACATTTTATCTGCTATTCAGTATTCCCTTGAGATTTTAAAAGATGAAAAAAACTATGCTTTTAATCGGACTTAGCTGTTATTTGTGATGGTTCACTAACTTCAATTTGAGGCTTCCCACGATAAGTGGTTATAAGCCCTGTTACACACACTTCCTTCCCTTTAAAGAACACCTCAGGTGGATTCTTAAACTTACCTCTATCTGAACCCCAAATTACAATTGTAAAAACATGGTTTGGATAAGGTTTGTTAAGATTAAGAAAAGTAGGTTTACCCCTGCTTCTAACCGCATAAGTTGCACTGGCAACCGTTCCACAAACTGTTTTGGTCTCACCAATGTATTTGTATGCTTCTTCCGGGGTGATGTAATTCTCTTGAGCGTGAAGTATAGGAAACAAAGTAAATAGGGTTAAAGATAAGGCAATTATGGTAATAAACCTGTTTATGTTATACGTACTCATATTATCCTTCCCCCTCAACCTAAGTTATTTGCAATTTTATAACAATTTGAGGATTTTATTCAACATTTTCTGACATGACAAGAATCATGACCTAACTTCTTCAATTTCTCAGAAAACCTTGGAGAAAGTGCATTATCTATTAAAAACCTCATCCGACTTCCAGAAGGGATAGTTCGCTTTTAAGAACAGCTTCAGCAGCATGTAAAAGCGCTTCACGAATATCTTCAGATTCAAGGTCTGGATAGGCATTAAGAATTTCTTCCTTTGTCATACCATCAGCTACCATAGCTACAATTGTTGCCACAGGAATGCGAAGCCCCCTAATACAAGGAACTCCACCCATTTGATTAGAGTTCACTGTTATACGAGTGAATTTCATATCTCTACCTCCTTATTTTGTTGTAGCTGGGTTTAACCACTAAATGAAATTCTCTATAGTATATCTTTAAGAGACAACTCATAGGAAAAGTTAGTTTGCCATACATATTTCTAGAACCAATCCCCCAAGGTGTAATATAGAAAAACAGATTAACAAACTAAAAGGTGTTGATAGTGAAGATTTGAAAATTACAGGCTCAATCTATCCTTCAGATTACATAGTAAGGATATATAAACCCTTTATCTCCGTGAGGGAGTGTTCAACAGACAGAGGTCACCACAGTGCTGAGATTAAAGTATAGGAGTTACCCGGGTAGTTGCAGAAGAAGTATGGTAATGAACAATATATGAGAGTAATGATATAGCCAACAAGATAAGTATAAGATGTTTGTATTTTACAATATGTACTTGCTACCAATTCTCTTCTGTTTTATAAAACATTTTATCGAAGCACCTTACTGTTTTAAAATTAGTTTATTGCCATCTCATCAATATACTTTCCAAGTAACTACGAACCGGGCCACGTTGTAGATACCGGTGAGCGAATTGGTTTCTATAACTTCTCAGACAGCCATAACAGCTTGTGTTTTCATTGCAACCACACTTACCGCTGACTCTTTCCTTTGCAGACTGCAAGCAAACCTTAAGTACATCTTCACCTTCAAGCCGAGCCACAAGGCCTGCTCCTCCTGGCACATTGTCATAGAGGACTATTGGAGGAACAACATATTGCTCACTATGAGCAACTGTTGCATTAAGGTCAGTAGAAGGTACCTCTAAGATTTCTGCAGCTCCCTCAACTAAAGCATAAGCTAGTGAGTACGCAAACCAAACAGGTTCAATATCCCCATCTAGTTCATAGTGAAACTGAATTTGCAGCACATCGGTTACGAATTCGTGACCTAATGATACCTGTTCAAGAGTACCACTACAATCCTGACCATAAGGGGTTCTATGAGTCTTCTCACGTTTCCTAAATCCTGCACCGCATCCTCCACAAATATAGAATCCTTCTCCACGTCGGCCTTCGCACAGTACAACCATTAACCCTGGGGATGCCTTCTTTATTGTGATCAAAGGAGAAATCATAGGCAAAACAATGGTATCTGGCTCAGGACCCAGTGAACCCCCAAAATATGGACGTGTCGTAAAAACCCTTGCAGTACGAGATTTGGGTTCCTTTGGTCTTTCAAGATCAGTTACAAAGCCAAAACGGGGTATAATGTAACTGAAGACAGGCAAACGGTCACAACATGAAATAATAGGTTCAGATTGTCCCAGTTCCCACTGAAAGAATACGTTGTGCTTCAAACATCGCTTATAAAGCTTTCGCGGCCACTCCTTTTCAGCTACCCGTTTGAGTCCATATGAAGTCCATACCCTTTTATTCGCAATCAACCTGCTTGTAGGAGCAAACTCAGAAATTGCAATACTCAGGTCTCTCTGAAGTAAGACTTCAAATGCTTCTTGGTTTTGTTGTGTTCTCTGCGTATCCAATTCTACAACGTCTACTGGGAACCCATATTTTGGAATTACTGCTTTGCGGGAAAGAAATGAGAGAACTTCCTCTTCAGCAATTGTCTTTGCTCGCATAAAAGCCCACTTAGCATTGTCATAATCTTTTCTTTCAGCAGCCGCTTTCTCAAGATTCTTAACAATTCGGTAATCGCTCGAGACTTCTGTTTCCGCTAGGGAGAAGTAACTATCATCAGATGTAATTTTGTTGATCCAAGTCCCATCAGAAAGTCCGACCTTGGCTGTTATATCAGAGGGAACAATGGCGCACAGAGACTTTTCTAGTTCATCTTGGTGCTCCCGGAGAAAGGTTTTAAAATCAGAAACGCCAGATGGATGTTCCAAATTTTTAAATAACCTATCTACGGTCTTGAATCTTTCTGGAAACGATCTGAAAAAGCGCGATAGTACGGTTGCAACAATATGGCGTATAATAATCTTGTCATTCCGAAGGCTAAGAATAGGAGGCCGGACTTTACCGCTAAGTATCTGCTGAGGTTTAGAAAAGTGATAAAGATCATGGGGTCCCCGGCGACAATATGTAATAGCAAATCCAGGAAATCCGCTTCGTCGCCCAGCCCGTCCTACTCGTTGAGCGTAGTTGAACGCTTCTGGAGGAACATTGCGAAGAAATATGGTATCCAAATCACCAAGATCCACACCTAACTCAAAGGTTGTAGAACAGCTTAGGATATGGATTTTGCCTTGTTTGAATTCCCGCTGAAATTCACGTGCTTTTTCTTTCTCAAGTTGCGCTGTATGCTCTTCCACTCGCAAGGAACCAGGTAAATCTTCCCCATAGAGGATACGATAATGATTAGATTCCAAATCTTGAATGTCTACCTTCTTGAGCATGCCAGGGCAACGATGCCTAAGACACACCCCACGAACAGAGATTGATTGGAGGCGACCGCAAGTATCACACTGAAATATTGTATCTTCATTTGTGATAAGACTAACTCTCCACCAATCAGGATTCAACCTTCGAGCATCACCTACAGTAATCATTAAGCGGTCATAAGAAGAAGCAATTTCATCGCATTGCTTTACTGTATCCCAAATACTCCTCAAAACTTTTACTGCTTGCTCAAGAGCTTCAGATTCTGAAATACCACCTCTCATAAGAATCTTGGCGAGAAATTGAGCACGTCTTCCAGCTTTACCATCCCAACTGCGCACACTCTTCTTCCTTTTGGGGGCACCAATGCGAAATTGCACTTGCGGAGCCTGTAGATTGAGGTCGCTCCAGCTAATCGAGATACCACTCTCGGTCCGCAACTCAACCGCTCTATCAATTCTCATTGTATCCAGTAAAATGGATACTAGACTACACGCTTCTTGTTCAGTCAATGACCAAGGCGGAGTTGTAAGAATCCCTGGGGCTTTAAACCACTCAGGCCACATAAGCCACCATCGAACTAGACCGACACCCTCTAGGGAAATTCTTGGCTCATCGGTAAGGAATTCACGATAAACTCTAAGCCAAGCCTCACGGCGTAGTTCCATGTCACTAGCAGCGGATGGAAATATTTGCTTTTCTTGGAAGAGAACTCGAAGACCTATCGCCAGATCTCGCAAAGACAAGCCCCCTTTAGTGTGGGGATGTAGATGCTGGATAACTTTTAGAATTAGATTACGACTCAGAATATCCTTATATGAATTTTCAAGATACCAGGCAAAGAACGCAGCTTCCTGACGTCCATCGGCAAAGGCCAGCACCTTTTTTCGCTCTTCCGGAAGTTTTTGGTAAAGAGTTGTAGCTATCACCGCATGGGGACCATCTGTACCATGTACCACTTCTCGGACAGGGTCGCGCCCAGCACCGCTGTAACCACAGGTACCACATCTTATCAGCTGATCTACTCTATCCTCGTCTTGGGGAGATTCTTCTTTAACTACTCGTATCATATTATTATCATGCCCACACAGTAGATTACCTTTCCCAATTTCACCGCAATACATACAAAGTTGGAATTCATTTCTTTTCTTAATATTATCGTTCTCCTCATCCTCTTCTCCATTGGTATCTTCAATAGGCCGAAAGAAGCTGGTTCCAAAATCATCAGCACTTGGATCGCGAACTGCCTCGAGTAATTTCCTACCCTTTATCTGACCTACAAAGTAATGTTGACCACATTCCCGACATAGAGCAACTTCAAATGCTATAGACTTTTCATCACCAACCTTGCGATCAATAAAGACTCTTTTTTGTGGGTAATAAGAAACAAAAGCACCTTCAAGTGACCTAAGAAACAAGTGGTAACGGGCAGACAAAAGAGGTGTATCAGAAGAGGGATCCTTTGCCTGTAGAAGAAGTTCAATCAACTCGGACAACATAGGTACTCGCTTTGCTTCTGGCAGATCTCTAAAAACCTGATCGGCAATTTCTCGAACTTCAGTTGGATTACCAGTGATGAGGCGTCGGAGGTAAGTTGCTCGTCTATCGTGCTGAAGCAATGTGCCAATAATCTTGTTTAAATCTTCGCTAGTAGGAAAAGACAAACCAAGTTCAGTTGCAAGTTTGAGAACACAATTCTTGAGTTCTGTGTTTTTTTCTTTCAGAGCTTTCCTGAAAAGCCAATAATCATCAGGTTTAAAGTTATACACTCCTTGCTCAGGGATCGGTTCAGTTTCTCCTAGAATTATATCTTCTTTACGAAACTCCTCGTCAAACAAGTCAGAAGCAAACTTTGCTACGGCTTCTCTATCATTTTGCCCGCCAACCAGCGTTGCACTTGTAGCAATGCAACGGAATGGTTCTGAACGGCCACCTTCTCGTAACCTTTGCTTTAGGCGTCGTAAAAGCATCGCCATCTCGATTCCTCGAGAACCTCGGTACTGATGTGCTTCATCAAGAACAAGAAACGTCCACCACCTAGCATTCCCATTATCAAACAGTGGACTGTCATCTGGTCGGAGTAACAAGAATTCAAGCATCGAGTAATTAGTCAAAAGGATATGAGGTGGTTCCTCTCGCATTTCAGAGCGTAAAACCAATTCCCCTGGCAACCGATTTGCTATATGGTCGCCAGCATGACGTTGAGAATCATTTTCATCTTCTGGAGTTTCTCCAATGTACTGTCCAAAAGTAAATTGGAAAGAACAATGTCTTCAATAAGTCGTTTGCAAACCTCTCCAAGACGTTCGCGCTGATCATTCGCTAGAGCGTTCATCGGGTAAAGGATTAAAGCTCGCACACCTGGACAAAGCTCTCCTTTTTGGAACTCTTTGTAAAGATGAAGCAGGATCGGATAGAGAAAGGTCTCTGTTTTTCCACTTCCTGTTCCAGTAGCAACAACTACATTATTTCCCTGAAACACTTTCTTGATTGCCTGTTCTTGATGTTTATAAAGCTGCCTACTACCCTGCACTGCCTCCAAAAATTTTTCATCAGGCTCGAATCCAAGTAGATCATGGAACAACTCACGTGGCGTTTTACCTCGTTTAAATACTGGCGTTGCTTCAATGAAGGGTCCTTTACTAAGGTGTCCTGAGTTCAGAGCTTCCTCAAAAGACTTTCTGAGTTCCGGATCTTTAAAGTAAAAAGTGGTCTTTAAGTAACGCCGGTACCTTTCTTCCACATGCTTAGAAAGCTCTATCAGATCCATAGAACACTTACTCCTTAATACAGAACATAAAATTCATTTTTATGTTTTCTAAGCAAATGCTCTTTCATATCTTCTTGACGAAGGTCAAGATCACAAAGCTTACACTTATGAATTCGCGGGAGGTTACGGATTACATTTTTCCGGATCTCATCAATATCGGAAACAGCTCGAAACCTGAGTTCTGGTCCCATTCCGCCACGAGGTGCTGTCGGACAGTCTCGTTCAATATGCTTAGTGATCACACTAGTTGGGTTCCTAGGATCATCTGATTCAACATAGAAATTGCAATAGGAACACTTAAATATTTTATGAGGGAGAGAAGGAATATGATTTCGCAGCTCTTGATAGTTCAAAGGTCGAAAGAATTTATCCAACTCACCTATGTGAATAGATTCAACATGATAAAACAAGTCTTCTTTTTTGAAAGGCGTAAAATCACAAAATCTACATTTGAATCTAATAGTAAGTTCACATATTGTCCTAGTGTAAGTTATTCCTTGACGATAACACCACAGATTAAGTTGGATCACACCAACACTTTGTAATTCTTGAGCATCGCTAAAGTCTCTAATTGGAATACAAATTGTTCGCTCGTTTACCCTTATCTCATAAGGTCTGGCTTTCGATTGTTCGAATCCCACAAAAACTTTATCCACCCAGCGGTATTTTGGAAGACGTACCCATATTGCCTTGTTTGACGTAGCAGCGAATTCACTCCGGCCAAGGATTAAAGGTTGATTCTTCCATTCTGACTCCGAAGGCGGTTTGTTTTCTTCTCCTACTACCCACCAAAGCCTTTCCAGTAAGATAGTTACTTCTATCTGAGGTCCATCTTCAAAACCCACAAGCCAGTGGGTTTCGTCGTACCTAGGATCGTCAGGAGGAATGATCAAAACAGTTTTGTTGCTGTAGCGTTCAATTTGAACATTCGTATAGTTGTTAGACGAGTACACAATACAGCCAGACTCATGGTAGAATTCGACACTAACTGGATTATGAGCATACGCAGAAGAAAATGAAGATAGGCAGGGTATGCTTATGTCTTTCAAGGCACATATGAATCTAAAATCTAAACTCTCTATAAGGTCATCATTTGTGTCATAGAATCTAAGAAAGTACCATCCTCCTCTTCTAGCTGCAACTTCAGAAGGCAGGTCCTGTTCAACTAGATCTTGCTTTGGGCTGAAAGACATGCGCCATTTTCTCTTTCCACCTCCTTCCTCACCAACAACGATTGTTTTTATTTCTTTCCATATTTGTATATTCCGAGCCCGGATTTTAGGCGGTTTCTGACCAAACAAGGGTCCTATGCTTTCACTTGCATCTTTCAGTTGAATACCTACCAGTTCGAACCTTGGCGCCTTTGACTCAATTACAATAGGTTTATCGTTTGGAGTACGAAAAACAATTCTTTTTTGATCCTCGTTCTCAAGTTCAAAGAAATGGCCCCTATATCCATCAAGAGAAATAAACTCTGGCATCACCCGTGCAGGACCTGACACTGCATCATCACGCTCCCAATTATCTGGTACCACAACAAGATACGATCCAACAGATGGTGATTTAACACGCCGTCCTTGCCCTTCTCTTTGAACACTTAGCTTGAACAGAAGGTAACATTCATGGCCAAGTATAACTCTGGTCTTTTGGACCTCTTCACCTTCATCCCAACTAACAATAACTTCCCCAGAAATTCCTTCCAATAGCCAGCGATTTTCTTCTTTTTCATCCCGTATCAGAGGTATTCCATTTTGAAGCACTTGCAAACTATTAGAGCTCTTTAAAAGTTTCTCTGGAACTTCTATACCTACTATCCACTGTCGTTCCCTCTTCCAACACACCACCTCTGGTCTGGACACATCGCCATAGATTATCGGTAGTCTTTCAGAATCCTGTTCTGTACCACGTGGTTTCCCTCCTCTTTTTTCGGGGGACAGTCGCTTCCTCTGGACTGGCAGTGCAGATACATCTCCCTCAAACTGTTCTTGATCTATGGTTGCTTTGGAATGTGTTTCTTTTTCCACTGTCTTTTGTGTTTCTAGGATTTCAGTTGTTACCTGTGCTTCCTTTACTGGCTGTGTTTGTATTCTGTCCGCAGACTGTATTTGTAGCTCTTTTGTATATGCAGGTTTCAATTCCCCTTGTGATTCATTGGTTTTCTTTCCATCAATTGATTTCGGTTTTGATTCCTTACCCGCTGGACTTTGATCTGTCCTTTCATGTGTTAGGTACAGCTTTACCATTTGTGCAGATTGTGTTTTTGCTACTGTCGATGGTTCAGTTTGCCATCGCCTTCTTAGAGCGCTAATAACTATATTGGCAATGAAGGTAATAGTAGCTGCAAATGCTAAGACTAGAATTTGAATCAGGAATTTTCCAATCCTTATCATACCTTAACTCCTTTAGATTCATTAAATTGCTTCAGTCAGAAGTACTAGAACCATATTGTGCCTGGTAAACACATTACGCAGCTAAAGAATAACCCCTGCATTCAAGATAATTGATAAAATTGGAAATTGGAATAACGCTCCCTTCGGTAGGAATTATGAACTGGTTAATATCAGCGTTGTCGTTGATAAGCAGCTTGTCAAATATTTTTTTCTGAACCAAATAGAACAAGCAGGTCATATAGTTTGCTTGTGGGTTAATTTCTATTACAAGGCAATTTTTTTTGTAACACTGTGCAAGAAACACAGGAGAATTTATAGCTACCGTTGTCTTTTCCACACTGCTCTTGTGATTTACAAGGGAGATTGACTTCAGCTTGGAACCTCCTTATTCCTTAAGGAGGTTATTAATATTCTCAAGAGATTTTTCTTCAACCCGCTATCTATCAAGTCCTTTTTAAACCTTCACTGTCCACGGGTCTTATAACCCAGAATCAATCCTTTACGCACAAGACGATAAATAGCCTGTTCATTCATCTTAAGATACCCAACTATTTACTTTACTATTATAATTTCACCCATGTCCATTCAATCAAACTCCTAATAATTATACACCCTTGCTCTGTTAAAAAGATGTGTATAAGAAGCCTCCTTAAGGTATAAATTAGATATTATTGAGTATATCATAAAGTGGCAAAACAGAGCTAGTAGTCATTGTAACATTAAAAGGTAGATACAAGAGGTTTTTAAAGGTAGGATAAGTGGTAAAGAGATAAAGAGGATTTTAGGGAAGGTTTTGGAGATAGTTATCTCCAGGAGGGGCTTAGCATTGGTATTTGCTTGTAACTCGACAGGGTTTAAAGAAGATGTAGCAGGATTTTATTATCCTCTAAGGAGTGGGGAAAAGAGGAAGAGGTGGATAAAGGTATTTTATCTTTTGGATACAAGGACACAGGCTTTAGTATCTTGAGTTGTTGAGATAGGTCCTTGTGGAAATAGTATAGGGCTTTCTAAGTTTGAGAAGAAATCCACTTTTAATAAAGGTAAATGATTTCAGTGATAAAGAGGAAGTTTGGAAGTAGCATAATGAAGAGGAAATTGAAGAACAAAAAAATGCATCGCTTATGGATATAGTTGTAATTGGTGTCAGGGAAAATGGATTTTTGCTATTATTTGTTTTTCTCTTCCTGAATAAAGATGTTTGCAACGTAGCATAAACCTAGAATTATTGTTTAATGATTAACCATTTAATTAAAACATGGACTTGCAAGCGTATTTATAGCTTCTTTAGCCTTAAAAGGAAGATTGATTGGACTTTTTATTCATCGGTATAGTTCCTCTAATATAGAGAGGGTATCTTTTATAGTAGAAAGCGCTTCTTCTTCCGAGTACTTAATAGGTTTATCTTTAGGATGGATGATGGAATTTGCCTTCTTACGAACCGAATGTGCTTTTTCCAAAAATTTTCTCGGTAAAACTTTATTGTCTTTACATTCTCTAAGAAGGCCTTCAAGGTTACGTTCATCAAGGTAGATTACTTTTTCGTTAGTCTTATATAACCCTCGTTTTTTTAAGGCTTCCCTTAATCCAACTTCTAATAAAGCTCTGCAAAATACTACTGTGGCATTAAATAATCCATGTATATAGCATTTTCGTATTTCATTCACACAATGGTGAAAGATAGATGAGGTTGATTGTCCAACTATAAGGGCTCCAAATTCTCTTTCCCGGTATATAATGTCTTTGGGATCTAGCCAACCAAATATGTCGACTTCATCTTCTTCGTCAAAATCAATATCTTCCCTGCTGGTTTCTTCCTCTCTAATCTTTTGAAGTTCCTTCCTTAATACTGGATCATTTATCTTCAGTACTGGTCCTTCTCTAGATAGAGCATCCTTTAGTTCTTTAAGAATTTCTTCTTCCTGACTTAATTCTTCAACTAAACGGAGTAATCTATCTCTATCTACCTTCCCTTCCTTATTGAATAACTGTATAATCTTCTCATTATTTTTAGCTTTAGAATTCTTATAGTGTTTTAATAAAGCCCTTAAATACTCCTCACCCTTTAATGGTTTTCTACAAGACCTGCACTCAGTGTCAAATTTAGTAATTAGGTTATAACAAAACGGGCATACAGATACTTTTACTATTGTCCCTCTGGTATCTTTTTTACAAGACCTACACTTAGTCTGATTGGATGAGTTAACCACCTCAAGAGATCTTCCTGATTCTAAACAAAACGAGCATACGGTAACCTCTATCCATTCTCCTATCGATGGTTTTATTTCTTCAGACATTTTTGCTTCTTACTCTCCTTCCTCCTCTCATTATTTTCGTTATATTATAATAAAACTGAAGAATTTTTTTTATCCTTGTTTTAAAAGTCTAAAAATTTAAGAATGCCTAAAGCAAAGCTTAAAAGGCAAAAATGCAGGGCTTTCTTAGCAGATTAAGATTGTTATATAATAGGTTAGAAAATCTGCTTCCAGTCATAGATTCCATATAAGCTTAGAATAGGCTTTAGTTTATCTTAATCTGTTTGCAAGTTTCAATTAATAAAGATAGGACCAACCGTTCTCTATCCTGTTCTTACTATAGGGATATGATATTTTGTACCCTTGTCCTTTACTGGGAACCCTACAATTCTACAATGATTATGTAAAATAGCTTTACAATATACAAGGTTGTACCATACGGGAAAAGGAAATTAGTAAGAGAAGTTTTAAATTTTTTGTGCCATTTGCTTCAGAATCTAAGAAGTTTGCTAGCTATTACTGGTCACTCGAACCGTATATCCAGCCCTGAAATAAGACCACTTGCATTTCTGGCTAACCAACTTGTCCAAGCACCGATCAACTTGGAACTATCCGTATTATCGGTGACGGTAGCCTTGCACACCCCATTGTTCTTGGATAGTAGTATTTTCCCTTTGTATTTTTTGTGTGTGACCTCAACCCACCCTTCATCCTTTGATCGCTTCTTCCGCTTGTCGATCTTTTCTCGCTTAGTAATCTTAAATACGTACTGCGGGTTAGATTCAATCAGGGCAACTAGCTTGTCGAATCCAGCTCCCTCCCTGAGCAGGAAGTCGAGTTTGAACTCTTTCTCTTTCTTTTTCTTTCTGAATATAAAGTCAGCTTTGAACTTCATCTTAACACCCCAACAAAATTAGGCATTTTAAGACTTAACGTTTTGGCTAACTTGACACAAGATTGCATGGCACAGACTTTAACAAACCAACAAACTGATGCAGGCTTCAAAACTTGAAAAACCATACAATCCATGCAGTCAAGTTAAACTAATTGTTATACCTTAATTTATATTGCCCTATTGCAAACACCTTTTTAATTAATTGATATGATAGATAAACAAATAATATCAAAAATCGGTTTTTCTCTCCACTCTTTACAATCACAAGATTACATAAAACTTAGTTAACTTAGTTAGGTAAAATATAGAAAACAAAGAACATCTCTTCCCTTAACTTATTGTAAGATTTCAATGATTTAGAATATAATATTACTTGCTCTGTTGCAAAGTATGTATAAGCAGCCTCCTTTATACCTTAAGGAGGCAAATGAGATTTAGTAGTAAACGGAATAGAAAGGAAGATACAATAGATTTTTAAAGGTAGCATTATTTGCCATGAACGATAATTGTGTTTACAGTCGGTCTTCTGGTTAGTTCTACTACATTTTATCGAGTCTCCTCATTTTCTTCCATTTCTTCCATATTATATTCATAAACATACTTCCCGTATAGCTCCAGACCCTCTATGAAGGCCATTCGAGGAGTTTTGCTCTGGCAGTGCTTACCCTGATTAGTACGCTCACTGTTGTAGTATGTCATGAAACCATCTAGATCTGCCTGTATCTCCTCCAGTGCCCTGTAGAGTTTTTTCCTAAAAGCTACCTTGTAGAACTCCTCCTTAATTATCTGGTTTAACCTCTCTACAGTCCCGTTTATCTGGGATCTTCTTACCCTTATCTTCGTGTGTTCAATGTCGTTTAGATGTAGGAATAGCTCATAGGGATGAACCCTCTACCCTACCGCAGTACTCAGTCCCGTGGTCCGTAAGAACCCTCAATACCCTTACTCCATGCCCATCATAGAAGGGAAGCACCCTGTCGTTAAGAAAATCAGCAGCAGTAAGATAGGTCTTCTCAAGGTAGAGCTTGGCAAACCCAACGTTCGAGTAAGTGTCTATGGCTGTCTGATAATAAAGCCTTCCTACCCCTTTGATGTAGCCTATGTAGTAGGTGTCCTGGGCAAGTAGAAACCTCGGATGATGGCTCTCAACCTCCCCAAAAACCTCCTTTTCTCCCTTAGCTGCTTCAAGGACTTGTACCTGAGACCCGGTTAGCACTCCACTGTTTTCTGCAGCCCACTTCTAGAGCCTCCTTAGCCTAAGAGCCTTTACCTGAAGATTGTGACGTATCCATATGCTCCTTACACCTCCGGGACTCACAATAATCCCCTGCCTCTTTAGCTCATTTGAAACCCTGACCTGTCCGTGAATGGGAAACTCAAGGGAGCAATCTAGAACCCTCTTTTCTATCTCTGGTGGAACTAGGTTCCCTATACAGGGAACTGTGCAGGATTTCTCTAGGAGCCCCTCAATACCTTCTTCCTCTATGGCACGCTTGATGTCATAGTAGTGCTGGCGGCTTACCCCTAGCTTTCTGCATGCTTCACTTATACTGCCAAGGGTACGGCTAAGTTCAAGTATATTTAACTTCCTTGATATAATATATTATTGTTGAGTCATGGTCATTCCTCCTTAAGTTAAGATTTTTAGGTTTAACTATCTTAAACAGAAGGCGATGACTCTTAAACCCTAAAGAGTCTTATACCGTAAACTATTTTCTCGACTAGAGCATTTTAAAGTTTGTTCAAACAAAAATTCAATCAGGAACAGAACAGATTTTTTTGAAAACATATTACTTAAAACCACTTTATCTCTTGATCTCTTGCAGGAAACTATTAAATGTATCTCGACATCTCTTAAATCGTGCTTCAGATCTTCCAAAGAAACCAAGTTGAACTAACAGATAAGGGTATTTCACAAACTCTTCAACAGGTGATGATTCCCAGTTGTGTCTATATCTCCACCAAAAGCAACCAACTGGCGCCCAAACAGGGTTTTCATTATTTTCATTATTTAGTTTGACAACATCTATATAAACCAAACCCAACAGATATTCAAAAATGTCAAAAAATGCCTTGTATTCTTCCTCATCAGGCAAATAAGAATAAAGAGGGTTACGAATAACATCAAAAATGTAATTACTAGCTGGTGTATACTCACGGTCAGCATTGGGACGAGGAACCCATTTTCTTACATCCCCATAAAAGACTTCATAGACATTTAGTTTTTCTAGCCAAAAATGCTTCCCATCGTTATCACGGTACATAGGATCAAGTAACACAGCTTTAAGATGCTCATAATGTCTAGAAGCAAGTGCAGTAATTCCACATGCATACAAAATCAAAAGTGCAGGGTAATGCTGAAGATTTACTAAAATAACATATCCTTCTTTATATTTAGGTTTAGCAATTCGCTCTATAGCTTGCGTTAGATAATTTATATACTCTCCTTTATCAAAGTAGGTCAAAGTTGTTAAAACACTGATTAGCGTTTGAGAAAGTACTTCATACTGTTTTATTCTCTTTTGAAAACCTTCCTTAGTTATAGCTGTTTCATCCTTTGTATCAAATCGAGGGGAAGAAAGCTCTGTACAAAGCTTTTGTATTTCATCAGTAATAAAATCATGAAGGCGAATACGATATCTCTCTTCGGAGAGATACTTTTTAACCGTTGCTACTGCTATAGGTGTTGATAGAGGGTGTTGAGATTCCATGTCACGTAAAGCTTCAATCTTTTCTAACAGTTCACTAAAAAACTTATCTGCACCTTCTATCTTAATTGTTTCTGCTCGTCTATAATTGATTAATCGCTTAGCCTCTTCTGTTAGTTTATCTTTATATGCCCAAAAAGTAGTAAACCGTCGGGACGAACAGCGAAGGATAGCATTCCTTAAAGCGGTATCCCACTCACCTGACCAACCGCAAATAATTAACCCAAACTCATCAAGAATACGGTCAAGAAGGCTATTCAATTCATCTGAATAAACAGCTACTTCATCTGGAGTATTTTTAATGCGAGTATCTCTATAATCACCATGAAGTTTAACAATAGTACATTTTGAGTGTATATAAGGCATAGCTCCCTTTAGAGAATCCTCGGAACTAATTACATCTGGTGATATACCTTGCTCTTCAAGAGCACTCTCAAGTAAGCGATCGAAATTTGTAGTTAAGATAATTCGTATGTATCCATTTTTTACAAGGGAAGCAATAGCCTTATGTGCTAGTGTTGGCATCTTCCGACCTTCTTCACGATCTTTATCACTAGGTTCAAAATATGAGCGTAACAAGGCATTCCTTTCCGATTGTGTACTAGCCAAACGTTCTAAAAGTTTAGAGTAATTAGGTTCTTCTCCAAATTTTTGACGATACCATGTCTCTGGACTAGGTTCTGGAGATTCACCCTCTAGCTTTGCAATTTTTCTAATAAGATCTAAAACAATCTCCCATCCCGTTGGAATTCCTGCTGCTCTAGATACCCCGGAACCAAGTAGTAAAGCATACACACCAGGATTTGAATGTAGGGAAATTACTAATTTTAAAATTAGATCATTCAACTCTAACCCCCTTAGATGCTTTTTCCTCTTTATTCTTACTTATATTTTCATTCCCTAGTGTAAGACTTTCACAGAAAAATAACTTCGATCCTCTACTTTTTCTAGATTCAGAATTTCTTATCTCTTGGCGGAAACGGATCATTACCGTAGCTGTCTTTATCTCTTATTTTTCCATCCTTCCCATGTATGATGAGTTCGTTTCCCTCACGTTGTGCTAACTCTTTTCCTCTTCTTATTGCTTCTTTTTGAGTATCGTGAAGAGAGTCTGCTTTTTTCTTATTCTCTCCTATGACAGCCCATTTATCGCCACGAGGAACAACATGGTAATTACCCATTATAATATCTCCTTTTGTTTATTATCTTATCAGCAATAATTAAACCTCCCACCATAATCAGGAAACCAAACTGAGTTTCCTTTAAAATATGATTTAAAAGGTTAATTAAGCCTTGGTCCGGATCCCATTGATCAAAATGAACTTCCAAAGAATTATTCTTGCTGATACGTACATGTATGCGCCCACCATTTTTGAGAAGAAGTTTCCAGGCCTCTTTTTCTCCTTTCCATTCTGAAAAATGTGGAGGTATAAAGCCAACCTTTGCAGGATGCGGTAACACACCCGCAGGAAAACAAAAATTTATCCCCGGATTTGCTATTACTAATGCAATAATGTCATTCCATGATAATCTTGGTACTCTTTTAGTAACCGCATTCATCGTGTACATATTACTCTTCTTTCCTGTTATAATAGCCTATTTATCACAAGATATAGGTCTTTATTAAAAGAAACCACAATATATTGTATTTGTCAATTTTAAACCCACTATGAAATTCCACGTAAAGTTCACTAACAAACCATGCTAGTAGACTGTTTTTATAAGGATTGGGAACCAATGTTCTAGAAGAATAAGTACTAAGGTATTGCCTTAAACATCAAAATGAGTTTCATGGGAAATGAAAACATAGCACAGCAAGTTTAACGCTTCGTGTGGGGTCATCCTTCAGGTGGAATTCAAACATAAACCAACCTTCTTCTTTCTTACCATAGTACTTAATAAAGCAAGAGTGTTTTACTATTTCTTGCTCAATGGTCTTTAGTACAGGATCAAGTTCTTTATTTTTTACAAAACACACAATTGCAGCTTTAGAATCCCTCCAAGTGAGGTAACCAAGCAATTGATCAATAGTATCGTAAAATATCTTTATACCTTTCCAGAATTTGCACTCAGCGATAAAAATATTCTGCTTCTCGTGCCGAATTAAAATATCCGTCTTTCCAGATTTGTTAAATGTTTCACCTGTTACACTTTCAAAATGAGGCGACAATACCATTATAAAGTGATCTCTCAAGGTTTCCTCATCTTTATCACGATATATACTTGGATGCCGTTCCATCTCTATTCCTGTTTCGTAAATAATTTTTAGAATTTCTTGATAAACTTCTTCATCAAGAGTTGGCTCTGGCATAAATGGCGAAGTTGGAGCATCAGGTTTTTTAACAATGATATTCTTTTTAGTAATTGGGATAGAAAAGGTAGGTGGTACCTGACCGGCCTTTCTAACAGGAACACCCAAGGAAGCTACTAGGTTTTCTTGCTTGAGGATATAGGCTTTACGTGCCTGCACAAGTTGTTGAGTTTCTTTTTCCAATCTACTGTTAAATTCCAACACTTCTTTAGAAACATTTTCAGCCTGCCGTCGAATGTAACCAATAATGTTATCAGCTTCACGCTTTATTGCTTCAGCATCATCTTGCCAGTTAATAACATCAAAACATACGCAATCACCCTCTAAGCGTATATCTTTTGTCCACATAATATATCTAGATGGCTGACACTTTAGTAGCTCTTTATCTCCAGAGAATGGTAAATGGTAAGTAATTACCTGCCTAGGATAAGATTTGCCAGGTCTTACATGAAAACTAGGTGGAAAGAGCTCAGCAGGAATAAGTTTCTCACAATAAGACACAGAAATCTGATCCCAATAGAAAACCAATAGTTCAACCTGGTAGCGATTAACAAGGTAATCGATAAATGACGTCTCATTTACATTTAATAAATAATTTGTGTCCTGATTCTGAACTTCTTGTCTTAGTCTATTCAGGCGTTCATCAAGGAAATCGCTAAGCCTTTGCTCTGCAAAAATTTTTATCATTTCACCTGCTCTCTGAAACACCTCTAATTGATTCAATAACTTTTAGAAATTCCTCTACATATGGGTCAATAATTCCAAGTTCTTTTAACTTCTTATGAAGTTGCAGTACATAATCAAGGCAGTTACCACTAGTTCCAGATGCATTAATTGCCATTCTAGCTCGTTCTTCAAGACTTAAATTTCCAATATACGTAGATGCGGTTCGATCATTTACGGATGTATATGCTCTAATTGTTCTACCATCTTTCAATACAACTTTAAGTTTTTCAATTTTAAAACTAGGACCTTCACGTTCTTTAAGATAACTTAACACAGCTTGGCATTGGTCATCAGGAAATTCAAATGCACAACCTATACACTTAGCTCCCTCCTCTGGTTCAAGCCCAAGCGTTGGTCCAGGATTTTGAGGTGTACCCCAGTTTTTAATGGATTTCTTGTTAAATGCTCTATGATAATGGTAAAGCTTTGCTTGTTCATACCTTATACCTTTAAATTTCTTTTCCCATCCATCCCACATTAGAGATCCATAACCGAATACCCACATAGCAATTACCCCCTTACATAAGAGCTAACACTTCGTCAATGAATTGAAACTCTGACAATCCCTGAGCTCTATGGTAAAGCCACCTGCCAAGACTGTCCCACCGGTCATTCTGAGCTTTATGTCTTTGATATTCTCTAAAGCGATTATAGATAAAGGTTAACACGTCTTGCCAAGAAAGCTGAACAACTCTTTCAGGTAACTGATTATTGGGTTTTCTTTCTGCAATAGCAAAAAGGCGTACATGAAATTGTTCACCTTCATAACCACCTTCCCAATAGAGAGCATTTGCAACATCGGGAACTCTATCTGGTGGAAACGTACCAATAGCATAGAGCAACCGATTAAGATTCTCATCAGCTTGTCTTATCCAAGGGCCGTTAAGGCGACATAGTCCACTTCGTTTTACTTCAGCAATCACAAAATCAATCTTACTATTCTGGTTAAAAACTTCATGATCCCTCATTGGATTACTTGAAGTAAAAAGTTCACAACGATATGGGAAACGAACAGCTAAGATGTCTATCTCCGTAAGTTGTCCTCTTTGATTATCAGATCGAACAAGGTCCGGATGAACTATAAAATTAGTAATAGTAAGACAACCATTGAGGCGAAAGAACCAGTACGCAACACCTTCTGAGGTAACCATCAAACCATAACCCATGATTCCTTAATTCACCTCCTTTTATTTAAAATTATATGTAGGAACTTTTCTCCCATTGCAGGCACCAAATATGACCAAATTCCCATCGCGACTAGACATGACACAAAATGACCTTATTGCCTTACTAGTCTGGCTGAAGATGCTTCTGAATTCGGCTTGTTAGCCCTTACTTTGTTAAAGTACACAGTTTATTTACTGAACATTCTTAATATATTGTCAACTATAGCCTAAGGCACTATTCTCCTAATCTTTCACTACCTACAGTCGTATTTTGCCCTGTTCTTATCCATCGCAGTCATACCAGGGCTATGTTCCATCATCATGAAATTGCTTTGGAATAGGAACTGCTTCATCCAGACGTCGGTGGAGCAAAGAAATTAACGATAGTATATGCTCTGTTGCAAAGATATGTATCAAGCAGCCTCCTTAAGGTATAAATTAGATATGATCCACAATACCTTAAGGAGGCAAATGAGATTTAGTAGTAATTTTAATCTTAAACGGAATA
>Ga0209478_1001264_pt1 | contig 20016 bp, 20 predicted proteins | sample DewCreD2012metaG_5_FD_184109 | JGI IMG/M metagenome (GOLD analysis project Ga0209478, IMG submission 184109) | Hot spring sediment bacterial and archeal communities from British Columbia, Canada, to study Microbial Dark Matter (Phase II) - Dewar... ... | reverse complement strand
AGGTCACCCGCACCGTGGCCCAGATGGACCGCGTCACCCAGGACAACGCCGCCCAGACCGAGGAGCTCAGCGCCACGGCCCGCACCCTGGCCGCCCAGGCCCGGGAGCTGCTCGCGCTCGTGGGGCGCTTCACCCTCGCGCTCGACGACGCCCGCGCGGACGCCGGCGACGCCGCGTCCCGGCCGCACGTGCCCGAGCGCGCGCTGGCCAGCGAGCCGCTCGAGCCGCGCGCGGCCGCCCTTCGGGCGCGCCGCGTGGGCGCGGCCTCCGGCGCCCGGGGCGAGCGTCGCCGCACCCGCGCCGGGGACCCGGAGCCGGCCGCCTTCGTCGACCACCGCTCGGCCGGCGGCAACGGCCATCCCGTGGACGGATTCGAGGAGTTCTAGGCTATGGACCAGCTCGACGTGCTGCACACGCAGGCCACCCTCACGCGCGACGGACGGCAGTACCTCACCTTCACGCTCGGCGGCGAGGAGTACGGGGTCGAGATCCTGAAGGTTCAGGAGATCAAGGGCTACGCCCCGGTGACCCCCATTCCGAACACGCCGCCCTACGTGCGGGGCGTGATGAACCTGCGCGGGGCGATCATCCCGGTGGTCGACCTCCGCGCCAAGCTCGGCATGGGAGAGGCCGCCCCGGGCCAGTTCACCGTCATCATCGTCGTGCGCGTCGGCCCGAAAACCGTGGGCCTCGTGGTCGACGCCGTCTCGGACGTTCTGGACATCCCGGCCGACGCTATCCAGGCCGCGCCGGACTTCGGCCCGCAGGTCGACGCCCGGTTCATCAGCGGCATGGCGCGCACCGGGGACCGGCTCGTCGTGCTCCTCGACCTCGACCGAATCCTGGGCGCCGAGGCGGCCGCGCTTGCCGCGACCGGTTGATCGTCGGGCCCCGTCGCCCTGGTCGCGAGGCCCCCTCTCGGACCGCCGCACCAGGGCCGATGGCTTCGCGTGAGAACTCCGCGACCGGCCCTTGCAAGGGCCGATGGCCGGGAGCGACCCGGCGGGGAGCGCAGGGATGAAGACGACGCTGACACGGACCATCGCAGCCTTGGCGTGCATCGTGCTGACCGCCGCGGGCCCCGCGGGGGCCGAGCCGGGCGTGACCGACGGGCAGGTCCTCGTCGGGTCCTGCGCCGCACTGACCGGCCCGGCCAGCTTCCTCGGCACCCAGACCGTTGTCGGCGCCCAGGCCTACCTGAACCATGTCAACGACCAGGGCGGGGTCCACGGGCGGAAGATCAAGCTGGTCTCCTACGACGACGGGTACGAGCCGGCCAAGGCCATCGAGTGCTTCCACCGCCTGAAGCAGGACAACGTCTTCGCGGCGGCCTTCTTCGTCGGCACGCCGACCGCGGCCAAGCACGTGCCCATGGCCGAGAGCGCCAAGATCCCGCTCGTGGGCCTGTTCACCGGCGCCCAGCTGCTGCACGAGCCGTTCAAGCGCTACGTCATCAGCGTGCGCGCCTCCTATCACGACGAGGCGCGCGAGCAGGTGGACAACCTCTGGGCGATCGGGGTGCGCAAGATCGGGGTGATCTACCAGGACGACGCCTTCGGGGTGACCGTCCTCGAGGGCGTCAAGAAAGCCCTGGCTCGCCACGGCGCCCAGCCGGTCGCGCAGGGCTCGTTCCCCCGCAACACGCTGGACGTCGATCGGGGCATCGAGCAGGTGCGGGCCGCGAACCCCGAGGCGGTGGTCATGGTCGGGCCCTACGCGCCGGTCGCGGAGATCGTCAAGCGCGGCCGGGCCGCCAACTGGCACCCCCTGTACATCACGGTCTCCTTCGTCGGCACCGAGGCGTTCGTCAAGGCCGCCGGGAAGGCGGCCGAGGGCGTGGTCGTCACCCAGGTGGTGCCCCCGCCGGACCGGACGGACTTGCCCGCCGTCGCCCTGTACCGCACCGCGCTCAAGAAGTACTTCCCCGACGCCCAGCCGAATTTCGTGAGCCTCGAGGGGTTCGTCGACGCGATGGTGCTGATCGAGGGCCTCAAGCGCGCCGGCCGCGAGCTCACCCGCGAGAAGCTGATCGACGCCATCGAATCCATCCGCGACTGGGACCTCGGGCTCGGGCCCCAGCTCAAGGCCACGTACGGGCCCCGGGATCACAAGGCGTTCGACACCGTCTATTACACGGTGATCCGGGACGGGCAGCCGGTGGTCTTCAGCGACTGGAAAGCCGTCCGGAACGGCCGCTGAGCCGGGGAGGGGGCGATCGTGCGCCGCGTGCTCGAGGGGCGCCGCTGGGGAATCAGCGGGAAGCTGGTCGTCCCCTTCGCGAGCATCCTCGTGCTGGCGATCGCGCTCATGGGCGGGATGTTCATCCGCGCCCAGAGCGCGGCGCTGTCCCGGTCGCTGGACAAGAAAGCCGAGATTCTGGCTCGGAACGTCGCCGTGGCGCTGAGCGACCCGTTCGCGATGGGCGAATACGACCTGATGCAGCGCCTGATCGAGGCGGTCAAGGCGTCCGACGAGGACGTGGCCTACGCGATCGTGGTCGGGCTCGACGGCCGCGCCGTGGCCGCCACCGATGTCGGGCTGCGCAATCAGGCCCTCACGCGGACCGAGTTCGAGGCCGCCGCGCTGAAGGTCACGGAATTCACCCGACGCCCGACCCCGACGGCGGGCGTGTTCGAGGTGGTCATCCCCGTGCGCGGGCAGGGCAACCAGCTCGGCGTCCTGCGCGTGGGCGTGTCGACGCACCAGGTGCAGGCGCTGGCCCGCCAGGCCGCGACGACGATGCTCGGGGTCGGGCTCCTCGCGCTCGCCCTCGGTGTCGCGGTCTACCTGGGGGTCGCCCGCCGCGTGGTCAAGCCCCTCCGACAGGCGGTCGACCGCCTGGAAGCGCTGGCCACCGGCGACGCCGATCTGACGGTGCGGCTGCCGGTCGCCTCCCGCGACGAGACCGGACAGCTCGCGGAGGCGCTCAACCGCTTCCTGGACAACCTCCACCACCTGGTCCGCGAGATTCGAGACACGTCCACGCAGGTCGGCGCGGCTTCGCAGCAGCTCTCCGGCGCCTCGACGGAGCTCTCCGCCGCCGCGCAGGAGCAGGCCTCGTCGCTCGAGGAGACCGCGGCCTCGCTCGAGGAGATGACCGCCACCGTCCGGCAGAACGCGGACAACGCGCGCCGCGCGAGCGAGCTCGCGGCGGGCTCGCGCGCCGCGGCCGAGAGCGGCGGCGAGGTCGTGACCGCCGCGGTGGGCTCCATGCGGGCGATCACCGAGGCCGCCAAGAAGATCGCCGAAATCATCACCGTCATCGACGAGATCGCGTTCCAGACGAACCTGCTCGCGCTCAACGCGGCCGTGGAAGCCGCGCGCGCCGGTGAACAGGGGCGCGGCTTCGCGGTGGTCGCCGCGGAGGTCCGAAACCTGGCCCAGCGCTCGGCCGCCGCCGCCCGCGAGATCAAGGCGCTCATCCGGGACTCGGTCGAGAAGGTCCAGTCGGGCTCGGAGCTCGTGGATCGCTCCGGTCGGACCCTCGAGGAGATCGTCGCCGCGGTCAAGCGCGTGAGCGACATCGTGACCGAGATCGCCGCGGCGTGCCAGGAGCAGTCGCAGGGGATCGAGCAGGTCAACCGGGCGATCACGCAGGTCGACGGCGTCGTCCAGCAGAACGCGGCCCAGACCGAACAGCTGTCGGCCACGGCGCGCGCACTCTCCGACCACGCCGATCGCCTCCAGGCCCTCGTGGGCCGGTTCAAGCTCCAGGCCGGGGCGACCGCCGAGCCGCCGGTCGCGCCTGGCGCCGTCATCGCCGCGCACCGGCCGGAGCGCCGGCGGGCCCGCCGGGCCGCGGCCCCCGCGCCCGTCCCGGTCGCGGCCGCCGTCGAGGAGTTCTGAGCGTCCGCGGGCCCGCTCAGCGCGTCAGCAGGCGGTAGGCGAGCCTGAGCAGCGGGTAGACCCAGCCGAACGGCACCAGGACCGCGATCGCGACCGTCCACGCCACGCGCTCGCCTTCGCGCATCTCGTCCTCCGCCCGAAATCCGGGCGCTCGCCCGCCCGGCGCCTAGATCCCGGAGATTGCGGGCGGGGCGCGCCCGCCCTAGCGTGAGCGAGCGCGGCTCGCCCTACCCGGGAAATCGGTCGGGCGCCGGCCGCAGTGGACCCGGACGGGGAACGGGGATGCGGGGCTCGCCGGACTTCTATCGCACGCTTCAGGTCGATCCCGCCGCCGAAGACTGCGTGATCCGCGCCGCGTATCGGGCCCTGATGAAGCAGTACCACCCCGATCGCGGCGGGGACCCGGCGTACGCCCAGCGGCTGAACGCCGCGTATGCCACCCTGGCCGACCCGGTGGCCCGCGCCGCCTACGACCGCCAGCTGCGGCAGCGCCGCGTCGGGAACGAGCAGGAGGCGCGCGCCCGGCGGCCGCCGCGACTCTGGGGCGCGCGCTCGCTTGCGGAGGCGCTCGGCCCCGAGGTCTTCCGGCGGTTCGTGGCCGACTTCCCGGACGGGTTCGCGCGCGTCTTCGACTTCGTCGGCGTGTTGCGGGGCGCGCCGCGGCACCGGCTCTGGCTCAAGCGCGCGTGGCGGGCCGATGCGACCGAAGCCCGCGCGTTCGCTGCCGCCGTCGAGGCGGCGCGCCTGAGTCGTCCGCTCTGGGGCTGGGGCTCCGACCTGTTCGTCGCGGTGGTGCCGCGCGTCACGCCCGAGTTCCGCTGGCTCCTGCGCGCCCCGAGCGGCCCGCTCCCGCGCCTCTCCTACGCGGTCGCCCTCTACGACCTCCTCGCCGAGGAGCTCGTGGCCATCGCTCGAACCCCGGAGCTCCCCGCCTTTCGGCCGTTCGCCACCGCGGTCGAGCGCGGACGTCCCTCCGCCCCTCGCGCCGGCGCGCCGAATACCTGAGCGCGGGCCCGAGCCGCGTGCCGCCGGCCCCACGCAGCCCGCGCGCCCGGCCGCCGCGGCCGCGCCCGACGCCGAGCCCGACCAAGGAGGCCGTGATGGCGCAGCCGCTGCCCAACGCCGCCGAGGTGTTGAGCCAGCTCTCCGAGAGCCTCAACCGCATGCTCGAGCTCCTGCAGGTGATGGTGTCGACCATCCGGCCCCCGTCGGCCAACACCCTGCCCAGCGTCACGGCCACGCTCTCCGGAATCGCCCAGGCGACCGAGCACGCCGCGCTGCGCGTGCTCGACGAGGCCGAGGCGATCCAGGACGACCAGGCGCGGCTCACCGCCGCGCTCGAGCGGCTCCGCGCGAAGCTCCCGCCGCGCGACACCGAGGCGGCCGCCGTGTGGGCGGAAGCCGCGGCGTGCTCGAGTGCCCTCAGTGCGCGGGCCCTCAAGATCATGGCCGCGATGGAGTTCCAGGACCTGACGGCCCAGCACATCGAGCGCACCGTCGCCTCGATCGAAGACGTGCGGGAACGGTTGCACCGCGTGCTCGCGCTCTTCGATCTCCACCTCCACGAGGGCGACACGGCCGTCGCCGCCGTGCCGCCTCCCATGCTCACGGCCAACCAGGCGGGCCAGGCGCTCGCCGACCAGCTCCTCGCCGAGAGGCGCTGACGCCCGGCAAGTCTTGCCGGCCACGGCCGCCGCTGCCGCGCCTCGTCCGGGCCTCGCTCGATAACTCCGGGTTCTGGCAACGCCTTTCGGCTGGCATCGCTCCTGCTCGTCTGCGCCGGCCGGAGGAACGACATGGTGAACGGTCTTCGCACGGCGGCCTCCGCCATGAGCGCGCAGATCGAGCGGCTCGCGGTGCTGGCCAACAACCTGGCCAATGTGGGGGCCGCAGGGTACAAGGCCGATCACCCGGAGTTCTTCCAGCTCCTCACCTCTCCCCGCGCCGCCGGGCCGGTCTCCCCTACTGGCCCGGCGGCACCCCTCCCGGAACTGCCGGGTGACGTCGTCACCCGCACGGACTTCAGCGCGGGCCCGCTCCGCGAGACCGGCAATCCCTTCGACCTCGCCATCGACGGCGCCGGGTTCTTCGTCCTCGCGGGCCCGGGCGGCCAGCGGCTGACGCGCGCCGGCGCGTTCACCCGCGCCGCCGACGGCACGCTCACCTCGCTCGACGGCTGGGCCGTGCTCGGGCAGGATGGGCGCCCGATCGTGCTCCCGCCCGGAGCGCGGCTCGAGGTCGACGAGCGCGGCGAGATCCGGGTCGATGGCGCCGCCGTGGGCGCGCTGCTCGTCGTCGAACCCGACGATCGCGGCCGTCTGCAGAAGGACGGCGGGACCCGGTTCGTGGCCCCGGCCGACCTGCCCCTCGGGCCGGCCGCCGGGGCCCGCGTCCGCCAGGGCGCGCTCGAGCTCGCCAACGTCAACCCCATCCTGACGCTCGTCGAGATGATCGACGCGCTCCGCGTCTACGAGGCCGCGCAGCGCACCGCCCGCGGCGTCGACGACACGCTCCGCCGCGCAGTCAACGAGGTCGGCCGACCGACCTGATCCCGAGGAGACCCATGATCCGCGCCCTGTTCACCGCGGCCACCGGCATGCAGGCGCAGCAGCTCAACCTCGACACGATCGCGAACAACCTGGCGAACGTCAACACGACGGGGTTCAAGCGCAACCGCGTGGACTTCCAGGACCTGATCTACCAGACCCTGCGTCCGGCCGGCACGCGCGTCGCCGCTGGGGTCGACGTGCCGACCGGGCTCCAGGTCGGGCACGGCACGCGCCCCGTCGCCACCCAGAAGATCTGGTCGCAGGGCAACTTCCAGCAGACCGAGAGCCCGCTCGACCTCGTCATCGAGGGCGACGGCTTTTTCCAGCTCGCCCGGCCGGACGGGTCCATCGCCTACACGCGCGCGGGCGCGTTCAAGCGCGACGCGGCCGGGCAGATCGTCAACTCGGACGGCTACGTGCTGCAGCCGGCGATCACGCTGCCCGAGGACACGGTCTCGATCAGCATCGGCAGCGATGGCACGGTCTCGGTCGTGACGGCCGGGGCCACCACGCCGACCCAGCTCGGGCGGATCGAGCTCGCGCGCTTCATGAACCCCGCGGGCCTCGCCGCCGTGGGCCGGAACCTGTTCGTCACCACGGCCGCGTCGGGTGAGCCGATCGTCGGCGCACCGGGCGAGCGCGGATTCGGCACGCTCCAGCAAGGCTTCCTCGAGATGTCCAACGTGTCGGTCGTCGAAGAGATGGTCCAGATGATCGCCGCGCAGCGCGCCTTCGAGGTGAACAGCAAGGCCATCCGCTCGGCCGACGAGATGCTGAGCATCTCGAACAACATGACCCGCTAGCCGTGACCCGAGCGCTCCGACGGTTCGCGGTCGTGATCGTCGCGGTCCTGACGCCCGGCTGGGCGGCGGGGACCGGCGTGACCCGTCTCGAGGCCGAGGCGCTCACGCGCATGGCCGCCGACTGGCTCGTCGCCCACCTGGGCGGCGAGGTCGACGCCAGCGCGATCGAGCCACTGGCCGCGCCGCGGGAGCTGGTCCTGCCCGCCGGCGTGCTGACCGTCCAGATGACCCTGCAGTCCGGGTCCGTCGCGGCCGGCACGCTGACCGTGGCGGTGGAGGCCACGGTGACCGACGAGCGGGGCAGCCGCGTGACGCGCAGCACCACCGTCGGGTTCCGCGTCCGCGCGCTCCGCGAGGTGCTCGTCGCCGTGCGGGAACTGCCGCGCCGCACCGTGATCGCCCCCGGCGACCTGCGTGCGGAGCGGCGCGCGGCCAGCCGGGTCCCGGCCGGGGCGGTCCAGGACCTGGCGGACGTCGTCGGCAAGGAACTGACGCGGACGCTCGCGCCGGGCGAGGTCGTGACCACGCAAGCGCTGACGGCGCCCGTCGTCGTCCGGCGGGGCAGCGTCGTCTCCCTCGTGGTCGAGGGCCCGAGCTTCCGCATCGTCGCCCGCGGCGTCGCCGCCGAGGACGGCGCGCGGGGCGAAACGATCCGGGTCGTGAACCAGGCGTCCCGCCGCGAGGTCGTGGGGAGGGTCGAGGATGCACACACCGTGCGGGTCCCGTTCTAGGGTTCCCCGCCACGTCTGCATCGTGGCTACGCTGCTGCTGGCGGCCGCGCCGGCGTCGGCGCAGTCGCTCTGGAGCGACCGCGCCGGCAGCCTGGTGAGCGACCTCCGGGCACGCCGCGCGGGCGACGTCCTCACCATCCTCGTCGACGAGCAGTCGTCCGCCGAGAAGCGGGCGACGACCGACCTCGAGCGCGACTCCTCCTTCTCGAGCCGCCTGACGCCGCCCGCCTTCGAGCGGCCCTCGTTCCTCCGGCGCTTCCTCCTGAGCCTTGCGACGTCGGGACAGGCTCAGTCGGCCTACGAGGGGCAGGGCGCCACGACCCGCACCGACCGGGCTACCGGCGTGCTGACGGCGCGCGTCGTGCGCGTGCTCGACAACGGCAACCTCCTGATCGAGGGGCGCCGGCTCGTAAAGGTCAACGACGAACTCCAGACGCTGGTGGTCAGCGGCGTCGTGCGTCCCTTCGACATCGGCCCGGACAACACCGTCCTCTCCTCGCGGATCGCCGACGGCGAGGTCCGCGTGGAGGGCACCGGCGTCGTGTCCGACCGGCAGAAGCCCGGGCTCATCCAGCGCCTGTTCGACTTCCTCGGGCTCTACTGATGACCGCGACCCTGCTCCGCCGCGCCGCCTTCATCGGGACCTGCCTCCTGCTCGGCTGGTCCATCGCCGCCTGGGGCCAGGAGGGCGGGGCCCTCGCCCGCGTCAAGGACGTGGCGCGGATCGTCGGCGTCCGCGAGAACGAGCTCTACGGCTACGGCGTCGTCATCGGCCTCAACGGCACCGGCGACCGGCGCCAGGCCTCGGCCTTCACCGCCCAGTCGCTCCTCAACCTGCTCCAGCGCCAGGGGATCAACCTGCCGCCCGCCGTGCGGGGCACGGTGGACACGCGGAACATGGCGGCCGTCATGGTGACGGCGCGGCTGCCCGCGTTCGCGCGCGCCGGCACCACGCTCGACGTGACCGTCTCCTCGATCGGGGACGCCACGAGCCTGCTCGGCGGCACGCTGCTCCCGACGCCGCTCCAAGCCGCCGACGGGCAGGTCTACGCGGTCGCCTCGGGCGCGCTCTCCATCGGCGGGGGCTTCTCGGTGACCGCCCCGGGGACCGGCGAGTCGGTGCAGAAGAACCACCCGACCGTGGGCCGGATCGTGGGCGGGGGCATCGTAGAGCGCGAGGTCGCGTACGCGCCGCCCGCCGACCGCCTGACGCTCGCGCTGATCCATCCGGACTTCACCACCGCCGCGCGCCTGGCGCAGACGCTCAACGCCGCCTTCGGCCGGCCGCTCGCCCGGGCCCGGGACGCGGCGACCGTCGCCGTCGACGTGCCGGGGCCGGAGCAGGCGCGCCTGGTGGAGTTCGTGGCGCGGCTCGAGCAGCTGACGCTGCCCACCGACGCGCCCGCCAAGGTCGTGGTGAACGAGCGCACCGGCACCGTCATCATGGGCAGCCACGTCCGGATCTCCACGGTGGCCGTCTCGCACGGCAATCTCTCGATCCAGATCAAGTCCGAGTTCCAGGTTTCCCAGCCCGGCCCGTTCGCCCCGCGGGGCGCGCAGACCGTCGTCGTGCCCCGCACGGACACCTCGGTCAGGGAGGGCGTCGCACCCCTGGTGGTGGTCCCCGGCGGGGCGTCCATCGGCGACGTCGTCGCGGGGCTGAACGCCATCGGCGCCACGCCGCGCGACCTGATCGCGATCCTGCAGGCGATCAAGCGCGCCGGCGCCCTGCCGGCCGAGCTCGAGCTGATGTGATGGGACCGGTGGGGCCGCTCGTTCGTGTCGGCGTGACCCCGTCCTTCGGGGGGCTTATCGATGAGCCCGCCGGCCTGCCGCGTCCGGCGGTCGACAGGGGCACTGGACCCCGAGGCACCTCCGCTCCGGCCCGCCCCACGGGCGCGGGCCAGCACGAGCGCCAGATCGCGGAGGTCAGCCAGGAGTTCGAAGCCATCGTCCTGCGCCAGCTGCTGCGCGACCTCCGGAAGACCGCGACGTTCGAGGAGGAGGGCGGCGTCGCGACCGGCCTCTACCGGGACCTCTTCGACGAGCACCTGGCCGAGCAGCTCGCGCGCGCCGGGGGCCTCGGCCTCGCGGAGGTGCTCCGGACGTACCTGGCCCGGGAGGCGGCGCGGTGAGGGCGGCGCGGAAGGCCAGCCCCCTCAGGCTCGCCTTGGCCGGTGCCGATCACCGACATGGCATCCCCGGCCGCCGGGGAGAGAGGGAGACCCCATGGACATCCGGGACATCCAGTCCAGAAACGCCGGGGCGGCGGACGAGCCTCGAGGCGCGCGCGGCGTGGGATCGTCGAACGCCTCCCGGCCCTCCGCGGAGCGCCCCGGCGACCGCCTCACCCTGTCCGACCGGGCCCAGGCCTTTCAGGAGATTCGCCGGGCCGCGCTGGCCGTCCCCGACGTCAGGACCGACCGGGTCGCGGCCGTGCGCGCCGCCCTGGCCGACGGCTCGCTGGTGCCCGACCCCGAACGCATCGCCCGCGCCCTCCTGGCCCAAGGGCTCGTCCACTTCTAGCGCAGCCCCCGCGCGGGGCCTGCGGCGGGGGGCGACGCCATGAGCCCGGCCGAGCACCTGGCCGAGGTCCTCGCCCACGAAGCCGAGCTCTACGAGCGTCTGCTGGAGCTGCTGGGCGAAGAGGAGGCCGCGCTCGTCGCGGGGGACACGCGCGCGGTTGCCGGGTGCCTGGCGCGCAGCGAAACCCTCGTCCTCCGGCTGCGCCTGCTCGAGACGTCCCGCCGGACGCTGGTGGCGCAGCTCACCGGATGCCCCGACGCCCGCCTGACCGAGGTGCCGGGCGCCGACGACGGCGCGCTCGGGCGGGCGCGCGCGCGCCTGACGGCGGTCCTGCCCCGGGTCGAGCGCGCGAACCGTCGCGTGACGGCGCTTCTCGAACGCTCGCTCCGCCTGTTCGATGCCACCCTCGAGCTGATCCGCAGCGCGGCGGGGCTCGGCCGTCACTACACGGCGGCCGGCACGCTCGTGGTCGCGGGCCGGCCGACCCTGGACGGAAGCGCCTGATGTCCGGCCTCCTTCAGCTCCTCGGCCTCGGCGCCCGCTCGCTGACGGCCGCGCAGCTCGCGCAGGCCACGGTCGGCAACAACGCCGCCAACGCCGCGACACCGGGCTTTTCCCGCCGCCGCGTCGCGCTCGTGGAGGCCCCCACGGTCCAGCGTTCCGGCGGGGTGGTGGGCACCGGCGTCCTCGTCGAGGAGATCGTCCGGCTCCGCGACCGGCTGGCCGACGCGCAGTGGCGCGCCGACAGCGCCACGCTTGCGCACGCCCAGGCGCGCGCCGGGCTCTTCGCCCAGATCGAGCCGCTCTTCGCGCCCGGCGAGGAGGCCGGCCTCGCCACCGCACTCACGGCGTTCTTCGCCGCCTTCGGCGACCTCGCCGCGCGCCCCGAAGACCCCGCCACCCGGCAGGCGCTGATCGGGCGCGGCCAGACACTCGCCGCCGCCCTCCAGCGCACCAGGCAGCGGCTCCTCGAGCTCGAAGCCGACACCCACGCCGCCCTCGCCGCCCGCGTCGCCGAGGTCAACGACGTCGCCACGCGCCTCGCCGCCGTGAACGCGCGCGTCGCCGGGGGCGGGGCCGGCGACCCGGCGCTCGCCGACGAGCAGGACCGCCTCGTCGATCGCCTGGCCGAGCTGCTGGGCGTGCGGGCCACGGTCCGCAGCGACGGCACGGTCCAGGTCGTCGTCGACGGCACGGGCGTCCAGCTCGTGGACGGCGATCGCGCGGCGACGCTCACGCTCACCGGCTCGCCCACGCTCGGGGCCGTGAGCCTCGACGTGGGCGGCGTGGCGCTCGCGACGGCCGGCGGCGAGATCGGCGGGCTCCTGGCGACGCGGAACTCGACGAACGACGGCCTGCCGCGGGTGCTCGCCGAGCTCGACACGTTCGCCGCGGGGCTCATCGAGGCCGTCAATCGGGTCCACGCGAGCGGGGCCGGCCGGACCCTGGCTCAGGCCGCGACGGGCTCGGTGCAGGTCGCCGACCCCACGGTGCCGCTCGCCGCCGCCGGGCTCTGGGTGACCCCGCAGAGCGGCACGCTCACCCTCGGCGCCTCCACCGCCGCGGGGACCATCGTCTCGTCCTCGAGCGTCGCGGTGGACCCGGCGACGATGTCGCTCGACGACCTCGCGGCGGCGATCGACGCGTTGCCCGACCTCTCGGCCTCGGTGGTCGGCGGGCGCCTCCTCGTGAGCGCCACCGACCCCGCCAACCGCGTCGTGTTCGGCCCCGACACGAGCGACGTCCTCGTCGCGCTCGGCCTGAATGGCTTCTTCACGGGGACGGACGCCGGCTCGATCGCCGTGGCCCCGGAGCTCGTGGCCGACCCGTCGCGGATCGCCGCGGCCCAGGCCGACTTCGCGACGGGCGTCGTGAGCCCCGGCGACAACCGGAACGCGCGAGCGCTCCAGGCCCTGCAGGCGAGCGCGAGCTTCGGCGGCGGCTCGCAGACGGCGAGCGAGTTCCTGGGAACGCTCGGCGCGACCGTCGGCTCCTGGGCGCAGGCTGCGGAGGTCACCGTCGAGACCGCGCGCGCGCTCGTGGCGGCCGCGCAGGCCCAGCGTCAGCGGGTCGCGGGCGTCAGCGTCGACGAAGAGCTCGCCGACATGCTGCGCTACCAGCACGCCTGGGACGCCGCCGCCCGCTACCTCCGCACCGTGGACGAGATGGTCCGCGCGTTACTCCAGACCGTGTGATGCGCGTCACCACGACCATGCTCGCCGATCAGGCCCTCGCGGCGCTCCGCGCGGGGCTCGCCCGCCTCGCCAGGAGCCAGGCGCACCTGGCCACCGGGCGACGCCTCGAAGTCCCGTCCGACGACCCCGCCGCCCACGCGGTCGCGACCCGCCTGGGCGCGCGCCTGGCCGCGACCGAGCAGTTCCAGCGCCAGGCGCTGCGCGCCCGCGAGACCCTGGCCGCGACCGACACGCTCGTGGACGGCCTGCTCACCCTCCTCGGCCGCGCCGAGGAGCTCGCCGTGGCCGGCGCGAACGGGACGCTGAGCGCGGCCGACCGGGCCGCCATGGCCGTGGAGGTCGACCAGCTCCTGGAAGAGGTCGTCGCCCTCGCCAACACCGCCGACGCGGACCGGTACCTGCTCGGCGGCCGCGAGACCACGGCGGCCCCGCTCACGGTCACGCGCGACGCGAGCGGGCGGATCATTGCGGCCACCTGGAACCCGCGCGGCGTCGACGGCGCCATCGACCTCGAGATCGCCGACGGCACCGCGGTGCAGACGAACCTCGGCGGCACGGCGGTGCTCGGCGCCGACACCGACCCCGCGTTCCTGCCCGCGGTCCTCGTACAGCTCCGGGACGCGCTGAGCGGCAACGACCAGGCCGCGGTGAACGCCCGGCTCGGGCCCCTGGAGACCGCGCGTGCCCGCCTCGTCGGCGCCCGCGGCACGCTCGGCAGCCGCCTGCAGCGCGTGGACGCCGTGCTCGCCGAGCTCGACACCACGCGGCTCGCCGCGCAGACGGCGCTGAGCGCCGTGGTCGACGCGGACATCGGGCGGCTGGCCGTGGAGCTCGCCCAGCAGGAGGCCGTGTACCGCGCCGCGCTCCACGCCGCGGCGAGAACCGTCCAACCCTCACTCCTGGAGTTCCTGCGATGACGACCGTCAGCGCCTCGCAGCTCGTCTACCGGTCGCCCAAGCTCGGCGACGTGCCCTATGCGCCCGACGACGTCCTGCGGTTCCCGCAGGGCTTGCCCGGGTTCGAGCGCCTGCGCGAGTTCCTGCTCGTGACGCGCGACGAGTGCGCGCCCTTCATCTTCCTGGCGTCGCTCGAGGACCCGACCGTCGCCCTGCCGCTGCTGCCGCTGCCGGCCGCCGCGCTGCACCTGGAGGCGCCGAGCGCGGCCCTGGTCCCCCTCGGCGAGACGCGTGCGGCCACCGTGGGCTACTACGCGGTGGTGACGATCGGTCCCGGCGCGCGCGAGATCACGGTGAACCTCCGCGCGCCGGTCGTCGTGAACCTCGACACCCGTCGCGGCTGCCAGGTGATCCTGCCCGACGAGACCCTGCCGCTCGCCGCGCCGCTGAGGGTCTAGTGCTGGTCCTCACCCGCCGCGTCGGCGAGCGCCTGCGCATCGGGACCGACATCGAGGTGGTCGTGCTCGAGGTCCGCGGGCGTGACGTCCGGCTCGGCGTGAGCGCGCCGGCGGAGATCCCGATCCACCGGGAGGAGATCTACCTGAAGATCCAGGACGCGAACCGCGCGGCCGCCCTCGCGCCGCCCGACCTGGCCGGCACGCTCGCCCGTGCCGCGCGCGGGCTGCGGCGGCGGGCCCCGGCGCCGCCACCTGCCACGGAAGGCCCCTCGTGCGTGCCCTCCTCGGGCCCCTGAACCGCCGCGACCACCGCGCGATCGCCGAGGACCTGGACGGGCTCGACGTCCGCCTCTTCGACCGCGCGCACGCCGACTGCCCGTTCGACCCGGCGCGCGAGCCGCTCGAGGCGCTCTGGCGCCGGCTGCCCGCCGACTGGCGCCCCGACGTGCTCGTCTGGTGGTCGCCGGAGTACTCGCTGCTCCCCGACGGCCTCGAGCGGTGCCCCGTGCCCTCGATCGCCGCCCTCGGCGACTGGAACCTCGGGCTCTGGGCGACCGCGCCGCTGCTCGAGGCGTTCGACTGGGTCGTCACCGACCGCCTCGGGACGCGGCTGCTCGGCCCCCAGCTCGGCGTGCCGGTCGACCGGTGGCCCCTGTTCTCCTTCGACCGCGCCCTGCACCGCCCCGATCCCGGGGGATCCCGCGACATCGACGTGCTCTTCGTCGGCAACCTCAATCCCGACGTGCACGCCGAGCGCCTGCCCTGGCTCGCCCGGCTCGCCCGGCTGTCCGACCGCCGACGCGTCCTCATCGCCTCCGGCGTCTACGGCCCGGCGTACGCCGCGCTCCTGCGCCGGGCCCGCATCGTCTGGAACCGCTCGATCCGCGGCGAGCTCAACATGCGCGCGTACGAGGCCGCCGCCTCCGGCGCGCTGCTCCTCATGGAGGCCGACAACCTCGAGGTGCGCGAGGTCTTCGCCGACGGCGTCTCGTGCGCCCTCTACGACGACGCCACGCTGGAGCGCCAGCTCGACGCCTACCTCGACGCGCCCGCGCGCCTGGCCGCCGTCGCCGAGGCCGGTTGGCGGCGGGTGCAGGCGGAGACGTACCGCGCGCACCTGGAGCGTCTGCTCGTCGGCGCGCGTGCGCTCCGGATCGGGCCTCGCCCGTTCGGGGCCCTGCCCGCCTGGCGCCGCGCCTACTGGCTCGGCCTGCACGCGCTCACGACGCCGGACGGCGCGCGGGTCGAGGCGGCCCTCGGGCACTTCCGTCGCGCGGCGGCATGCGGCGCCGAGCGGGCGCCCCTGGCCGCCGCGCTGGGCGCGACGGCGGCCATCGCCGCCGAGGTCGGCTGCACCGACCCGGCCACGACGCTCGACCAGGCCGCACGGCTCCTCGCGCTCGCCGTCGAGGCCGAGCGCGAGGACGTGGTGAGCTGGGCGAATCTCGCCCGGGTACACGCGCTCCGGGGCGCCGGCGGCGAGGCCCGGCGGGCCTGGCTCACGGCACGGGCCCTGCTGGTGCGCGAGGCTCCGTTCCCCCTCGACCGCATGCCGTTGCCCGGCGGCTACGACGGGTTCCGGGCCGGCTGGGAGCGCGCGGCGCTCGCGCCGGACCTCGACGCCCGCGCCGCGGGTTTCCGTCCCCTGCTCGCCGCGCGCGTCGCCGCCGGCCTGGCGGTGGCAGATCCCGCGGGCGCCCTCGAGTGGTGGGCGGAGTCCGTGGCCGCGTGCCCCGGCGTCGACGGCAACGTCCACGGCCTGGCCCGCGCGCTGGCCGAGGCCGGCCAGGCGGACGCGGCCGCCGCGGCGTACGCCCGGCTCCTCGAGCGCAACCCGTTCGACCAGGAGGCGCGTGCCGCCGCCACAACGCTCGCGCGCGCCCGCGGCGACGAGGCGACCGTCGCCCGCCTCGCCGACGAGGCCGCGTGCCTGGCGCGCGCGCTCGGGCGCGAACCGACCGCCGCGCCCGCGGCGATGAGAGCTTGAGGCACCCGATGGACGACTTCGCCGAGTACGTCGCCACGGTCGGCCTCCGGTTCATCCAGCCGGAGACGCCGCTCACGCCCGAGGCCTACAACCCGATAGCGCTCGCGCTGGCCGACGCGGGGTTCTCCCTCGACGTGCTCAACACCGTCCTCCCCGACGACGAGGCCGCGACGCGGGCGCGACTGGACGGCCTGGCACAGATGCCCCTGACGTCGACCTTCGCCATCGCCGCGATCGTCAACCGGGCCGTGCGGGCCATGCCCGCCGAGCAGGCCTTCGTCAACGTCGGCGTCTGGCACGGCTACACGCTGTTCGCGGGCATGGTCGGCAACCCCGACCGCACGTGCATCGGCGTCGACGATTTCTCGGACTTCGGTGCCCCGCGCTGGACCTACCGGATCCTGCTGGACCGTCGGACGTCCTGCAACGGCCACCCGACCTTGTGGAACGGGCTCATGGTCCTCAGGCGCGAGGGGCGCCGGGTATGACGGCCGTCGACCCTCGGCTCTTTCCCTGGACGCTCGGCGAGGTGCGCGCAGCGCTCGCCGTTTGCCCACCGCACGCCTTCCACGTCACAGGCGTGCGCCTCGAGCGCCTGCCCGACGGGACGTGGTGGGGCGACCTCACGGCCTGGCGCGCGGACACGCGCGCACCCCTCGTCTGGCCGGGCTTCCGGCTCCGTCGGGCCGCCGACGGGACCGCGCGCTGGCAGGTCGCGGTCCCGCCGTATCTGAGGGACCTCGGAGGGCGCTGGCGGACGCGGCTGACGGAAATCTTCGAGCGCGTGGCCACCGACATCGTGGACGATCCCGCGCACGCCGCGGCGGGCATGTTCCAGATCACGTTCGAGAAGCCCCCCGAGGCCCCGGGGCCGGAGCCCGTGGGGGGCGATCGCATCACGCCCGGCCACACGCCGACGGCCATCTGGCTCCACCACGCCAAGCGCTACCGCTTCGCCGCCGCCCGGGCCGCCGGCCGGCGCGTGCTCGACCTCGGCTGCGGCGTGGGTTACGGCAGCCGCATGCTCGCCCGCACAGCCCGCCACGTCCTGGCCGTCGACCTGGCCGAGCCCGCCCTCCGCTACGCGGCGCGCGCCTACCGCTCCCCTCGCGTCCAGGTCCTCGCCGCCGACGCCCGGCGACTGCCCCTCGCCGACCGGTGCCTCGACCTCGTCGTCTGCTTCGAAATGCTCGAGCACCTCCAGGACCACGCCGCCGTCCTCGACGAAATCGTGCGCGTCCTCGCCCCCCACGGCCAGCTCGTGATCAGCACGCCCAACCCGCGCTTCTACGCGCCGGACGCCCACCACGTCGGGCTGCTCGCGCGCGAGGCCTTCGCGCGCGTGCTCCGCGAGCGGTTCGCGGAGGTCGAGCTCTGGTCGCAGCCGCGGGCGGCCGGCCTGGTGGAGATCACGGAGGAGTTCGAGCCCCGGCCCGGCGCCGACGACGAGGCCGAAATCTTCCTCGCCGTCGCCGCCGCCGCCCGCGCCCCGCGCCCCCCGCGCGCGACCGTCCACGACCCCGCCGAGCCCGCCCCGGCGCCGACCGCCCCGCCGCCGCGTGCCGGCGGCCAGCCGCGCGTGCTCGCCTTCAACTGGCACGAGCCCTACCTCGCCCTCCTCGCCCGCACCGGCGCCGCCTGGTCCGTCGCCACCTGGCACCGCCCCTGGAACCGCGCCTACCGCCCCGTCCCCGCCAGCGTGCGGCTCGTCGACGACCCCGAGGAGGCCCGGACCCTGATCGAGGACCGGCGCGTGGACCTCGTCCTCTGCCAGACCCCCGACGACCTCGCCTGGCTCGGCGACCGCCCGATCCCCGTCGTCTACCTCGCCCACAACAGCCTGGCCAACGAGACGCGCGTGGCTCCGCCCGGCACGGCCGAGGCGTTGCGCGAGCGCGTCGGCAGGCGCCTGGCCCGGCACGGCGGCCTCTTCGTGGCGATCTCCGACATGAAGCTCGCCAGCTGGGGGCTCCCGGGCCGGGTCGTGCCGCCGGGGGTCGATCCCGGGGAGTACACCGGCTGGACCGGCGAGGCGGCGGCCGCGCTCACCGTCGGCAACCTCCTCGCCGAGCGTGACCACATGCTCGGCTACTCCGCCCTGGCCGCCGCCCTGGCCGACCTGCCCTGGCGCATCCTCGGCACCAACCCCACCCTCGGTGTGCGCGAGGCCCCGGACTGGGACGCCCTGCGCGCCGCCTACCGCACCCACCGCTGCTACGCCCACGCCACCCGCTGGCCCTGGGAAGACGGCTGGAACCTCGCCCTGCTTGAGGCCATGGCCACCGGCATGCCCGTCGTCGCCTGGACCCACCCCACCAGCCCCATCCGCCCTGGCCTCGAAGGCTTCCTGGCCGACGACGCCGAGGACTTTCGCCGCTGGGTGCGCCGCCTGCTCGACGACCCCGAGCTCGCCGCGCGCCTGGGCGCCCGCGCCCGCGCCCGCGCGCTCGCCTGCTTCCCCCTCGACGCGTTCGTCGCCCGCTGGCAGACGGTGCTCGCCCAGGCCGCCGACCCCGCGCGCCGCGCCTGGCCCGGGTGCGCCCTGACCGCGCCCGAGACCACTGCCCCAGCGCGCAGCGGCGAGGCCCGGGCCCCCGACACCGACCCGGAGGCCGAGACCCCGCCCGGGACCGTCGGCCCCGCCGCGACCACCCCGGCGGCGGTCGGCGCGAGCTCGGCGCCGATCGCACTCGCCCCCGCGGCGCCGGCCCTGCTCGCCCGGCGCGCCGATGCCCCCGCCACCCGGCGCCAGCTCCGGGTCGTCCTCGCCTCGGCCTGGACCCCGATCTCCACCGCCGCGTATTACGCCCGCGCCTTCCGCGCCGCCGGCCATGACGTCCGCACCTGGGGCCCCACCCTGGACGACCACACCCTGGCCCAGTGGCAGGCCGCCCACGCCGCCCACGCCCTCAAGCCCCCCGGCCACGACGCCCGCATGCTCGCCCTGCTCCGCGCCCTGCGCCGCCCCGCCGACCTGCCCGCCCCACCCGGCCAGCCCTCGGCCCGGACGCTGCTGGACCGGCTCCCCCGCGGCTGGCGCCCCGACCTCTTCGTGTGGATCGACGGCGGCCCCGACTTCCTCCCCCTTGACCTCGAGGCCCTGGACTGCCCCACCGTCGCCCTGCTCGGCGACACCCACACCCAGCGCGACTGGCGCCTCGCCTACGCCAGGCACGTCGACCACGCCTTCGTCACCTTCAACCGCGCCCACGCCCCCCTTGTGCGCGATCGCCACGGCCGCCCCGCCCGCTGGCTGCCCGCCGCCTGCGACCCGGCCGTGCACCGGCCCTTCGACGTCGAGCCCGTCTTCGACGTCGTCTTCGTCGGCCAGACCCACCGCCACTGGCACCCCGACCGCGTCCGCCTCCTCGAACGCCTCGCCGCCGCGGGCCTGCGCCTCTGGGTCGGCACCGAGATCCTCGACGAGATGGCCCTGACCTTCTGCCGCGGCCGCCTGGTCTTCAACCGCAGCCTGGCCGGCGACCTCAACATGCGCGTGTTCGAGGCCCTGGCCACCGGCCGCTGCCTGCTCACCGACCGCCTGCCCCCCGAGGCCGGCCTCGCCGAACTCCTCACCGACCGCGTCCACCTCGTCTGCTACGGCGAGGACGACCTCGAAGCCCTCGCGCGCTACTACCTCGACCACCCCGCCGAGCGCGAGGCCATCGCCCGCCAGGGCCGCGCCGAAGTCCTCCGGCGCCACACCTACCGCCACCGCGTCGCCACCCTGCTCGCCGCCGTCCTCGGCCCCCACGCCGAGCCCGCGGGCCCTCTCCCGGCCGCGCCGACGGGCGCGGCCCCGACGAGCCCCCCCGACGCCGCCGCCCTGCCCGCCTACTACCGCCACGAGCGCCCCGAACTCCTCGCCCTCGTCCCCCCCACCGCCCGCCGCGTCCTGGACGTCGGCTGCGGCGCCGGCGGCCTCGGCCGCGCCCTCAAGCGCCGCGGCCCCTGCCACGTCGTCGGCATCGAAGCCCACCCCGCCGCCGCCGCCGCCGCGCGCACCGTCCTCGATCAGGTCCTCG
>Ga0209478_1001245_pt1 | contig 20374 bp, 21 predicted proteins | sample DewCreD2012metaG_5_FD_184109 | JGI IMG/M metagenome (GOLD analysis project Ga0209478, IMG submission 184109) | Hot spring sediment bacterial and archeal communities from British Columbia, Canada, to study Microbial Dark Matter (Phase II) - Dewar... ... | reverse complement strand
ATCTTTTTTGATCTTTCAATAACTTTTTTTACATCTTCTTCTTTAATCTTTCTTGCCCCTTTTTGGATTAATCTTTTTATAAACCTTTTTTTTGTTTCATTTATCTTTTTTATTGTCTCTCTTATTGCTTCATCTATTTTTCTTATTGAAGGCTTTCTCTTATCAGCCATTACAATTCCCCCTTTAAATAAATGACTCCACTAATAAAACTTTTTGCAACTCTTCTAATAAAACCTAAGCTTTATCTCTTGTTAAATAGGTAACCTTAGTGTAAGTGTTTTTATTCGGCTGAGAAAGGAGCCTAAGAGTCTCTTGTAAGTGTCTTGGGAAGCTTCTTTGAACCCATTTACCTTTCAATCTTCGAAATTTAGCGTCAGGTCTATTTGCTTCGCTCCTTAGTCTGCACTTAGAATAATCGCTAGCGGAACCCCGCTAGTGTAATCCACGCTGCTAGGATCTCATTAAGGCATTTATTGAAGAGTTTGGCAACGCGCCTATCTTGCGTAGCTAGTTTAACGAGCCAGTCACTTGTAGTGTTCGACGTGACACAGGAATGAATATTGACTTGGCAACATGAAAAGGATTGGAGATCATCTTGGAGTTGGGTCAATATTTGCAAAGCAAGCTGGAGAGCAATTTGGCTTCCTTTGATCCAGAGAAGGCGTTCAACACGCTCAGGCATAGTAACCTCTTATATTATACTTGTGCATCCTAATTATACGAACTAAAGTTCGTATAAACACCCCAATATAGAGTTATTATAAGATTAACACTTCTCCTAAGTCAACAAACCCTAGTTGCAGTCTAAAATGTGACTTAAATATTAACCATAGAAAACCTAATATCCTGAAGTAGCGAATAATGCTTATTTTTTAAACATTAATTGGCTTTCTTCCCTTTATCTTGTTAGCTAGGTCAGAATCATACACATGAGTGTATATCATAGTGGTGGATACGTCGCTGTGTCCGAGGAGCTTCTGGACCTCTCTGATGTTATAGCCTTCCTGTAAGAGCTCAGTGGCAAAAGTGTGCCTCAGCATGTGAGGGTTTACGCGTTTTTCGATTCCGGCCCTTCTAGCATATCGGTTGACCATCTCACGAATGTATCTGTCGCTTAGCTTCTTTCCTTTTAGTGTGCAAAAGAAATACCGGCTTCCAGGTCTTTTGTTGCTCCAAGCTCTAAGCAGGTCAAGTGTGTGTTCATCAAGATAAAGGGTTCTGTCCCTTGCTCCCTTTCCCTTCCACACTCTTAAGATTCCCTCTTTCCACTCTATATCTTTAGGACTGAGATTTATAACCTCTGATCCCCTTAAACCTGCTCTATACATAACCTGCATAATGCACCTGTTACGAAGACCCGTAGGAGCATTTTTATTGGGCTGTGAAAGAAGCTTAAGGGCCTCTTCTCTGGTAAGAGTCTTAGGAAGCTTCTTTAAGCTCATCTCTCCTTTAATCTCCAAAATTTAGAATTAGATTTTTGAAATATGTTCTGTAGATTCCTCTATCTCTTGTGATCAAATTGTCAGCTAAAACACTGGCATGAGCTCCTATTATGAAGTCACTTATAATATGTCTTTTCCCAAGTGGATTTCCACATTCACTACAGTTTATAATCATATTGTTTCCACAAGCAGGGCATTGAATTCCAGGGGTTCTTCTCTTTAAATACTCCTTCCAGGCCTCACCTGCTCTATAAAGTGAATCCGTTGTAGATGGTTTAAGGGTTGCGTTTATATCTTCAAGAAACCTATCTAGCTCTTTTTTCTTGGAAAAGAAAGTGCTAAGCTCAGAGTATACAATCTCACATATTATAAGTGATCCCGCTTTGATTCCTCTCTCCAGATAGGCGCGTGAGGAGTCTTTATATTCGGGATCGGGAAGCAATATGTCTAGAAGTACATTTGTATCAACTGCTGTGATCACTTGCTATCTTTAAACCTCTCCTCGAAGCTCTTTTATCACTTCATCAGTTCTCTTTTTGCTCTTTAGATATCCTACCCACTTATCAATCTTGCTTTCTTTTACTTCCTTTTCTACAATACACTTTCCTTCCATGATCCTGAACCTAACAGAGCTTCCGGGCTTTATTCCTAGCTTCTCTCTTATATCTTTGGGTATTGTTACCTGACCTTTTTTTGTGACTCTTGGCATGTGATGTTTCCCTTTTAAGTAATACTTTATAGATATTACTTTAGAGTATTACAATTTTGCCTAGAAAGTCAAGTTCTTAGAAAATAATACCGCTTATATACAAAAACGGTATTATATTTACACATATACCCCACCGGAGAACAAAAAGCCAGAAAAACGGTATTATTTTTGATGATTTTTTGAGAAATTTAATTCGGCGATTAACCCTAATTTGCTCATCCTGAAAGTAGGGATTAGAGAATTAAAGCAGTTGTCTAACAATAAAGCTCACTCGCTGCGGGTGGGCTGTGTAGAACTTCACACACGCTTAACCTCTACTAAATTTAACTTCTAAACACGCCGAGACCTGGGGGGTGGGTACAGCGAATGTTGGCTAGCGTGGTTCTGACTAAAAGACAGATATTATTAGAATTCGTCCTGCTAAGATGTCCCAGTTACGAGTGATCCATTCATACTGAGAGTGTCGAAGATAATCGTGTTTTCCCTTAACTTCAGCAAAAAACCAAAATGGAGCCTCATTGGGCCACCATAGAAACAGATCAGGTGTTCCACTGGCTGGAAGTGGTTCTTCCTCGTTAAGTACACAATATGCCAATTCTTCGACTAGGTCCACTCCTAGCAACTTTGCAAGAAACAGTAGTTCTTTGAAGGATTCTATTGCAAACTGGTTAGCGGCTTTCACATCCGCTACTGAAGGTAAAGATGTCAGGTAGCGTTTGTATTTTTCTTCCAGCAGGTTTTCTTCATGCAAGTGAACTTGTAAATACAAGGGTACAATTTCCTTGGCTCTTTCAGGTGATATTTCTTCGAGGCAGTCATCTATCTCAATATGAACCCAAGGAGGTGGAGCAGTTAAATTCTCGAATAGCTCTTGATACCCATGGTAGGGAGAGATGTTATGTCTAGTGCGAGCTCCTTGGAAGCCCATGTGCAAAAACCAATAAAGAACAGCATCCTCGACTCTAAGTTTCAAGCCATCGTGGTTGATCCGGTATAACCAATCACTAGGCACCAGAAGATTAGGAACAGATATAAAGTTCTTGCTTGTGTGTGGCAAAGTAATCAGCTGTCGGATATGTTGTAACACTTCACCGCGTGTTGGTTGAACTGTGTACATATAAATCAAACGAATGGCGTAATTGTGTAAATGCTGATTAACTATTATAACAGATTTTTTCCATATAAATATGAGGTGTTATATAGAAATCATCGTAATGCCCCTTGCTTAAGAGGACTTCTGAGCTCCCCAGAATCGTAAACAAATAGAACCAGGTCAAAACTCTCTGAGAGCGTTGTATTGCTGCCATAACTCCTTTTCCGGATGCGGTTCCCGAGGCCTCCCTTCTGGATTGCTACTCCAGATCCCAATGCTCGATCAATGCGAGCTTATCGGGGAAATTCCAAAGTCTCTAATTGTGTTGCTAAGCGCTCTGCTATATTGGTTATTGACGTGCCCGGGTTATATTGTAGTTCGGTTGCAATCGCTACATGAGAGCCATCCTCTGCGCTGAAATAGACTTTGTAAACTGCTAAGATATAATACAATACACATATGTATGTGCATACTATATAATAGAGGTTGTAATATGTCTGCTTTAACTAAAAGGGTTCAAGTTCTGCTATCCTCAGAGCAATATAAGCGTCTTGAAACCATTGCTAGGACTCGTGGAACCTCAATAGGTGCTCTGATTCGGGATGCTATTGAAAAGCTCTATTTCCAACCTAGTCAGGAGGAACGACTGCAAGCGGTCAGAAACCTTGCAAACTTTGAACTTCCTGTGAGCGACTGGGAACAGATGGAGCGTGAATCTATGCAGGAGTGCGAACTTGATTGATAAAGCTCAAGTGTATTTCATAGATGCAAATATTCCGATGTACGCTGCCGGTGCTGAACATGCGCTTAAAGCTCCTTGTGTGGCTATCTTGGAATCCATTGCTAAAGGAGAGTTAAAAGCAGTTACCGATGCTGAAGTGGTGCAGGAAATACTCCACAGATACACGGCATTGGGACGGCGTAATCATGCAGTTGAGGTTTGCCGTCTTTTTTTACAAGTTGTGCCTAATGTTTTGCCGATAACACGGCAAATTATAGAGCGAGCATTAGAGTTTCATCTCCAGTTTTCCCAACTTCAAGCCCGTGACTCTCTTCATGTTGCAGCTATGGTTGAATATAAAATTGCTCGTATTATCTCGGCTGATAGGCACTTTGACGGTGTACCTGGAATTTTTAGACTGGATCCAACTCAGTTTTAATAGCTATTTACTCTTCCCCAAAAAACCCATTTAGGCTCTTTAGGTAAAGGTTTTCCTTTCTGGAGTCTTCTTTATCTTTAGCTTGTAATTGAGAATCAACGGTGCTATCTTCTTTCTTCCATCTCTCGATTTTTTCTCTTCCTTCAGGTGTTCTTGCAAAGTGAGTTATTGCATCATCAATAAATACTCCCCTACAGTTACGTTTTAATTTCTTTAAAATTTCTTCACATTGCCTGCTAATTCGTACCTGTATTTTCATTGTCTTCTCCTCCTTAGCATGTTTTTTGGGTTCTTTTACTAGTTTTCTCATATTTCTAATATTAATTTGTTAATGTTTTCAGTAACTTATATTAATTGAATCTACTAAATCGTTTCTACAAAATCCTAATAAATTCCTTAAGTCCTTTGGATGAAATCCAAGGAGGCTTCCTAAATGATTCGAAATGTTTAAAATTGGAATTTGAACAGATTCTAAAAGGATTCCATTATGCAGCTTATCTTCTGTTAATTTCCGTTTTTGGATATGTCCCACTTTGGTTGCATTCTGTCCATATATACAAATACTTTGTATTTGTATAGTAGGGGTAATTCTGTCACTTTTTCTCTTCTGCATATCTAGCTCTTTCCCTAAATTTTTTCTTTATTCGTCTCACCATTTTTCTGATATTTGGTGTAACTGGAACGCTAAATGTATTGGATAAAGCTTTATAAATTACCTCTGCGCTGGCCTTTGGATTTTTGTTTAATATTCCCTCTACGTAGTATTCCAATTTTCCTTTCCTTCGTTTTTCTTTTTTAAGAATTTGCTTACACAGCCTTATACGCTTTTGTGCAGGAAGTGACAAGAGCAGCAATTTCTCCTTAGCTTCTATTCCATCTTTCATGTGAGATTTAACTATCAGTCTTATGTATTCAGATACACTTATATTGCGCTTTTCAGCTTCTCGACCTATGTATTCAAAATCGTCTGAGTCCAGTCTAATATGTAGCTCCTTCTTTGTTAACATCTTTACCTCCCTTAGTCTTAATTGTCCTCTTTAAATTGAGATAAGTCTGAATTTAAACTTCCATCTACTATGCCTTTGAACTTATCTACTATTTCTCGAAGTAACCTTATTTCTGCCTCCTCAGCTTGTATAGTCCTTTCCCATGTGCTCCAATCGATGTAAGAGCAGATAGCGTTTTCTACCCGTGACCGAAGCTCATAAGGTGGTAGAGCATCTGCTTCAACGACATCGTTGCCATATTTGGTTTTAAATCTTTTTGTTCTTGGATCGCTATCTTTTACCCTAAGGGGTGGTAGGTTAAAGAGACGGATATCTTCAGGTAAGATAGCTAACCTTTGGATTGTGAAATCGAAGGTACCATATTTTTCCAAGGAAACACTTAAATCTCTTTCAATGTCAACACCACTGGAATCATGGTCCCCTATGTAGAAAATTACCTTGGGTTTGTCAATTTCCCTAAATCGTTTTGCTATCTCATATTTTTTTGTAGTAGAACAAAACCCTCTATGAGCTCTAAGAGGGACCCCATAGGATTTACATATTTCCAAAACAGCTCCGGTAAGGGAGTCCTTTTCAAGCCAAACTTCTATATGAAAGGGTTGGTCATTCCAGTAATCTTTCCTATAAGCTATTGTCACAACTCTCAAATATTGTTCAAGGTTATCCCAAACTTTTGGTTGGTATTCAACTTTTGACCTGTCTACTATCCAATCGTAGGGTATTTCGCCTTCCTCTCTTGCGTCGGTCATGATCCTTGAGATTTTCTGGTAAGAGGCTCTATCGTTATTAAGTACTCCTTTTGATACCAAACGATAAAATAACTGTCTTATAGTCATGGGGTGATCATTTAGAAGAATTTCTCTGCTTTCTTCTATAAGTTTCTTTGTTCTTTCCCATTTATTTCTTGCCATTTAATCCTCCTTTTTGTTAAGTTTTGTGTAATTGTCTAGACCTTTCATTACTCACTGTTATTCCTGGCTAATTTTTTTGGATTTTTAATTCTTTTATAGCTTTTATATGAACTACCCAATAATCGCGAAGCAGGGATTTAAACTCTTTTAGAGATACTGTGTCGCTAACAAAAGACCTGTTTATCTTTTCTTCAATTTCTAGTAATTCTCTGTAAACATTGAAGCGACTTTTGTAGAGAAAATCATAAAGACCATTAATATATTTCTCACTTAGGAGTCTAATAACCTCTTTTAAAATAATGTTCTTTTCCTCTTCAATCATCATTTAGTACCTCCGGAAACTCGATTTCTTCAGAGTTTCTTAAAAGTCTAAAAGACGGGTTATATATATATCCGGCTTTTAGATTTTTAGGCTTATAGAGAATTTCTTTCTTTTCACCTTTTGTTGAATCCCAGAAAAGCCCAGTTCCTTTCTCTAAAAGAGATGTTAATTTATCCCTACCTAATATGCCTTTAAGGTGGTTAATAAGATTCTTACGGTTTATCTTTTCTCCTTTCTTTTCAAGTTCAGTCATAGCTTCATGAATTAGTTCCATATCTCTTTCTTCAGGAGTGGGAGTCTTGGACTCGTAAAACATGACCCTGTCTCCCTCAAATACAATGTCAAAAACAAGGTCTTCTAAGATGCCTCCAAAATTACTTTTTTTATGTCGGAGCATTAGAGAGATTTGGTTTTTTTCCCGGCTAATACATGACAGCTGAAAAACGGAGCGTGCAAGATTGTATTTATAGCTAGAGCCAAATGGACGTTTAAGTTCATATGAATCTCCAGCTTGGGGTTTACTTTGGTGGTCAAGGATTAATGTGGTTACTCCTAAATCCTTGATCCTCGCAAATAACTCAATAATATTTGAAACGTTATCTGCATCTGAATATCCAGCTCCAAAAGAATCGATTATAAGAAAGCCTATATTGTGTCCTTTAATAATTGCTTTCAATGTAGGAAGAATATGAAAAAGGCTTTTCCTGGGGGATAAGTAGAAGAAGTTTTCAGGTATTTTTGCAAGATTTAACCCTGTTGCAATTCGCTTGGCACGTCGGGCAAATTCATTAACATCTAGTTCCCAGTCTAAGTAGAGGGTATTACGTGGTTCATCTGGAAAGGAAAGATCAAAAAAGCGCTCACCTCCCAGACATGCTAAAATGCCAAGGTAAACAGCTAGGTATGACTTACCCAATCCACTATCCCCATAAAGGATAGTGGGAAAGCCCTCGGGTATGGCATTTTGAAGTAACCATGACTGGGGTATAGGTTCATGATTGGCTAGGGAAATAAGTTTACAAGAAGAATCATTTAGAATTTCTACTTCTTCAAATAACTTCTTCTCTAGTTGTAAAATTGCTTGCCCATCGGCTCGACTATATGCTTCAGAGAGCTTGTAATAGAGTTCAGCTCTCCGCCTGTAAGCACTTAGCAGCTTTAACCTCTCTATGTAATAGTCAATACCGCTTCTGTATACCGTATACTCTCGTAATGAAGCAATCGTCGAAAAGTTTAAATTATTTTCTAAATTATTTTTTGTTTTAAGCTGGCCAAAAATTTCAGCTTCATTAACAGGGATACCCATGCTTGATAAAAACTGTATGGATCTAAAAATTGCTTTGTTTATCTCAAATGAGAAATCTTCTACTGAGAGCGTATCTAAAAAACTTTGGTCATCTAAAAGACAACCAAGTACAATTTTTTCTAGGTCCTCTTGTTGTGTTTGCGATAAAATACCCCTAGGCAGGTTTTTGAACTCTAACCAACCATTAGATTTTGTATTTGCTTGCATCATTACCTCACCTGTTATTGCTATTTTTTTTGAAAGGAATATACGCCCTTTGACTTAAAAAACCACCCTGTCAAAAACGGCAAAAAATTGGCTAAAACTTGCCATTTTTGGGATATTTGTAGTAGAAAAACCTTTCCTCCTAAGGAATTGCCTCTTTTAAGTGTTCTGGAGTATTGATTAGGAAGGGGGTATTGTTGGGAGAACTACCTAAATATCTTAAGACGTAAACAAGCCTTTTTAGGTTTGAGAAATCAAAAGTAAGGAAGTAAAACACATGGGAAGCTATAAAAAATTCCCCTTATAAGGCGTTTATAAGGCTTATAAGCTGTTTTTTTCGTATATTGAGTATGATATATAGGGAATATAGTGTTTTTTCTTAATTACCGTCTTCAACTCTACCAAGCATACGCTCAAGTGCTAAACGACGAAAGGTAAATATCTCACACAATCTTTTCTTTACTATAAACGTATTAATCATATCACCTAAAGGACCAAAAGGAAGAGCGTAATGAATGATATCCTGTATCTCCACTCCTGATTTTAGTTCACGGAAGATATGTTGATGATGCCAGAACTTGTATGGACCAAATCTTTGCTCATCTACGAAGTAGTACGGTTCGTTAACGTGTGTGATCTCTGTTACCCAGGTAACTGGTATTCCAAATAGCGGTTTTATACGGTAGATAATGATTAAACCGGGATAGATTTTCTCTGGAACCTCGCTGGTTATGCGTAGGTTTAACCATGGTGGTGTAATCAAAGGCAAATTGCGTGGATCCGAGAAGAAACTCCATGCTTCTTTTATTTGGATTGGAAGATTTTGAACAAATTGAAGGCGATACAGTTTCATTTAAATTGTATTCCGTTATTGCTTTAAATTATAATGTTATCCACCCAAATTGCTTTACACCTCTTGTTATGGCAAAGAGACGTCTTAAGATCCATTTTCGTATTCCAGAGTACAGCTAAATATACAGACTCCGATTGATTAGAGGTGGTTATTTCACTTTATCTTAGTGGTCGAGCATTAGATATACACGATGTAGATAATCGTGCTAAGGATATACTTGATGCTCTTCAGGGACGGTTTTGGGGATCAAAATCGATTCGTACTGTTTCACCGATTATTCCCAATGACAGTCAGGTGTATCGTTAGCAGAGTCTTGGTATGGGGCATGTTACAGTTCGAAAATTTTCTAACTCAGGCCGGGGGCTACGATATAAATAAGTTGCTAAGCATAGGTCCCTGTTCAGGTATCTTTAGTTAGCTAGATAGAGTCAACAATAACGGCAATAAGTATTGTAACACTCAATAAATCCTTACTCGGCAGAATGCGTTTAACCAAAACTCGAAGCTGTGCACGAACATTTTCTCTTATCATCTAATCCACAGTCATTAGTCTCAGTCTAAGTTGAATAAAACACTAGACAAGACATCCCACTGTTTACAGGTAAACCCTCTGACAAAGCTATTCTATCTCTGTAATCCTTCTTACTTAGCAGTGACTATAATGTTTCTTCCAAACGTGGAATTAAGTCTCCTTTCCTAACTTCTTAAGCTCCGTAAGCATCCTATCCCTAACTCTTCTAAACTCTCTACAGAGACAGAACACCCATTTCCCAAACTCCCCATGATGATTTATAGCACGCACCCAGCGCCAGGCCGCAGCTTCTTTCTGTCGATCCTGCTCTGTCTCAAACCCCTTTACCTCTAGGATCACTTTTACCTCCAAGCTCTCATTGAGACGCCAGCGGATCAGGTAATCGGGACGGTATTCCCGCCGTACTCCCATCCACTCGTAGGGAATAGTAAAATCCAAATGGTCGTTCTTAGCATAGGCAACTACCTCTGGGATTTGCTCTAACTGATAAGCCACGGTATGCTCCCACACAGGCGCATCTAGGACGACGTGACTGATGTGACTTTTAGTTGTTCCAATACAGGGACGTACAGTACGAAAGAGCACCTCTGACGTAGAGCCAATTGGACGGAACCGCTCGATAACAGGCAAAAGCGGCGGTTCACCCGCTTCAGTGTCTGGCTCAATAGCTTCCATCAACCTTTCTACAATCTGTTGCCGATACTTAAGCAAAGCCACCTCTTCCAGCACCGTGTCTTCCTCCAGTACCACCCGTTTCTCGAGATACTCCCAAACGATCCGGAGCACCTGTGGGAAGAGAGCATGACGGGCGGACCATGCTTCCTTTTTGTCCTTGAGGTGGTGAGTGATCTCAGCAGCGATCTCGTAAACGGTAGCCTGAAGTCGCTTCTGTTTGTGGAAGGGGTTGCGGTCGTGGAGCACCTCTGAACCCGGTCCTAGACGATCAGGACGTCCGATACGGTATCCTACCGCTGGTTTTACCGTAACCTCCGTAGGCGCTTTAGCAGGGCTGATAACAAGATATGGCACACTCTCCCAGTCAACCCTAATACGGCTATACACATCGAAGACATAGCCCTCTAACCTTGGGAAAGTTATCTCCAAATGCTTCCGTTCCGGCAGGGCTCGCACCAAAGTGGAAACCTTCTGTACCTCAGTACGGCTTAGAGGCTTCTTCTTTACCGGGATCACTTCAAACGGCACACCGTAGATATCTACATATTCAGGTTCGCTGAAGTCATCGTAGTTAAGCCGGCGTAGACCCCGACCTACTACCTGCTCGCATAGAAGTTGGGAGGTAAAGGCACGTAATCCTAGGATCTGGGTAACATTCTGGGCATCCCAACCCTCGTTGAGCATTCCCACCGAAACCACGCAACGTATGTTTTTACCAGGTGGGTCTCCCTCACCTTCCCACTCAGTCTTACCCACTGTGTCCACGATTTTTCGTAAGCGTTCAGCTGCCTCTTTCCTAGTTTCTCCTTCAAGGGCAGTTTCTGCCTCTGCAAGTAGCTTCGTATCGATACGGAAAGCCACTTCAGGTTGGCCATTCCGGTTCTCAAACTCCTTAAGTACGTTTCCTTTAGCAATGTGCTCATGGACCAACCTTGCTAGGTCTGTGTTATCACAAACAACAATTAAAACAGGCGGGATAGGAGAACTCACCTTCTGGAACTCCTTAAAGGTTTTCTTCCATTCCGAAGCGAGAGTAGCCAAAGCATCCTGAGCCTCCCGCAAGACCGACTCCGGCTTGGCTCGCCGGCGGGCCGTCTGGCGCTCGGAGGCCGGAAGATGTTGATTAATCCATTCCCATAGGCGGAAGTACCTCGGGATCAGCTCTCCGGTATTGTCATCCACGGGCACCCGCGGGATTTTGACGATCCCGCATTCGATGGCATCTACGAGACCGAAGTCCGAAACCACCCAGGGGAAGGGAGTGCCTTCCTCATAACCGCTTCCCTTGATGTAAAAGGGAGTCGCCGAGAAGTCGGCGCAGAAGTTGATCCCACGCACGGCATGGATGCGGTCCAGACCGCTTACCCAGACCGTGGCCTCACGGAACTCCTCCTCCAGGAGCTCCCGCTCTTCTTTACGGAGCTGCTTCAGCTCTTCAGGCGTAAGCGGCTGGCCGGGGCGGTAGGCATGGTGCGCCTCGTCGTTGATCACCAGGATGTTCTGCTTCGTGCCCAGCTCCTTGAGCACGCGGCGGCAGAAGGCGGCATCGCTCTCCGGGCCGCGCTGGACGACGCTCTTCGAGCGGCTGTCGTCCCGGGGCTGGAAGAGGTGCCAGTTCGTGATCTGGAACTTGCCCTGGAGGAGGCGCTCCTGCATCCCCGGCGGCAAGAGATCAAAGCGCTCGTAGTAGTTCTTGGGGTGCTCGGGTAGGAGCACCTGCAGGCGCTCCCTGATGGTCAAGTTCGGGCAGACGACGAGCACGGCATCCGAGAAGCACCGGTCTTGGGGATTGGCCAGCTTATTCAGAACCTGCCAGGCGATGACCATGGCCATCACGACCGTCTTCCCCGAGCCGGTGGCCATCTTGATCGCGTAGCGGGTGAGCCCCGTATAGCCCCTGGTAAGGCTTCCGGGATCGTTGGGTTGGTCCTTGGGGACGGCGATGCCTTGCTTCTCCGCCGGGGGTGCCTCCACCAGCCAGATGAGGGTTTCGGCCGCTTCGCGCTGACAGAAGAAGAGCTTTCGCTCCCGTTCGGGGTGGTTCCAGTGGTTGAGCAGCTGCCGGGTGATGGGAGTGACGCCGGGATAGCCCCGTTCCCGCCACTCTTTGACGCGCTTGCGAATGGTGTTGACCGGCTCCAGCGGAACGAATTCCTCTTCCAGAAGGGCCGCCTGGGGGCCGCGGGTGCGGGCCTTGAGGTAGTAGCCCGCTGGCCGGCGGCCTTCCTTAAGCACCGGCTGCCCCTCCTCGTAAGCCCAATAGCGCGTGGGCTCATCAAAGGGCGAGTTGACTATGGGATTGTCAACCAGCATTGTTTTTCCTCCTCAGTGTAAGGCCGCCATAGTTTTGGCGATCTCACCCGCTGTAATACTCGCCCTCTAACCGAGAATCGTTTATCAACCTTAGGACGGCTGTCCCTCGATGGGAATGCATTGTCGTAGGTGCATTAGGCCTTGGATCATTTCGATACTCATAGCTCAAAGTAGGGCCTTCCGGTTCGTTGATGAGCAAAGACGCAGTCAAACTCCTCGACGAGGAATATTCAGTCTCCAAGCATATGCTTATGTGTGTCCAAGTTTGCCTTATTCTGGCGTTTCCATGATACTCCTGTCCTTGGCTCCAAGACGTTTGACCAACCACTTTCCACTCCCCATTTAGGTCTGGCACTTTCACAATGCCAAACTTGCGCAGTAAGGGTATCCGCCATAGCCATTTGTCGAATATCTCATATAACCCAGCGGCAATAGCCAACACACCCGGGGCATCCACCCACCAAGGCACTTGAAGATTCAGTGCATGTATAATCCCATGAAAGGCATAAGCCAGACCAACGCTTATAGACCCAATGCACAACACTACTTTTTGCCGCTCTGGTGAGTCTGTAGCATACGGATGCATGGTTCTTCATCTCCAGTTGTTCCAGAGATTAATCATTGCCCTTATAAACTGGCGAGTCTTATCCTCAGACCACTGTTCGGGAGAGTTGCCGAACAAGCACATTTGTTCATTCTGGCACACAAATTGGCCAAGATTTGCTCGAGAAAACCAATCGACCACATTGTAGAAAGTGTTCTGAAAAGAGCCGCCAAACATGTTGTCCGGCACATTATAAAGCAAGCATTCCAAGAAATATGAGGGTGCTAAGTCCCTTGAGATCTTTCCACTGTCGACAAGGTAAGTTCGTGCGTTCTTGAAGAGTCGTACAGTTTTCTTATACCAGTCATTTGTTCGACTCTGCTTTTTAACACCGTTTTCATAATGCAGCTTAGGATAGTTGACGACCCATCGATTTTCGCTTGGCACATAAAAGGTCATGCCTTCCACATAGTCATTAGCGTTGCGAGGAAATGGTGGGTATTTGCGATATTGAATACAAACTACAACATCCGCCGGGAGATAAGATGTTTGAACTTTCAGAGATTTCCGTCCTTCGCGCACCTTGTCCCGGCCGTAGTAGTCGCGCAATGCCCTTAGCACATCTTCTCTAAACTCGTTCCAACCATAGGTGGCAGCAGTAAAACCAAAGATTTGTTTTTGTTCATTACTCAGGTTACTGTGAAACGCGCTATTTAACTGAACAACGATATCAACGTCGCTGTCACCCCGGATGTTAGTGCCATTCTTGTAGGATCCTTGTAGATAAACTTCGAAGTTCTTACTCTTTAAGCGTTCAGACTGTTGTAGAGCATTACGGATAGATTCATGGGTATTCTTCGCCGTAGTGACCGCGCCTTGATGAGACCAACTCTCCAATTGCGATTCAGGAATGGGCATAAATCACACCTCCAGTTTGGAGTTCTATCACCCGCACTACCTCATTCCCCCGGAAATCAATCACCTTGACGGCGATCCGCTTGTGCTCGCCCGGCCGGAAGGGGAAGGAGACGGTGCCACGCATCTGCTCGAAGGCCTCCCGATCAATCTGCGCCTCGAGCGCCCGCTCGAGCTTCTTCCACGCCTTATCATCACCCGGGAAGAAGGCCTGGCAGATGTGGAAGGTCTTGCCGTCGTAATCGGTGTCCAGGAACCAGGCGGCCACGTCCTCGCCCCGTGTCGAGTGCACCTCACCCGTCAGCGGGTCATAGATGTCCACGCCTCGAAGTTCCACAACGTACGTGCCATCCTTCTGTCGCTTGACAGCAACATCCGGCTGCCCGAAGACGGTGAAGATCTGGCTGGCGCGGGTGGTCTTGAGCAAGTCGCCCACCAGCACGTCGGGAGCCACATTGGCGAAGTGCACCTCAAGCCCCGCCACCGGCGCTTTCTGAATCAGCGCTTGAGCCTCTGGGTCAAAGCTAAAGCCTGCGAATATGAGCACCTGGTAGCCATTCATTTTGGCAGTGGGAATGGACTCCTGCACCTGGAAGGCTGTCACCGGCCCGTGCTGCGGCCCAAAGGAGATGGCCACGCGCAGCGTCTCCCCGTTCCGCCTCGCCTCCGCTTCGGCATGGAGATAGCCTAAGTTCAGCGGTCTGAGGTTCTCAAGCTCCAGCTTCTTGCCGCCGGGGAAGAGCACTCCGCCCTGTTGTTTCAACAGATTCATCATGTCGGTGAGGTAATCCCCACCCCGATCTGAAATGCGTGCCCAGGCTTCTTCCTCCTCAAACTGGGGAATGGGCGCTTGTGTGGGGTCTTCCACCGCAGGCACCGGGATCGCCTCCACGGTGAAGGGGCCCGAGACCCGCACGATGCCGCGGACGACCTTGGGGCGGTCGTAGAGCGTTTCCTGCGGCGCGTTCCGTTGGATGCTCTCGTCAATCTCCTGGCGCTTCTGGCGCTTCAGCTCCCAGAAGCGGCGTAGCACCTCCTTGGCAGCCTCGGGCCACTCCTCCGGCGGCATGGGGTCCGGGACCTCTTCGAGCTTCTTCCAGAGGTGGCCGGTCAGGCGGTACATCTCCTGGAGGAGCGCCTTGGCCTGCTCTTGCTCTTCTTTTGTGAGCATCCCCTTGCTCTTCAGAGCCTGTAAAGCCTGGTAAGCCCGCCGTGCCTCCTCGGGCCAGACGGGATGGGGCACCTCCCGCGGCACCTCCCACTCCAGAAGCTCGTTGACCTTGACCACCTGGCCGCTGGGCAGGGTGAACGTAGCCTCATCCGGGGCCGAAAAGTCCACCACCTGTCCGGCGCGGCCGCCTTCGTGCACTGGGATTCGAATCGGCTTGCCCTTGAGCGCTGCATTGAGGTCCGCCAGCGCCTGGTCGATCTGGGGCTGGTATTTGGCGGCGATGGCGTCGATCTCAGTGTTCTTGGCGATGCTCTCCAGGGTGATGTGGGGGACGGTCTCGTAGATGAAGCCGCCGGCCGGACCCCGCTCCAGGTCTTTGAGTTCGTAGTAATCAAACTTAGCGGTCATCAGCCGCTGACGGGCAATCGCCAGGGCGACGCGAGAGGTGTCGCAGGTGATCCACCGCCTCCCCCACTTCTCAGCGCACCATGCGGTCGTGCCAGAGCCGCAGGTGGGGTCGAAGACCAGGTCCCCGGGGTCGGTGGTCATCAGGATGCAGCGCTCGATGACTTTGACGGCTGTTTGGACGGCGTATTTCTTGTCTTCTGCACCCATCGTGTCGTCCCATATGCTAGTCAATTCAGTAATAGGAAAGTCACCCAGGTAGCGCACATAACGTGGTGTAGTGCCCAACACAGTTATACGGTCGGCGTGCTTCAGGCGTAGCATCCCCTCTGGAGTGGTTGACCACTGGCGGTTCTGCGGTGGTTGAAATACCCTGCCATTCACATCGAGGTCATAAACACAGGCAGTGGTAGCGAACATTGCATGTAGCGAGGTTGGTTGGAAAATTCGGCCATCATGAGGCGCATTTGCCCAATTAACCAGGACCGTCCTTTCCCCATCCGAGAGCTCGACGTAGCGATATTGCTCTGCAGTTCCTGTGACAGTTTTAAACAGATATAGCTGCCGATACTTGAGCTGGGTGCGATTTTTTGCATACCAAAGCAGGAAATCGTTCGTTACGGTCAAGCCTCCAGACCTAAGACCACCCGTCTTCCTAAACGCTATAACCGCCACGAAATTCTCCCGCCCGAACACCTCATCCAGCAGGCAGCGCACGAGGTGCAGGTTCTCGTCGTTGATCTGGACGAAGATGGAACCGGACTCAGTGAGAAGCTCCCGGCAGAGCAACAGGCGGTCGCGCAGGTAGGTTAGGTAGGAGTGGATGCCCAGTTTCCAGGTGTCGCGGTAGGCTTTGATCTGCTCCGGCTCGTGGGTGAGGTCTTCGTCTTTGTCTTTCACATCGCGCCGGTCGATGCGGGGCTGGAAGTTGGAGGCGTACTTGATGCCGTAGGGCGGGTCCACGTAGATCATCTGGACCTTGCCAGCCATGCCTTCCTTGACCAAAAGCGAGTTCATCACCAGAAGGGAGTCCCCCAGGATGAGGCGGTTGGCCCAGCCCATCTCGTGCCGATAGAACTCGACTTCCTGGTCGGCCGGCAGAGGCGTCTCGCCGAAGAAGTCCAGCTGCAGAGGCTCCGGCCGGCGCACGGCCCTGAGGATGGCCTTGGTTGAGATGCGCTCGTGGATGTGAAGTGAGACCACGTCCACATCAAAGGAGGTGTGCTCAGTCTTACCCGCCCAAACCAACTGATGATCTAGGTGAGGATCGTAGTTGTAACGAGTCATCTGACGTTCGCGTGCTTCATAGGTAGGAGCAAGTCCCACCGGAGGATTGTTTATCCGTGTTATCTCAGGATACCGAAAATCAGTAGTACCTTCATTGCTTTTCTTCTTTTGCTTTTTCCTAGGTGGCATATTTATTTCTCCATCTGCTCTCTAAAGCTTATTAATATTTTTGCGATTCTCTTTGAGCAGTTGTTCAAGCCTCATATTTATTTATCTCCTCCCAGATTTGTCTCCAATCCTTTCCTTCCTCAATGTCGTAAAGAATATAATAAACCGCATTCTCAAGAACCTCTTCGTCACACTCTCTCTGGAAGCCATATTTCCTTCTTATCCCGTTTATAAACCTCTCCAGCGATTCTCCTCTAAGAGAGGATATCGCTTCTCTTATTTCTTTTTCTATCTCTTCTCTTCTTCGTTTTTCCTCTTCCCTTTGAAGTTTTTCCCTTTGGGCTTCCTTTTCTTCCTCTACCCTTTCTTCAAAACTGGGAGCGTCCTTAGGAAGGCGGATATTTACCTCTCCCCGAACCAGTGCTATAAAGGCCCCCGTTGGATTTTTAACCCATTCTTTCTTCTTACCACTAGAGAGCATAAAATAGTCAAATTGCTCTGCAAGCCTTTTTATCTTGGGCCGTTCCTCTTCGGGAAATCCAGATAGAAAGTTTTTAAGCCATTCCTCCTGAAAGTATGAATTTGAAGGAAGGCAAATTTTGTTTATCTCGTTATGCTCTGAAACAACTCTCCCGGAAGGAGAGTTTTGGGTAAGCTCTGTATCTCTAGCTCTTTTCTCCCTCCATTTCTCTCTAAGATAGCTAAGATACCCGGGCGGAAGGCTCTCTGAAAACTCTTGTATGGCACCTTCGCAGTATGAAAAGGACTCTATTTTTGATTTTGATCTTAACACTGAGGAAATTATCGCAGCTTCAATTACATCGGGAAGTATGTCTTTTACACTTTCGTAAAATTCCTCATCTCCCGCTTCCCAAAGGTTGCCTGTATATTTTTCGTAGAGAGAGATTACGTACTTTTTGTGATCGAAAATTTCATCATCATCATCAAGTTTTTTTCTTATATTATTATTTGATGATGATGAATCGTTAGATTCATCATCATTATTTATATAATTTTTATTAATATAAGGTGTGTTCTGGGTAACTCCGGTATTTTTTACCGGAGTTACTCCGGTATTTTTTACCGGAGTTACTCCGGTATTTTTTACCGGAGCTAGTACTCCAGTACTTACTCCAGTACGTACTCCAGTAGGGTCTTCTTTGGTTATTATTTTTTTTGTTTGAGGGTGTATTTCTATACCTGCCTTTTTTCTTGCTAAGAGTACTTCTTTAGGTGGAAGTGCTGTGTATATGGGACCTAGAGGATGGTTAGGGCAGGGGTCTATAAGGACTATGCTCTTTTTCTCTATTAGTCCCTTTATAGCTTTTCTTATTGTTTTATCACTTCTAATTCCTGTAAGCTTCATAAGCCTTGATGACCCAAAGTGCTGTGGTTTGTTTCCCTTTATTACAGTTTCTCTGTAAATAACTGAATAAACCTTTGCCTCCATTGCGGTGTGTGTTGCATCAAGGTTTACATACTCTTCCTGAGCTCCTCTTTGTTTTGTTCTTCTAGGCTGTTGTTTTTCTTCTATAAGTGATTCGTTATCTATACCAGCTTCTATATTTAGTGGTATTCTTTCATTGGTTTCCACAAGGTTGTTTTGTTTTAGCGGAAATCTTAGAAGATTGGGAGTTCCTTTAAAATATATCTCCCAGAGTGCATCTTCCTTACTGGAGTCTTCCTTGGGTTCAAATTCCTTAACCGATTCTGGGGTAAGGCCCTCAATTTTAATTGTCTCAACCGGTTTTTTCTTCCTTGGCAAGGGTTTTTTCTCCCGGTTTGGTTTCTTTATGTTTTTCTATAAAATCCAAGAGAATCTCGGCAACTCGCCTATAGTCTTCAGCTGCACGAGAGTGGGGGGCATACTCAAAAATTGTTTTATGGTATCTGTTTGCCTTGGCAAGGTTTGTGTCTACTCTTATTGGAGGGAAGATTATTGTGTTTGTGTTTCCCCAGATTTCTTGAATGGTTGAGAGTACTTGATCGGTTATAGAAAGTCTGGCATCAACAAACGTTGGAAGAATACCAAGAATTATTGGGATTACATGAAAGTATTTTTTTAATAAAACAAATGTTTCCTGTACATGACTTGCACCAGCTATTGCAAGGCTATCCATTGATATTGGAAGAATTAAGTACCTTGTATAGATAACAGCATTTGTTTGGAGAAGGGAAAGGGAGGGAGCACAATCTACGAAACAAACATCGTAGTTATCTATACCTTCCATGCGTTCTGCTAATGCACGCTCTCGTCCCATTACGGGAACGAGGTGCATCTCAGCAATTTCAGTTTTTTTATCAGAGAGTATACAGTCAATATTGGGTCTTACATTTACAACACATTGTTCGAATTTTACACCTTCTATAAGAAAGTTATAGAGTGTATCCTGGTGCTTTACGTTAAGCAGGGTTGCTATGCTTCCTTGAGCATCGGTATCAATAATTAATACCCTCCTACCCATTTGAGCAAGGGCAGCTGCAAGGTTTATAACCGACGTTGTTTTTCCTACCCCTCCTTTTTGGTTGGCTACAGTTATCTTAAACATCGTTGTTCCCGTTCTCCTTTGAGAGCTCTTTTTTAATGTTCTGGATTAAGGCTATGTCATCTACTGTCCACTCACGGTAGTTATTTTTGCTATTCCGTTTGGGTTCAGGGATCTTGCCGGACTTAAGCCAATTAAGGAGAGTCTTTTTCGAGATCCCTAATATATCAGCTACTTCTTGAGTTTTGTAAATACACTTGGCCATTGCTATTTCCTTTCCATAGTTTTTGGATATATTTCCATAGTTTTTGATTTTTTAGATTACTATCACGTTTTACTGTAAAAGTCAACCTTGTATTTTTTTAAACTTCTTTGTGAGGTATATTATAAACTTGGTTTAGACAAGGTCTAAAGAGATATTGGGGTTTCTATTGTGTCCTGAGGAGTAGATGATAAGAAAGAGGCATATCGCGGAAAGAGAATCAATGTTAAAACTTATATAGCTTCTTTTGCTTTCCATTCTTTATAAGCGTATAAATCTTGCTTAACTAAGGAGTAACATATTGCTGTAACTGATGCATCATCAATGTGGCCTACAAGTGGAATAAAATCAGGGATAAGATCAAGAGGGTTTAAAACATAAAGTAGTGAAAATACTATTGCTGATATAGTAAAATAAGGAATCTTACGATACCTGCCATACCAATAATCTTTTACAAGGGATAAAAAACAGTATCCTATTTCAATAAGTTCTTTAAGCGGGCCTTTGGAAGAGAATTTTCTTTCTATCTTTTTTGATCTTTCAATAACTTTTTTTACATCTTCTTCTTTAATCTTTCTTGCCCCTTTTTGGATTAATCTTTTTATAAACCTTTTTTTTGTTTCATTTATCTTTTTTATTGTCTCTCTTATTTCTTCATCTATTTTTCTT
>Ga0209478_1001231_pt1 | contig 20631 bp, 11 predicted proteins | sample DewCreD2012metaG_5_FD_184109 | JGI IMG/M metagenome (GOLD analysis project Ga0209478, IMG submission 184109) | Hot spring sediment bacterial and archeal communities from British Columbia, Canada, to study Microbial Dark Matter (Phase II) - Dewar... ... | reverse complement strand
CCGGATCGCTCACGAATTTCAGGTCCTCCGTCACCACCCAAACCCCGTTGCTCAGCACGTAGCTCGTCTGCCGGATCCGCCGGCCCAGCGCATCGTACGCCCAGTCCACCCGACGCCAACCGGCCCGATCGCTGGCCCCATAGCTCATCACCCGCACCAGCCGGTTCTCCGCGTCCCAACTGTACATCCACCGCCCGTCCCGTACAAGGTTGCCATCCCCGTCATGGATCAGCGCCTCCGCACTCTGTGCCACAATGTCCGACCGCACCTCCGACTGTACCCGATCCGGATTGCCCCGCACCACCCCAGGTTCGTCGCTACCCCCCACACCCCGCCGGTCCGGTTGTTCACCTGCGCCTCCCCATACCAGTACCGCCCCTGCCGCACTACCGGCGCACACTCGTTGGTGCCCCACCAGAGCGTCACCGTCGCATTCGTGGCCGCCTCGCCCGAGACCGCCACATACGGCGGCACCGTCCGACTGGTGTACTGATTGAGTCGGTTGACCGTGTTGGTGCTCCAGTGCAGGCTCTGGCCCCGTTCATCCCCGCCCCAGGCCCCGGCCGTCCGGTTCCCAATCGCATCGTGCCGATACTCGAACTGTTGCCCCGCCACCAGCGTGCCATCGGCCCAGTACCGTCGCCCCGACTGCAACTGCCCGTAGGCGTCGTAGCTGTACACCCACCGGCTCCCGTCGGCCCAGTCGGCCCGCACCCGCTGGCCCCGTTCGTCGTAGGTCCAGCGCAGCCCACTGACCAGCCCCGTGGCCGCCACCGACTGGATATTGGTCAACCGGTTCCACGCATCGAACCCCCGCGTGGTGGTCAGCCGCACCGTGCCCGACTGCCGGAGGCTCACCTGCCGCACCATCGGCGCCAGCGGTTCCCAGTCGTAGTCCGCCCGATGGCCCAGCTCGTCCGACACGCTCAACAGTCGGTCGCCGCCGCCCCAGGTGTAATCCACCCGGCTGAGACGTTGCGGGCCCCGCCAGACCTCCTGGGCCGTCCGGCGGCCCAGAGCGTCCACCAAGTTCGTCACCCGCACCCCGTCCAGTTCCCCGCCGGTCCAGCTCTCGCTGATCAGTTCCCCGGCCGCACTGTACCACCGCCGCAGCGTGGCCGGGCCCTGCACCACCTCGATCAGCCGACCCCGCCGCTGTATTGAACCGATTCCAGATCGCCGGCCGCGTTGTAGCCGTAGGTCGTCACCAGCCCGCGTGTCCATTGCCGACTGCGCAACCGACCGCCGGCCGTCCACGTGTAGCGCACCGCCCGACTCTCCGTCGGCACCCCGGTGGTCGGGTCGGCGTACCACTTGGCCACCAGCCAGCCCCGTTGCGCGTCATACCGCCAGGCCGTCCGGGCCTGACCGCCGGTGCCCTGCCCGCTGCCCAGGTCGAATTGCTGCCAGGTCACCAAGTTGGTCAGTCGCCCGGCATGATCGTAGCCGTACTCCACCGGCCAGGCACTGGTGCCCCAACTGCGCCACACCTGCCCCTGCGGCGTGTAAAGCGTCCGCTGCCAGCAGCCTGAGCCCGAGTTCACACTTGTCTCCGTATCCCAGCGATAGCCATCGCAACGACAAGCCGCATTATTATCCAATCTGCCGACTCTGATCAGTGGCTCTCGCCGGCCGCATGCCGATCACATGCCCACAGAACTGGTCGACGCGCGTGTCAGTCAAGCAGCGGTCCGTACACAAACAATACGAGCACGCCTAACAGCAAAACCTCAAGGACAAGCAATGGTACCGCCATGAGCGCAAACAGAAGCCGCCTTCCCCAACTGCACTGCATGGTGAGGCTTGTGCACCAACACACCGTCAGGCTCGCCAGGATCCCCGTGTATAGCAGACTCCCCGGTAGCTTCCAATCGTAGCCCATGCGACCCACAAACATGTCAAACCCCGTGATGAACGTGGGCAGAAGAAGAGCCAGCCAGTAAATCACCAGTCGCAACCTATGGGACGTCATGCCAGTACACTGTGCCCGCCACGCACCCCCTATGCCAAAAAGGACGCCAACCGCACTGCATCGCGTTCTCTGCCGCCCAGATAAGGATCGTATAGACTTCCCCTTCCCTCGATCGATGGGTTGCCCACCACTGGGGATCGAAATCGTACTTGTCCTCCAAGCACACCTGCCACCATGGATTGTGACACGAACATGCAGTCTCAAGCCGAAATGTCACGGTGCCCAGAGCATACACCCAGGGCGGCCCCACCGCCTCGGTGATCACCCCCCTCCTTCGCACCTCCGGCGAGCTCGGGTCGGCACATTCCCGAGCTTGCCGTTGCAACTCCGCTTGGAGGTTCGCCGATTGACTGACAATCGACTCCATCTCGTCGGCCGTTAACTCAATATCCTGACCCGTCCCCGCAACGTAACGATTCCAGGCCCGAATCTCTTGCGGCGTGCTGAGGAAACCTCGGATGAGCCCTTCCGCGGCACGGCACATCCGCTGATGCACACGGGGCAACGGGTTCCATAAACGGCTGGTGTGGGAGGCGCCGCAGGTGGTGGAAGCCCGGACCTGAAGCCCTAAAGCATCGAATCCGCCGACAGCCCTGTTACCACCGACAACATAAAGGTCTCTTGCTCCCAACTCCGCGACCAACTCCCGGCTAAGCCACCTCCCCAAGCTCGGGCTGTAGGCGCGGTATTCGTAGAGCACCCGCCGCGTGGTCGGATCCGCCCGTTTGGTGCTGAAGCGGAAGGGGTTGGAGGGAGCGCCGGGGCCGGTGGCGCGGAGGGGCTCCCCGAAAGGACCGTATTCATACCGGGCCGTTTCCGTGCCGGTGCTGGCGTAAACCAATTGCCACACGTTCCCGTTGCCGTCGTAGGTGACGAAATGAGTGCCTGCGGCGGGACCACCGGCCAGCCGCACCCAGAGTAGGCCACCTACGCCGCCGGCGCTGTCCAGCGTCTGGCTCAGGTCCAGGCCCCACACGTAGCTGCGCACCATGGCATGGTTCGTGGAATCCAACTCTGCAATGTGCCGGCCGAACAGCATCGGATCGCTCACGAATTTCAGGTCCTCCATAACTCGCCACGCTCCATCTCTCCACAGGTTTCTCCTCTGCCAAATCCCCCAGCCCAACCAGTCATATTCCCACTCGGCCAGCCGCCACGATGTCGACGCCGTGTCAGATCGGCTCTCGACTATCAAGTGCCAATCCTCACCAACCCACGTGGAATTCCCACGCCCATCGCGCATGAGATTGCCGTCCGCATCATACCGGAAGGTCTCAGGCGTCTTCGGCACGCACACCTCGCCCATGATGCTCCTGACCACGCACCGGCTTGAGCTCATCGGCAACACGACCAAGTTCCTGACGCCCAGCCACAGCGGGCCGGTCGAATGTTCCATGGCCAGTTCCGCCCGCAAATAAGCGTCGTTGCGATGGGCCGGGCTCCTATTCACGCCCACGCTGGCCGTGTTCGTCGCCTCGCCCATGACATCCTCGTTTCCCGGAGCCCCGCGGCCGCCAAGTTCCCTGACCAATCCCGTCAAACGCTTCAAACAATTCACATCAGAAGCTAGTCCAATCAATGTCTGCCGCACTCCGCAGCGACCGACGAACGCAGGGGCAGTGGCACAGGCGTGGGTGGCAGACCATCTTCACCTCGGCCTCCGCGGTCCACAATTCCCTCTCACCCTTTGTGCTGCATAGCCGCTGCCCGGCGTCTGGCCGCACTACGTGCTCGCATCCAACACACGCCAAAGCCAGCTAACAGTCCACAACCAAAGCCAGCTGCGACCAATCCGGCCCAGAAAGAGGCAGGACCTTTCCAGATCGCGCCCACGAACCCGCCGAATGCAAAAGCCAAATATGCTGCCCCCATTGCGATCCATAGCCGAAAGGGCACAAATCGAACTGGCCCGATTATGGCTGACTGCCCATGCACAATCCGCGCCGCACCCTTCGCCAGGCACCGCATGAGGAACTCCATGAAGCACATGACCGGTGCGGCAAGAAACGCACCGATAAAAAGGATGGCAGCGATTTGCCGACACTCCTGTGGGTCCACGCCATCCACTCTCATCGAGAGTCCAGCGAAGAAAAGGGCGACGCATACCAGTATTGCAATCCACATTATCACATTCATGGGATCATGACGTTCACGGTTACGGGAAGCTCAGAATGCGACCAAGGCGCTGCTCTTGAAAGCCCACAGGCCCGCCAAGGAGAGACCAGTTGAACTCACCAAGGTCGAGCCAGTCAGGTGAAGTCCACGGACCGATATCCCACGCTAACGTGAAGGCCGCACTAAGTGTGAAATCAAAAGTCGCTGAGCCGATGGCGTATACATCCACTTTTGCGGCGGTGGGCACAATTTCCAGTCCAGCCTTGGCGTTGGCTGCAATGCTTGTGCTGACCTTCGCTGAGACGTTGAGTTTGACGTAGTGGCCGATTTGCCCACCGCCAAAGGCTGAAAGCCCAACATTTGGACCAAGATCCAGGTCGATCAGATAAAACGTTCCCCCACCCGACATCTCACCTGGACACCATGTGACAGTCGTCTTTGCGTGCGTTCGCTGTTGGGCGAGGGAGAATACCGCATCAATTCCAAAATAGACGCCGACCGGTCCAAGCTTTGGTATATTGACAGTCGCGCTCCTTTGTCTACGGAACCTTGCTCCGATGCCTACTTCAAGACCGAGCTCAATGTTTGCGATGTAGCAGCAACCACACTTCTCAAGATCGCCTGAAGCATCCCATCCAGCGTAGATTCCGGTAGCGATATTTGCAGAGAACCCCCAACTGATTTTCCCCAGCTTGCGACAAGGTTGTAATCCGAGAACATCAACATGATTTCTCGCATCATTCGCTACGAATGCGTACAGATTGATCCCTCCTCCGTTCTCCCCGATGGGATCTCTGCTCAACCACCTTCCCAAGCCCGGGCTGTGAGCGCGGTATTCGTAGAGGACTACTCCCGTGGCCGGGTCGCTGCGTTTGGCACTGAAGCGGAAGGGGTTAGAAGCGCCGGCAAGACCGGTGGTGCGGAGGGGTTCGCCGAAGGGAGCGTATTCGTACCGGGCCGTTTCCGTGCCGGTGCTGCCGGAAACCAACTGCCAGACGTTGCCGTTACCGTCGTAGGTGACAAATTGCGTCCCCGAGGCCGGAGCGCTGGCCAGCCGCACCCAGAGCAAGCCGCCCACACCACCGACGCCGTCCAGCGTCTCGCTCAGGTCCAAGCCCCACACGTAGCTGCGCACCAGCGCATGGTTCGTGGCCTTCAGCTCGACCACCTGCCGACCGAACCACACCGGATCGCTCACGAATTTCAGGTCCTCCGTCACCACCCAAACCCCGTTGCTCAGCACGTAGCTCGTCTGCCGGATCCGCCGGCCCAGCGCATCGTACGCCCAGTCCACCCGACGCCAACCGGCCCGGTCTGTGGCCCCATAGCTCATCACTCGCACCAGTCGGTTCTCCGCGTCCCACGTCAACACCCACCGCTCGTCATTGGTCATGTTTCCATCTGCATCATATCCAAAATTCTCCGGGGATTTCGCCACGAAGACGTTGCCGGTAACCGTCGCCACGATGTCCGGGTTCGCGCCCCGGTTCAGCACCGCCACGTTCGTCAACGGCAGCCACACCGGTCCGCCCCCGTTGTCCACCCCCAACTCCGCCCGCCAGTATTCCCCCTGCCGCTCCGCCCGCGCCCAGCGCTCCGCCCCGCTCCACACCGTCACCGTCGCTAGGTTCGTCGCCGTGCCCAGCACGTTCACGTAGCCCGGCACCGTCCGCGACGTGTATTGGTTCAGGCTGTTCACATTGTAGGTCGCAGGCCGAAGGTTCGCGCCACGACTGTCCCCACCGCTCCGCGTGCTCTGGCGATTGCCGATCTTGTCGAACGCATACTCGAATTGTTGCCCGGGCACGGGGGTGCCGTCGGCCCAATACCGCTTGCCCGAGGTCACCTGGCCCAGGCTGTCGTAGCTGTACACCCACCGGCTGCCGTCGGCGTGGGTCACACTGGTGCGTTGGTTGGCGGCGTTGTAGGCGTAGGCGAAGCTCGTCACGGGCGTGTCCTGCCAGCCCCACCCCTCATCCCACACCTGCACCGCGCTGGTGATGTTCGTCAGCCGGTTCAACGCATCGTACTCTTTGGTGGTCGTCATCACCGTCGTGTCGTTGGTGGCGAAGGTAATTTGGGACACTTGCGGCGCGTTGGCAAGATATTCGTAGGTGGCGCTGTGGAGGCCGTCGGCCACTAAGCGCAGCCGGGCGGCGGGGTTGCTGTAGGCGTCGGCGTAGGCGTAGGCGGTGGCCGTCAAGGGCTGCGAACTGGCCGAAAGCAGGGACAGGTTGGTGCGGCGGAGGGAGGCGTCGTAGGCCTTGGTCACGGACAGGCCGTGATGGTCTCCGGCCCGGTCAAGGGCGGCAAAATGCGTTCGGTCGGCCCCGTTTCTCCTGTGCGGTCCTTTGGGTGCGGCAGACGCGTTGCCGCTCGCCGGGGACGGCCTCGACCGGATACGGGGGAACCCTCGCGGGGTGCGGTTCTCTCAGAGTTGGCCCGGACGCACCCGCCGCCACCGGTGATCTCAGGCCGGGCCCTTGCGGGGGCTGGCGCGCCACGACCGTGAAGCAACGGGGCAAACTTGCCACTGCCGGGGCGATCCTGCCCGGCGGCCAAGTTGTTCACAAGGGCGCTGCGCTCCCGGTTGCCGGGGCGTCGCTCCGCGCCCTTGCGAACAACGTTGGGAAGGGTATCAGCGCCGCTAGAGCCTTTTCTCACCGTTTTTACGGGACAACGCTCGACCTGTTAAACTCCATCACCTCCGGTGCATTTGTTCTCTCTAGCCACAGCGTAATGCCCTCCTTGGTTATACCTACTAGGTGGTTGGTGTTGCCTTGCCACAGCATCCCAAGGATGCACTCGTAATTTGTGTTCTGAATCCTGTAATGGTTCGTGAAAGGAAACACGTCAGCTACTGCTGGGTACGGGTTGGTGATTGTTCCATGAGTCCTGTAATGCTGCCAGGCTTTTTGCAAGACGACATGCGCGTTGTACCGATAAGCTCGGTTCATTGCCTTGAAGTGAATACACACACTGATTCCGAAACCGGCTAGAATCAGCACGCACAGAATACGCACGAATAGCACCACGCCGCTGGCTACTGCGCTGTTGCCTCTTTGCCTGTTTAGAGGTTGGGACCCTCCCTCGCGGGTCATTGCGTACCTCCTTCTTCCGGTTCGTCATTCAGTTCGTGTCGCGCTGATCCGCGCGACAAACAGCATGAGGAAATAACGGTATCAACGTAATGTCTGCAATTGCGAAATGCGCCATAACGCGTTCCCTCCCAAGTGGTCTTGAAGTGATCCGCGCATTGAATTATTCTCTCAAGCGTCGCATCGCAGCATTTTCCTCCAAGCTTATCCTTGAACTTCCCCGTTTTTCGGATGCTGAGATCCCACACCGTTCTGGGCTTTGCGGTGGCCTCCCAACCGCTCGTCGTTCCGATCGAGAAAAAGAGCCTGAGTTCTTTAGGGCCGAATCCATAGCCTTTTCCACCTACTTCCAGTGCCGCATGGCCCAAACCGCCATCTGATTGGTAAGCCGCCCCGACCGTTTCTCGCCCAAGGAGATCGGTTTTGTTTACTGGAGCGTTTTCAACAAAACCGTAAAGGTTTTCCCCGCCGCGTTCCCCGATGGGGTCTCTGTTTGGCCACCGCCCCGTGCTGGGCGAGTATGCGCGGTATTCGTAGAGCACCAGGTCGGTGGTGTTGTCAGTGCGCTTGGTCGAGAACCGGAACGGGTTGCTCTTGGCCAGCGGGCCGCTAACGCGAACCGGCTCGCCAAACGGGCCGTATTCGTAGCGGGTGGTTTCCGCCCCGTCGGCCGCCGCAATCAGGGCGACAATGTTCCCGTTCCCATCGTAGGCGCAGAAGTGCGCGCCGGCAGAAGGGCCGGAATGCTGGTTCACCCACAACAACCCGCCCACGCCGCCAGCGCCGTCCAACGTGCCGCTCAGGTCCAAGCCCCACACGTAGCTCCGCACCAGCGCATTGTTCGTCGCGTTCAGCTCCACAAGTGCCGGCCGAACAGCATTGGATCGCTCACGAATTTCAGGTCCTCCGTCACCACCCAAACCCCGTTGCTCAGCACGTAGCTCGTCTGCCGGATCCGCCGGCCCAGCGCATCGTACGCCCAGTCCACCCGACGCCAACTGGCGCGATCCGCCGCCCCGTAGCTCATCACGCGCACCAACCGGTTCTCCGCGTCCCAACTGTACACCCACCGCCCATCCCGTACAAGGTTCCCATCCCCGTCATAAATCAGGGTTTCGGGAGTCTGTGCCACGAAGTCCGAGCGCACCTCCGACTGTACCCGGTCCGGACTGCCCCGCACCACCCCAGGTTCGTCACCACCACCCACACCCCGCCGCTCCGATTGTTCACCTGCGCCTCCCCGTACCAGTACCTCCCCTGCCGCACCACCGGCGCCCATTCGTTCGTGCCCCACCACAGCGTCACCGTCGCATTCGTCGCTGCCTCGCCCGAGACCGCCAGGTACGGCGGCACCGTCCGACTGGTGTACTGGTTGAGCCGATTGACCGTGTTGGTGCTCCAGTGCAGGCTCTGACCCCGTTCATCCCCGCCCCAGGCCCCGGCCGTCCGGTTCCCTATCTCATCGTGCCGACAGTCCCACCGTTGCTCAGTCCCCGGGGTCCCGGCAGGTGGATGGGCGGGGGCTCGCGTTGCACAAAGTTCCCTCCCGCATGCAGGACGACGGCGCCCGGGCTGCAGGCTAGCGGGGTGTTGCTGATCCCTTTCCGGTTCAGCCAACGCAGGCTCACGCTCCCTAGCTCACCCGGCATCGTAGCGGAAGAGCGGGCCATGATTGTTGGCAAGCCACAAAGCGGTCGAATCGCGAATGGGCGGCAATAATGGCCCCTCGCATCGGCAGGCCGTCCTTTTCCATGCGACCATTTGTCGAGAGCCTCCTGCAGGCCAGCCACCGCGACACTTCCAATACACGGAAGAGCGCCGGATGTGCGAATGTTCCACCCAACGACGGGCTGATGGTTCCACCACGCGTTGTGGGACAAGCTCAAACGTGCGTGACGGCTCCGGGGCGAACAAGGCAGGCTGCTGTTCATACTCCAAGGCACATCAATGAGCATTGTTCACCACATCTCAGGGCTCATGCTCACCGTTGAGTCAGAACGATACCATACACCCGGAGCAATATGGACAAGACAGTTTCAGCCCGGACGCATTTATCCCATTATTAGCCCTCCAGCCGTGTACCCTACCTCTCCATGTTCGATGTTCATCTGACGTGGTCCCTCCCTTCTTTGCTCCTACGGCCGCACCAAGCGGAAGAATCGCGGCTGTCGATCGATCGGTATCACTGCCCGGTAACGGTCACCGTCTCGCTGCACAGGCACGGTGCTCCGGGACCAAGTCGCTTCAGCGCCCAGCGTGCGGCTCTCCCAGAGTTCGCATCCTTCACACGGCGCCGGCCATTCCAGGCTCACCTGCCACCCATCGCGGGTTGCCTGCAACCAGGGTCTGGAATTATCCAGGTCAACATAAGAAGTAACCTTATTGTTGGCCTCCGCGGATTCATGGGAGACTCCGTCGTGCTCATATGCTACCTGCCCGATATCAACTTCCACCGTTACCGCATAGGTTCCCGGTGCCGAGGCAACGAAGGACGTTCGACGTGCCACGCGTGAACCGGGCGTCAAAGGACCATGGATCACCTCGGTCTGCTCCAGAATGCCGGTCCCACCGCCGAGGTGCTGGACCAGGATGCGGGCGTGGAATTCTTGTGGGGAATCTGCAGTACCCCGGTTGACAAGGCTCCACCGGACCTCGACGTTGCCGCCCTGGTCCGGAGTCAGAACCTGGAAGTCCTCCACCCTGAGGTCACAATAATCGGCCAACCTGATGGAGACGGGCGTGGTGATCACAGTGTCGTTGTCCGCGTCCAGGAAGAATTCGTCAACGGCGTTGGTGGCATCGGCCACAACAATCAACCAGTAGGTACCCTGGATGCCGTCCGGCAGCTTCACATTGGTCGAGCCAGCATACCCGCTGCCCGGAGCAAGTGGTCCCACTCGCGTCGCAGCGCTCAACAAGATGTCTTTCGGATCCAAGCGTCGATCGGCGGAGAGGAAGACCCAATCCTCCCAGCTGTCCCTTGTTGTAGCCACCTGTCCATGATTTACAACGCTGAAAGCAACCGCGAGAACATCCCCGCTGCGCACCACCGTGGGTCCCAACCACGACGCCACGGTAACGACAAGATTCGGATACGTTGCATTTTCGACCGGTAACAGAGCGACATCCAGCAAATAGTCTGCCGTTAGCCCTAGTGTGCCTTGTCCGTGTCTGACTACCACCTCGTAGGCTGCATTGGTTCGCACCGTGATCCTAGCCACGTCATCCCCGAAATACCCACCAGCGTCTTCTGCAACGAGGGTTGAACTCCCCGCCAGTCGGACCTCCAGCCTCGGTTCCGCAGAACTTGTTTGCAGGGGCCGGACACGCAGAAACGCCGTGGTGCCGGGCGAGAGGTAGCCCAAGCCGAATGCGTCGACGTCCAAGGCAGAAGCAATGAAGCCGCCCACGGTCGCCGTCTGTACATTTTCATTGGTGATGTACGTCAGGGCATTGACGGCCAATCCCGTACCCGAATTGGGCTCTCGCTCGGCTTGAATTCCGTTCAAGAATCTCCACACGTGGAGCTGATACGTGCCAGCCGTGGGAGATCCCTGGGAAGCGACGCGCAACGCATACGCACCCGGACCCCTAATCGTGGGAGGCAGCGCAAGCGCGTTGGTGCCAGCAACGGTCCCACTGGCCCATGCCGTCACATCCTGACGATTGGAGAGGACAAACGAAAGGGAGCCACTGCTGACCTGGGCTCCGACCATCCACGCCTCTCCGGGCCGCACCTCAAAACGCCACCAGTCCTCGTCACCAGCGGGGTTCAGCGTACCGAGCGCGGTGCCTTTGAGCACCCCGGACCCGACGGACACGAATGCGATTGAATCCTCTCCAATTCCAAAATCATTGAGTTCCTGTTCGATCGTCGTCCCTGGCAACGGGGCGACTTGAAAATGCCGTCTCCAAGTGGATGCCAATTCCACGCCTTGTGCGTCCCGCAAACCCCGGATGGTGAGCCGGTAACGTCCCGGCGGCAGCGGGCCGCGCAGGATGGTGTAGGGAACGGCCATTGCCGGAGTGGGAAGGGAGGGAGGCAACACCTGCCACAGCGTGTCGTCCATGGTGTCCCAAACGCCGTCGTTTCCGATCTCGCGCAGATCATAAGCAGAGGGATTCCGCAGCGAGCTCCCATCCATAAACTCCGAGAACCGAAGTGTGAAGCCCTCCACGACATTTGTCTCGATGGCACCCTCCGGCGGAAGACTGTCCTGCACTATGGCAGGGGCGCCGGGTTTCTCCAAGGCCACCTCAAAGCCATACAGGGACATCCATGGACTGGAAACCAAGTTCGAGGGCCCGACGATATGATATTCCGCCGGGCCAAACAGAATTCCGTGCCGTGCCAAGGGGGAACTGTCCGTGACCCGCCTTTCCGCAACATCGTCGAACCGCCACAACCCGCTGAGGCCCGTCTCACCTCCCGTCAGGCGGTTGGTGGCACGAACCCGGATCTCTTCCGGGGCCAGAGCGCGATTCCAGAATGCCACTTCATCAAACATGAGACGAGGCGGTCGGGCCTGCGCATTGGTGCTCCCCTTGCCGATATATACCAGGGCGGCCCCGGGCACCGATCCAGTGATCGAGCTGCTGGTGAGCACGGGCTGTCCGTTCGTGTAAAGTCGAAGTCGGCTCCCATCCCACGTGCCGGCCACGTGCAGCCAACGGCCACCAAACTGGCGCGTCAAGGGCTTCAACACCACCAAGCTACCTGTTCCGCGGGGCACATAGCCCACCAGAGAACCGGCATCGTATCCCAGACCCCATGCGTCCGGCAGCTCTCCGCGTCCCAAGATAAGCCTCTGATCCGTCGTAGCCCCACCCCAAACCCAAGCCTCGACAGTCCATTCGGCGCCCGGCGACCATTCGCCAAGCGCTGCATAGCCTGCCGGAAGGTTGCTCTGGAGTTGAGGCGGCACCGTCATTGATTCGGGAAGGGCCTCTGGGAGCAGAAGGACCTGTTCGAAATGATCGGAGTACCCTCGTGTCACCGGCCTGACGTTCAGGAGAAGGTTGCTGGAGACATTCGGCGGCAGTGAAATCTCCATTTCCGCGCCAGCCGACAGGAAAGCGCCCAATTGGGCGGCGGTACCATCCTGAAGGTTCACTGAAAACAACGGCACGCCGCCGAGCAATTCGTATCCGGGCAATGTCATGGTGCGGATTTTCAGCCGTTGCCCAGGCGCGGCGTTCGAAATGACGAATGGATCCCAATCATCCCCGGTGATAAACCGACCCACCGCGCGTGCGCGCGTCTCCCCGCGGTCGATGAAAAAGCGCAGGGACTGCGTGGCTCGAGGTCTCATGCCATCTTCAACTTCAGCGGTCCAGCTCGGCGGCAGAACCACCACATGCAGCCGGTATTCACAGGGGGTGGATGCCGATACAGCCAGCCCATGCCGACCCGACGAAGTGGCAAGGACAGGCGGGAACACCACGGGGGACCCGGCAGCCAACGTGCCCTGATACAATTGCGCGCCGAAGGGGTCCTTGACCTGTAAGCTCAACTGAATGGAAGGGGGCGGATTCACCACATAAGCGCTCAGGATGAGGGCGCCGCCGCTCGCCATGGAGAAGCTCCACAGGTCAACATCGTTGGTGGATGAAATGCCACCGCGAGCGAACGCATAGCCGAAAGCCGCGGCGTTGGTTTGTCCATGAAGGGGCGAGACTCCGACGCCCCACCACACCCGTAGACGCCCGGCGTCCGGAAGTGTGACTGCCAGATCACGGATGCCATCTCGGTTCCAGTCGCCCGACGCGATACTCGTAGCATTGGTTCCTCCTGCATATCGATGGGCGCCTTCAAACTGGCCGTTCCGGTTAATTGAGACCATCAAGGATTCCGGCCCCAAGCCGGCTGCGGCGAGGTCGAGCCACCCGTCGCTGTTCAGATCCTCGAGAATGACCTGGTGGAAGGGGTGTGGCAGCGCGTGAAACTGGTCGAAAAACAACCCGCCACTGCTATGCGTCTGAAGAACCCACATGCGACCTCGGGCACCACTTATCCCGACAATATCCGGAAGGGTGTCGCCGGTGACATCCCCTACGGCCAACGCGCGAGGCCGATCCAGCACAGGCAGCGTCACCGGGGCAGCCAATGCGCCTGCCCCCAGCCCCCGCAGCACGGTTATCGCCATGCCGGTTTCACATGCGACGACCACGTCGCGGTTCCCATCGGCATCAAGGTCCTCACACGCAATGTTCACCGGACCTGGCGGTGTGACGAATCGACCGACCTCCCGCAAGAAACCGTTGCCATCGCCGATAAGCACGGACACGTCGCTACTGCCGGAATTCGCAACCATAACGTCCGGGTGCGCGTCTCCGTTGACATCCCCGAGGGCGAGGGAGCGGGGAGCAATTCCCACGGGATGGGTTTGTACAACTTCAAAGCTGCCGTTTGTATGCCCCCGCAAGACCATGATCGAATTGTCGCCTTCATTCGCCACGACCAAGTCCGCCAAGCCGTCCCCGTTGAGATCTCCACTGGCCAGAGCGACCGGGCGCTGTCCGACCGGCAATCGAGCGGCCTCGGTGAACCCGCCCCGTTCATCCGCCACCCACAGGCTCAAGTCGTGGCTGCCGCAGTTTGCCGTGACCAGTCGGCCCCGGCCCCGGCTGTCAGGGGACAGATCTACAACGTAACAAGGCCGGCCTTCCACGGCGATGTCGACGCCAAGCTCAAAGGTACCTGCGGCCATGGAATGGCCGCCGACGACCAGCTGGCTGGCGGTGGATAATAGATCATTCGAAGCTTGTTCCAAGGTGAAACCTGGAACCTCCAACACTCTAAAGGACCGGACATATGCCAAATCCACCGGGTTCCCCTGCAGATCGACAAGCGAGGCGGTGGGCCGAAATCTGTACGTTCCCGGTGGTAACGGCCCGTCTTGTATGACCAGGGAGACATTAGTTCCCTGGACGAACGCCGGCACGGGCCCGACGCGGAAGCGAACATCGTCCTCCGTGTCGAACTCGCCATCGGCCCCGGCGCCTCGAAGGTCATAACTGAACGAGTTGTTGACTGCTGTTGGCAACATCGGTTCCGAGAAGCTCAGGTTGAATCGGTCCACGACGTTGGTCACTGCAGCGCCCTCGCGCGGGAGAGTGTCGGACAGGATGCGAGGGGTGACCACATCCTCGGCCAGAGTCGCCTCGATATCCAACAGGTACAAACTGTCAAATCCACCCCCTTCCAGCGTATTTACCGCAACGAACCAAGGCTCCGCATTACTTATCCCTGTAACAAGGTTCGTGCCACCCCAGAGTAGGCCTCGGACATCTCCGTTGCCACGTGGTCCGGCGCCAACCTGCAGCAGCGCAGGCGTGGCCCCAAATGAGTACACTTGGAGACGGATTTCGGACCCAACCGGCAGCAACGGCATCGGATCCGGCAAGAAAGGCTGAGCCCACTGGAGCCGGTAAACATCAATATCCTGCGGCTTGACTGCCCCAAACACGCGTACGCGTTGATTCCGGAGGTCTCCCTGCAACACAGCCGAGTTGAAATCAGAGAAGTATCCGTTGTTTTCCCTCTCGGCGGCCCATGTGGGGGGAATCAGGCTTACCCGCAGCCGGTATTCGCCAACAACGCCAGAAGACGAGATCCTAATGTAGTAGGCACCATTGTTGGTCAGAGCGATCGTGCCCAGCTCCAGGAACCTGGCCGGATTGGCATAGGTCAACTGCCTGCCCTCTGAATCCTGAAGGATCACAGCGAGCTGGGCCGTTTGGTCAGCGGCGAAACTCGTATCCGCAGCCACCATCACAGAGTGTCCGGCCCGGCCTTCGAAGACCCAGTAGTCCACGTCGCCGTTTGGGGCCAGGCTACCGCGAGCACGGCCGTGGCGAAGTCCTGTGCCGGCAGGCTCTTCGGCCAGCGCGTGGATCGAGACGTCCCAAAGGACAGTTACCTGATTGGAGTCCTGACAGACGACCGCCAGGTCGAGAGCTCCGTCAGCGTTCCAATCTCCTGTGGCCACATCGGACGGCCTCCCGGGAATCGTATAGGTCAGGGAAGTTCCCCACAGGTTCGAGGTGCACGAATTGAAGAAGATGGAAAGGCGATTGTTCGAGGGCGAAACGGCCGCCACATCCAGGCAGCCATCGGTGTTGAGATCCGTCAGGAGCAAGGCGGAGGCCCCGGACATGGCCGACGTCGATCGAATCGCATCACGCCAAGAACCGTCGCCGGCGCCTCGTAAAGCGATCAGATCTTGATGCAGCGGGCGGCCGCAAACGGCGTCCGGGACATTATCTCGGTCCAAGTCGCCCAAGCTCAAGGCCTGGAGCGGGGCTACAAGATTAGTGGTGAGCGGCCGCAAGAAGAGGCCGCCCCCGGTTCCCAACAAGACACTCAAATAGCTGCTGTAAGCTCCTCCATGGGTGACCACCATGTCCAGATGACCATCCCTGTTCAAATCGGCGGAGGCGACCTCAAGCGGGTTGGGGAGAGTGGCGATGCGCCTGACCGTTCTCAGGGAGCCGTCGCCCGCGCCCAACAGGATTGTCATGTGATGAATATCGGGGTCCGCTACCATCGCATCCGGATACCCGTCGCGGTCCAAATCCCCCAAGGCCACCGACCGGGGGCTGCTGCCCACCGGGTACGATCCTCTGACCGAAAATCGTCCTCTGCCATCGCCCAATAAAACGGTCAGTGACCCCTCGTTCTGATTTACTGTCACGAGATCCGCGCGGCCATCGCGGTTGAGATCGCCGGTGGCGAGAGCCACGGGCCCGCGGCCGACCGGCAACGCCTGTGCGAGAGTGAATCCCCGCGCACCGTCACTCAGTAAAACGGTCACGTCGTCGCTGCCGAAGTTGACCACAGCGAGGTCGGTGCCCGGACGGTCATCAAACACACCGCTGGCGACCGCGCGGGGGCTGGTGCCGACGGGCCACGCGGGCCCTATGACCCACCGACTTGCGGCCGTACCCGGCACCCCGGAGCCGAGCGAAGTCGCGGAGGAGCGCACATCGTTGGGCCCCTGCTCAAGAATCAGACCCGGCGTTGGCTGGACTTCGAATATTCGCACCACCGGAGCTGCTAACGGATTCAATTCCCAGTCCTTGAGATTGGTCGTGACCACAAAACGGTAATGACCGGCCGGCAGAGGGCTGCCGGGGTTGAGCAGGGTGACATTGGTGCCCGAGAGGTAGGGTGGCCAGACTTGCAGATCGTAGCGGATGTCGTCGGACGTGTCGAAAAGACCATCGTCTCCGGCCGAACGCAGTTCGTAGTGGGCCGGATTGTTCACCGTATCGGGAATGAGCTCCTCCGAGAATGTCAGCCGGATCATGGCGTACGCATTGGTGGTGCGCTGGCCGGCCTGAGGCAGGTTGTCCTCTACAAGCACTGGAGAGGTGGTGTCGGATGGCGTCCACGTTTCCAGTCGCAACTGGTAAGCTCCAAAGATACGATCCGAAAATGCGCTGGATCGGATTGCGACGAAGTATTGTCCTGCCGCCGGAGTTCGAAAGGTCAGGTTCGTGGCCCGGGGGGCACCCATGGCGACCACCTGGTTGCTGGCGTTCAGAATCTCCAGGAGCGGCGCAAAGCCGTCAACGGGAGCGTGCAAAAGATGGACCCTGAGCTCGCTGAGAGCCGGCAACTCAATGCCCTGCGTGGTCCAATGGGGAGGCACATAATGGAGGCGAAACACGTCCCGATCGTGGTCAGCGTCGAGAAGGCCGTAAACCCACGCAGAGGATGTTCGACCCGCCAGGTGGCGGAAGGTGGGCAGAGAAGCGCTTTCTACCTGGTCATTAGGCTCCGACTCAGGACTCCGATCCTCGGGCACCAAAATCACGCGAAATCGATACTCGTTGCTTTCGCTCCGGAGGCCCGGTGGTTGGCGGTGGACGCGGAGAAAGTAACGCCCGGTTTCGGGCAATCGCACAGGTCCTGTCCGTCCGGGTGCACCCAGTTGGGCCAGCACCGTCCCGGACGGCGATTGAAGGACGAGCTGAAGACCATCATCCGTCGGTGGGGGCTGCCGGGTAGCTACCACATCAACGATCTGGCTTTTTACCCCGCTGAACACCCAGTAGTCGACATCGCCGGAGAGCTCGAGGGCTCCCCACCCGTAGGCCTCACGAAGTCCGCTGCGGAAGCTGTCTTCGGGTAATTCGTGGATTCGTGCCCCCCACATGAAGGCGAGTTGGCTCGGGCTGGCTCGGGCGGCAACCAGGTCCCCGTAGCCGTCCTGGTTCCAATCGCCATAGGCAAGGGCCAAGGGGGCACCGGTGTTCGTCCAGGCCCAAGGGGTGTTCCAATCTCTCCCGAAGTCGCTCAGGGTGATGTACACGGTCTCGTTGATTGTGCTGGCGACCGCCCAGTCTGGCCGGGCGTCTCCGTTGAGGTCAGCGACCAGAAGGTCCTGTGTGTCTGCGGGGCTGGCGGCCGGCATCCCGGAGGGTCTGAAGCTGGGCGCTGCCAAGGTTCCATCCGCCTGGCCCAGGTAAAGAGCCACTGTACCATCGCCGGCATTCAGTACCACCGCATCCGGGGATCCGTCCGAATTCAGATCTGTCACAGCCAGCCCGCTCGGCTGTACGAGGCCCCCGTGGTAAGTCGGTGAGAGGAAGGTTCCGTCCCCGTTGCCCGTGAACACCAAGAGCCGGTCCGGATCCCGCGTGATTACAAAGAGATCCGGGCGCTCATCGCGGTTCAAGTCCCCCACCCTGGCTCTCCATACCCTTGCATGGCACGGCACCAAGCGCGGGGGGCCAAACGTGGCCTGCCCCTGGTTTAACCAGACCATGACGTTGCTGCCACTGCCATTCACGGCAAGTAGATCCAGGCGCCCATCGCGATTGAGGTCAGCTATGGCCAAGTCGGGGCGTGTCCCTCCCAGGATCATCTGACCCTGGATTGCGAAGCGCCCGTCGCCCTGGCCCAACAGGATCCATGCGCCCCCTTGTGCCGTGCCTACGGCCAGGTCGGCGAGCCCATCACGATTCAAGTCGCCAGTGGCCAAGAAAGTGGGCTCTTCAGGCAGCGCAAGATTCGTCCGGGTCGTGATACTGCCCTGCCCGTCCGGTCCCATAATGTGAAGGGAGCGCAGCGCCGGGTAAGCCACCGCCAGCCCCCAGTCCCCCGTTGCAGCCCACGGGAAGGAGATAACGGCGCTCGGGCGGGAGGCCAGGGACAGAACTGGCCCGTGCTGGAAGTACTGGGCGGGAGAATCTGGTGCGCCTGCTCCCAAGGTCGTCGCCCTGGCAGGATCGTCATTGCCCGGCCGTTCTTTTCGGAAGAGAGAATCTTCCACTACATGGAAGGTACGAGAGAACGGAGTCTCCATGATGTTTCCGACCAGGTCCCGAAGCAACGGCTTGACAACAAAGCGGGTAGTACCTGCCTGCAGCGGACTCCCGATCAGGGTTACCCTAACCCGCGTTTCCTCCATCCAGGAGACTTGCAACGGGTATGGGATGTCGTCGGGGGTGTCGAAGAGACCATCCCTGCCGGCTTGGCGGAGGTCGTAGTGGTTGGCATTGGTCATGCTGTCGGGAGCCATGGGGACGCTGAAATGGACGTCAAAAGAATAAATCAAATCCGCGGTTACGGTTTCCGAGCCGGGCAGCCCCACCATGGTCACATGAGGAGGCAGACCCGAGACGAACACGGTGAGCAAGTAACGGGCAAAGGCATTGTTCGTCTGCGAGCCCGACACGTGAAAAAGACACTCCACGGTGTTTGTCAAGGTGACGTCAATATTCGTTCCAATGGCCAATGGGGTTGCAATTTGATTGAACACGCCGTACAGGCCGATCGGAGTTTGGGCCTGGCTCAGTGAGCTGTACGGACCAGTGAACAACTGGGCCGTAATGCGCACGCGGGCAGGTAACACACCCAGCCGGTACCAGTCCCCGGCAGGGTCATCGGCGGGAAGCGCACCGGCAACCTGAAAACGGGATCCTCCGGGGGCACGTGCGGGATAAAGCTCGTTGGCCGTGGGCATCGAATCGTTGGGTTCCTGTTCCAGAGCCGGGCCCCGGCTCAGGTCTACGCGCAAGTTGTACCAAGTGTAATCCTGAGGGCTGCTGATCTGTATGGAGGCCATGCCACCAGAGGCGAAAAGGATGTTCTCGAGCGCCAGGTTCCGGGGCCAGGTCCCATCGCGGGTGTAGCGCGCAACAGGGGTATCGTTGAGGAGCACCTGAAAGTCGATTTCCCACAAATTGGTGTCAGTCCGCTCCAAATAGGCCGTCAGCCGATCGCCGCTTTGAACAAGGAAAGTCCAAAAGCGAACTTCGCTCCCCGGCCCCACCACGGACCCGATGACGTTGGCCACAAAACGTCCGCTGTCTGGCGGCGATTCGAACAACTCCAAGGGACGCGTATCGGCGCGCAGTTCCCGGGAACCGAGCAGCCAAATCAGCAGGAGGTTCGTGCAGTATGACCACCACCGCAGCCGCCCGAATCGAAGATTCCGGCTGGTCATGGAACGGCCCTTGGGCGCGGCGCGGGACGGGAGACAACTCGGCGATCGCATAACCAAATCAGGTCTTGGGCTCGGCAGCACTCCTTCACAACCGCCTTCACAAAACACACCCCGGCTTGCTAGTAAACTGCCTGTAGCCCCGGCGTCGCCCTTTGGCAAGACTTTTTTGCCGCGAAAACTCGAAGTGACAGGCCTGGCGGCCGCGCCTCGCATCACGCCACGCAGATGAGCCGCCGCGTGGGAGTCAAGGTCCCGTTTCCGCGACGGGCAACTGCGGATTTGGGTAGGTCACATGACGAGATCCGCGCGGCACCCCCCGGGCCATCCCGGAGCGGCGATGGGTTTCGCCTCGCGTCTTCTGGGGTTGGACGCTTCACGCGCTGTCGCCACGGGCATTCCATGCCCTGCACCGTGGACCATGTCCGTGTGGACCTACGCTGTGCCAACCAGAGGGACTGTCGGGTCTGGGCTCGGTCCGTCAGGCAGGAGGGCCTTTGCCAAGGATCCTTTTGTACGCAAGGCGAAATCCAGCCCGCCCGGAACGATAGACCTGGGATCCATGGCCGGAGAAGAAGCCAAGCGGCCTTTCTGTCCGAGGACCCTCCGGGAGGTTTTTCGTTTTCCCTGCGGCAGGCCAGTACAGCAAGATCAGTGCATGTTGGACGTCCATCAGACCGTGGTGGTGCTGGTAGATGTGCAGGAACGGCTGGTTCGGGTCATGCACGAGCGCGAGAGGCTGGTTCAACAGCTGCAGCGCCTGGTGCGGGGTGCCCGGGTGCTGGGCCTGCCCGTGGTGTGGGCCCAACAGCACCCGGCACGACTGGGGCCGACGGTGCCGGAGTTGCGCGAGTTACTGGCCGGCCAGACTCCGGTGACGAAGATGACCTTCAATTGTTGTGCGGACGGCGGCTTTCAGCGCGTGCTCGAGGCGGGAGCTCGGCCCCAGGTGTTGATGGCCGGAATCGAAGCGCACGTGTGCGTCTATCAG